>Ga0214472_10000312_pt1 | contig 62364 bp, 60 predicted proteins | sample RVTome_6_FD_207662 | JGI IMG/M metagenome (GOLD analysis project Ga0214472, IMG submission 207662) | Soil microbial communities from uranium-contaminated site in the Upper Colorado River Basin, Wyoming, United States - RVT140D175 | ecosystem: Environmental > Terrestrial > Soil > Contaminated >...
GACGGATCGACACCGCATCGTGGGGTGCCACATCTGTAAGTAACAGGGTTGCGGTACCGGAATCGTTAGCGTGGACAACCACCCGGCGATCATCAATCGACAACTCATAGCGTCTACGAGCCACCTCAGGGTCAGCGTCGATAACCAGCTTACGAACCCGTGCCCTGAGCTGGGCAGCGGTCAACCCGGGAGCCTCGGGCAACAACTCAGCTATCACCGCATCCGCCGTGGCATCAGAGACACACAACGTGCCATCAACCAAAACCCGGGCCCGGCCAACATCGATCCCCCCCAACAACAACGCATCAAAAACGGGGCGTCGCCGCCGCACAAGGGTCACCGAAAACCCAGTCACCGACTCGGCAGTACGGCGAGCCAAACACAAAGCAGCACCGATCTCAGCAGCAGCACCATCAGCTGCGTCGTAAAACCGGACCGAACCCTCACTCACACCATGTTGATACCGTCTAGTGATCTCATCTATCGACCAGGCCCTCAAACCCTGATAATGCGAAATCTGACGGTCCTGCGCCTGCATCACCCTGACCAAGTCATGATCCGACAGACGGTCCAAATCCAGACCCGCCAAAACACTACCCAACTCGGCACCCGGCGCTATCCGCTCCAAATCCCCCGGCACATCACCCGGCACATCACCCGGCACATCACCCAAACACAATCTATCGAACATACGTTCGATCATAACACCCACCACCCACAAAAACCAGAGGCTCATCGGCCTCGTATCCGAATTCCCACCGCGGCTCTGTGACCGAACGGTCTTCGCGGTCGGACACCACAACCCAGTAGGCAACGAAAGCCCAACAGACGCCCCCACCGATCAAGAAGCGCCGTCGACCCCGCCGTCCGTCGTCGTCAACCATCCCGAGCAAGGGACACTTACGAGCAGGATTCGAGAAGCGCGTGCCCCGCACCGCCCGTAGTGTCGGTTGGGAATCGTATAGGAGGTCAAGAGATGAGCACCACAAAGAAGTCCGGTTCGGACGGTTTCTCTGCGGCGGAGCGGGCCGCCATGAACGAGCGCGCCAAGGAGCTGAAGGCGCAGGGCCGCAGCGGCCAGAAGAAAGCCGACAACGAGCGCGCCGTGCTCGACGCGATTGCTGAGATGCCGGATGCCGACCGCACGCTCGGCGAACGCATCCACGCACTCGTCACTGCGAATGCGCCGGAGCTCCTGCCCAAGACGTGGTACGGCATGCCCGCCTACGCGAATGCGGATGGCAAGGTTGTCTGCTTCTTCAAGGCCGCTTCCAAGTTCGACGGCCGCTACGCGACCTTGGGATTCGAAGATGCTGCGACACTCGACGAGGACCCGATGTGGCCGGTCGTGTTCGCGATCGTCACCTGGACCCCTGCGGTCGAAAAGAAAGTCGGGGCGCTCATAAAGGCCGCGGTGGGTTGAGCGTTGCCGTTCAGACACCCTTGCGGGTGAACGTCAGATGTGTGACTCCGCTGGGTGAAGAGGTGGCCTCGACCTCGTAGTCCTTCTCGAGACCTTCCAGCCCGTCCCAGAGCCGTGCCCCACGACCGAGCAGGATCGGGACGACCACAATGTGCATGTGGTCGATGAGCCCGGCCGCTAGGAAGTCGCGGATCACGGTGGGGCCGCCGATGCGTACGTCCATGCCGCCCGCCGCCTCGCGGGCCGTTGAGAGAGCGTCGGCAGGCGAGGCGTCGATGAAGTGATACGTGGTCTCGCCCTCCATCTCCATCGACGGACGCGGGTGATGGGTCAAGATGAAGGTTGGTGTGTGGAACGGTGGGTTGGGACCCCACGCGCCCTTCCAGTCGGGGTCCTCGTGCCATCCGGGCGGGCCGAACTTCCCAGCACCCATGATCTCGGCGCCGATCCCCGGATCATGTAGCCGCACGAAGGCGTCGTCGACACCGCCGGTGCCGCCTGGCTCGCCGACCATCTCGCGCCACCGCCGGGTGGTGAACATCCACTCGTGCAGCCTTTCGCCTGCGTGACCGAAGTACGCGTCGTGGCTCTGACCCTCACCAGTACCGAAACCGTCGAGCGAGATGGAGAAGAATTGGACGCGCGCAAGTGACATGGCTTGGGCTCCTTCGTTGAGTTTTGCCGGAACAGCTCTTTTGAGAATCGACGACGTCGGAACGCTGGTAGACCTCCTCTACAAACGCCATGGCCTCGTTGTCGCACAGCGGAATCGCCCATCCACCGTAGTGGTGGTCAGTTCACGGTTGGGGCTCGGGTCTCGTTGGTTGGTGGTCGTTATGCAGAATCAGGCGCTGGGCTGCGTGCCGGGTGGACCAGCGAGCACAGTTGGGACGTACTCGAGAAGTTGGGTTCTGCCGTCGAAGGTGCGGCTGGAAACCATTTCGAGTGCGACGTCGGGATAGCCGTCGTAGATCCTGTCGCTGCCGGTGCTTCCGGTGATCACCGGGAATACGACCACGCGGAAACGGTCTACCAAACCCGCCTTCAACAACGACCGGCACAGGGCAACACTGCCCAAAGTGCGCATACTGGTGCCTTCCCGCTTCATTTCCTCGACGGCCTCTTCCGCGCTCCCGTTCACCAGACGGGTATTGGCCCACGACAACGGAGGCTGCAGTGATGCCGAGAACACCACCTTGGGTGCTGCGGTGAGTCCGGCAAGGGCGCCGGCCTCCTCTGTGCCGTCCGATTCAGATTCGAACTGGGCGGCAAACCCCGACATCAGCTGATAGGTGTTGGCTCCCATCAATATGGTGTACGCGCTCTCCGGTTGCTCGTCGAGCCAGCCGAGATACTCAGGCCCCTCCAGGCCCCACCACCCGGGCCAGCCTTCCGCGGCCCCGTAGCCGTCCAGGGATGTAATGAAATCCACTAGTAGTTCTGACATTGACTGTCCTTTCTCGTAGAGCAGTACTACCCGGTTTGTCCGCCCACCCCGGTGATACCGGGGCGGGTCCACTGGGGCACCGGCCGGCCGCCGTTTCTGGGTCCCATGAAGTCACCGTGCTCGTCGGTGCGCATGACGGAGTGGGTCGGGAACTGCGGCCACCCCTCGGGCGAGTCCTCCCACTCCTCCCGCCGCCCGTAGGCGGTCATGTCGAGCAGCCCGAACGAGGGACTCATCGCCTCGTCGCCCCGGCCGGTCGTCCAGTACGTCAGGTAGATCTTGTCGTCGCGTCTCAGGTAGCAGGAGATCCGGCCGGCGACGCCCACGGTGGGGTCATCGAGATGGGCATTGGAGTACCACGACGCCGTGTAGCACATGAAGTCGCGGAATGCCGCGATCTCCTCGTAAGGCCCGTCGACGAGGATGGCGAAGGTGATCCCATTGGCGTTGAGATAGGCCGCGTCGGGCGCTTTCCCCATATTCCAGGTGTTCCTGGTGCAGCCCTCGCATTGCCACTCCCATGGCTTTCCGTCGTGGAACATGTGGCTGTAGACGATCAGCTCGTCGCGCCCCTCGAAGACATCGCCGAACGGGACCGGGCCGTCGGGGCCGATGACGGTGGTGTCGGGCGGCACCTCGGTCATCGGCAGCCGGCGCCGGGCCGCGGCGATCGCGTCGCCCTCGCGGGTGTGCGCCTTCTCGCGCGTGCGCAGCTCGTGGAGCTGTCGCTCGAAGTCATCGGGGTCGGTGACGCTCGGGGCGGGCGTGGTCATGATTCCTCTTTCGTCTCCGTAGAGGTGCAACCGAGATCGCACCCGTTGTAGATTTCATTTCGATTTCCCTGGTCGCCATCGGATCGGTCAGGTGACCTCGACGCTGCTCCCGTGCGTTCCAAGGTCGGGGTGTGGCACCAGCCGGTAGACCTGCATCACTATGCCCTTCGGGAAGGCTCGCGAGTCGACCAGGTCGAGGGCGATGTCTGGGCCGGTGTCGGGAAACAGCCGCGTGCCCTGGCCGACGACCACGGGGCAGACGAGCAGGTTGATCTCGTCGACCAGTTCGTTCTCGAGCAGCCACCGGGTCAGGGCACCGCTGCCATGTACCTGCAGCTCATCCCCCGGCTTGGCTTTCAGCTCGCCGATGGCCGCCGCGACGTCATTGGAGAGGACGGTCGTGTCCGCCCATTGCGGGTCGGCGAGCGTCGTCGACGCCACGTACTTGGGCCGCGTATTCAACGCCACTGAGATCGGGTTGTTGCCCTGATCCGCCCCCCAGGAGCCGGTTCCCCAGGAGTCGGCGAAGATTTCGTAGGTCTTCCGGCCAAACAGGAACGCGTCGGCGCGCTGGTAGACCTGCTCGACGAATGTCATGGCCTCGTTGTCGAACAGCTGCCTGGCCCATCCGCCACGCTCGAATCCGCCCCTGCGTTCCTCATCCGTCGCGTGGCCGTTTCCCTGCATCACTCCGTCGACGGAGACTTGTGTAGTGGTGGTCAGCTTCACAGTTAGAACCCCTTTCTCGTAGTTGTGCGGCCAAGGTCGCGGATCGAGCGCGGGCTAACCACGGACGCGGTAGCGCAGGTGGGTGACTCCGCCCTCCACCGAGCAGCACAGGCACGAGGGTTATCTCCAGTTCGTCGAGGAGGCCAGAGGTGAGGGCGAGCTGTGCCAGGACTGCGGCGCCGTGAAAGAGCACCTTCTTATCTCCTGCGGCACGCTTCGCCTCGGTCATGGCACCAACTATGTCCGACATGTAGGTGACGTTTGGCCATTCCCCAATGTCGATGCCCGGCTCGTGGCGACTAACGATCCAGATCGGAACGCCGTCGTGGTGGTCACCACCCCATCCATGAGCGCCCTCGAAAGTCCCCCGGCCAGCGACCACAGCGCCTGTCGACATGAAATCGTCGTACAGCTGGCGGTTGACGCCGCTGAGCTGCTGTTCGGCCGCCTTGTGATGGTCAGCGGCGGCGGTCGGAAACATCCAGTCGTGCAGCCGGGCTCCTCCCTCGCCGAGCGGGTTCTCGATGGTCGCGTTTGGCCCGGTGACGAACCCGTCGAGCGACATCGACATCGCGAGAACAATTGCGGACAATGCCCGCCTCCTTTCTCGTAGTGGTGCGACCGAGATCGCACCTCGGTTTCGGTCTTGTCGCTTCCGGCAGATTCTATGAACAGGCTGCCCGACCTGAACAGGTCCGATACTGCGCCACGTTCTTGGGCCAGTTCGGCCGGAAGCCGGCACTCGGAACGGTTTTCCGCCGTCCTCCGGAGGAATTGGACGGTGATACTGTTCGAATCGATGACAGAGAATTGGTCCAATTTCTCGCTCGGCTCCGGTTCCAGAGCGCTGGACTTGCACGTCGATCTTCAAGGTGGCCGGTATCGGGTGAGGTTGGAGGACTCCATCCGCGATGCCATCCGCAGCGGGCGTCTCATCGGGGGAACCAGAATGCCCTCGTCACGCTCGCTGTCTCACGACCTCGGCATTGCTCGCAACACGGTGGTGGCCGCCTACGACCAACTCCTCGCCGAAGGATGGCTTTCAGCCAGACAGGGATCGGGCACGTGGGTGGCGGAAGGACGTGCCTTCGACTCGGTCGACGGCGAAACGACCGAAACCCGACGACACAACGACCTCGTCTACGACATGAGCCCTGGCACACCCGACCTCTCCGGATTCCCCCGGGCAGCATGGATGGCTGCAACCAAGCGGGCGATCACCCATGCCACCGACACACGACTCGGCTATGGAGATCCTCGCGGCACACAGGAGTTGCGAATGGCGCTCGCCGAGTATCTCGGTCGAACACGGGGTGTTGTTGCCTCCGAGGATCGCGTCGTCGTCTGCTCGGGAGCCGTGCAGGGCCTATTCCTTCTCATCCGGACCCTGGCCGGATTCGGTGTTGACACCGTCGCCGTCGAGTCCGCTTGTTTCGATATCAGCCGGCGACAAATCGATAGGGCAGGGATGGATCTGATCCCGCTTTCGGTTGATCACGACGGGGTCCGTGTCGATCAACTGATCCGGTCGAGGGCACAACTCGTCCTCTTGACACCTGCCCACCAGTTCCCATTGGGAGTGCCACTCAGTGCCGAAAGGCGTCGCCAGGTGATCCAGTGGGCGCAGGACACCGGCGGAATGATCATCGAAGACGACTACGACGGAGAATTCCGATACGACCGTCGACCGATTGGCGCCCTCCAGGGGCTGGCACCGGACCATGTGATCTACCAGGGGTCGGCAAGCAAAGCTCTCGCTCCGGGCCTGCGAATCGGGTGGATGGTGCTCCCCGAACCGATCGTGAAGGCAGTCACCGCACAACGACTAATGGTTGACCTGCACACGGGCGTATTCGAACAACTGGCACTAGCGGAGTTCATTCGGGCCGGTGCCTACGATCGACACATTCGCAAAGCACGTCTCCGATATCGCGATCGACGCGATCGGCTGGCGGGGATGCTCGACGAACACGCACCCCACGTCCGGATTTCCGGCATAGCGGCCGGACTCCATGCACTCTTGACCCTTCCCGGCGATCTCACCACCGAGGGAGCGACACTCACCCGTGCCAGAGATGCCGGATTATCCCTTGCGGGCCTGAGCCGCTTCCGCTGCCAACCGAAGGACTCCGATCAAGCCGGGTTGGTAGTCGGCTATGGCGCCACACCCAGCCACAGCTTCCCGGCCGCACTAGATCTGCTGCGCCGCATCCTGCAGTCGAGACAAGCCGGTGGCCCGTTGAAATAGGGCGGCTGTCAACCGACCAAAGGAGACACCCACCCACCAACCAACATCACACCGGAACCATCTGCGGGATAACCCGAACAACCCTCGAATGCCGACGTCGACACCCGAGCTAGGCGAGATCCTTCGGCGAGCGATCGAGGAGCGCAAAGAGCTCCGTGGCCTCGTATACCTTGGTCGGACGGCCCCGCTTCGCCCTGCGCAGTGGCCTGAAAGTCAGGATGCCACGCTCGACGAGTACATCGAGGGCCGCGCGGGCACCTCGCTCGGTCACACCGTATGGTTCGGCAACATCGGCCGCCGACAGGATCGGCTGCCCCGAGAGATCGGCCACCAGTTTTCGAGCCAGGGCGTCTTCATGGATGCCGGTGAGCCGCCCCAACCACTCTTGTGTCAAGGCTTCGAGTCTCCTTCCCAATTCGTGGGTGTACAACACGGCCGATTGCACGACCTCGAAGAAGAAATCCAGCCACATGTCGACGTCGCCGTCCCGATACGCCGTCAAGCCGTCGATGTACGCGGACCGATTCTCGACCAGGATGCGACTAATCGGCGGGTTGATTGCCCCGGTGAGCCCACGGTATGCCCAGGATCGATACACGAGAGCACGCCCGATCCTCCCATTCCCATCGGGATACGGATGGATCGTTTCGAACTGAGCGTGCACCACCGCTGACTGTGTCACCGGCGCCACGTCGACACGTTCTGCGAACCCAGTGAGGTCCTTGATCGCTTCCTCGACCATCTCCGGCGGCGGGATGAAGTCGGCCCCAACCGGTGTATCGGTTCTCGTACCGATCCAGTTCTGGTTACTTCTCAACTCCCCCGGATCGAATCTGTTCTGGATACCTTGGAAGAGAAGCGTATGCCATTGATCGAGATCCCTAGGGTTCAATCCTCTCGAGACCCTGTGGACAGCATCACTCATTACTCGTATCGAATTGACTATCGGCTGTGCCTGCCGATCCACGACGGTATCAGGGGCATAATCCGCCTCGAACACCCGCCGGGTCGAAGCAACTTCGCCCTCGATGCGCGACGATGCAATGCCTTCTGATCGCAGCATGACGGCTGCAAGCGGCTCGAGCCCCCGAACGCCTCGCAGCGAGTGCAAGGCCCGCTCCGCTGCAGCTTCCGCCTTCGGGTCTGCAGCGGCAACAGATCGGTGCGCAATCCGAGCCGGCACGAACACGTCGATCTCAGCCGATCGACCACCATCGGCTGATACCCAGCGCCGCCGCTCAATGCGACCGGTCTCCATTTCGTTCCTCTTCGTCGTCATTTCGGAACAGCATAGATGTTTTGTTCCTAAAAGGCCTGGGTTCCGGAAACAAAATGCACCGCTGCTCAGTGGCCTCTGGGACGCCCGAGCACACACACGTTGAATTCAGCCGGCGTCCACTGCGCCCTCAGCCGGAGCTCCGGGCACACCGCCCTTCGCCAAGAGGAGTACGAACAACCGAAGCCATGTGAGGGCCAGCAGCAGTGACGTGGTAACAACAAGGATGATCGGGGCCGGTCGCATCGCTCCGATAAAGAGGATGGCAACGATCGCGACACCATATGTCGGGAGGATCTGCTCTGACATACCGTTCGGGAACGCGTCGGCGGGCAATGCCCGCGACGCGATCGCGATGCCGAGCAAGGCCACGCTGACCGATCCCGCCAACAGCCACGACGAACCGACCGGACTACGCGAATCGGCGGCATGTTCCACAAGACTCACCATCGCCGCGCCGCCTGCTGCGATCGCCATCGCCAACGGCAGATGGGCGGACAGCCACCCGGCGAGCCGTGGACCTTGCTGCCCCGGCACACGCCGTCCAAGGGCATCGAAGTAGTTCCACCACAGCCCATAGCCGATCGTCAGCGCCCCAACGCCCGTCGCGATCGTGATCGGCGTCAACTCCTCCGTGTCGCTGATGCCCTGGACCACGCCGACGACGACCTCGCCCAGCACGATGATCGTGAACAACCCAAATCGCTCGATGAGCGACGCAGTGAACCCTTCCCCGAATCCCGCGGTTCGGTCGAACGCAACGAGCCGGAAACCCCAGACGCTCCAAACGACCACGACGACGCCCCACATCCACAGCCGAGCCTCCCGCCCCACGAACGCGCTCGCCACGACGACGGCGACCGTGGAGATCATGCCCGCAAGGTAACGCGTGGTGGTTTGGCGATAACGGACGTCGTCGATCCGGTGCACGAGAAACCACTGCCAGGTGAACAAGACGAACAACACGGCGTACACGGTCGCAAACGAAGGACCTCGGTCTCCGGTGGCTTCACCTGCGAACACCGCGAGCAGCGCGAGGAGGCCCATCTGCATGAAGATGTAGTTGCGGCTTCGGCCGTCCTCTCGACTGTGGAGCTCGTGCCACAACGTGCCGTTCAACCACGCATACCAGATCAGGCCGAACACGACGGCGAAGTCTAGCAGCCCGCTCCAGTCGACGTTGCCTGCTAGGTGATGGGCGACCTGACCGATGAGCACCACATAGACGAGGTCATAGAACAGTTCGAGAAAACTCACTTCACGTGAGTACTCGACCTCTCCGTGGCGACGTGGTGGCGATCGGAACCAACGACGGAGCCCCGATCGGACACGCTCCCTGGCGACTTCTCTCTCAACCACGGCGGCGAGGATAGACACCTCTGCTGATGACGGTCATGGTGGCGACACGGATACCCACCCTGCCCCCCCAGGTTTGCAGCAGTCCCGCGAGATCAGTCCTCTTCTGCGAGGTCCTCAGCTCGCCAGGCCTCGACACCTTCGTTGACCGCCAGCCAGGCGATCCCGAGACCTGCCACCGGGTCGGCCCACCACCAGCCGACCGTGGCGTTCAACACCAACCCGGCGAGCAGGATTGCGGACAGCCAGGCGCAGAGGAAGGTCTCGGCTGCGTCGGCGACAAGGGTCCTGCTTTCGAGCCGGATCCCGGTCTGTCGCTTCAGCCAGGCCAGGGTGGGCATCACCGCCAGGGAGACCGCAGCCAACACGATCCCGACCGTCGACATCTCGGCGCGCTCGCCGGTCAACAGGTCGCGAATCGCCTCGACCGTCACATATGCGGCCAACACGAAGAAGGTGGCTGCGATCAACTTCAATGCCCGCCGCTCCCGCTCCTCATCGACACCGCCACGGAGCTCGGCGCGGAACTGCCAGACCACCACCGAAGCAGCCACGACTTCGATAGTCGAGTCGAATCCGAAGCCGACCAAGGCGATTGAACCGGCAGCGATACCGGCCGTCACCGCCACCACGGCTTCGATCACGTTCCACCCGATGGTCAGGTACTCCAGGACCAGACCGCGACGACGCAGCTCCGCCCGAGACACCGCAGTCACCTCAACGGCGACTGGTCGCCTGCTACGTAGTTGGGACAGAGCGCTATCTGGTGGCCGACATCACCAAGCAGGGTCTCCGCCGCCCGCAACAACCCGAACACGTCTCCGCTGGCGATCCGGTAGTAGACGGCCCGTCCTTCGGGACGATCCCCCACAAGGCCACAATCCTTGAGACAGGACAGGTGACCGGAAACGTTCGACTGCGACATTCCCAACTCGGCCACCAGGTCGGTGACCCGACGTTCACCCCCCGCCAACAGCTGAAGGATCGCCAGCCGGGTCTGGTCGCCCAAACCTCGAAAGAGCTTGGCACCTAGGACTCGGTCGGCATCACGCTTCGCCATATCTAACGTCATCGGCCGATGATATCACCGATCGGCGATGATAGAACGCCTCTACCTGAAGGTCATCAAAAGACCCGAGCAAAGCCCGAGCCTTTCGATTTCGTAGCGAGGGAAGATTTGAACCTACGAGAACAACCGCGCCATGCAGCGCAACTCGGGCTTGACCGTCGGGGGGATGACAACATATACTTCACCATATGGTTAATCAACTAATACGGCTCGATCCCGTGTTCTCAGCCCTTTCCCACCCGGCACGGCGCACCATCGTGTCGCGGCTAGCCCAGGGGAGCGCCACCGTCGGCGAGGTCGCCAGGCCGCTCGAGATGAGCCCTCCGGCGGTTACCAAGCACCTCAAGGTGCTCGAAGGGGCAGGTCTGATCGAGCGACACGTCGAGGGCCGCGAGCACCATTTGTCGCTGATGCGCGAGCCCCTGCACGGAGCGGGCTCGTGGATCGAGCACATCGAGGCGTTCTGGGAGCGGTCGTTCGACTCTCTCGCCGCTCACGTCGAAGGAGGCAGGCCGTGAGCCCATTCAATGACGGGATACTGGGGATCGATCGCGACCTGGCTGCACCACTCGATCGGGTGTGGGCCGCGTTCACCGAGCCCGAGCAGATGGCGGCGTGGATGTGGGACGGAATAGGAGAGAACGCCCGCGCCACTGCCGATGTACGGCCCGGCGGGCGCTACCGGGTGGCAATCGATGAGGAAGCGGGCAAGGACGGGTGGGGCCCGGCGGAGAGAGCGTTCGAGGGTGTCTACGCATTGGTGGAGCCCGCGGAGCGGCTCGTATACACGCTGCATTGGGACGCCCCGGTCGGTTACAACCAGCAGGGAGTAGCGGTCCCGGACGAGGTTGTGGTGATCGAGCTCAAACCGAACGGCGATGGCACCCGGGTGGTGATGCGTCACATGGGAATACCGGACGAGCCGAGCGCTCGACTCCACGAGGTGGGAATCGTGGCGACGCTGGACACGCTGGAGGCACTGCTGGAGGCATGAGACATCACCCATCAGGCGTAAGTTCCGAGACTGTACGGCGCATCGTCAGATCCATGGACCGGTAAGAGCCACGCCTCGCGAAGTGGATCGACAAAGGCGAGAAGGCGCGGATCGCCCTGCGCATCCTCGACGAGCTGCGTGACGCATCCGAAACCTTCCGGTACCGCTGGGACCTCTACCGGTCGTTGTTCGCCCACGCACCGGCCAAGCTCGAGACGTACGAGCCCGACGGCTACGACGGCGCGACACGTCAGAACGGCTACCGAACCTTAGACGGCCACATGCAGCCTGGAGGGCGCGGAGGGAATCATTCCGGTCGGCTAGAGTCCGCGTGCCGCAGCGGGGTTGAGGCGTGGTGATCCGCCCCAGGCGATCGACCGTAGCGCCGCTCAGCGGTGCTGTCGCTCCACCGAGTCGGGGTTGACGAGGTCAGCCTCGTGTCCTTGGTGCCGCCATGTCGAACAGTCATGTGGACACGGGTGTCGAAAAACAGCTCGTCACTCCAATGTCGTTGGTCCTCAAACAGACTCAGAATCGTGTAGAAGGCGCCACTGTCTGTAGCCAGCAGAGACCGAATGAACGCTCGTTCCGTTTGTCGAGCTCAACTTCAGCGTAAATTCCCGACCCAGTGGGGCGCGGCTGTGAATCGTCACTGTCGATGAACACGCCAATCGGCCAACCAAACGTGGAGGTCGCCGATGCCCTCAATAGAGAGCGGCCCGGTTGGTTTCTTTAGGGTAGGCGACGATGAGGTGGTCTTTGGTGGGTGTTCGATGCTGCCTGTCAGGTTGTCTGGATGGGTTAACATCCTGCGAACCCGTTGGAGGCGTTCTCGTGGCTGGTCAGATATTTGACAACAAGCAGACGGCAGTGCCGGATCGTGCGGCTGAGATGTTGCGGGAGAATATCGACAGGGCGTCTCCGGTGCCGTATTACTACCAGCTGCGCGAGATCATCAGGAACGAGATTGTCAACCATCGCTGGCGTGCCGGTGCCCTGCTTCCCAGCGAACGGGTGTTCAGCGATGCGTTTGGCGTGAGCCGCCCCACCGTTCGTGACGCTCTCGACTCGTTGGTCGTTGACGGGCTGTTGCGGCGTGAGAAGGGGGTAGGGACGTTTGTGGCCGACCCGAAATTCCGGGAGCGGTGGTCCGGGTCGGTCGTTGGTTTGTCGGATTCGCTGCAAACCGAGGGCCTACAGCTCCGAACGAAAGTGTTGAACTTAGCCGTCACTTCGCCGGACGCTCAGGTGCGCGAGGAACTGTTCATGAGCTCGGATGACGAGGTTATCGACTTGAGACGTCTGCGGTTCTTGGGGCAAGAGCCAATCCTGGTGACGGAGTCGTTTCTGCCGTATGGAATGTTCCCAGGTTTACTTGACGTCGATTTCTCCGACAAGTCTCTCTATCAGACTCTGCGGACCATGTATGCAACCGAGATCGTGCGTCTGAAGCGCAGTCTCGAGGCCCAGGCGGCCACGTCGGAGTTGGCGGCGTTTCTCGAGATCGAGGTCGGTGCGCCCTTGATGTACATCGAGAACACTGCCTACTCGGCGGATGACCGTGCGGTCGAGTTCTATGTCGCTTGGCGTCGTGGTGATCGGAGTCGTTTCGAATTCGAGTACGCCGTGTCGGGTCCCTGATCGTCTTTGCTGGATATACTGGTAAAGACAAGTACATAACTTGACGGGATGCTACGCCGGCGATAGTCTCTGTCTAGGCATTGGGTGAGGAGGATCCGTGGGCCACACAGTGGTCGTTGCTACCCGGTCGTTTGGTAGTACGTCGAACGAGCCGCGGAAGATCCTCGAAGAACACGATTGTGCGATTGTCCTGGTCGACGAGCGGGCATCGGATGCTGCCCTGCTAGACGCCCTTTCGACAGCCGACGGGCTTATCGTTGGTGGTCGCCAGATCACAGCTAGCTTCATCAATGCCTGTCCCCGGCTGCGGGTGATCAGCAAACATGGAGTAGGCGTTGACCACATCAATTTGGGTGCCGCAGCTGCTCGGGGAGTGATAGTCACCAACACGCCAGGTGCCAACGCAAATGGTGTCGCCGACCTGACCTTTGCCCTGATGCTGGCGGTTGCCCGTCCCATCTTCGAAGCCAACGCGGCACTGAAACGTGGCGAGTGGGGACGGTACCCCGGCGTGGAGCTGTGGCAGAAGACGATCGGGCTGGTCGGGTTGGGTGCGATCGGGTCTGCCGTTGCAAAGCGGGCAGCCGGTTTCGACATGACCGTACTAGTTCATGACCCGTTCGTTGATCATGACACTGCTCGCGATGTTGGGGCTGCGACAGCATCGCTCGACGAGCTACTGCAGGTATCCGATTTCGTTAGCCTGCATGCCACGCTCACCGAAGACACGCGCGCCATCATCACAGCTTCGATGCTCGCTCGGATGAAGCGATCCGCGTACCTGATCAACACCGCAAGGGGAGAGCTGGTCGACGAGGAGGCGCTGTTCAGAGCACTTGCCACGGGACGTCTGGCCGGGGCGGCGCTAGACGTGTTCGCCGTGGAGCCTCCCACCCGTGTCGACCTGGTGAATCTGCCCAACGTCGTGGCCACACCCCATATCGGTTCCCACAGCGTCGAGTCGACCACCAACGTCAGCACGATGGCAGCCCGCAACACAGTGCTCGTCTTGACGCAGCAATCACCTATTAGCCAGGTCAACTGACGTATCGCCAAACGAGTCAGCCGAAACATACGAGGGAAACAGAGCCAACCGGTCGAACACGGTGTTCGCTGAGCCGACCCGGCTCACACCGGCCAAACGGCAAAGAAAACGGAGAGGAAAGAAGCCATGGTGAGGAAACGAAGAAAACATATCATTGCCTTTCTGGCAGCTCTGGCATTGGTGGCTGCCGCATGTTCGGACGGTGGCGAATCGACAGACACCAGTGGTGAGTCGACGAACACGACAGCCGCTGGTAGCACCACGGCCGCAACAGCGGCACCGGGCGGTGGGGTAACAGTCAGGTGGTCGGTGATCGCTGGCTTCTATACGGACTGGGCAGAACAAGTAGCGGCAGAGTGGGAAGCCGAGACCGGAAACAACCTCGAGGTTGTGGGAATTGACTTCCCCGTTCTGTACGAGAACCAGGTGTTGGAGTCTGTCGGTGACACCGGTGCCTATGACATCTTGACCTACGACGTCGGATGGAAGGCCGAGTTCGCCGAGAGCGGCTACCTGCTCCAACTGGACGACCTCCTCGCTGGCGCCGGCAGTGCTGCGGAGGGTCTCAGCGACGTGCATCCCGCGTTGTTGGAGACAACCAGCAAGTGGCGCGGCGGCACGTACGGTCTGCCCTACTACACGTTCACGATGGGGATGTTCTACAGGTGCGACCTGTGGGAGGACCCGAGCGAGCAGGCCGACTTCGAGGCCGAGTTCGGTTATCCGCTTGCCGTTCCTCGCACCTACGAGGAAATGGCCGACATGGCCGACTTCTTCACTCGGGCGCCGGGCGACACCCTGAAGGGTGAGGCCGTTGCCGACAACTTCTACGGAATCGGGTTGATGGCGGGACGTTTCCCCCACGTGCAGGATGAGATCAACTCGATTGCATGGACGAATGGTGCCAAGGTCATCAACGACGACGGCACCCCCGGTGTCACCGATCCCGGGTTCATTGATGCCGTCGATCTCTATGTCAACCGGCTGTTGCCGAGCGCTCCTCCCGGCGCAGGGACCTCGGCTTTCAACGAGGTTGTCGGGCAGATGCAATCGGGCCTCATTTCGATGACGTCGGCCTTCTATCTGGATCAGTACCCGAACATGATCCAAACCGAAGAGCTGATTCCGGGTGCAAGAATCTGCACAGCTCCCTCGCCGGGTGGGCACACCTGGGTGGGTGCATTCGGGCTTGGGATCTCACCTGATTCCGAGAATGCCGAGGCCGCACTCTCGTTCCTGTCGTTCCTGTTCAGTAGCGATTCCCAGCAGGCCTTTGCCACTGGAGGTGGCTCAACCACCGTCACAAGCATTCTCAGTGATGACGCGCTCGTGGCGGCCAATCCGCTGACCACGGGGCATTTCCCGACCCTGCTCCAAGTGCTTGACCACACGGCCGACAGCAACTTCTACCCCAACTACCTCTTCGTCCCTCAGGGAGGGAAGATCTATGACGAAATGACCACCTGGTACTCCTCCGCGGCAGCCGGCGAGGAGACACCGCAAGGCGCCATGGCAAAGATGGCTGAGGCCATCGAGCGCCAATGCGGTGGGGTGTGTGAGATCGCCAACGATGCGCTCGGCGAGGGCTACAGCCCGACCCCGGCAGCCTTCCCGTACGATCAATACGGCTACTGAGCATTGCAGTCGCCGGGCCGGAGCCCGTGTCCGGTCCGGCGACACCGTAACCCGAAATCGAAAACATGAAACGACCCCTCGAACATCCGCCACCATCCGAAACGATGGGGTCGCGGTTTGGGGTGTCCGACCGCATGTACCCCTATGTGCTCATCGCTCCGGCGATGATCGTGGTTGGGTTCTTTGCGCTATATCCACTCGGGTATGCGGTCTACCTGTCTCTGCGCTTTGCCGACCTCACCAGCCCGGTTGGGATCGGAGAGTTCCTCGGCCTCCAGAACTACCACTTTGTGCTCGATGATGGGTTCTTCTGGGAGTCGGTGCGCAGGACCCTTGTGTTTTCGGTAGCGGCGGTGGTGATCGAGCTCGGACTGGGCATGGCAATTGCCCTGCTGCTCAACGGGATGCGATTGTTCAAGGGGATTGCTCGCAGCTTGATCATCCTCCCCATCGCCGTTTCACCATTGGCGGTAGGTCTCATCTGGCGATACATGTATCACGCCGACTTCGGCATATTCAACGCCATCGTGGCTGCAGTGGGCCTACCGGAGCAGCAGTGGCTTGGCGACCCCGGGCTGGCCATGGCCAGCATCATCGCCTTCGATGTGTGGCAGTGGACCCCATTTGTGGCCCTGATCTTCCTTGCAGGATTGCAGTCCGTTCCCCGGCAAGTGTACGAGGCGGCAGCCATCGACGGCGCCTCTTTCTGGCAAGGCTTCCGGTTCATCTCGTACCCCATGCTCTCGCGAGCCATCATCTTCGTGAGCCTGTTGCGCTTTATCGACGCCATCAGGCTGTACGACTCGGTGTTTGCGCTCACCGCCGGCGGTCCCGGTACCGCTACCGAGGTACTGACCTTCTACATCTACCGCACGGGAATCCGATTCTTCAGACTCGACACAGCAAGCGCAATGTCGATTCTCTTCCTATACGCCACCATCGTGATTTCCGGCCTGGCATTGCGAAGAATCATGCGGCAGCAGACCGAACTGGCGGAGTACTAATGAACGTCCGGATTGGTCCTGCCCCGAGAACGAAGTGGATCGAACCGCTTCGCTACGCGACTGTAGGCATACTTGTATTGGTGTTCTTGTTCCCGATCATTTGGATGGTCGCGACGTCGTTCAAGCCACCGGCGGATATCTTGGCCCGCCCACCCGTCATTGGGTTTGAACCGACTCTCGACAACTACAGGTTCGCATTCGGCGAGGCCAACTTCGGCAAGTTCATCATCAATACGTTGATTGTGGCATCGGGCTCGACCGCCATCGTGGTGGTAGTCGGAGCCCTTGCCGCGTACAGTTTCGCCAGATTCAACCCCGGCAACGGGAACCTGATGTTCTTCATCCTCACGACTCGGATGATGCCCGCTATCGCCGTGGTTATCCCATTCTTCGTTATCTTCCGGAATCTCGGGCGCACCAGTATCGGCCATGCCCTGTTCCTCGGTCTTGATCAACCTGGCGCACTCATCGTGGCGCACACCGTCTTCAACCTCCCCTTCGCCATCTGGCTCATGCACTCTTTCTTCCAGGACGTGCCCCGCTCCCTCGAGCAAGCCGCGATGGTTGATGGCAGCACCCGGTTCAGGGCCTTCGTGCGGATCGCCCTTCCGCTGGCCGCACCCGGCGTCGCCGTCACCGCCGTCTTCAGTTTCTTCTTCTCATGGAACGAGTTCCTATTCGCCAACGTCCTCACCCGCGATGCGGCCAAGACCATCACCGTCGGCGTCTCGGGCTTCCAGACTCAGCAAGGCATTCTGTGGGGTCCGATGGCCGCCGCCGCCACCGTCGCCGTCGTGCCCACACTGGTCTTCGTTTTGGTTCTCCAGCGCTTCATCGTGCGCGGGCTGACGATGGGGGCTGTGAAATGACAGGGGGACCGCACCGGCTGCGGCCATCCGAAGTCTGGGATCGGTTCTTCTGGTCCTTCATGGTGACCGTCTTCGTCAGCGTACTGTGGATGAAATTCCTCCAAGACCAGATCCGGTTCGAGTCCGGTGGTTGGGTTGTGGCCGTTGGCGTCGGGCTGCTGTGGTTCTGGCGAGGCGTGAGAAGACTACGAGGCGGGTCATGAACTACGCCAACTCGAAACAAGCGAGGTCTGTCCATGAAATCGATCGGTGATTACGAGATTCTCCACCATTGGAGTCGGCTGGAGTGGTTGTTCCCAGACCGAGAAGCGGAGCGAGCGTTCGAAGAGCAGGAGCTGTGGAAAGGCGCCATGGCCGCCGGCTTCAAGATCGACCACGACGGCAACCACTACCTCTCGGTACCCCGCTGGGCCCCAGGCATTCCCGCCACGGCGAACCGGGTCGTCACCGTCGACGGCAGGTCGGTCCTCGAGCCGTATCCCTCATGGGAGATGAATGAGGTTGGCAACGTCGCCGCCCTCCAATCTGTACTCGGGTGGGAGATCGACGAGCAGAACCGCGCCTGGTTTCTTGATCAAGGCCATATCGAGGGTGAACCCTGTCTCGACGGTGCGCAGAAGCTCGTGTGCTGGGATATCGACTCCAACACGCTCGTCAGAACGGTTCCGATACCGACCGCTATCGCAGACTACACAGCGTCGTTTCTCAACGACCTGGCCATCGACAACGCCAACGGGTTCATCTATGTCGCCGACTCGGGAATCTTCACCGATCCGTTGCAGGGCCAGCTGATTGTCTACGACATGAACAAAGACCGGTTGCGGCGGGTGCTTCACCAGCACGTGAGCACCCAGGACGTGCCCGGCTACTGGTTCGAGATCGACGGCAAGAAGATCTGGCCAGACGAGCCCATGCGCACCGGCGCCGACGGCATCGCCCTTTCGGCTGACCGGCAAACACTGTATTGGTGCGCGCTCACCGGCCGCCACCTGTATTCCATTGACACACGGTTGCTGCGTGACTTCGACACCGATGACGAGACCATCGCAGCTGCCGTAGTCGACCACGGCGACAAGGGCACCAACACCGACGGAATGGGGGCAGACAACAACGGCCTCATCTACTTCACAATGCTGGAGGGCAAAGGCATCGGTGTGTTCGATCCGACCACAGAGGAGTGCCGGCCACTTCTGTCCGACGATCGCATGATCTGGGTCGATGGGATGACGTTCGACAACCATGGCCACCTGGTGTTCAACAACAACAGACTGCACGAGCTGTTCCGTGATCAGCTCGACTGGGACCATCCCTACAACATGATCGTCTGGCGGGCATATCTCGGACCCGGTGTCAAGTCGTACCTCCATGCCGGGGATCCGACGATTGCCTGATCCCCTCGTTCTCGCAGTCGACATCGGCACGGGCAGTACCCGTGCCACGCTCTTCGATGCCGCCGGCGACTTGCAGTTCGTTGCCAGGGCGCCGTTGCAGATGTCCTCCCCACAACTCGGATGGAGTGAGCAAGACCCCGATGAGGTGGTTCGCGCCACCGTCAACGTGGCGAGGAAAGCACTGGCACGGGCAGCAGGCTCCGGCATCGCGGCAGTGAGCTTCTCCGCTCAGATGTACAGCATCATGGCGGTCGCCCGGAACGGTGCGCCACTCACGAACTCAATCCCATGGACGGACACCCGCGCCGCCGTGGAAGCCGAGGAGATCCGAGCGGAGCCGGGGGTGTCTGACCTTCTCGCCGCCACGGGATGCCCTGTCCAAGCAATCTACCCGTTGTCAAAGATCCGTTGGATGCGAGTCAACGACGCCCTCCCCGATGACGCCATGTTCATCTCCATAAAGGACTACGTGCTGTGGCGGCTTACCGGGCGGCTCGTCACCGACTGGTCCACGGCTTCGGGCAGCGGGATGCTCGATCTTGTATCACACACATGGTCAACGACGGCGCTAAGCGTCGCCGGCCTCACGGTAGACAACCTCCCGCAACTCGAATCCCCCCTCACACAGCTCGGTAGCGGCGATGCCGGTATGCTGACTGATCTCGGGCTGCCCAGTGGGACCCCGATCGTGTTGGGGGCAGGCGACGCACCCCTGTCGAGCATCGGGAGCGGGGCAACGACTCCAGATGTCCTCGCGATCAACATCGGCACCAGCGCAGCCGCACGCCAAACGATCACCCACCCAGCGATCGACCCCTCGGGCCGGCTATGGACCTACTTTGCCACCGAGGACCGATGGGTGAGGGGCGGGATCGTCGGGAGTGCCGGATCGGTGTATGACTGGATCATTGACCTGGCAGTACCCGATTCTGGCACAACAGACGACTCCTACTCCCGGGCCGGCGAACTCGCGGAGTCAACACCTCCCGGAGCCGACGGACTCATGTTCCTCCCCTACTTTTCAGGAGAGCAAAGCCCGGCCTGGCGGCCGTCATCCCGGGGTGCTTTCGTCGGCCTGAATCTCCACCACGAACGACGGCATCTGGTGAGGGCAGCGATCGAAGGCGTGGTGTTCGCCCTGCAGAGGGTTCGACTGGCCATCGAGGACATGGGTGATGGCACGTTGCGCGAAGTATCACTCACCGGCGGTGTCACCACCTCACATGTTGTGCGGCAGATTATCGCCGATGTTCTCGGCCTCCCCGTGGTCGTGCCACCCGGACACGAGGGCTCCGCTCGCGGCGCTGCGATCCTTGCCTGGGTGGCACTAGGAGCAGCGGAAAGCATCGATGCCTTCGCTCGGGACACACTGCCGGACGCGCCGCGCCTGTTCCCGAACGAGGACGCCCACACTGCGTACCAGAGCTTGTACGAAGACTTTGTCACGATCGCCGATCGGCTCGGACCGAGCCCCAACTCAAAGGAGACAACACCATGATTACCGGTTCCCTCGTACCCAACATCACTCTATTTGACGACGTTGGCGCGCCCGACCTTGACAAGACGGCTTGGCACATGCGGTGGATGTTCGGCCACGGAGTGGACGGCCTGTTCCTCACAGGCTCGTACGGAGCGGGTCCCCTGATGTCCACCGTCGAACGGGTCGCAGTGTTCGAGACGGCCCGAGAGGTGGCCGACGAATTCGACAACAAAACTCTGATCGCCCACGTGGGCTGTATCGACACGGCTTCCACCTTGGCCCTCGCCACAGCGGCGGAGAAGATCGGTGTCGACGCCGTCGGGGCGGTTCCTCCGTTCTACTACAAGCACAGCGAAGACCTGATAATCGGCTTCTACTCGGAGCTGGTCCAAGCGACGAGCCTCCCCGTGTTTGCCTACAACAACCCGGCGACCTCCAGATTCTCGTTCACCATGGGCACCGTGCGCCGCCTCCAGGAGGCGGGTCTTGCCGGGATGAAGGACAGCCCGCTCGATGTCGGATTCGTCAGCCGGGTCTTCTATGAGTCCAAACTCAGCGGCTCCGAATTCCAGATGATTCTCGGGACATCGAAGGGATGGTTGCCTTTCTACGACATGGGAATACGCGCCATGATCGGCGGCATGAGCAATTGGGCACCCGAGGTCATGACCGCCCTGGTCGCGGCCACCGAATCCGGTGACCGGCCCCGCGCCGAACGGCTGTATCTGTTGATGATGGACCTGAGCGCCAAAATGCACTTCACCGACAGCACGATCGCATCGCAGATGGGTCTCTACGCCCGAGGCTTCGACGGTGGGCACGCCCGCAGACCCATGGTGCTACCACCGCTCTCCGACCCCAGGTACGCCGAGATCCGCACCTGGCTTGAAAACGGCTTCGAGACCGTGGGGCTCGAACTGGAAACAGGCTTGGCCTGAATTCACGAAGCCAACGACCAACCCGGCGTCAGCCGCCGTCGATTCGTCGTAATTCGGGCTCGGAACCGGTGGCATGCTCACGGACCAGTTCCACCTCGAATGTGCTGCGATCCGAGCGATGGTAGGCAACGAACGTCTCGAAGGGTTGGTCATCTAGGCCATAGCCCACGCTCCGCAGGACCAGCACGGGGTCGCCGACGCTGATGCCGAGGTCGCCGGCCAGCCGGGCACCGGCTGCGGTAGCTTCTGCGGTGCGTCGTGCCCGGACAAGCTCGAGGCCGCACCTGTCCTCGAGAACTCGATACATCGATTGGTGCGACAGGTCGACCTCCAGTAGCTCGGGCGCCAGGTCGTAGGGAATATGGGAGATGGTGAAGACCCACGGTTCGCCGTCGACGAACCGGAGCCGTTCGACGACGATCACAGGAGTGTCGACATCGATCTCGAGGCGATTGGCGATCTGACGGTCGGCCGGAACAAGTTCGAATCTGCGGACGTCGCTGACCACCTCGCCGCCTCGCGAACTGACATCTTCGAAGAGCCCGGCCAGCGACCGAACGAGAGTCTGGGCCGTCTTCTTGGCTGCAACAAAGGTCCCCTCGCCCCGTCGACGCTCGATTACGCCTTCGTACTCGAGTTCCGATAGGGCGTGCCGCACTACGGTGCGCGAAACGCCGAACTCGGTGCCGAGCTCGCGATCGCCGGGAAGGCGCGCCCCGGGTTCGAGGCCTAACCGCTCGATCTCGCCGACCACGGACCGCTTGAGCTGGTGGTATAGAGGCACCGGTGACGTGCGGTCAACGGTGGTGGCTCCACTATGGTCAAATCGAGGGGTACGTGCCATTGTCGGTCAGCTTATCGGTGTCGTGATCCGGGCGGGCAATCGCCGCGGGTTCTCGACGAGGATCGTGTGTAGGAGATCGGCGCCAACACGGCTTCGTCGTCGAGCTCGTCGCCGGGGTAGGAGCGGGCTTACCTGGAAGAGGTGCTCGTGGCAGTCGGTACGGCCGAGGGTGGTCGTCGCGATGTAGCCCAGCACAGTACGGATCATCGGAGCCTCTCGGCGTGAGAAGCGAGCTGATCCACCGTATCCGGTGGCATGGGAAGGTTGAAGACCTGGGCGATCACGTGACTCCATCCGTGGATGAAGTAACGCCAACCGTCCTCCACCAGCAGGTTGCGCTCGAGCTGTTGGGCCCGCGCCTGGCTGAGGAACTCGAGGGAACCCCGGTAGTTGATCTCCCAGACGACCCCGCCGTGTGGGAACACGGCATCGTCGGAGAGCGGCGAACCGGGGCGGTCCTTGCCCATCCCGGTGGCGTTGACAACCAGGCTCCCTGCCGGCGCCCCGGCCAGCAGTCTATCGGCCGGCTCCGTGCGGTCGACGAGCAAATAGCGGTAGAGATCTGGTGCCGATCCGGTGCGGTGAATGGCGGTGGCGTGGTCGAGCCGAACCTGCCTCGTTGCCGTACAGACGATCTCGCTGGGAGCGTCCTCGCGCTCGCCTAGTAAGTAGCTGATGGCGCTTCCGGCACCCCCGACTCCAAGACAGTAGACCGCCCCGCCCGTCGTCGCGAAGTGGTCGACGGGCAGGAACTCGTCCATGGCCAGCCCGGCGCTGATCGGGTCAACGGCATGCCCGATCAGGCCACCATCCCGCTTCGAGATACACGAGATCTCGCCGAAGCGGACGGCGTGAGCGTCGAGGTGAGCAAAGAGATCAGCCGCCGCTTCGTACACGCCGATCTTGTGCGTAGTGACGAGGGAACCAAGATGATCCCGGTCGGCCGCCAACATCTCCACAAGCTGCCGATACACCGCAGCGGTCGTGCCGACGGCGAGGTCGTAACCAATCAATTGGTCGGTTGGAAGCCCCAGGATGCCGGCCCATCCCGGGAAGATGGTCATTATCGACGACCCTCCTGTGGTGACCCCCACGAATCCCATGTGCGGTCGGCTCCGGTTCATGTGCGGGCCGTTTTCACAGCATGTGCGAACGCTGCTGCTCGGCGTTCGATCTCGTCCCACTCCCCGTTGGCGATCATCGCCGCCGAACACAACTCACCACCGGCTCCGACGCAGAGCGCCCCAGCGTCGAGCCACTCGCCGACGTTGTCGGTGGTAACACCGCCGGTCGGCATCAGCGGCACATCAGGCATAGGTCCGCGCAACGCTTTGAGGTATCGCGGACCGCCCACCGAAGCCGGGAAGATCTTGACCGCGTCGGCTCCCATGGCGAGTACGTCGATCACCTCGGAAGGGATGAACGCTCCAAGTATCGCAGCGGCTTCAGTCGCAACGATGGCCGCGGCGAGTGCCGGTGTAGTCCCGGGGGTGACGACAAACTGCGCCCCGGCTGCTGCTGCCTCCGCCGCCTGCTCCGGAGTCAGCACGGTTCCTGCGCCTAGCACGATGTCGACATCGCTCTGTCCCGCCAGAGAAGCAATGACCTCACCCGCGGCGGGTGTCGTGTAGGTGATCTCGATGGCGCGGATCCCACCCGCCAGCAAGGCGGCAACGGCGCGCACAGCACCTTCAGCGTCGGGAGCACGCAGCACCGCGACCACGCCGACGTCGCGGAGCCGTAGGAGCGTGTCAGCTTTGTTCATTGTGTGGCCTCCTTTGGGTTGACCGTCCGGGCGGCGTGGTCATTAGCCCTGACTCGCGTCGTCGAACCAGCGATCGAGCCGGCTGTGCGCAGTCTGGAATCTCTCAAGATTCTGCTGGTGGGCGAAATGTTTACGGCCTCGATGCAACATGCGTCGATACCCCGGTGTTCGCTTGGTGCTTTCTCTGCCCGGCAGACCCCATCGATCCAGTCCGGTGGGTTCTGTTTGGCGACGCCACCATGCCCATGCACCGTGTTGTGGGCCACGGTGACCGACGCCAACAAGGCCCCGTCGTCGTCGTGGCGCGATGCCTTGCTCCCGGTGGTGCCGAGGTCGTGGGCGAGCAGCATCACGCACCGGGCCCGCGTGGCCGCAGGATGGTCACCAGGCCGGGTGGAAGGGCAGTAAGTCATATCCGGGTTGCGCCTGCAGCACCCTTTGCCCCATGCCGTGCTGGAGAACCCACTCGTAGTCGTGGCCGGCACTGCCCGGGTACACAGCAAGGAACTGGTACGGCTCGGTGCCGGTGTTGATGCTGCGGTGGGCCCAACCAGGCGGGATGTAGCCGATGACTCCAGGTTCCATGTCGATAAAGTCGGATTTGGTGCCGTCGAACAGGAGTAGGCCGCCGATCCCGCTCAGCCCGAGGTAGATCTCTGCCTGTGGGTCGGGATGCTGGTGTCCTTTGGTCATGTAGAACTCACCGGCACACGTGCCGGCGTTGATGGTCGTGATCGACTGGGGCAACTCCCGTGGCTGCTCGGGAACTGGTGACGACAGCACGGTGTAGACGACCTCATCGTCGGTGTCACGGGCAGCACGCCAGGCGTCCTTGTCGCGGAACAACCCGTCGAGATCGGAAAGCCGCCGCGTGAGCGTAGGGCCTTCGGGGGCAAGCAACGCATCAGCCAGCTCGATGCGCATCGGGGAGATCGGTGGTGAAAGGAAGGTACTCATACTTATCGGTTACGTCTGGTAGTCATGAACGACCTTGCCGAGTGGCAAGTACAGATCACCCTGTCCGAAAAAGCCACCGACCATCCTCTCGGGCGCCAGCAGGTAGGTGGGGTCGATCTCGGACCGCTCGTAGACAACGGAGCCTCGTCCGCCGAAGAATCTGCCTTCCTGGGCGGTGAACTGCCCTTCCGTCAACACCAACTCACGCACCGGTGTACCGCCCTCTTCGGCGCTGGGGATGTACTTGAGCGAGAAGACACCGTCGGGGCTCCACGGGACCTCGTCCATATCTGCGACGTGCTCGGGGACCACCACGGACTTGAGGATCTCGTGGTCCAGTCGGGTGACCTTGCCGATGGTGGCTTCTTGGTCGAACTTCAGATCGATGTCGGCCAGCTTCTTCTGGAATCCCCATATCTCACGACCGGCGGTGAGCGGCAATGGCGTGCTCACGTACAAGAAGGGCTCGTAGTCACCCTCGTACCCGTCGTACGCCACCTGCACGTAAATTGCCATCTCGCTGAAGGCGCCCTGGGTAGTCCCCAACTCGAATTGGGAAACCCAGGTGATCACCTTGTTGGTGCGCGCCTCCAGAGGTGCTGGGATTACCCGGCGGATATTCTCGATGTCGGTCTCGTATACCACCAGCTGGACCCGCATGTCCTTCCAGACAAGAGGCGGCTTGCCGTAGAGCGGGGAGACGATCGGGTTCGTGAAGCCCCAGTTCTCGGGTGTCATCATGTCATCCTCCTATTTCGTGATCACGCGGTAGATTCCTGCAGTTGGGCCATCCGGTCGCCGAAATCGGAGAGGTGGATCTCGGTATTGCGGAATATCGGCAGAATCCGCTCGTATGCCGCGACGCTCGCGGGATCGGCGCCGGCTCGTTCTTCAACCTGATGGATCTCGTCGATGATGTCGAAGCTGTGCCACATGCCGGTGCCGACCGCGGCGCATGCCGCAGCGCCGAGAGCGGCCGCCTGCTGGTCGATGTTGGTCTTGACGATCGTCGTGTCGTAGGCGTTGGCGAAAATGGTCCGCCACAGCCGGCTCCGGCTTCCGCCACCTACTACCAACATCTCGTCACCAACACTTGTCATCGCTCGATGCCGGTCCAGCCCGATCCGGAGTTCGAGAGCTATTCCTTCCATGGCTGCCCTGATGAGATCGGCACGGGTGTGCCGGAGATCGAGTCCCAGGAAGGCGCCCCGAATGTGAACGCTGGAGCTCATCGCGGTACCGCCCGCCATGCTCGGGTTGCAGACGACTCCGTTGGCTCCCCGAGGAGAAGTGGCGGCTTCTGCAGTCATGAGTTCGTAAGCGTCGAGATGCTCTTCGAGCGCCCTTTGCTTTAGATCCCGGCACAGTTCGTCCCGGACCCAGCGAAAGGTGGTTCCGGCGGAGAACGTGGAGACCGCCGACGTGAATAGGCCGGGCACAACGTGGGCAAATACGTAGGGTCGGACCTCCTCATCGATAAGGGGCTCGGCCGACGCCGCCGCGATCCAGCTTGATGAGCCTTGCGAGTTGTAGACGCGGCCCTCCCGTGTGCTGCGCGCCCCAAGCGCCATACACGAGTTGTCGACACCACCGGCGACGACGAGCACAGAGGTGGGCAAACCCAACGCGTCGGCAGCCTCACGCGTCAACCCGCCGATCACCTGCGTGGAGGCCACGATCTCCGGGAACAACTTGTGCGGCAGCTCGCTGGCCACGACGAGGTCATCGTCGTATGCGCCTCCGACCAGGTGATACACACCGGAGCCGGAAGCGTAGGAGGGGTCCGTACAGATCCGGCCGGTGAGGCGGAAGTTGATGTAGTCCTTGGTGCCGATGACTTTGTCAACCGCTGCGAACATTTCGGGCTCTCTGTCGCGGTACCACATGGTCTTGAAGACGGTGTAGAGGTGCGGAGGAAATCCGTTGCCCGTGCGCCGATACCAGTCGCCCTTGGACGTGCTACCGAAAAAGCGGTCCGCCTGTGCGGTGGCGCGAGTGTCGGACCAGATCGGGGTCGTGTCGCGGAGAAGGCGGCCCTTGCTATCGACGGGTACGGCGCCGAGGCTGTGGCCCGAGATGCCACAACTCGCGATCTCGCCGCCTGCAACCCCCGATACGGCCAAAAGCTCGCGGGTACCGGCAACGATGGCGTTCCACCAGTCTTCCGGGCGTTGTTCGTGCCAGCCCGTCCGCGGATAGTGGGTCGGGTAGGCCCGAAAGCTCTCGGCCACACACTGCCCTTCGAAGTCGTAGAGAGACGACTTGTTTCCGCCGGTTCCCAAATCGTAGGCGATTACGTATTGGCCCACCGGTGTCCTCCAGGTCCGCTCACGATCCGGACCTTCGCAGCAGCTCATGCGAACCGAGCACGGCCGGGACGTGTTTGGCTGCGATACCGAAGCGACGTACACCAAGTTGGTACATCGCTCGGAGCGTCTCGAGATCCCGGATGCCGCCCGACGCCTTGATCGCGATCGCCTTCCCGACGTGTTCCTGGATCAGCGCGATGTTGTGCAGTGTTGCGCCGGTGGGCGCCCATCCAGTTCCGGTCTTGACATAATCTGCTCCAGCCTCCACCGCCAGGTCACACGCCTCCCGAATCTGGTCATCGCTCAGATGATGGCATTCGAAGATCACCTTCACGGGGCGTCCCTGAGCCGCTCCCACCACGGCTGCGATGTCCTGTCCGACATGCTTGTGGCGCCCGGAAAGGAGAGCGGCCACGTCAATAACCATGTCGACCTCGTCGACACCCAGCGTCACCAACTCGCTGGTCTCCAACGTCTTGATTCGCGTCGTCTGTCCGCCGGACGGGAAGCCAACGTTTCCGCCAAGCTTGATCATCGGCAGAGCCGCCAGGAGGCGGTTGGTGTACGCAGCCTGGGAAGGAAGGGTGGTCACCAGATAGCAGCCGTATCTTTCAGCACACGCAACGGCATCAGCGATCATCTGGTCTGTGCTGTCAGCGCGCACCGCGCTCACGTCGATCATCTGGGCGATCTCAACGGGAAGCGGCTGGTTGCCTGAATCCATGCGGTTTCCTGGAGCGTCGATCAACTGGATTTGTAATCCTGTCCTTACATCCTAACAGGCCAGAATCCCCACCGCCAGTTTCCGGATGCACCGGCCGGAGGAGGAGGAGGAGGAGGAGGAGGAGGAGGAGGAGGAGCGCCCGGACCGATCTGTGTATCGGTCTCGGCCGATTCAGCACCACCAGCCCGGCGTGAGCATCGATTGGCTCGACTCCGATGATGTCCTTGCTCTTGCCAACCATGCGGCTGTTGACCAGCTCGCGCTTCGGTACAACGGTCGACTCGACACCGCTTAGACCTGCACTTCGGCAGGATTCGGCTGGGACCAGGCTGAGCGGAGCCCGCCACATCCTTGCCTCATACGCAACTCTACGCCCGCGTTGGCGCGACCCCCTGACACGATGTGCCGCGGTGTTTCGCAGGATGTCGCGCGATGGGGCGCCACGTCTGCCCACCCGGCTGATCCCAGAAAAGCCGAAATCCCCCGTGTTTACAGGGGGTTTCGATCGTAGCGGGGGTAGGATTTGAACCTACGACCTTCGGGTTATGAGTTATGACTCATCGTCCGTGGCCATGATGCGGCGTTCGTGTCGACCCCTATGGGTGCGGGTTCTCGCGTGCGACGTGGCGGTTGGTCCGGCTGGCGATGACGCCGTCCGACCTCGTGCGTTTGACACTGGTTAGACACAAGTCAGCGAAGAGCCATGCTCCCCATGGGTCGGGCGCTCATAGCGAATATCCAACTCGACCTGGGCAGGGAAAGCCCCGTGGATCCTTGTGCGGGTTGAGCCTCGTACCCGGTCGTGAGCGGGCAGACGTCTTGCCGCAGACCGGGCACTCCACCCGGTACGACCTAGTACGAGACATGCGACGACGGCCCGATGGTCGGCGAGTAGCCGGCGGCGCAGCAAGCGCACCTGACGGACGGAACTCAACGAGGCGCACCGGCGTGAAAGGCTCGGTTGTGATATCGATCGACTGGATCCGGTCGACTCGGTACGAACGCAGCTCGCGATCGTCCCTTCGGACCGCGTACAGGAGGAGGTTGCCGTCGCGGGTAACTCGCAGCGAATAGGGCTCCACGCGTCGCAAGGTGCCGCGATATCCGAGATCGATGCAGAGCCTGTTGGCCCAGGCGAACCGGACAGGTTCGAGGGCGGGACCGGAGCCCCACGACCATGCTGCCGGCGAGGGCACCCAGACGCTCTCCCCTGCTCCACCAGCGGCCGGAGCCAGAACCTCGATCTCGAGTTCTCCATCGAGCCACCGGAACAGTTCAGGGAGCCTGTCCCAGTAGTGACCGAGCGGAGGCAACGCTTGGAGCTGATGCCCAAGCATGTTCACCCACTCCGATTCAAGTTCGACGCGGTGAGGCGACTCCTGCAGTAGCTCGATAGTTGGAACAGGAACGCCCTTCGACCCACACTTCGCGATGAGAGTCGAGTGGACGAGTTCGGCCTGATCGACCAGGCCCGGGTAGTCGATGAGGAACACGATGTCGTAAAGATCCCTCGGTCGTCCTCGCTCGCCCATCGCCCTTATCTTCTCGGCGTACACCTCCTCCAGGGAGTAGCAGCGCACGGTTGCTGGTTCGGGGAGTTGATCGGAGTAGAGATGCCGGATCGGTCGCATCACCGGCGGTCTGGCGACCTGCTCATCTCTTGTGAGGTCAAGGCGAACACTGGCTGGGCCAGGAGCGTTGCGGGGACCCCGGTAGTAGATCCGACCTTCGAGGCTCCCGTTCGGCCGGACGCGCAGCCTTGGTCCCCGCACCTCGAAGTCAATACCAGATCCCTGCCAATGCGCTCGAGCATCCGACTGAGGTGCGCCAATACCTCGTCTTCAGCGATCGGGCCGCCCTCGATGACGGTGAAGTCGAGGTCCTCGGAGAATCGGAACGTCTCGAGATAGCACTTCTTCAAACACGTGCCGCCCTTGAACACCACCCGTCACGCAGGGCCGGTTCGGTTCCGATCCCGGCGAGCACCCAGCCGAGGACATAGTCCTTCTCCACGACGTCGCCGCGGAGGCCCCATTCCGCGACCCGGGCACGGAGATCACGTTCACTGATCACGCCGCATCCCCAGACGAACGTTCACCCGGATACCCCAACGGGATACGGTTGGACCCTTGGCGTCGACCGATGGATCAAGGTCATTCACCCCTGCCGTTCGACGAGCCAGACAGCGTTCGACCAGATCTGGTGCATCGACGCCTAAAACCTCCATCACGAAGCCCAATCGCTTGAACACAGCCCCGATCCCCAACCGGTCGCCGTACTCGACGAGGAGGGCCTCGTCGCGATGCTCCCCGGCGAAGTACTCCGCGACGATCTCCGCTACCGGACGAATCCCGCCACCCCATATCGGATGGGCCAGCACATCGATCACCGTTCGAGACGGGTCGGTGACATCAATCCGCTGGCTGCCTCTCCACACCGGCACCAGACCGAAGTGCTGCGATGGATCGAGAGAGTGGAGTACGAATGTCGTACCACCGATCGTCGGGGTCCGGTCTCGGGGACGCTGACCGGTCACGACCAGAACGTCCCGGAAGATCTGCTCGGTAAGATCCCAATGCTCAGCGGCACTCCACCCGGCGACGTACGCAGGTTCAAAAACCACCTTTGCGACGACCCAAGGATCCTGATGCGCTTCCCCGGACCGATGCGCGTCCAGCGGAACGGGGAGGTACAGGCCGCGACGCACTCGATCGAGCCACCCCCGATCAGCCAGGTATCGGACGAGACGTCGAGCCCGTGCCAGGCTGATGTCGAGCGCTCCCGCCGCATCTAGGGCCGTGAACGGTTCTGAAAACGCGCGGTGCAGCCGCTCGACATACCGACGATTCTTGGAAGAGAGACCACCTGTTGACATTACAAGCGTAGTTTAGCCCATCTAGTGGGCGATGCTACGCTCTGGTTGTCTACCAGGGCTATCGAAGCTTGAGGGCCGTGGCCGCCTCGCTGGGGACCCTCGCCCTGGCCCATGTCGACGACGAGCTCGAGGAGGCCCTCTCCTATTCGGAGGAGATGCAAGCGGACTACGCGAGACTCCAGCTCGGGGGCCATCGTTGTTATTTCCTTGAGTTGCGAGGAGAGTGGGACGCTGCACTGGCGGAGAGCTCGCGGCTCATCGAAGTAGGTGGAGAGCCGGTGGCCCTGATCAGGCCGCGCACCGTGGAGGGGTCCGTTCGGGTGCGACGCGGCGATGACTCGGGTTTGGCGTTGGTCCAGCAGGCCCATGACATTGCTGGCCCGTTGCTTGACATCCAGCGTCTAGGCCCTGTGACTTCGGCACTGGCCGAGTTGCAGTGGCTGGGCAAGGCGGACGCGTCAAGTGACATCTTGGACGCAGCTGAGCTGGCCAGAGTCGGCGGCCATGTCCGGCACCACGCCGAGTTGTCGGTGTGGTGCCGTCGTCTCGGTGTCGATGGTCCGGATCCACCCAAGAAGGGCCCGGCCCCGCTGCTAGCCGAGTTGAGAGGTGATTGGCAGGCTGCGGCCTCCGCCTGGGAGGAGATGGGGCTGCCCTATTACCGGGCGCTGACGTTGGCGTTCAGTGACGATCCAGATGCGATGCGTGAGGCGGTGGTGGAGGCCACCAGACTTGGTGCCTCGACCACCGCCGACCGAATCCGTGCCCGCCAACGGGAGTTGGGCCACGGCGTGAGTCGGGGACCGGGGAGAGCGACTCTGGCTAATCCGGGAGGACTTACCACGCGCCAGGTCGAGGTGGTCAAGCTGCTGGCCGTCGGGCTCAGCAACCGGGAGATCGCCGATCGGCTCTTTGTCTCTCCAAAGACCGTGGACCATCACGTCAGCGCCATCCTCACGAGTCTCGGGGTCGAGACCCGGCGGAGCGCAGGGGATTGGGCTATCGACCAAGGGTTCGCCGCACCGAACTGACATCTGGTTGGTGGCGGCCACCCAAATATGGGGAACGGTTCCCGATGATCCACATCGATATCCGGTATACGTTGAGACCGAGGTGTCTATGCAGATTCGATGTATCGGTTCCGCAAACTATTCATCGCTGACTGCAACGGCGGTGCTGATGGTGGTCCTCTTTGGGGTGCCAGTCGCAATGGCCGGACAGGGAGAGACCACTCGGGTGTCGGTCGACTCGGACGGCACCGGGGGTGACGAAGACTCGCTTTCCCCGGCGATCTCTGCCGATGGCCGCTACGTCACCTTCAGGTCCTCTGCTACCAACCTCGTCGACGGCGACAACAACAATGCCAGCGACGTGTTTGTCCACGACCGGAATACCGGGGAGACCACCAGGCTGTCGGTCGACTCGGACGGCGACGAGGGCGACAGCAACTCGCTTTCCCCGGCGATCTCTGCCGATGGCCGCTACGTCACCTTCAGGTCCTCTGCTACCAACCTCGTCGATGGTGACAACAACAATGCCTACGACGTGTTTGTCCACGACCGGAATACCGGGGAGACCACCAGGCTGTCGGTCGACTCGGACGGCGACGAGGGCGACAGCAACTCGCTTTCCCCGGCGATCTCGGCCGATGGCCGCTACATCACCTTCTATTCCTTCGCCATGAATCTCGTCGATGGTGATGGGAACGACACTTTCGACGTGTTTATCCACGATCGAAACTCTGGGGAGACCACCAGGGTGTCAGTCGATTCCGACGGCGACGAGGGCGACAGCGGCTCGTTTGGCCCGGCGATCTCGGCCGATGGCCGCTACGTCACCTTCCACTCGAGCGCCTCGAACCTCGTTGATGGTGACAACAACAACCGCACTGACGTGTTTGTCCATGACCGGAATACCGGTGAGACCACCAGGGTGTCAGTCGACTCGGACGGCGACGAGGGCGACAACACTTCGCTTTCCCCGGCGATATCTGCCGATGGCCGCTATGTCGCCGTCCGTTCGGACGCCTCGAACCTCGTCGAGGGTGACACCAACAATGCCAGCGACGTGTTTGTCCATGACCGGAATACCGGTGAGACCACCAGGGTGTCGGTCGACTCGGACGGCGTCGAGGGCGACAGCGACTCGGATTCTCTAGCGATCTCTGCCGATGGCCGCTACGTCACCTTCGCCTCCTTCGCCTCGAACCTTGTTGTGGATGACGACAACAATGCCTATGACGTGTTTGTCCACGACCGGAACACCGGTGAGACCACCAGGGTGTCAGTCGACTCGGACGGCGTCGGGGGCGACGAAGACGCGTTTAGCCCAGCGATCTCTGCGGATGGCCGCTATGTCGCCTTCGCCTCGTTCGCCTCGAACCTCGTCGAGGGTGCTACCAACAATGTCAGCGACGTCTTCGTCCATCAGTTCCTCCCCGACCCGCCGCCTCCGCCGCCGCCGCCTCCTCCTGGCGACTTCTTCACCGACGATGACGGGACCACTTTTGAGAACGACATCAACAAGATCGCCGCCGCGGACATCACTCGGGGCTGCAACCCGCCGACCAACGACCGGTTCTGCCCTGACGACCCGGTGACGCGGGGTCAGATGGCCGCGTTCCTGGTCCGAGCGTTTGGTTACACCGATGACGGTGGCGGGAACCTGTTCACCGATGACGACGGGTCCACCTTCGAGCGGGACAACGACCGGTTGGGTGCTGCCGGTGTGACCCGAGGCTGTAACCCGCCGACCAACGACCGGTTCTGTCCCGACGACCCTGTGACACGGGGTCAGATGGCCGCGTTCCTGGTCCGTGCGTTTGGTTACACCGATGACGGTGGCGGGAACCTGTTCACCGATGACGACGGGTCGACCTTCGAGCGGGACAACGACCGGTTGGGTGCTGCCGGTGTGACCCGAGGCTGTAACCCGCCGACCAACGACCGGTTCTGTCCTGACGATCCCGTCACCCGCGGCCAGATGGCCGCCTTCCTCGCCCGAGCCTTCAACCTGCCATGACCCGACGACGGAGCCAGAAATATTCGACGCTGGCTGCGGCAGTGTTGATGGCGGTTCTCTCGGGGACGCTTGTCGCAATGGCCGACCAGGGAGAAACGACCCGAGTGTCGGTCCACTCGGGCGGCAGCCAGGGCAACGGCAGCTCGTTCCCGCCGGCGGTGTCCGCCGATGGCCGGTATGTCGTCTTCGACTCGGCCGCGTCCAATCTGGTGGCCGGTGACACCAACGGCGTGCAAGATGTGTTTGTTCACGACCGGAACACCGGGGAGACCACCTCATGAACCGACAGGACAGGTCAAAAGATGTTCGGCCGCGCGATGGACGCGCGATCGAGTCCTCGACAGGAACACGACAGTAAGGCCAGGCAGCGGAAAACCCTTGCGTTGCAAGGGTTTTCCGGTGGTAGCGGGGGTAGGATTTGAACCTACGACCTTCGGGTTATGAGTTCCTTCCGGGATGTTTTCATCATTTTGCGTTGTCGCTCAATAGCCCGCAATACCTGGGTTTTCGCGTGATCGGCGTGATTTCTGGTTCCGGCGGATGCCCCCTCGTGACGCCCCGTCCGTTAGAAGATCCGTTAGAAGCGGACGAGTCATCCACCGCCGTAGAGGCCATCGTGGAACGCGGCCACGGCGACCACGGCATCGGCCAGTAGGGTTGTACGATCGGCATCGGGGTGATCGAGGAGCATCTGCCGTGCGTAGGCCTGTGGGCCCTGCGCCGCCGGATCAGCAAAGTTGGCACGAAGATCATCGAGCGTAGTGCAAAGGCCGGCGAGTTCGTCGCCAAAGCGTCCAACGACGGTGTCAGCGGCCTCACTCGGCCCGCCCGCGTCGTTATGCAGAAGCACGAACGCAACGTCGTACCAGTCTTTCGTCGCGCGGCGCGATCGGGCGGCGGCGCTTTTGGCGAGCACATACCCCGCGAGCCCAGTCACATTGACCTCGGCGATGTACTCGACACCGCCGATGCTTGCATTGAGCCGGTGGATCTCGATGTCGCGCGACGCGTAGCCGGTGCCGCGAAGGTTGGCAGCGCCAAGCGCCTCACAACCGTCGAACAGGATCTGGGCTTCTGCAGGCTGGTCGTCGAGGTCGGCAAGAAGCTCGAACTTCACGACGGTACGGCCATCCAGCCCGTCAACTCGCCAGCGCCACGCATACTGTTCATCGGGATAGAAGTCCGCGCTGCGGAGCGCCCGCTCCAAACGAATCGCGTTGACGGAGCCGTAGGCGATCTCGAGGTTGACCTGGACGTCTATATCCGTGGTCCCGGCGTGCTCGTAGTCGCTCCCCGCGCAGAGGAGCTCGGGAACCAGTCCGCCGAGCACCACGAACTCTGGCCGGGCACCATAGTGATGAACCACCCGGACCAAGGCACGCTCAGCAGCGCGACGAGCTGCCCTACTGCGCGGAGCATCATCGGTCACCGACGACCTCCCAGAGGTGCTCGGCTGCTTCCTCGCCACGGACTCCAGAGTCAACAAGATCGACGTACACGCGCGGCCAGGGTGCGACCCGAATGCCATGGATGGTCTCCGCAAGCCGATCAGTCGCTGGCGTCGGAAACGGGCGCAGAATGAGCCGACCGCCTTCGATCGACTTCAGCCCAGCAACGGCTGCCGCTGCTTCCAACCCAACCATCGCCTTGGTATCGACGTAGACCTCGGTTCTCGTCACCGTACGCAGATAGGGCGCCAGCACACTGGCTGCGGCTGCACTGGTAGCCGCCCAGGCAAGATCATGTCGGCTCCACCGCTGACCCGCTGCCTCCAGCCCCGCGATGGGATCGCGCCAGGCCACACCTACCTCGAGCTTGATGGTCGGTCGGAGCGCGCTCGCGACGCTCGCATACGCATCAAGCAGGGCGCGTCGGTCGCCGACACGTCGAGCGGAGCCACGACCACGTGACCTCTCCGCCTCGATCAATCCGAAATCGGTCAAGGTGCGGAGCGCGTTCGTGCAGCTCCCCTCCGACAAACCCGTCGCCCGCCGCGTCGCGGCAACGGTACCGCGCTCTCCGCAGAGCAGGGCCTCGGTAACAGCCAGGACAGCAGGCGTCCATCCCGGTGGCTTCTTGATGGTCTCGGGTGGCCGGCCTGTACGCGAGACGACGATCGAGCCAATAGCGACTTCTGCCGCGCCAGTCTCGTCGACCCAGCCGATTCCCTCATCCGTAAGCAGGGCACGAGCACCCGACGACAGTCGCCTCGCAACGACGACGTCGGGATGTGCCCGCCGCGAGGCAAGGGCGCGGCGAACATCGCCAAGGGCGCCGTCTCCCACCCACTTGACTTCGACAGGTCGACCGCCCACGAGCACGTCGACACTGCTCAAGTCGAGGACTGACTCCTCTACACGCACGTCGGCCGCGCGAGGCAGCACATCTAGGAAGGCCTTGACAGCCCTGTCACCGGTGTTGGCAGAACGAACGCTCATCTCGAATACCTCAGTGAAATACTATACCTCACTTCTGGACTGAGGTATACGCATCTCCTGAGCTTTTAGCCGTTCGAAGCCTGCGCTCGACGGACCAGGACTGCTCGTCGTCCCCGCGGACGACCATTGACCCGACACCGGTTCTAACAAGCCGCGACTGCGTCGGTTGAACAGCGCTTGGGCGAAAGCCGAACAAGTCGAGCGCTCTATGTCCAAGACTTCTGGACATTATGGTAAGGTGTATCCGTGACCTCGACATCCGACATGCTCCAAACGACGCTCGGTCAGACGCTCTATGAGGCTCTGGTCGTATTGGCTGAAAGCTCGACGCCCATGTCCGGACGAATGGTCGCTTCCGCGCTAGGGGTAGCTCCTACTACGGCGACCTCGGCGCTGGCGAAGCTTCGCGAGGCTGGTTTCGCTGGATCGAGCCGGGAGGGCCGGGCCGACCGTTGGCACCTAAGTGCCGACAACCCTGTGCTCCGCTCGTGGCTAGCCGAAGGGCGAGACGAACCGCCCGACGAACCCGCAGGAATGAGCCCGTACGCCACGGGCGGTGGCGGCGTTACCTTCGAGCGCAAGGTCGCGGCCAAGTATCTGGCCCACTTGCTCGTTGGTGATGCAGCTACGGAATTGGGCGATGGCCGGCTCGTCGTGGGTGTCGCGTTCCAACAGGCTCCGGAGCACTCGGTTGACGATCTTGTCATCCGGGCTGCCCGCGCAAACGAGGTGGAGCCGTCGCTTGTCCTCAGCATTGGGGTAAGGCGCTCGCCTGACCTTGTGCAGAGCGACCCGTCGACCAGGAAGCTAATTAGCGCCTTCCTCCGCGACGTCACCACCGCACCCGACGATGATCAGAACCATCGAGTCGCTCTCGTCGTAGCCGGTTCTCAGGATCATGCCCGCCAGCTCGGGACGCTCTCTGATCTCGCCTTCGACCAGACGGACTCAGCGGGCTTCTATGACCTTGTCCGTACATCGGGCAAGTTCCCCACGGCCGTCCGCCGTCGTCTAGGCCACATCGAAGCGCTAGTCAGACTTGCCCTTGTCGATCTTGGAGACACCGATCCTGGTAACGATGTCGTCCAGCAACACACCTGGCTGCTGTTATCCAAGCTCACCGTACTAATGCCGCGCTTCGAGACACCCGACGAAGCAGACTGGGCCGCAGTAGCAACCGCGCTGGCTTCGGTCGCGCGGGGCGGAGACCTCTATGGCGCATCGCGATTGCGGGACCGCCTCGTCGCCCTAGCGGACGAATACGAACCAAAGGCTGCCTCCGTGGATTTGACTCTGCTGCGACGTGACGCACACGAGGTCCTCGATTCAACCGTACGCCGTCATCGCCCAGGCTGGAAGGCACTCGCCCACCTTCACCAGCGAGCGATCAACTCGGTACGTAGCGAGATCACGTCGAGCGACGAAGCCCGGAGTCTCCACCTCGATCGAGCTGACACCGCAGCAGGATTGCGGGAACTCACTGAATCGGCGAGCGCCGCGGTTGTCGCGTACGGCGAGTCAGGCGTCGGAAAGAGCGCCCTCGTACTTCGCACCGCCGCCAGCCCAGAGAACAGCGACTCCGAAGCTACTCAGGCAGTGTGCATTAACCTGCGTCATCTTCCCGCGACGACTCTGGAGTTTGAGTCCTTCCTCGGAGTTCCGCTCGCGACGCTGCTTGAAGAACTCAGCGCACCTCAACGACTGCTCGTGATTGACGGCGCCGACGCGATCTCGGAAGGCATGCTCGAGCCTCTTCGCTATCTCATCGACGCAGGTCTCGAGGCTGGTCTGACAGTCACAGCTGTTGCAACAAACGAGACCAAGCAGCTCGTGCGAGACACGATCGCCCAACGCGGCGGCGGAGAAGTCGCTGAGTACCTCATACCTCCGTTGACCGACGCTGAGGTTGACGATGTCGTTGCGACCTTCAGTGAGCTGGTGGCCCTTGCTGCAGATACACGATCGCGCGAACTACTCCGCCGTCCCGTCGTCATAGATCTACTAGTTCGAGGCGGTCTCGCGGGTACGCCCCTCAGCGATGCCGACGCTATGCGGCAGGTGTGGTCGGGGTTGGTTCGTCGCCACGACCAATCAGACCGCGGCAAGCCGGATGCTCGCGAGTTGGCTCTCCTGCGCCTCGGCGATCTCGCACTATGCGGTGGCAACGCCCTCGATATTGTCGGGGCGATCGATCCCGTTGCGCTCGATGGACTGCGCCGAGACGGATTGCTGCGCACGTCATCCGACGATCCATTCAGGATCGGGCCGGTATTCGCGCACGACGAGGTGCGTCGATACGCGGTTGCATGGGTGATGCTCGCCGCCGGCAATTCCACGACGAAGCTGGTCGACGCCGGCGTACCCCGCTGGGCTCTTGGTGCAGCTCGGCTTGCCTGCCAGCTGCTGCTTGCCACACCCGATATGCCATCGAACCCATTGGACGGTAGGTTCGCCCGCTTGCAGGAGGCCTTCGACGACCTCGTCAATGCGGGCCACGGTGCTCGGTGGGGCGACGTTCCCGGTGAGGCGCTCCTAACCCTTGGCGATCCCTATCCGGTGCTTCGGGACGCGTGGCCCGAGCTGCACGCTGAACCGGGCGATGGACTGCAACGGCTGGGTCGGCTCGTGGATCAGCGGCTACGTGACGCGAACGGTCTCGTCCGGATCGCTGCGATCGAGCCCCTCATTGACCTCCTGCTCGAGTATGAGACACCGTGGCGATCCGGCGAACACGTGCAAATGCTCCTCCAGGAATGGCTACGCGCCCTGGTCATTGCCGACGCACCTGCCGACTATCCCCTCCGTCTTCGTCTGCGCGAACGACTGGCCGCTGCATCCGCAGCAGCCGACCGTCGCATGCAGCAGGAGCGTGAAGCCGCAGACGCTGCACGCGCCGCACGCACGGCCGAGGAGATCGAGGAGGAACGCAGGTTCATGGATAGCCATCGTGCTCTTTTCACCGAGATTGGGTATTCGCGTACCAAGCGTCGGGCACGACGGGAGGTTCCGCGGGAGATCACCGACGAGATCGTGGTCGAGCTGCTCGCTCTGCTCGGCCCCGACCTCGGTGACGAAGGTGAGGCCATCCTGCGCCGCATTGGCGGAGACGCGCCATGGTCGCTTAGGCCAGCGGTCGAGGAGCTGTTCACTGGTCGTGCTCTCGCGACGTACCAGCGCGGCTTTCTCGCTGAGCTAACCGAGGCCTACTACCTCGACGAAGAGGACGACGGATCCGGCTTCTATGAGGATGGCATCAGGCACCACCGAGCTCGTAGCTTCGGCGTGGCACCGCTTGCAGCATGGTACCGCGGACCGTTCCTGCCACTGTTCCAGTCAGACTTCCGCAACGGCGTTGCAACGTTGAATCGCCTGCTCAACCACACTGCGCTCGTACGGGCACGTTCTCTCGCGGGTGGTCCATACGATGGCCCGGTCGACGACAACGCCCTCGACGCGTACCGGACCGAGCTCGAGGTCACCGGAAGGCGCCGGGCGTACATCGGCGACGAGCACGTCTGGATCTGGTACCGGGGCACAGGCGTCGGGCCCTATCCGTGCATGAGCGCCCTGCAGGCACTTGAGCGTGTCTGTGACCAGTTGATCGAGATCGGTATGCCGCTAGCGAGCATCGCTGCAACACTCCTCGACGGCTGCGAAAACCTCGCGATGGTCGGCCTCGTCGTCGGACTCTTGATGCGCCATCTTGAGATAGCCGATCGGCTGTTCGATCCATATCTGGCCGAGCCGCTGATCTGGCACCACGAGTTCGGGCGAGTCGTCCAGGAGACCAGCGGGCTGGCGGCACCCTCCAACGACCTCGTTGCGCCTGAGCGCCGACAGTGGTCGATCCGCGAGGCCGCGATGCTGCTCGTGTTGCGGGCCGATGATGCTCGAGCCGACGAACTACGGACAATCGGTAAACGACTTGTCGAAACGGCACGGCGCCTGGTTGTAGAAGACGTGGGAGATGTCGAAGGCACAGCGGTCGAAGATCAGCTCGTTACGGTACGTGCCTGGGCGAGTGGACTCGATCGCACCACGTACGACGCCCACGAAACCGAAGACGGCCTCTACATTGAGAGTCGCCCGCCAGACGACATCGCCCAGGCCATGCAACGCGGTAACGAGTACGTCCACCAAGCACAAGAGGCCACCCGCCTCACAGTCCGCTACTACATCCAACCGAAGAGCGGCGAAGCCGAACCCGTTAGCGCCGAAGATCTCGCCACCGATCTCGCTGTGGCCCAGGAACTCCTGGATGACCCGCCCGCTCTCAACGCCGGTTATCAGTGGGACGCGCCGACAGCAGTCGCGGCCACCGCCCTGGAAGCCCACCTCACCACTGGAGTTGGATTGCCCGAGGACGCACTCCGCTTCGCCGCCGAAGTCGTGATTCGCGTTGGAGAGGGTGCAACGTCGCCTCACCAGTTCGAGTATGAAGGGACGTTCTTCGAGCAGGGCGCAGACCGCAGTGCAGCGCGTGCTCTCCCCCTGCTGCTGTTACCCAGTGCGGCAGCGCTCCGTGCGCTCATCAACACAGATGACGAGTCCGATATGTATTCACGCTCAACCGCCGCCGCGAGCAATCTCGCTCGGAGCGTGGCAAACGAGGTTCGGCTACACCTCACCCGAGCTCTCGATCGGGTGTGGGCCGCCCCGTGCGCCGACGAAGGAATATGCCACCACGAAACGGCACTGCAGCTCGCAATCGAGACGATGCGTGACTGCGCCTTCGGCCCCTGGGATCCGGACATTGGTCAACGTGCCATTGTCCGCCTCGACGACCCGGTCACACAGTCACTTGCCGACACCGCAGACGATGACATATACACCGCCCGCCTCGACGCCGCGATCCGTGCGCTCGCGCCAGCCGCTGCGGCCGACGTCTGTGTCTCCTCGCGCGCTCGCGAGGTTCTCACTGCCCTACTCATTGCGCACCGCCGCTCGCTCCTCGGCTATGAGAAGGACCTGGATCATCGCGGCACCCACGCCCTGGTTGCCGCGCGTGCGCTTCTGACAATCGCGGCCGACGGTGACGAGACGCCGATCTACGAGCATATCGACGCGTACGCCGACAATGCGACGCTGCTAGGCAGCCTCCTCCGCGCCTTGAGTGCCGCCGCCGAGGAATCGCCAAACCGAGCCACGACAGCAAGGCGTATCTGGCCCGAGATCGTTTCACATGTTCTCGACCTGCAACAGTCGGGGCACAATCTCTTTGGTGACACATACCCGAAGGACTATGCCCTTGCGTCATTGATGCCGAACGCCGCGGGTGAGATCCCCTACCTCTACCGCGAGGTTGAGGACCAGCCCATCGTGTGGTGGACGCCACTTGCATGGCACGCCACCGTCGAGCTGTGGTTACCACTCGCCCAAGGCATCCCGACCTGTGTTGATCACCTGGTCAGCTTCCTCGGCGCTTTGGAGGCTGCGGATCAGACGCGGATTGGGCTGCCGTGGATCGCGGACCTGGTTCTCGCCGAACCCAGCCGAATCGCAAACCGCACCTACATGTTGTCGTCTTGGCTGATCGAAGTCCGACCAACCGCCGCCGATCTTAGGTTGTTGTCGGACTGGCAGCGCGTGGTCGATGCCCTCGTCGTCTCCGGTGTCACGCGGCTCGCACCCTACTCCGAGTAGCCTCGACCAGACTCGGGCCCAATCACCGCCGACGAACGATGAAACTCTCCCGAGCAACGGGCCGTCTCCGGCTATGGCAATGGACCCGGATCGGTAGACCTGGACATGGCGGACAACGACGCGACAATGGCAGCCACGAATCCGGGGCCTCGTATCGGCATGTGCCGCCACACCGACACCTAGGCCAAGAAGTCGCGAGTCCGAAGGCCGGATACCATTGCGAAGTCGAATTGTTCTACCGCGTGCTCCTCAAGGAATGGGCAAGCATCGGTCCCTGGATTGCAGACGACGAACGCCACCTAGCGCATCGTAGGTCGACCCACTTCTTCTCCGATCACCGCGGATGTCGAGGAGCGCCGGTAGGCGACCCCACCAGCACCCTCCCGAAGCGCGGTCTAAGACCTTGTTGCAAGTGGATGCACGACGGTGAACGTCGTCCGAACATGCGGTGTCGACGTCGCTGACACATGGCCGCCGCCCGACTGGCTTTGGTCGAACCGGGGCAGATGCTGCGAGTACACGGCATCAGCCCAGCTCCAGGCCGGGTGGCTCAACACGTTCTGCCTCTCGCCCAATGGTTCGACGCTCGTCGATGAGTCGTTGAACATGCTCCTCGAGTCGGCGACGATCTTTGTCGTGCGCGGAGCTGGTGGGCCGCTGGATCCGTTCGGGATCGAGTTGTTCTCTGCGGTCGACGGCAGGTCCGTCGATCCAGTCGCGGGCGACCGCTTCGGTGAGCACGTCGATGGCGGTCTGGTTGTCTTCGGTGACGACGTAGGCGTGACTGGCTTGTCGGCCTCGGGTCATGGGTGTGTGGACGCCTCGACTATCGGCCGGTGTGTCGACGAGCACGAGCGCGGTGCCGACGGTGCGGCCTTGGGTGGCGTGGCTGGTTTGCGCGTATCCCAACTCGAGGTACTCGGCGACGTACTCGGTGGGGAGCCGGATCGTTCCGGTGCGGCCTGAAATGGTGACGCTTCGGTCCTTGTGAATGGCGGCGACGGTCCAGTGGTCGCGGTTCTTGACGATGAGACCTTGATCGGTGCATAGGGTCCGGGCGTTTCGTCGGGTGACGACCTCGTCCCCGACGAGTATCGAGGAATCGCCTATCGAAAGCCTCGGTCCACGGTGGTTGAGTTCGCCGTTGGTCAGTCGGGTGTGTTGCGCGAGCTGGTTGAGGCGGGTGACTGTTTCGGTGCTGTTGGCCATGAGCGCCACCGTCTGCCCCTGGCTTCGAGCCTCCTGCCAGGCGTCGACGGTCTGCGGCCCGGATCCTCCGTGAAGCAGTGGCGCGCCGCTATGGAGCCGATCACCGCGCACATCGCATCGGTTACTGGAACGGAGCCGGATCGGCAGGTGGCTGCACAGCTTCGAGTCCTCGCCCAGCTCAAGCACGGACTTAGTCCTCTCGGAGCAACGAACCGGCCCGACGGAACAGCTGAGCCCGGCGTCATACAGTCGGACGGACGCCTGCTCGACACCGAGATCATCGCCATCTACTGGTGAGATCCTCGGGCCCTAGAGGATCCTCTGGCGGATCTACCGAAGCGCCACTGGGCGATCGATAGGTGAGGTGTCCGGGTGCACCTCCAAGGCGGCCGGTAGCGCCTGGGCGGTGCTCGGTGCTGGGTATCAGTTGCTGCAGAGAGGCTCGTGGAACGACCGAAGGCGACGATGACTTCAGCCTGGTCACACGGCAACGAATTGAGGCGCTCCAAGACCGTCGAGTATCCCGCGATTCGTCGTCGCTACTAAGGGCTGATCGGTTGGTGCAGTTGTGGGTCGTCCCCCAACCGATCGGCCCTGGTGAGGGCAGCCCGTATCGTCCCCGTTAGAAGATCCGTTAGAAGTCCGGCCTTCGACGCGAAAACGCCCCGGCCAGAAATCGCTCTGACCGGGGCGTTCTTTGGTAGCGGGGGTAGGATTTGAACCTACGACCTTCGGGTTATGAGCCCGACGAGCTGACCAGACTGCTCCACCCCGCGTCGTTTGGACTAACCATTGTAGTCCATCTCCGCACGGCGTGGTTCGTCGATCGAGCGCGGCGCGACCACGTGTGGGGCGCGCCATGCGGGAACGTCAAAGGGGCCCCACCTCACGATGGGGCCCCTTTGTGACGATGATGATCTCGAAGCTAGCGCTTTGCCGTCTTACGGCGCGCCTGTGCTTCGTCCGGAAGAACATAGTCGACGCACTCACACTTCGGCACAGTGCAGCCGACTTCTCCTCGATGTTCGACACGGGGATGGCCGCAACCAACACACCGCTGTCTTCCGCCGTCCACAGGACGGGGACGAGGATCGCTCACCTAGAGCGTTCTTTGGCCTTGTTGACCGTGAGATCGCGTCCGTCGATGTTGCGTCCGTTGAGCGCACTGATTGCGGCGGCGCCCTCTTCGGCCGAAGCCATCTCGACAAAGCCGAACCCGCGCGAGCGGCCGGTGTCACGGTCCGTGATCACCTGGGCCTTGGTTACCTCGCCGTACTCGGCGAATAGATTCTCGAGATCCGACGACGACGTGTTGAACGTAAGGTTCCCTACGTAGATGTTGGTGGACATTGCATGCTCCTTGAAGCGCTGAACCGTCTGGGGTAGACACCCCGCCTGACTTGCGTTCGGGAGCCGAGCCAAAAAGCGTCGACGACGATCGATCTGTCCTGCGATAACCCCCACCCTGACGGTACTTAAGGGTGGAGATGGCGATGCACTATGTGTGTGCAGTGGAAACGATCATAGCTGATCGAAACAAGCAGTACCGTCGCCGAACCTTGAGAGGGACCAAATCATGGTATGTCCGCCCATCGGGCTAGAACATCGATGACCGACAGCATGTGCTTTTCCATGGCGGCTGCCGCGGCTTCCTCGTCGTGAGCAACCACCGCTTCGACTATCGCCGCATGTTGCTCGAATGACTCTGCCTGCCGGCCCGGCATCATCGCCAGCCGGTACTGATTCTGGACTGCACGGTCGCGCAGATTCTCGAGGATTCCCGCCGCCACTGAATGACGACTGATCGCCCGCAGCCGGCGGTGCAGATCCTTGTTGAGACGGGAGTACGTGGCTGCGTCGTCCGCAGTGACTGCCCGACGCATCTCCTCTATGACCCCGCGCAGTTCTTCGGCCTCCTCCACCGTCCCATTCCTGGCTGCCCGGGCAGCGGCCAGCGATTCGAGCACCGCCCGAGCTTCTGTGATCTCGATCGCCTCGGCAACGCTGACTCTCCGTACGACGGCGCCTCGGTTGGCCTGCCGCTCGACGATGCCCTCCGATTCGAGCTGGAGCAGAGCTGCCCGCACCGGCGCCCGGCTACACCCGTACCGATCACATAAGTCGAGCTCGATTAGCCGCTCTCCCGGCATAAACACGCTGTCGAGTATGTCAGACCGCAGCTGATCAACCACCGAACTCGCCATACCAGTCCTCCGCTGCGGTCTCGTCACCCACCCTGATCATTGTTCCACTCACCGTACCCTCATCGGCTCCGCAACTCATGTCACAAGTCGTAAACAGACCGGGTCGCAATGAGACTGGGGGCGGCTCATCCCAACGGGTAGGGACTTTCGGCCCTACTACCCTTAGTTCCTTAGTTTCATACTAAGTAACTAATGATATTCAGACTGCAGAGAAAGACCGACCTGGCTCTCGCCGCCCTCCGTCGTCTCGGCGCCGGCGATGACGGACCGCTCAGCGGGGTCGATCTGGCGGATGCCATCGACACTTCTATGTCGTTCCTACCCCAGATCATGTCGCCGCTTGTACGGGCCGGGTGGGTCACCTCGGAGCGAGGCCCCGGTGGTGGATACCGGCTATCGGAACACTCGGCATCGGCGTCCCTATACGACGTCATCGAAGCCACCGAGGGGCCAACCCACACGGGCCGCTGCGTTATGCGTGACTCCCCCTGCCCGGGGAGCGATCCCTGTCAGATCCATTACGTCGCAGACGAGGCCAGGGCAGTACTCGCCGACGGCTTCAGAAGGATTTCCGCAATCGAGGCGGACCAAGGAGACAGACAATGACACAGACAATCGAACGCCCGGTTGAGCAACCAGGAACCGCACCGGTTCCCGACCATCCGCACTACACGCTCGGCAGCCTGACCATGGTCGGGCTCGTCGGCACGTTGGTGGCCCTGGCAATCGCCATCGCCGCGCTGATGATCACCGCCGGGCGCAATTCCGTTGACGACGCTCTCGTATCCGAGAAGGTGGATACCGCTCTCGCCTCGGCCGCCCTCCCGGCTGCCCTCGAGACATCCCCCGACCCGGGCGGGAGCGTCATCCCTGAGTTCGTGCCCAAGGCTGATCTGGCGCTCGCCCCGGCGGACGAGGTGAACGTCGCCACCGCACCGGAGATGCCACCGCCGAGCGCACGAACCACCCAGGCGATCGTCGAGGTCGACTTCGAGATCGTCGAGGGGATCACCCGCATCGACCCCGACGGTGTCGAGTTCGACACGTGGGGTTTCAAGGTGGCCGACGGTGGCACCGATGTGGTGTCGGGGACACCAGGCCCCGTCATCAGGGCCCGGGTGGGCGATGTGTTGCGACTCACCGTGACCAACCCAGCCACCAACACCCACCCGCACAACATCGATCTGCACGCAGTGACCGGCCAGGGTGGAGGCGCCGCCGACACCACCGTTGCCCCGGGTGAGACCAAGACCATCGAGGCCAGACTGCTGTATCCAGGGTTCTTCATGTACCACTGCGCCTACGGCGACGTGCCGGCGCACATCTCCCACGGCATGTACGGCGGCATCCTCGTCGACCCGGAGACCCCGCTGCCGGCCGTCGACCATGAGTGGTACGTCGTCCAATCCGAGTTCTACACCACCGGCACCGAGCCGGGCGTCGTAGAGCTCGACCGGCAGGCCGTCACCGATGAGAACCCCACCTACGTGGTCTTCAACGGTGCCAAGGGTGCCATCGCCGGCGACAACGCCCTCCAGATGAACGTGGGTGAGAAAGCCCGCATCTACTTCGTCAATGCCGGTCTGAACCTCGATTCCAACTTCCACCCGATCGGGTCACATTGGGATGCGGTCTATCCCGAGGCGGCGCTCCTCAACCCGCCGCTGCGTGGATCGCAGACCACCCTCGTGCCCGCAGGTGGGGGCGTAGTCGTCGACATGATCGGCCAGGTCCCCTCCACGATCGTGCTGGTCGACCACGCACTCTCCCGGGTGTTCGACAAGGGCGCCCTCGGGCTAGTCGTCGTCAACGGCGACCAGCAGCCCGAGATCTTCGAGGCGATCGGTTCCTCCGGAGACGACCAGACCGCAGAGACAGGCGACGGTGAGACACCGGCTACGGGGGTTGCCGTTTCGCTACTGCCCGGTTCTTTCGAGGCGCAGCCCATGGACGCCGCCGACGAGTTTGCCGACGACGAGAGCCCCGGCGACTTCTCGATCAACGTGCTGACCATCGAGGCCGGCACCACCGTCACCTGGACGAACGACGACCCGGGAATGCTCCACACGGTCACCGACGTCGATGAGACGTTCGATTCGGGCTTCCTCAACGAAGGCGACAGCTGGTCGTACACCTTCGACGAGCCGGGCGAGTACGAGTACTTCTGCGCTCCCCATCCGTGGATGCGGGCCAAGGTCATCGTCGAGGGATAGCGGCAGTCGAGGGATAACGGCAGTCGAGGGATAGCGGCAATGACGACGCCCATCACGATCACCGAAAGTGTCTACGAAGCTCTCGGTACCGTCATCGACCCTGAGATCGGGCTGCCTATCACCGATCTCGGTCTCGTCGCCGACGTGACGGTCGATGGCAGCACGGTCGGCGTGGACCTCGTGCCGACAACACCGGTGTGCCCTCTCGGGGAGTACCTCGCCGGTGTTGTCCGCCAGCGCCTCTCCGCCCTACCCGGGATCGAGCATGTGACGGTGTCGATCAACCGCATGGACAAGTGGACACCGGAGCGGCTGAGCGCACACGCCCGGGACGTGCTGGGAATCATGAGATGACCGACCGTGCTGCTCCCCCGGTAGCGTTTCGGCTTGTGCTTGCGGCAGTTGCTGCGGTCGCGTTGGTAGTGGCGGTGCTGGCGGGACTTGCCCGGCTCGGCTGGTCCGTAGGCACAGTTCGTGCGGTCGCGTCCCACGGGCCCCTATTCGCCCTCGGTTTCCTGGGAACCGTCATCTCGTTGGAAAGGGCAGTTGCGATGAGCCGGCGTTGGGTGTGGCTGGTCCCCACCGCTTCGGCGGCCGGTGTGGTCGCGCTGTTGATGGAGATTCCGTCGCCGGTACCGGCTGTGTTCTCGCTGGCGGCCGCCACCGGGCTGATCATCGTGTTCGTCGTTGCCTACCGCTACCAGCCTGAACTGCACCTGTTGGTGATGGGCACGGGTGCGGTCTGCTGGCTCCTTGCCGCAGCCGGTCTCGTCTTCGAGGTGCCACGCCCGGGTTGGGTACCGGCAATGGCCGGCTTCCTGGTGCTCACCATCGTCGGGGAGCGGCTCGAGCTGTCGCGGCTGGTAGGTGTCGGCGCCGGTGCGCGGGCGCTTCTGCTCGCCGGAGTGACCCTGGTTGGTGGCGGAGCGGCAGTCGGTCTCATCGAGTCCCCGGCTGGGGCACGTCTTGCCGGTGCCGGGCTGCTCGTCTGTGCGGGGTGGCTCGGCACCAACGACGTTGCCCGACGCACGATCCGGATACCCGGAGTGACCCGGTACATGGCCGTCGCTCTGCTCATCGGCTACCTGTGGCTTGCCGCAGCCGGTGTGCTCTGGGGTGCAACCGGGCTCAACCCGGGCCAACTCAGCTACGACGCCGCCATCCACGCCCTGTTCCTCGGCTTTGTCATCTCGATGGTGTTCGCACATGCCCCGGTGATCGTCCCGGCACTGACCGGTGTTTCCCTGCCATACAACAGGGCATTCTGGGCGCCGCTGGCGCTGCTCCATGTGTCACTCGGGGTCAGGATCACCGGAGATCTGGCCGGATGGATCGACGGGCGGATGTGGGGTGGGCTTTTCAACGCATTTGCCATCGCCCTGTTCGCCGCCACCGCCGTGACGTCCGCCGTGGTGGCGCGAATACGGGAACCGGCCCCGCGCACCAAAGCCCGGGTAGCGGCGGAACCGGCTGAAACACGAATCTGAAGGCGGCGAGGATACGGGTACAACTCCCTCCTACCCAACCCTCGCCGCCTTTACCGCCGTTCGTTGGCCGAGTCTTGAGACCGAGTCTTGAGACCGAGCCTTGATTAGCTGATCCCGTTCTCGGGGTCCCATAAGTAGTCGATCTGTTTGGCGGTGGCGACGGCGAGCTCCCGGCCTTCCAACCGGTCGACCATGTGGAGCGCCATCGCGATCCCCGAGCTGAGCCCACCGGCAGTGACAACTTCACCCGAATCGACCCATCTGGCAGTGGTCGCATGGCCGGTACCGATCCTCTGCGACAGCGTCTCAACGTCCTCCCAATGCGTCGTCCAGGGTCGATCCCTGAGCAGACCGGCGTCGCCGAGCAGAAACGCACCGGTGCAGACGCTGGTGGCAACGGTGGCGGTGGCGCATAGTGTCGCCACGGCATCGGCGGTCTCGCCGTCGGCGAGAACCCGATCGATGGCGACCGCTCCGGGGATCACCGCCAGATCGATCGGCCCTATACCGCCGACCGTGTGTGTCGGGATCAGCCGCATGCCTCCGTAGGCCTCTACCGGCTCGCCGGTTGCGCCGACGACGGCAACCTCGAACGGCGCCGGCCTCCCCCGCCGCACCGCCAGCCGTGATGCCGTGAGAAACACCTCGTACGGCCCACCCACGTCGAGAAGGTCGACCTCGTCGAATATCAGTATCCCGATACGGTTCATCATCGGTCAAGGATGCCACACCGCCGCACGCTCTGCCCCCCGGGGTCGCGCCACCGGACAAGCCCCCTCCTTACGGACTAACTTCGACCTATGGCGGACCGGCGTTTCATACTCGCGATCGATCTTGGCACCTCAGGCCCAAAGGTTGCACTAGTTGGCGACGACGGCAGCCTCATTGGCAGCGAGTTCGAACCGACCGATCTCATCCTGACACCGGACGGTGGCGCCGAACAGGACCCGTCCGAGTGGTGGAGCGCCATTGCGGCTGCGACCAGGCGGACGGTGACGGCACACCCGGAAGCCGAGATTGCCGCCGTTTGCGTTACCGCCCAATGGTCGGGAACGGTTGCGGTCGGCCGCGACGGTGACGCCATCGGCAACGCCATCATCTGGATGGACAGTCGGGGTGCGCCTCAGGTCGCGGACCTCATCGGCGGCCCGGTCAGATTCCAGGGGTACGACCCGCGCAAGGCGCGCAAATGGATCCAAGTCACCGGGGGAGCACCGTCCGGTGCCGGCAAGGACCCGATCGCACACATCCTGTGGCTACGGGACAACCGACCAGAGGTGTTCCGTGACACACACGTGTTTCTGGAGCCGAAGGACTATGTGAACCTCGAACTCACCGGTGAGCCCACCGCAACCTTCGACTCGATAGCCCTTCACTGGCTCACCGACAACCGGGACCCATATAGCATCGACTACAGCGACGAGCTGCTCAGCTACACCGGGCTAGATCGAGGTGTGCTCCCGGACCTCTACCCGGCGACGGCCACCATCGGGCACGTCACCCCCACCGCCGCAGAGAGTCTCGGGATCCCACCCGGTCTCCCGGTTCTCGGCGGCACCCCCGACGTGCACTCGGCCGCCATCGGATCGGGCACAACTGCCGACCTCGCAGGATCGCTATATGTGGGCACGTCCTCCTGGATCACATGCCACGTCCCGTACAAGAAGACCGACCTCATCCACAACATCGCCTCGCTGCCTGCTGCCATCCCGGGCCGGTACCTGGTCGCCAACGAGCAGGAGACGGCAGGGAAGGCAGTCGAGTGGCTGTCCAACATCCTGTTCCCCGACAACCCCGACCGGGCTTCCGTCTACAACCGCATGAACGATATCGCCGGAACGGTGCGACCCGGCAGCGGCGGGGTCATCTTCACTCCGTGGCTGTATGGGGAACGTACGCCTGTTGAAGACGCCAACCTACGCGGTGGGTTCTTCAACCAGTCTCTCGAGACGGGAAGGGCAGAAATGATCCGGGGGGTCTTCGAAGGAGTCGCTTACAACGCCCGATGGCTGCTGGCCACCGTAGAGCGGTTCACAAGATCCAGGCTGGATCCCATAGTGATGGCGGGTGGTGGCGCCCATTCGTCGGGCTGGGCACAGATCTTCGCCGACGTGTTGGGGCGCACCATCCACCAGACGGCCGATCCAATCATGGTGAACGTGCGTGGCGCCGGTCTGCTTGGGCACGCCGCACTCGACAACATCAGCTGGTCGGATATCCCGGGTCTCGTCCCCATTGCCGAAGTACACCAACCGAACACCGCCAACGAGGGTGTCTACGATCGCCTCTACGATGCGTTCCGCCGGATTCACAAGACCAACCGGCGCACCTACAACAAGCTCAACGGTTGATGAACCTCATCGCACTGTCGGAACGTATCCTCTCCAAGCTTCCGCCACGGATGGCCGAAGCGATGTACCGCGCGGCCCAACGTGTTCCGAGGGTCCGGCGGCTTCTCGAGTCGGAGTACGCCGACCTGCTCGAATCCGCTCCGATCCCCGATCCTGCCGCTGACACCGTCTTCGCCACCATCCCCGAGCAACCGCTCAGCCGGGATGAGATCATCGACAAGGTCACCGCGCTGGCCGCCGTCGAAGAGGAGGACGGCCGCCAGGGCCGCGCATCCGGTGCGATCTACCACGGCGACCGGGAACACATCAAGCTGCTCAACGAGGTCTACGCCGTCAACTCTCAGTCGAACCCGCTGCACATCGACCTGTGGCCGTCCGGCGTGAAATACGAAGCGGAAGTGGTGGCGATGACGGCGGCGATGCTCGGCGGCAACGAGACCGAGGACGAGATCGTAGGGACGGTCACCTCTGGCGGAACCGAGTCGATCATCATGGCAATGAAGGCCTACCGGGACATGGCCGGTATCCGGAACCCCGAGATGGTGATCCCCAACTCGGCGCACGTTGCCTTCGACAAGGCCGCCCACTACCTCGGCTACAAGCAGGTCAAGGTGCCGGTGGGTCCCGACTACCGCGTCGACGTCGGCGCCATGGCCCGGGCGGTGACCAGGAAGACGGTCGTGGTCGCCGGCTCTGCCCCAGGCTTCCCACACGGAGTCATCGACCCGATCGCCGAACTGGCAGACATGGCCAGGGAAAGGGGAGCCGGCTTCCACACCGACGCCTGTCTCGGCGGGTTCATCCTTCCGTGGGCTGCCCGACTCGGCTACGACGTCCCTCCGTTCGACTTCCGGCTCCCCGGGGTGACCTCGATGTCGGCCGACACCCACAAGTACGGGTACGCCGCCAAGGGCACCTCTGTGGTCATGTACCGCGGGCGGGAGTTGCGCCGTCACCAGTACTTTGTCGCCACCGACTGGCCCGGCGGGCTCTACTACTCCCCCACCATGGCGGGTAGCCGGCCGGGAGCGCTGGTAGCGACCGCCTGGGCTGCAATGCTGTCGATGGGTGAGCAAGGGTATATGGAAGCGACCCGATCGATATTCGAAACGGGCGCCAGGATTCGCGCCGGGATCGAGGCCATGGATGGCCTGAGGGTGCTCGGCGACCCGCTGTGGGTGATCGCCTATACCTCCGACACCGTCAACATCTACGAGGTGATGGCGCAGATGGCCAATCGAGGCTGGAGCCTCAACGGTCTTCACCAACCCCCGGCGGTACACATGGCGCTGACACTACGTCACACACAACCGGGTATCGCGGAGGCATTCCTTTCCGACCTTGCCGCGGCCGTCGATGAGGCAGCCGCGAGCGGCAGCGAACCACAGACCGGCTCCGCCCCCATCTACGGCATGGCTGCCACGTTCCCCGCCCGCCGGGCAGTGGGCGACCTGCTGCGCCGATACATCGACAAGCTGTACGAGCCGCGGTGGGCCAGCCAGAGCATGCCTCTCCCTCCGGGAGAGGTGCCCGAGCGTGGCGAGGGCGACGAGGGCCCTACGTAGGGCTGGGAGACCACAGCCACCCCCTCCGTCGCTGCGCTCCTCGTCCCCCTGGAAGGGGGACAATGCCGTGGCTCCATCGCCGCGCTAGCCAACACATTCTTCTCCCTCCGGGATGAAGTGGCGTCACCTGCGGTGACGATGCGCAGCGAGGGCGGTGAGGGCCTTATGAATTCGAGGGCCGGATAGCAGAAGCCCTCACCTGCCTCGCTGGCGCTCGGCTGTCCTCTCCCAAAGCCTGAATCCACGGTTGCAGATTGTCGGATCGCTCGATTAGCTCGTCACCACCGACGCTTTCCGCTCAAAGACAGCTTCCCTGTTTCGGTGAACAACCAAAACTCGACATCCCCCGGGCGCATTGCGAAATCGAGCGATTCCTCCACCACAAACCGTGGATTCAGGCAAAGGGAGAGGAATGCCGTGGCTGCCACCCCCTCCGTCGCTGCGCTCCTCGTCCCCCTGAAAGGGAGAGGAATGCCGTGGCTGCCGGTTTGGGTCCCTCTACGGGGTCCACATGTCTACTGTCAGACCGACGATTACCGGGTCGCCATCTTCGTAGTCGATCGATACGTACCAGGTCGACCAGTCGAGACCGCCGTACTCTTCGTTGTCACCCGGGTCGTAGACACCGACGTAGTTGAAGCCGGCGAACTCGAACGGGATGGCGTACTCATCGAGCCTGCCGTTGCCACCTGCAATCGGCTCATTGCTTGTCAGCTGGGTGTCCGTATCGTCGTAGGCAGACAGGAAGCTGTCGGTGATCGCCTCGGCGAACGTCCGGGAAGGCAGCTCATCGAGCTGATCCGGGCCCAGAGCATTCGACGGCCACTTGTAGGTGGTCGGGTCGGTGAGGATGCCATCCAGCTCCGCAAGAGAGAACCGTATCGGATACGAGTTGTGCGACACATACAACCCACGCCGCGACACCACCTGACGCAGGTCGCCGTTGGATGCAATGACCCCGGCGAACTCGTCGAGCAGATCCGTGACACGCGAGTCGTCGGCAAATGCGGTCGCCGTCACCACCGCACCGAGGAACCTGCCGTTCACCCACCCGTTACCAAGCGGGGTGGCAACCTGGTCCCAAACCGACGAACCGACAACCTGGCTCAGACCGGTCTTCGCGACGATGACGCCCGGCACCAGCATCCCGACGATGGGAGCCTCGACACCGGGGTCCTCCCGGACGTTGAGCACGTCGTCGTCGGCAACCAGGACCACTCTGCCCAGATCCACCGCGGCGACACCGTCGATGTCGACATCGTCTTGATGCCAGGTGGGCGCGGGCCCGGCGTCAACGACCGGTTCGATCGGCAGCGCCGACAGATAGTCGACACGTTCAACGGGATCGCCTAGCACGATGCCTTCGCCTGAGAACACCTCGACCGGCTCTCCGTCGATGTAGAAGAGGACTTCATCCACCGTCGGGAATTGGGTCAGGGTGTATACCACCTGGGCCAGCCGGCTCAACATGTTGAACGAGCCGCCGCCAACCTCGAACTCACGGGAGAGGTCGATCGTCACCAGCCCGTCCTCGATGGTGAGACCAAGCAGCAACGTGTCCTCGGGGATCGAGCTGGAGAGCTCGGTGTCCATCTCCGCCGGAGTCGGGCCTTCGATGAGCGACTTGATTGCGTTAGTTGCGACCATCGGGCTATTGACCGCCCGGGTGACCGTCGCCGCCGACAGGCCCTCCTTGACGAAGAACAGCTCGACAAACACCTGGTCTGCCGGCTCGTCGTCGCCCGGAGCCTGAGTCGTCGTGGTCGTCGTCCCCTGGTTGTCGCCGGGCGCCGTTGTCTCGGTCGGCGCCGACGTGGTCGTGGTGCTGGTGTCCCCTGGCTCGGTGGTCACCGGCTCGGTGGTCACCGGCCCGGCGCTGCCGCCGCCACCCGTGCCACAAGCCGCTACGACCAGGGCGAGCACGCTGATGATGAGAATGAGCTTCTTCATGGTTTCTCCTTCTATGGCTCGGAGTTCTCACCCTCATATTGCGACGGCGACTTCTCAGCAACATCACGGCCGTGTAACGAAACAGTCACAGGTACCGTCAGCCGAAAGATCATCCCTCCGGACGGCGCCGGCTCGGCACTGAGCTCGCCACCCATCCGGCGCGCATGCTCCAACGCGATCGCCAGCCCGAGCCCGGAGCCTCCCTGCCGGGAGACGTCGGCCTTGTAGAAGCGATCGAAAACCCTGGGCATGTCGGATCTCGGAACCCCAGGCCCCTCGTCGACGACCGTCACGGTGAGCTCACCACCGTCCTCCCGGCAGGTCACCGTCACCGGCGCTCCCGGGGCATGGTCACGGGCGTTGTCCAACAGGTTCCCGACAACACGTTCCAACGATCGCCTGTCTGTCTCGATATGACCAATCGAGTCGGGCACCTCGAGCTTGGCGTCAGGGTGCCGGTCTTCAATGACCGCGGCGAGGAACAGTGCGACGTCGACATCACGGGCATCAACCGGGATCGAGCCCGCCTCCAGCCGGGAGACCTCGAGCAGGTCTTCGACAAGCGAGCGGAGCCGGGACACGTCGGCAACCAGCATCTCGCCGATCCGGCGCTCCGCTTCGGGCAGATTGCCTAGCGGCTGCTGCAACATCGCCGCCTCGTTCACGAGTGCCGTGAGCGGCGTGCGGAGCTCGTGGGACACGTCGGCAACGAACCTGCTCTCTCTGGCATGAGCCTCCACTAGAGCGCCTATCTGTTCCTCCAGTGACGTCGCCATCTGGTTGAATGCGACCGCCAGGTTGCCCAACTCGTCGTTTGTGTCCGCAGGCAGACGGACCGACAGATCGCCGGCGGCCATCACGTTGGCGGCACGGCCTGCGACCGCCACCGGGCGCAACACTCGTCGAGCGATCAACCCTGCACCGAGCGCGCCTAGGACCAGAACTGCCAGACCGGCAACCACGAGCATCCGGGCAAGCTGACTGTTGGCGTTCGCTACCCCGGCGGCCGAGTAGAAGAAGTAGAAGTCGGGGCCGTCCGGTGGCCGTCTCCCGGCGACTACGAGCGACGGCTCTTCGCCGAGATCGACAAACTCATAGCCGTACTCGCCGCGGTCCACCACCTCTCGCACCGTATCCGAGATCAAGTGCCCGGCGCCGAACGTGTCCCCATCGCCGAACTCGACGTATACCCGGCCGGTGTCTCGCAGCAGGAAACGGTCGACCAGACCGCTCTCCTCGAACTCCGCCAACCCCGCGTCTTGGGGAAGCTGCTCGGTCGAGGCGAGCACGGTGATGTTGAACTCGGCGCGTGATACGGCATCGGTCACCAGCTGGTCTCGTAGCGATTCGCGCACCAGGTAGTAGGCAAGTGCCGCCACCGAACCTGCGGTCAGCGCGATCAATGCGATAACGGTGATTATCAAACGCGCCCGGAAGCTGCGAAACATCTCAGGTCCCGGCCTTGTAGCCGACACCACGAACTGTCTGGATCAGCTCAACCGGGTCAAGCTTGGCCCGCAGCCGCTGGACCGCCACGTCAACGAGACGTGAATCACCGAGATACGAGTATCCCCAGACTCGCTCCAGCAATACCTCTCTGGTAAATACCTGGCCGGGCCGGCGGGCGAGCTCGAGTAGCAGGCGGAACTCGGTCGGGGTGAGGGTCACATCCCGGTCGTCGACGGTTGTCCGATGACCGGGCACGTCGATCCGGACCGGCCCCAGTGTGAGCGTCTCCGCGGGAGCCAGCAGCTGTGCCCGGCGCAACGCCGCCCGGATTCTGGCCACCAGAATCGGCATCTCGAAGGGTTTGGTCACGTAGTCGTCGGCGCCCGATTCCAACCCGACCACGACATCAATGGCGTCGCCGCGAGCGGTCAGCATCACCACCGGCACCGACGACTCGGCGCGGATCGTCCGGCACACCTCGAGCCCGTCTCGTTTTGGCAGCATCACGTCGAGTACAACCAAATCGGGACGATCGTGCCGGAACCGGTTAAGCGCCTCGTCCCCATCGGCGGCGGTATGCACGGCGAACCCGGCATCCTGCAAACCGAGCTTCGTGATCTCCCGGATCGAGGCGTCGTCTTCGACGATCAGAATGGTTGCGTCCACAGCGAGAAGTATGGTCGATCCCACCGTATTCATAACTCAGAGGCTCGGCTAGGCTCGCCGCCGAGAAGGGAAAGGGGAATGATGACCTTCGAGTTCGACGCCGGCCTGTTGCCGGCATCAAACGACATCACGCGTCTGTTCGAATCGACTTTCGCTGAACTAGCCACACCCGGCAACAGATGGACGGGCTCAGAAAAAGTCGCCATCGCAGTCGCGACGCGAGAAGCCATGCAGACTCGAGATCAACCCACGTCGGGACCGGGAGAAACGGCGAATCGAGTCGTCGGCCGGCTGGTCAACGAGCCCGCAAGTGCCACTAAGGAGTGGGTCGAGGAATCGGTACGCAGCATCGGCATGGACGGCTACGTCGAACTCGTGGGGTGGGCGGCAATGATCGTGGCGATCGACACCTATACGAAGCTGCGGGGGTCGTCGCCGGAACAACTCCCACAGCCAAAGCCGGGAGCCGTTTCGGAGGTAGGCCACATCAAGAACCTTCGGATGCGTGGAGCATGGGTCCCCATGGTAGGACCGCACACCCCGCGCGAGACACTCAGCGCGGTCCCGCGAACTCAGCAGGCCATGACTGCGCTCCTCGATCGCTTGTACAACCGGCATCGGATCGAGAGTCGCCGTGGGATAGCTCCCCTCACCGCCACGCAAGTGGAACTCGTGGCAACGGTGACGTCTCATGGAAACCGGTGCTTCTACTGCACCCTCGGACATCTGACGATGTTGTTGAAAGCTGCGGAGGCAGAGCACTTTGAGATCGAGCCGATGGGCATCGTCGATCCAGAAATCAGAACACATGTCCCCAGTGGGGAAACCCTCGTCGCGCTCTCCAGGAAGGGCCTCTCGTTCGCCAATGGAGCCGATGTCATCAAAGAGGTGGTCGAGCAGGTTGGCGCCGAGGGTGCAGCGTGCGCGGTCGAGGTCACGTCGGCGTTCATGATGGTCAATCGCCTCATCGAGATGACCGGGCAGCCGACACGCAAGTGGGAGGCGGAGCGCATCGGTTCGATAGTGACAGAACTCGGGCTAAGTGAGTTTCCCCACGCGGGTCACCGGGAGCGCATCGGCCTCGTCACCCGGGCAAAGCGCAGGTTGCACGTCTAACAAGTCACATGGAGGATTGCGCAGACGTCTTGGGGGGCGACAGTGGCGAGCAGCTCACACGCCTGTGCCGTCGGCATCGTCACCAGCTCGACACCTCGCGCGGCGGCTTGGTCCCTCACCTCGTCCATGATCGGGAGACGGCCTGCGGCGCCCGTGCCGATGATCACCCGCTCCGACGACCAGGGGATATCCTCTGCCGCGGACAGCGGGGTGTGCCCGTACTTCGCTTTGTGTTGTCTGGATGGCTCCTTGGTGCGCGCACGGATGGCGCCGCCGTCGATCACGACGTCGTGGTCGTAGGTCGTCCCGTCGACGACGATCGATCCGAATCCGGGGTATTGAATGTCCATTGGTAGTTGCCCACACGCTATCAAACGTGCCCCCGGCGTGACTGCGTCCTAACAGGAATTGCCGACCTGCCGGTACTGGCTCCTCGGAATCTGTCACACGCCTCTGTCATGATGTTGGGTATGGAATCTGATGTCACGTCTGCGGTTGCGGTCCTCGAGGAGGCGGTGCAGATCCTCGATGCCGATGTGGTTGATCCGGCGTATGCCCGTCGGTTGTTGGCGCTGTTTGCTCGGGGGGAACGGGCGTGTGCTGGGCCTGGGGCGGTGTTGGCACGACGGGTCCGTGGCCCCAAAGTGTTGGCTCGCCAGGCGGGGACATCGGTTGGTAAGGCCCGAGCGGTTGTTGCCCTGTCGGACCGTATCGAAGACACCCCCACATTGGCGGCGCCTGTTCGTGGCGGTGAGCTGTCGTTGGATCAGGCCACCGAGATCGCCAAAGCTGAAACCGTAGCCGCCGGATCTGCCGACACCCTGGTCCAGGTAGCCAAGACGCAACCGTTTCATGTATTGAAGAAACAAGACCCGCACGATGGTGCTCGAATCCAACCGGGAGAGCCTCAGGGAACGTCAACACAGAGCCCGCCGCGCCAGCCACCACATCGATTCTTTGGGGATGGTTCATGTCGAAGCGGACTTCGAACCCCATGTCGGTGCCCCGATCGTGGAACGTATCGAAACCGCCGCCAAACGGCTCGCCGTCGCCGATAAGTCCGACACTCCGATACAAGCTCATCTGGCCGATGCGTTCGCCTCATGTTTCACACAGCCCGGGACGGGTCGATCACCAAAACCGGAACTTGTCGTGGTAGTCAGCCATGAGGTCGCTACACGGGGTTGGACGTCAGTTGAGACCGGTGAAGTCTGTCATATCCCACGCGTCGGACCCATCGACCCACCGGTCGCCCGAGATTTGGCCCAGGATGCGTTTATCACCGGGGTCATTTACGACGGCAAAGACCTACGCCAAATACGCCGCTGGACCCGACACATACCGGTAGAGATCAAACTCGCCCTAAAACTAGGGCCACCACCCGAGTTTGACGGTCCCCATGGTTTGCGTCTGAGTTCGACTATGGCAACCGGTACCGGCTCGAACACGACCACGACCAGCCATACGCCGAACCGACCGATTACGTCAGAAGTGATCTCGGGAACCGATTTGCGACGCCGTAGCGTCGTAAGGACATGAGATTCAGGTCGAGCGCATTCCCTGTCTTGTTGGCCTTGGCCTTTCTAGCCGGCAGCTGCGGAACCGATGGCACCAAGAGCACGCAAGTCGGCACCGACGGCACTGGTGCCACCCAAGTCACCGTGGAAGAACCTCCGACTACCGACGCTCCCGGTTTCGTACCCTCCACTCTCCCACCTCCGACCCAAGAGACGTTTGGAGTCGAGTTGGTTGCAAACGTGACTGAGCGTAACCGGTCGCCGGGTGCGAACGGTGATGCAGTCAACGATGTGGTGGCGGGCACCAACGATTTTGCTATCCGTTTCTTCAAGGCGGCCATCGGGGACGGTTCCGACAATGTGGTAATTGGCAATTACAGCCTTGGTACCGCTCTCTTGTTGACGATGGCCGGTACGCGCGGAGTCACCAACGACGAATTCGGCGTGCTCCTGGGCGTGGATGCGGTTGCTCCTGGAGAGCTCCACGCGGCGGTGAACGCCATCGATCTCATCCTGGAAGGCCGCGCCGGTCACGGACTCGACATCTCAACAGCGAACAAGCTCTTTGTCCAAGACGGTCTCCAGCTTCGTAATGACTTCCTCGACCTGGCGGTCGGCTCCTACGGAGCACCTGTTGCTGCGGTAGATTTCGTTTCTGCACCGGACGATGTTGTGTCTGCGGTCAATGGCTGGGTTTCGGAACAGACCGACGGGATGATCAAGGAACTGACGACCGGCTACTCGCCGGACACCGTGATTGTGCTCGCCAACGCGACGTACATGAAGGCGTCTTGGGCGGTGCAGTTCCAACGCCGGGACAAACCCGGTGAGTTCACCACCGCCGACGGTACGGTAGTGCTGGCTGAGCTCATGGCACACGACGAGTATCTGCCAATGAACCAGGGATCGGACTTTGTCGCAGTGGAGTTGCCCTACGTAGGCGGCAACCTGAGTTTGGTCATCGTGCAGCCCGATGATCTGGCCTCGTTCGAAGCTGACCTCTCGGCGGATCATTTGCGACAGATTACCGACGGCTTGAAGCAAAGCGGCATCCATCTGACTCTGCCGATCTGGTCGACAGAGACACACATTGAAGCACTCGATCCGCTCCTCACCATCGGCTTGCCGGCCACGTATGACTTCGGTGCGATGTTTGAGGGGGGCGACAACGGTTACTTCATTGATTCCATATCGCACGTAGCCCGCATCGACGTCGACGAGACCGGGACAAGCGCAGCAGCCGCTACGGACGTCGCAATTGCAGGCTCACACGGCCCGACAGTGACGATCAACCAACCATTCTTCTACTTCATTCGCGACCGCGGGTCCGAAGCGATCCTGTTCATGGGACACGTCACCGACCCGACCCAACCCAACTGAGCCCGACCCTTCACTCCCGATCAACGGCTCACGTGGATGGCAAACCCCACGGGTGGACCGGTGCGACAAACAGAGCGAAGATAGGCGGCATGGACGTCGATATCCGCAGGGTGCCGCCTCCGGTCGACTGGGGAGTGACCGTGACATCATCGGCGGTTGAGGAGTTAGCCGAACGGTGGAGGGATCGTGAGTTCGCCCTCCCCGCATGGGACTATGACGGCCTCCCCCACGGCCTCGACGACACCGACTGGTACAACTTCTGTGTTGTCGCCTGCTCGATCCTCGCCTGCCTCTGGCCGCCGGACGGCGAGGAGATGTGGACGACGGACTTCCGTGGCATGGATCTCGTCGACGCCCCGGCTCTGTTCTCGTGTTTCACCCGCCGCCTCGAAGGAGGGCAGCTCGATCTCAGCGTCTTCTCACGACTAACGGCGGCCGAGTTCTTCGCTGGGCGAGGCAGATTGCAGCTCGTCACCGACAGGTGGGAGCGGGTCAAGGCTTGTGCTGCCGCCATTAACAATCAATGGGACGGGATCGCCAATCTGGTAGCGGTCGCCGGACGCGATGCGGAAGGTGTGGTCGAGCTGCTGGCCACGAGCGTCCCCGGCTTCGATGATGCTCCCGAGTCGCCATTGGGCAGACTGCCATTCCTCAAGCTGGCACGGCTGGCAACCGCGATGATGGCTGCCGGCGGGTCGGCACCGTTCCTCGGATTGGGGCGTCTGCCCGTGTACCCGGACTACATGCTGCCGATGGTGCTCCGCCACTACGGGATCCTGGTCTACGAACCCGCGCTGGCCGCCGCCGTCGACAGCCGGACCATCATTGCAAAAGAGTCCCACTGGGAGCTGGCGATCCGCTGGGCAACCGTGTATTGCGGGGATCGGCTCGCAGATGCACTTCGAGCCCGTGGAGTCGCCGTCACCACTCCGGCACTCGACTACGCACTGTGGGAGAGCGCGGTGCTCGGCCCCGACGCCGGCCATATGGGTGAGCACCACCGGACGCTGACCCTGGCCTATTGATCGAGGGTGTCGATCGGTTGCGACATTAGAAGTTCCCCTTGACAATCCGGCGACGACCCGGCTACTTTCGCCTCCGTGAGAAACGTTGCTTCGGCCCGAATGATGTGTATGGCCACAGTTGAGCCGTGCGGATTCGTCGTGTAACGAGAACCACAGATAGGGAAGAACCACCCGCACCGGCTCGAACCGGGAGCGGGTTTTCCTTTACCCGACCCGGTGGAGCCGGTCGGAACCCACGAGGGAGACGACCACATGAGCAACTACCGATTCGAGACACTTCAGGTACACGCCGGGCAAGAGCCCGCCCCGGGTACCAATGCGCGGGCAGTACCGATCTA
>Ga0214472_10000313_pt1 | contig 62314 bp, 58 predicted proteins | sample RVTome_6_FD_207662 | JGI IMG/M metagenome (GOLD analysis project Ga0214472, IMG submission 207662) | Soil microbial communities from uranium-contaminated site in the Upper Colorado River Basin, Wyoming, United States - RVT140D175 | ecosystem: Environmental > Terrestrial > Soil > Contaminated >...
TACTCATCGATGTTGACGGGGAATGTACTCTTGAACTTTCAAATTCGATTTTGAATACAGACAAAAAAAAGCATATCGAGGTGTTTTCGGGCACACTCGAAACGCCAGGAGAAAAGTTAGCGGTTTCCACAAGTGTCGATGACAGAATACTTGAAATCGATGTGAAGAATAAAAACACCCAAGTGTCTGTCTGGGTCGATACGAAGGAACATTCTAAATTCGTTTTTATCGAAGCAAGCTGATCATTCACACAATTGATCAAGTCTATCTGGTTTGAGAGTCAGCGATCGCGTCACGAGTCTCGTGCCGGAGGGTGCATAGCCTCATCACAACATTCTGACGGATTCCACAGGCGGATTTGCGCAGACCGAGGCGCCGGATACCACTACGACGATCACCGGACCCTGAGTAGAGAGACGCAAAGCCACGTTGAGATAGGTGATTTGATCGGTTCGTACAATGTCTGGGTGCCAGGATGAAGATCAATAAAGTTCTTATCGCTGCAGCGTTGCTTCTGCTCGCATGGCCTGTCGGTTATGGGGTGTACATACTAGGATACTCGGTGATCTTCTCGATGTTGGATTTTTGCGGCGTTGAAGAGGTCGAGCGCCTGAAGTCTCAGGACGGCAGGTTCGAAGCGATGGTCTACATTCATGACTGCGGTGCAACCACGTCCTCCACCTGGCGCGTTGCACTGGCATCGGCAGACGATCCCGATGAATTTGTGGATGTTTTCGGCGGGGATGTCCGTGGCCCCATGCAGGTTCTGTGGAAAGCGCCTGCCGTATTGAGCGTGAAAGCGGGCGCGGCCTACCGGCGCGATGACAGCGAGATCTATAAGCGTCTGGAAGAATGGAACGGGGTGCGGGTTCTCTATGTGAATATGGATATCGAATAGACTCCTCCGGATCTTCACCACTTTTCGAATTTGAGCTCACCGGGAGCCGCGGCCGTGACAAAAGAATCGCAAGCCTGCCGCACGATGCGGGAAAAGTCGAACTTCTCCGGCCACGGGTCAAACTCCTGAAAAAAATCTTTACCGAGAGTGACGCTCCGCCTTTGTTTCCAGGAATGTTCCCGGACGAGTAAAGAGAGGAACGCTGGCGCGGCGGGGGACGCCGCAGACACAAAGCAGGGCAGACAAAACGCTGGCATTGTCGACGAACTTCGCTGCCGTTGGAGTCAGCAAGGGAAGGAATAAATGGCACGACCGCATATAGATGAAACGAAAGTGTTTTCTCTGGATGAAGCTCCGAATATTCTTAAAGAAGAAGGTTTGGATTTTTTTAACGAGATTGCCGAGAGATCGATAAAATATCTCGAATCTTTTTCCTGGTGTGACCGAGTGGTTAATATCCGCGTAGGTCTTTATTCTGAAAATTTTTTCGGAGTTTTCTTGCTGGAGATTGAAGCCAGCCGACCTGATGTGCCTGATGTGGATGAACTCATCTGGGTGGTCATGGGCAATCTGCCTCCTGCTTACATCTCGGGACAAACACAGGATGATTGTCCGAACTCTGTCCATGCGTTGGAGGGATATGTACTTGCAATGATGGATTGGGTGAAAGCCGTCGAGGACGGGCGCTCCGTTAAAGACTTGATCCCCGTCAATGTCGCTCCAACAAAGGAATGGGCCAAGATTCTTCGGGGAAAGCTGGAATTTATAGAAGAAGAGGTCCTGTCTGAATATCAAGAGTTCTTAAAATAGCCGTTCAAGAAGTTTATCTGGTTTGAGAGCCAGCGATCGCATCGCGAGTCTCGTGCGGGAGGGTGCATAGCCTAATCTCAGCGTTCTGACGGATCCCACAGGCAGATTTGCGCAGACCGAGGCGCCGGATATCACTACGACGATCACCGGACCCTGAGTAGAGAGACGCAAAGACGAGTTGAGATAGTCGATTTGATCAGTTCGTACAATGTCTGGGTGCCAGGATGAAGATCAATAAATTTCTTATCGCTGTTGTGTTGCTTCTGCTGTCGGTACCTGTTGGCTATGCGGTGTTGATCGTGGTGTTCTTTGCAACGGGCGGAATTTTTGGTGACTGCGGCGTTGAAGAGGTCGAGCGCCGAAAATCTCAGGATGGCAGGTTCGAAGCGATGATCTACATGCACGATTGCGGTGCGACCACACGTGCCACCTGGCGCGTCTCGCTGGCATCGTCGGACGAGCCTGAAAAGTTTGAAGATGTTTTCGGTGGCGACGTCCGCGGTCCGGTTCAGATTCAGTGGCAGGGGCCTTCGGCACTAAGCGTGAAAGCTGGCGCCGCTTACCGGCGCGATGACAGTGAAATTTACCTGCGGCAGGAGGAATGGAACGGGGTGCGGATTCTCTATGTGAATATGGACCGACCCTAGACGCTCTGGCGGATATAACGTTTCGACCTTGAGCGCCCTGCGGCGATTGTAACCAGACTCTTCTGACGGCCTCGATTTTCGGGTTTTTTTTGCGCTAACAGGTTCGGTTTCCCTCTCACCTTCACGTGTCGGACAGCAAGGACCGGAGATGGCAGAGCCGCGCCTTGAGAAGGCGGTGGCGCCGGATGTTGCGCCAGTCCGCTATAGTCGCATGCCTGCTTTGCAGGAATAACATGTCAGTATTACTGACCTAAAAAGTATGATTGTTGCGAATGAAGTGAGCTTTTCGTAACTAACATATTGAGGGTTGGAAAAATCATGGCAATTATTCCATTTGACCGGCTTGAGGGTTCGATCTGGCTGAATGGGGCTCTGGTGCCCTGGGGCGATGCGAAAGTGCATGTCCTGACCCATGGCCTGCACTACGGCAGCAGCGTGTTCGAGGGCGAGCGCGTCTACGGCGGGCGGATCTTCAAGATGGCGGAACACGGGGAGCGTCTGGTTAATTCCTGCCGGATCATGGGAATGACCTGCCCCTACAGCGCGCAGGAGCTGAACCGGGCGGCGGAAGAGACGGTCCGGGCCAACGGCATCACCAGCGGTTATCTGCGCCGGGTGGTCTGGCGCGGCAGCGAGATGATGGGGGTGGCGGCGCAGGCCAACCGGATCAACGTGGCGATGGCGAGCTGGATCTGGCCCAGTTACTTTGCGCCGGAAGCGCTGGAGAAGGGCCTGAAGCTGACGATCGCCGACTGGCGCCGTCCGGCCCCGGACTGCGCGCCGACGCAGGCCAAGGCATCGGGGCTCTACATGATCTGTACCCTGTCGAAACATGCCGCCGAGAACGCCGGTTATAACGATGCCTTGATGCTCGATTACCGGGGACGGGTGGCCGAGGCGACCGGCGCCAACATCTTCTTCGTCAGGGACGGCGCGCTGCACACGCCGACCCCCGACTGTTTTCTGGACGGTATCACGCGCCGGACGGTGATGGAACTGGCGGCGCGGCGCGGCATCGAGGTGATCGAGCGGGTGATACTGCCGGACGAACTTGAAGGCTTCGAGCAGTGCTTTCTGACCGGTAGCGCATCCGAGGTCAGCCCGGTGTCCGAGATCGGGCCGTACCGTTTTGACGTCGGGGCACTGACGAAACAGCTCAGATCCGACTATATGGCGGAAGCTCAAGGCAGCGTGACGGTCGCGGTCGCAGTGGCAGGATGACAGCGCGGGGAATGAAGCCCAGTGGATAGACTCCGACACTTCGCTCCCGCGAAGCGTCGGCCCTGCCACTGGCTAAGCTTTTGTTTTTATTTGTTTCTTTGCACATTTGCGTCCAACTTCGTCGGACTCAAATGTTAGAAACAAACCATTAGGGCTACTTGAGCAGGTCCTTGATCGCTTTGCCCGCGGCTTCGGCGCCTTCTCCAATGGCCTGACCGGCCTTTTCCGCGCCTTCGCCGATCGACTTTCCGACCTCGCCGGCTTTGTTGCCAATGGATTGTCCGACGTCGCCGGCTTTCTTTTCAATGCTTTGGCCGACTTCGCCAGCGGTTTCACCGGTTGATTCGGCGGCATCTTCGATGGCTTTTCCTGTGCTGTCGGCAGCGTTTTCGATTCCCTGGCGCATGCTGTCGAGGTCAATTTCCGCGACCGCCGTGGTAATCCCGCCGCCGACCGCAGTCAGTGTCTGCTCAACAATGTCGCCGGGGCTTGCGCCCGCGCCATTCTGACCGACATCGGTCAGATGAATGTCAGGCATCGGCATATTGATTTTCCGGTCGAAGAATCCGCTGGCCGCGACGCTGAGCGTGCCGTCGCGCAGGTAGAGGTCCTTGATGATAAAGGAAGGTGTTTCCCCGTCGTCGCCTGCGCCGTCGTCCCCTGGCCGGGACGCGACATTGCTGCGGATGGTGTCGATGTTGGTGCCTTTGGCGCCCATCTCGTAAAGGATTCTTGGCTGCCGGATGATAATCTCGTCGATGACAACGACTTCGCTTGCCATGGTGCCGAGATCGACGCTGATCGCCACTTCGTCGAAGGCGAAGGCGTCGTCTTCCTGAAATCCTTTGGGATTGGTCATGCGAAGGCCCCGGAATCTGCCCTTGCCGTCGGCGAGCGAAAGCTTGACGTCGTCGAGCAGGACGGTCGTTTGCGTCAGGTCAGAACCGATTTTCTCGACCGCGGCCTTTACGGTCGATTCAATCGAGGGAAATACGAAGACCGCAACGACAATCCAGAAGCCCGCGATGACAGTCACAACAATGCCGCCGATGGTGAAAACCCGTTTCATTGGCGTCCGTCCCTATAATCCGTCGTGCAGACATGTAGCGTCATGCAGATTTGAAATGCAGCAGAGGAATGAAAAGGGGGAAAGCACAGAATTGCAATGTAAAAAATACGCCGGCTGCGAAGCGAAGGTCGGAAACGGGCCATGCAAACTGTTGCAATGGGGCCCGATAGAGGTTCTGCCGCCGCTGAACTGAAGCGGCGGGTCAGTCAAGCAACAGGGCGGTTTCCCGGTGCCCCTGCTGGGATGCGACCTGTAATGCGGTTTCACCGCTGGGCGTGCGGTAATCAGCATTGGCACCGTGTTCGAGCAACACCCGCACGGTCTCACTGTGCCCGCTCCAGGCCGCATTCATCAGCGCGGTCCAGCCCTGGCCGTTGACGGCATCGATTCTGCTGCCGTTTTCGAGCAGGGCGCGGACTGTTGAAAGATGGCCGTTCCAGGAGGCATACATCAGGGCATTCCAGCCGTCTTTGCTGGTTGCTTCGATTTCGGCGCCCTGCTTCAGCAACAGAGCGGTCAGCGCGGTGTCACCGTTCCAGGCTGCGGCGATCAGCGGCGAGCGTCCCAGAGAGTTGGTTTTGTTCACGTTGGCGCCGCGATCGAGCAGGAGCCTTGCGGTGCTCTGATCGCCGTTGATCGCCGCGGTCAAGAGAGCGGTCTGTTTGCCGACGCTTTGCGCATCTGGTGAAATGCCGGCGTCAATCAACAGGCCGATCAATTCCAGATTACCGGCCTGGACGGCGCGCAGGAGACTGCGTTCACTGATTTCCAGACCGAGTGTTTTTAAACGTTTGCGCGCGGCCTCGCTTCTCGGCGCATCCGCTGCCTGTGCCGGTTCGCTTTGGGTCTTCTGCGCGGCTTCAAGGGCTTTGAGCTGCGCCGCCGTGGCGGCGCTCTCCGGCGAGACGAACTGCGCCTTCTTCAGATAGTGCAGGGCCTTTTGAGTGTCGCCGTGGTTCAGTTCGGCCTCTGCCCAGCTCCGATAGCGTGCCGCGATGCGCTCGATGCCGGCGCGTGCTTCGGCATGTCCGGGAACGGCTGCCAGAACTCTTTTGTAGAGCTGCAGCGCGTTGCTTTTCGACGGTGTCGTCAGAAAATCGTTGTTATAAAGCCGATGTGCTTTTTCAAGCAGTTTTACGATGGCCTCGTGGTCGGTGCCGGCGGGTTGCGGCGTTTGTTTCGAAAGCGATGCCGTTGATATAACATTGGTCGACTCACCTGCTGCCGGAACAGACGGGGTGTCGCCAGAATTCGCGACCTTGTCCGCGGGTGAGGCGGTGTCCCCGATGTATTCCAGACTGTCGGCAGACGCGCTGGGTTCCGCAGCCGGACCGGCGGCTGTTACGATCGGTTTTGCTTCTGCGGACGCACTGCCTGCCAGGGGTGTGGGTGGCTGAAACCGCACCAGATCGACGCCCGGCTGAAGCGTCTGGTCGCTGACGGTCAGATCGTTATCGAGACGGGACGTGCCGCCGGAAGGGTCAAGAGCAGAAGCCGATAGCGCATCTTCCTGCGCCGATTGCCCAGGTTCCGGCGTCAGGGCATCCAAGGCTGCAACAACAGAGCTTTGTCCTGCCGATGTTGAAGAGGGAAGCGTTGAGCGGGCAAGCAGAAGATCGCGTTCCAGACTGCTGACGCGGCCGAGGGCCGTGGCAAGCGTCGTCTGCAACTGCTCATTCTGGAATTTCAGCTGCGACAGTCTGATGGCGAGATCGTCCCGTTCGCTCGTTAAATTGCCGATCAGCTTTTTCAGGTAGTTTCTGTTTGAAACATTGCTTTTGAGATCCAGGTCCAGCTGTGCCGCCCGGACCCGCAGTTCCGCGAGATCAGTAAGCTGCCGTCCGGACGTGCTGCTCCTTGGTGCCTGCACCGCATTGGCCGGCGGAGACTTGGAGACGGCTGAGTTTGACGCCGTAACCTGCCCGCTATTTCGGTTGTCGGGGGAGGGAAGTGCGGCGAGGAGCGCGAAGAAACCTGCCACGAGAAGGAGAACACCGGCAATCCATGCGTGGCGGCGGTGCAGTTGAAGCCGCCCCCGAAGCCGGGGTCTCTTGCGATGCGTCAGGCCTTCGGCTGTCGAAAGCAGCGATTTTGCGCCACCCGCAGCAAGCCTCCAGCTGTAGGCGCCATACTTCCAGGTCTTGGCAATGAGCACGAGCAGCATGACGCTGAGTTTTTCGCCCGCACTTCGGCTCCAGCGTGCAAGCGGATTGCGAAGCTCCGCGCCCCTGCGGGCCAAGTCATGCAGGAATGGCTGCAGATGCAGTTTCCATTGCTGCGGCTTTATCCGGCTGGCGGGTGATGGCGAGGAACGCAATTTTCCTGCTGGATCTGCGGTTGGCGGATCTGCGGCTGGCGGACCTGCGGCTGGGCGGTGCGTGGCGCCTTCACCCGGCTGAAGCGCTTCGATGTCGAGCCAGGACAGATTCGAGGTTTGCCTGACAATTTCCCGGGTGATGACCTGGGTGCCCTGGCGGTGGGCGATTTCAAGCGCCTTGTCGCAGATCCTGTTGATGTCTCTTGGACGTCCCGAGGTTATCTGCACGATCTCGCGGATCGCGCCTTCGGAGAAGATATCGGAGCGTATGCTTCCGGCGGCACGGATCTGATGATCGATAAAGGAAGCGATTTCGTCCGTGGGAAGAGGATCGAGCTGTGCGCGCGCAGCGACAATGCGGGAGACGGCGGCGACGCTCGGGTCGGCGAGCCTGTCGGCCAGATCCCGCGCGCCGGACAGCACGACCTGCAACTGGTTGCCGCCGTTGTCCGCCATGATGAGACGGGGCAGGATGCGCAGGGTTTCGAGCGGAAGGTTCTGGGCGTCGTCGATGAACAGGACGCAGCTTTGCTCCTGCTCCTGCAGGCGCTTGAGATGGGCGCGCAGGCGGGAGATTTCCGTTTCGATCGCTGTGCGCGGTTGTTCTGGTCCGATCAGGCCGAGTTTGTCGAGAAGGCGTCCGATGAAATCCTGCTGACCGAGATTGGAATTCTGCAAGTAGATAAACTGCACCGTCTCGTCGAGATCCTGTGCCAGCCGGTTCAGCAATGTCGTCTTGCCGGTGCCCGGGTCGCCGGTCAGCAGCGAGAGGCCGCGCTGTTCATCGATGGCATCGAGAAGACAGCAGTGTGCGGCAAGAAATTCGGTGTTGGAATAAAAAAATCCGGAATCGGGTGTAATCTTGAACGGTGGTTTCCGGAACCCAAAGTACTGGGTGTACATGTTTAGCAACCTTCTTCAACACGCAATTTTATCTGCACTGCCTTCTTCACAGATGGTGGCCCGCATGACTGTGCCGTTGCCGGAATAATCCGCGAATTAGTTATACCACTATCAGAATCAGCCAAAATCTACGAAAAATCGGGTGACATTGTTGTGACAAATGAAGGTTTTCAAAATATTAGATAGGGTTCTGTTGCTCTATTGCCGCAGTTTTCCGGTCTTTGATTTAAGGTTCGACACTACACTACACGGAAACAGGGAAAATATAGTCGAGGATTCGTTTTTCAATAATTTCCGGCCTGACAGCAGGGCGGTCCGAGCGCCGCGGAGCAATGAAGGTGGCGGGGCTGGGCTGCGGGACGGGAACCGGGGGGATCGGAAGGAACGCCGGACAGAGGGGTGAAGGGCTCGTCGTTCCCGGTCCGACTTCCCGGTCCGACTTCCCGGCTGGCACACGCCGCGCATTCGTGGCGGGTCCGCGAAAGAACGCGTTCGATCGCAGCGTCTTTAGGGTTGCCTGTGAATAACGATTTCGACCCGCCGGTTTCGCGCCTGACCCGCAGGGTCCGGACTGCCGTCAGGTTTTGTGTTGGACGCGACCGGCCGGGTTTCGCCGTAACCCCTGGTCGTAATCCGGTCGGCGCGCACCTGATTGAACACCAGTTCCTGCCCGACGACTTCCGCACGCTCGCTGGAAAGCTTCAGGTTGTAGCTGTCGCGTCCCACCGAATCGCTGTGCCCTTCGATCGTCAGGGTGCGCGTTTCGAACTCGCTGTCGTTGACGACGGACGCGAGCCTCTGCAAAAGCGAACGGGCCGCCGGTGTAAGCGCGGTGCTGTTGGGGGCGAAGGATACCCCGGCCAGTTCGACGACGAGCCCGCGTTCGTTCGGCGTGGCCGGCAGGCGCGCCAGCGAAAGCAGATTTGAAAGACGCTGGTCGCTGGAGAGTTCCGGCCTTGCCGTTGTCGGGTCTGGATCGTCTTTCGGTGCCGACTGACAAGCCGCGAGCAGTAAAACAAAAGATAGAATAATCAGTCTGGACTTCACGACGAGTATCTCCATGCTGCAAGTCCGATCTACGACAGGTACCACGAATAACCTGTTTGTTCCGCATAGGAAAATAAATCAACCCTTCGCTGGAGAACCAGACTTTCCGTTTCTCCGTGATCCGGAACCGCGAGACAAAACACCGGGCCTCGGACCGCGCTGTCTTTGGGGGGCCGGGTCTCCCTGCTAAAGTTATCGAGATGCCGGAGAAAATCTGTGGCAACCGCCGACCTGGGTGTCGTCGGCTTTCTGTTGCGGCAGGTTCCGTGCGACAGCCTGGACAGACAGCCGCCTCAACCGGCGTAAAAAGGTAAGGGGCAGGTCCTGGTTGGCGATCGCAGCCACCCTTGGGGAAACCTCTCCGACAATCACCCCTATCCAAGATTGTTGGAGGACTTAATGTCCGATCAAATTCCGGTTTTTAACTACCAGTCCTACAGTACCGGTGTCGAACTGCTGTCTCAGCAGATGTCGAGCCAGACCCGTCAGGCGGTGCGCGAGGAGTCGATGGCCGGCAAGCGCCATGCCTTCGATCAGGTCGGCGCCGTGCGCATGAAGAAAAAGGAGGGCCGCGCGACCGATATCCCGCTGGTCAACACACCTCATGCCAAGCGCTGGGTCACGGCGCAGGACTTCTACATCCGTGACTTCGTCGACGAGTTCGACAAGCTGAAGGTGCTGAACGACCCGACCAATGCCTATACCCAGGCCTTCGCTGCGGCTGCCTCGCGGGAGCTCGACAAGATCGTCATCGATGCCGCGCTGGGCACCGCCTATATCGGCGAGGACGGGACCGAGTCCGTGGATCTTCCCGCCGGGCAGAAGGTTGCGGCCGGCGGCACCGGCTTTACCCTGGAAAAACTGCAGGAGGCCTCTGAAAGGCTCAAGGCGGCAAATGCCCTGATGCCCGGAGATACCTGTCATGTCTTCTGGACCGCGCGGCAGGAGCGCGAATTCATCAACACCAACCAGGTCAGCTCGGTCGACTTCAACCGCGAGCGGGTGCTGCCGGACGGCACGGTCAAATACTTCTACGGTTGCAACTTCCATCTGCTGGAAGACGACGCCGAGATCGGCCATCTGCTGCCCAAAAGCGGTTCCGTGCGCTCCTGCGCCATGTTCCTGCGTTCGGGCATCAATCTGGGCACCTGGAAAGCGCCGTACGGGCGGGTCGCCTGGATCGACGAGCGTGAATCCTATCAGGTGATGGCCGGCATGAGCATCGGTGCGGTGCGGATGCAGGACAGCAAGGTCATCGAAATTGCCGTGGAGGAGGGCTGAGCATGGCTGATTTCTATGCGATCAACACCGCCGGCAGCCGCAGCGTTCCGCCGGTACTGGCCAATGGCGGCGACAGCGGCGGGCGTCAGAGAGTGTACTACGACGAGTATGTGACCACTGGCAGCGAAGTGATCGGCGATCGGATCCTGATTGGCAGACTGCGGGCGGGTCAGCGATTTGTCGGCGGTGTCCTGGCTTTCGGTGCCATGGGGTCGAGCCGGACGTTCAAGCTCGGCGATGCGGACGACGACGACCGCTTTCTGGCGGCCACTTCGGTTGCAGCCGCCGGCCATGCGGATGTTGCGGCACTCGCGGGTTTTGGTCTCAAGACGGCGAAGGATGCCGATCTGTTTCTGACCGTCGGCGGCGGGACGCTGCCGGGTGGGCAGCCGGTGAAGATCTGTCTGCGGGTCGTTTCAGACTGAGCTGTCCGGTCAGCCTGACTTGAGCGCTCGGCTTTACACACTGCGGGGGCGGCTTCGGCCGCCCCTTTTTCTTGCGAGGTCTCATGACATCTCATGTCGAAATCTGTAACCGGGCGCTGGACAAGCTCGGGTCCGCGCCCATTGCGTCGCTGCAGGACAACGTCAAGTCCGCCCGGGCCTGCGCCCGTATGTTCGACTCTGTGCGCGACGCGGAACTGCGCGACCATCTCTGGAACTTCGCCATCGCCCGGACGTCATTGCCGGTGCTGAGTGCGCCGCCGGTCTATGGTTTTGCCCGGCAATTCCAGCTGCCCGGCGATTGCCTCAAGGTGATCGAAGTCTCGCCCGCCGGCGATGCAGCGGGTGCCTGGAAGGTTGAAGGGCGGCGTATCCTGACCGATTTATCGGCGCCGCTGAAAATCTCCTATGTCCGGCGTCTGGCGGACGCGGGCGCGTTCGACGCGCTTTTTGTCGAGGCTCTTGCGGCACGCCTGGCGGTTGAACTCTGCGAGACCCTGACCCAGTCCAATACCAAGCGGCGATTGGCGCAGGAGGATTACGCCGGGGCGATCCGGCGGGCTCGTCGCGCCGATGCCATTGAGGGTACGCCCGACGCTCTTGAAGAAACCTCCTGGTTAAAGGTGCGCTTCTGATGCCCAAAGCTTCTCCCGCGCAAACCAATTTCACCTCGGGCGAGTTGAGTCCGCGTCTGGAAGGCCGTGTCGATCTGTCGAAATACTTCAACGGTGCGCGGACGCTGCTCAACATGATCCCCCAGCAGCAGGGCGGTGTGCAGCGGCGCAGTGGATTCCGCTTCGTTGCGCCGGTCAGGGACTCTGCGCAACGCACGGCGTTGCTGCCTTTCGAGTTCAACGTCGAGCAGGCCTATGTTCTCGAGTTCGGCGATCTCTATTGCCGTTTTTACCGCAACCACGGACAGGTTGTGGATAACGACGATGAGCCTTATGAAATTTCGACGCCTTATGCCCAGGCCGATCTCTTCGACGCCGACGGCCGCTGCCTGATCAAGACGGCGCAGTCCGCCGATATCCTCTATCTCTGCCATCCGTCCTATCCGCCGCATAGCCTGAGCCGAAGCGGCGACACGAACTGGGCGATCGAGAAAATCGTCTTTCAGGACGGGCCTTATCTGGCGACGAATAGCGGTGCGACGACGCTGACATCCTCTTCCGGTGCGGTCGGAGCCGATCGGACGCTGACCGCAAGCGCGGACAGCTTCGTTGAAACCGACGTGGGCCGGTCCCTGCGCAAGAAGAGTGGCGGCGGCTGGGGATGGGGCGTGATCACGGGTTATGTCAGTCCCACTGTCGTCATCTGGGAGATCAAGACCGCGGTCACTGCCGCGGCCTCCAGCGAGTGGCGCCTGGGAGTCTGGTCGGGCACGACGGGCTTTCCGACCTGCGTGACCTTTTTCCAGGATCGTCTGTATTTCGCCGGTGCGAAGATGCACCCGCAGCGTCTCGACGGTTCGGTGACAGGCGACTACGCCAACTTCGCGCCGAGCAGGCCGGCGGACGCGACGGTCGAAGAAACACATGCGGTCGCCTTCACCCTGAACGCCAACAACGTCAATGTCATCCGCTGGCTGATCGATGACGAGAAGGGTCTGGTTGTCGGCTCCGTTGGTGGCGAGTGGCTGGTCAGTCCGTCGAGCCTCGGCGAAGCCCTGACCCCGACCAACATCCAGGCGCGACGTTCCACCACGCGCGGTTCCGCCAATGTTCAGCCGATTCAGGCCTCGGATGCGATTCTGTTCGTCCAGCGCGCCGGACGCAAGATCAGGGAACTGGCCTACGTCTTCGAGGCCGATGGTTTCCGGTCTCCCGACATGACGCTGCTCGCGGAACATATCACCGAGAGCGGTATCGTCGCGATGGCCTATCAGCAGGAACCCGACAGCGTAGTCTGGGCGGCCCGGAAAGACGGAGTCCTGCTGGGAATGACCTATGAGCGCGATCAGGACGTTATCGCCTGGCATCGCCATGTCGTCGGCGGATCAGGCAGTGAGAGCGGGGAGACAACGGCGAAGGTCGAAACGCTTGCCGTCATTCCCTCTCCCGGTGGCAACCGGGATGAGGTCTGGGCCGTGGTTCAGCGCTGGGTCAACGGCCGGACCAGACGCCATATCGAATATATGGAAGCGCCTTTTACGGCTCTGGCGCGTGGTCCTTTGCAGACCGCGGCCGAATACAGGCAAGCCGTACTGGTGCAACAGCGAAACGCTTTCTTTGTCGATAGCGGTCTGAGTTACAGCGGCGCACCGGTGTCGCGGGTCTCGGGTCTGAAGCACCTGGAAGGCGAAACGCTTCAGATCCTGGCGGATGGGGCAACGCATCCGGACCGCCAGGTCATCGACGGCGAAATTCATCTGGAGGTATCTGCCTCGAAGGTTCAGGCCGGTCTGGGGTACAGGTCGGTTCTGCAGACCATGCGTCTGGAAGCGGGGGCGGCCGACGGTACCGCGCAAGGCAAAACCAAGAGGATTCACCGGGTCGTCATTCGCTTCTTTCAGACTCTGGGAGCCTTGTGCGGCCCGAACCCGGAAACGCTCGAACGCATCGAATTCCGCAACGGGCCCGATCCGATGGATGAACCGCCGCCGCTGTTCGACGGGGACAAGCTGGTGGACTGGCCAGGCGGCTACGAGACCGAGGGGCGCATGACAATCGTTCAGGACCAGCCCCTGCCACTGAGCGTGCTGGCTGTCTTTCCGCAGGTTCACACGCAGGATTCACGATGAAGATCGTGCGGTTTCAGGCCGGGCATCTTGAAGCCCTCGAGCTCCAGGCCGCGCAACGCGATATGGCGCGCTATCTGTCGCGGGAATACGGCGAGCAGCTGGAGCAGGCGGGTGTGGCGTTCAGTGCCGTAAAAGCGGGACGGATTCTGGGCTGTGCCGGTGTCGAGACAATCTGGGCCGGCCGCGGTGTGGCCTGGTCGCTGCTGGGATGCCTGACGCCGGTGGAATTTCTGGGCGTACACCGGCGCGTTTGCCGGTTTCTCGAGGAGCTTGATATGAGACGTATCGAAATGACCGTGGATACAACGCATGAAGCGGGGCATCGCTGGGCGATCATGCTCGGCTTTCAGCACGAAGGAACCCTGAAGGCCTATACGCCGGACGGTCGCAACTGTGATCTCTACGCGAGGACAAAATAATGGGACCGCAAGTCTTTCTCATCGCCGCGGCAATGGCTGCAGCGGGGGCCATGGCGCAGGCCAAGGCGAGCTCCAATGCGTCGAAATTCAACGCGCGGGTCGCCGACAACAACGCGGTCATCGCCGAACAGAACGCCGCGGCGGATGAAAGCCGTCAGCGCCGCGCGGCGGACCGCCAGCTGGCACAGACGCGTGCGCTGGTCGGTGCCGCCGGCGTCACGCTGGAAGGCTCGCCCCTGGAGGTGCTGGAAGATCAGGCCATGGAAGCGGAACTCGACGCACTGAATATTCGCTACGGCGGTGCGCTTCAGGCCAGCAATTACCGCTCGCAGTCCCAGCTCGGCCGGTCCGCAGCGCGTAGCGCCATGACTCAGGGCTATATCTCCGCGGGATCCTCACTTCTCAAAGGAGCCACTCAATATGTGGATGCAAGCTGACCGGTTCGATGAACCTGAGGCATCTCCTTCGGGCGGAAAATTTGCAGGTTCAGATTCTTTACGGTTCTTCCGACTGGAGGCGATATGACGGTTACACAGCACACGAGTAAAGTGACCTACGACGGCGACGGCGAGCAGGTCGAGTTTTTCGTTCCCTTCACATTTTTCGAACCCGACGATCTGGTCGTCCTTAAAGTCTGGAGTGACGGGTCCGAAGTCACGCAGTCACTGGGCCAGGACTATTCCATTTACGGCGGCGGCCAGAGCGGCGCGGTGATCGTGAACCTTGCGCCTTCGGGTCAGGAGCGGCTGGTCATCCTCCGCAATCTGCCGCTCGAACAACCGATCGACTATCGCTCCAACGATCCCTTTCCAGCTGAAACCCATGAACGCGGACTGGATCGGCTGACCCTGTTCTGTCAGCAGCTCGACGAGAAACTTTCGCGGACCTTTGTGCTGTCGCGCGGTTCGGCGGCGGATCCGGTCATGCCGCCGGCATTGCCGGGGGCCTTCATCGGATGGAATGCGGCCGGAGACGGTCTGGAAACCAAAACACTGGTCCTGCCCGAAGCGGCCATCGTTGCGGGAAGCGGGATTGCGATTTCCGGCAACAATCTCTCCGTCGATCTGGCTCCCAATTCCGGGCTGGAGATCAATGGCGGCGAGTTGCAGATCAAGGTCGACGGGACCAGCATCCGGCGCGGCATCAATGGTGTGCTGGAGCTTGTCGAGACGGCGTCTCCCTGGGTGACAGGCGACGTGAAGATCACCACCCGAAGCCTGCCCCCCGCGGGATGGCTGGCGATGAACGGCCAGACACTCGGCAGCCCGTTGTCCACCGCGGATCATTCCGGCGATCTCTATCAGGCGCTTTACCTTCACCTCTGGTCGGTCATGGATAACGACTGGGCCGCGGTGTCCGATGGCCGGGGCGAGACGGCGCTGCAGGACTGGATCGACGGCAAGACGCTGACACTGTCCCAGGCGGCGGGCCGGGCAATCATCGGGCAGGGGGCAGGTCAGGCGCTGTCACCGCGCGAAATGGGGGAGACCGGTGGCGAGGAATCCCACACGCTGACGCTGGATGAGATGCCAAGTCACAGGCACAGCATGACCGGCGAAAGAGGGGGTTCTTCCAGCGATGGCAGCCGGCCCGCCTTCGGGGCCTATTCGGTAGGTTCAGACAGAAACGCCAACACCAACTATGCCGGTGGCGATCTGCCGCATAACAACATGCCGCCGTTTCTGGCTCTCAATCTCATGATCAAAATATAAAGGAGGCGTCGATGCTGCTGAGCATTCACGACGGTCGTGTCGATATCGGCGGCCTGAAAATGACGACATCGGAATTGTTGCTGCTGCGACCGGAGCTGGCGTTGCCGGGCGACTATGTGACGATCCGCTACGACGGTCAAAATCACGTCCGCAGCGACGGCCGCAACCAGAGCGCTGGCGCCTTGCCCTGGGCAGAGGGAGACACGCTTCTCTCGGAAGCGGCGGCTCTGGGGCATGAGCTGGGTGCTCTGCGGGCACCAGCCGTCACGCTCGAGTCCGCAAAGGCTGACAAGCGCAGGGAGATCAACAGACTGCGGGATCTGAAAATCTTCGAGGGTGTGGACTATCTCTTTCCGGACGGTCTGACCGGCAGCGTGGACACCCGCGAACAGTCCGACTTCGACAATCTGCAGGCGCTGACCACCCTGGCCCAGGTGCTGCAGGCGAAGGGTGAAACCGGCGCGGTGATCACCTTCGTTGATGTCGAGGATCAGGCCCATGACCTCACACCTGCGCAGATGGTCGAGCTCGGCATCGCGGTGACGCAGCATATTGCGGCGATCTACGCCGCGTCCTGGCCACTGAAAGCAGGCGTCAAGTCGGCAGCCAGCCACGCCGAACTGAATGCCGTCGATCTATCCAGTGGTTGGCCATAACAGGAGGAACTCAATGAAACGATCCATGCAAGCCGCCGTTCTGGCGGCTTTTTTGTTGTCTGCGTTTTCGGGCCTGTTCGGATTTTCCGCAGCTGCGGAAGCCGGAAGCGCTTGCCGGCCCGCCGCATATTTTACCCAGAGACTCTCGGCGGCGGAGCGGGTGACGGCGCACCTGCAGGGACCTGAAGCCATACGCTTCATGGAACTCTACAACGCGGTGCCGCCCGTGACGCAGCTGCAGGCCGATGAGGTTCTGGTGCTGTCGAAGGCGGGCGTCGCCAACGTCGCGGTCCTGCGGTTTGTGGGCGGCTGCTTTCGCGATTACGGCATCCATCCGGCAGGGCTGGCCGAGCTGCTTTTGCGAAGGTCCGTCGGACAAGCGCTATGAGCCCGTCCGAAGCACAGGCGATTGCGGCGGCGGCGGCGAGGGAAGCTGTGGAGCTGACCTTCGTGAAGATGGGCCTCGACGTCCGGGACCCGCGCGAGGCTCAGGCCGACATGGCCTATCTGCGCACGCAGCGCAAAGCCTCGGAGCGGGTCGGGATGGCCCTGAAAATCGCGCTCTACACCACCGCGATCACCGGACTGCTGAGCATGCTGTGGATCGGCTTCAGGCAGGCCTTTTCACAAGGGGGGTGAGCCGGTCTTTCCGGACATCCCCGCGCCTTTCCAGAACTGCGCCTACCCATAACTTTGAAGGAGGAGACTGTGTTTACAAAATACGACAAGGCCGCGGCGGCGGCGATTGCGAGCGCCGTGACCGGGGTGATCGGCGCGGTCACGGCGCTGGACGTCGAAGTGGTGGCAGCCCTCGGGGTGATCCTCAACAGCTTCGCCGTCTTTCTTGTTCCCAACATGGAGTAGATTGGAATGTATCGACTGATGACGGCCGCCGCTCTGGCGGCTTTTTTATTGGCGGGATGCGCGTCCGGTATTTCGCTGCAGGAAAACCTGCAGATTGCCTGCCGGGCTTATGGCGGCAGTCTGACCGCTCTGGCCGGCTTTCGGGCCGCCGGCCGCCTGAGCGGCGAACAGATTGCGGCGGTCGAGCAGCTGCGCCCCATGCTCAACGAAGCCTGCAGCGGGGACATCGGGGAATCCGCCCAGCTTCTCGATCTCGTGGAATCCGGGGTCGTGAACATGATCTTTATCGAGGAGAGCATCCGCAATGAACCCTGAAACCCTGCTGGCCCTGATCCAGCTTGGGCGCTTCGCGATCGATTCGATCGAAGCGCTGCAGAACGGCGAAAAGAGCGAAGAGGAGATCACCGCCGAATGGCAGGTGATCCGGCTGCGGCTCGACAGCGCGAATGCGCTGTGGGAGGAGGCAGCCCTTTCATCGGATTGATCCTTTTCCATCCACCCGGAATCTGACCGGTTACCCCACTCTGGCGGCTCCTTCGGGGGCCGCCTTTTTTTTGTGCCTACGAATTGTCACCCTGTTCCTCTAGTCTGGAGACTCCTTCATTCACGGTGGCGAAAGGCTGGGTCCTTGAGTGAAATCGGAAAGCATCTCGCGTTTATTTGTCTGCCCGCCGCATTCTGTGCCGCGGTATTCGCTGTTGCGGGCCTGCCTGCGGCTAACGCCCAGAAAGCCGATAGCGGCACCGCCGTTTCCATGTCTTCGATGCCCGGTGAGGTTCAGCCGGAACCCTCAACCTTTCATTCGATTTCCCTGCGCTGGCCGGTCCTGGGCGATGGCAACAGGAACGCGCGGGTAACGCTGCAGTACCGCAAGGCTGACGAAGAGGACTGGCACGAGGGCTACCCGCTGTTCCGCCCGTTGCCGGAGCGTATGTCGGAGGAGAATCTGGTGGCGGGTGGCTGGTTGTTTGCGGGCAGCGTCGTGGACCTGAAACCCGCCAGCGACTATGTCGTCAGGCTGACGCTTTCCGATCCCGACGGTGTGTCGCGCGCCGGCGGCAAGTCACCTGAAGTGACACGGGAGCAGCGGATCTCGACCCGCGGCGAAGCGCGCGAACCCGCGGGCCTGCGCAAACTTTTCGTCCAGCCTCGCGATACTGCGCGCAGCGATGGCGGTGACGGGTCTGATGCGCGTCCCTTCAACGGTCTGCGGCTTGCCGAGGCGGCGGCGCAGCCCGGTGATCTCATCACCCTGCGGTCCGGCATCTACCATCTCAGCGATTTCAAAATCACGCGCTCCGGCCAGCCCGGGCATCCTGTCATCTATCGTGGCCTGGACGGAGCGGTGCTGGACGGCGGCGGGGCTGAGGTGTTGTTGAACGCCGGCGGGACGGCGCATCGCTGGTTTGAAAATCTCGAACTCCGCAATGCCGGCATTCTGCTGCGGGCGGACACCGCCAGCGAGATGGTGGTCCGGCGCAACCGCTTTCATATGACGCAGTACGGTGTCAGTTCCCGCGGGGCGACCTATGCGGACTCCAGGCACAACAGCGTCACCGACAATGTCTTTCTGGGAGCGACAAAATGGCCGCGATCCAAAGGCATAGAGGAGGTTTACGGCGTCGAGCTGACCGGGTCAGGGCACGTCATCGCCCATAACCTCTTTCGCAATGTGGGCGACGCCGTGCACAACGGCGACCGTGGCCGGATGTCGGCGTCCGATATCTACGGCAATGAAATCGTCACCTGCACCGATGACGGCATCGAGACCGACTATTCCGACACCAACGTCCGGGTCTTCCGCAACCGGATCACCAACTGCTATGCGGGTGTTACCGGCCAGCCGGTGCGTGGCGGCCCGGTTTATATCTTCCGCAACATCATCTTCAACACCCAGTACTCCCCCTTCAAGCTGCACAACGACACCTCGGGCCTGCTGCTGTTTCACAATACCTCGGTGCGCGCGGGCAGCGCCTTCAGCATCATGACTGCCGGTGAGACGGTTTCCAACGTGGTGACCCGGAACAACCTTTTCGTCGGCACCCGCAGTCCGGCGCTCTACAGCAACGGCCATATGTTCGAGACCGACTTCGACAACGACGGCTATGCCTGGGGGATCGGGGCCGGGGACTTCGCGGTCTGGAACGCGAAGCGCTACCGCTCGCTGGAAGACGCGAAGGCTTCGAAGCGGCTGTACCGGAATCGCGGCGCCTATTCCCTCTATGCGCACCGGACCTTCCGCAAGGGCTTCCTGCCGCCCCGCAGTTTCGAAGAGGTTTTCGAGGCCGACGACAACCAGCCGCTTCTGGGATTGAAATCGCAGGCGGTGGATAAAGGCAGCATCCTGCCGAACTTCAACGACCGCTTTGGCGGCGAGGCACCGGATCTGGGGTGCTGCGAACACGGCGAGAGCCTGCCGCTATTCGGGCCAAGGCCTTTTGAGTAATCCTGTCTGTCCGATACAGATTCCGACCAGAATTACCCCAAAACACGGCAAAGCCGTTCGGCGCATCCGTAAGCTGACAGCCCAATTCTGCTATCGGCCGGACCTTGGAAACGACGTGAAGCAGGCATTACAGTTTCGCTATTTTGGTGACTCAGCGAGTGGTTCATAATCGGAGCAATCACGATGGCTGGCTGCCGGATCGACCTTGACATCGATGACAACGGGACCGCCGATTTTGTGCGCTTCCTCGAGTGCATCGCGGATTTGATCCGGTTCGCGGACAGTCAGTCCCGTCCCGCCCAGACCTTCAGCCACCTTTGCAAAGTCATGATCGGCGAAGTCGACCGCAATCCGTTGATTGCCGAGATTGTCGCGGACCATGCCGAGACCGGAATTGTTGGCAACCACATAGACAACATCGAGGTTTCGCTCTGTCGCCGTCGCAATGGCATCCATCGTCATGACAAAGCCGCCGTCTCCGATTACGCCGGTGACACGCTTTTCCGGACAGACGATCTTTGTCGCTGTGGCGGCGGGCGTGCTCCAGCCCATTCCACCGATACCGCCCGGAGCGACGAGCTGGTGAGGAGTCCGGAGGCAGAGCCGCGTCGTTGCCCAGATGCGATTGGTCCCGGCATCCAGAGTCAGCAGATCGTCTGGCGACAGGAAACCATCAAGTGCCCGCATGATGTCGGCGTAATGCACGGTACCTTCGCGTGTCGGAAAGTCGGGCAGGACGCCGTAGTCTGTCCGCGATTTGATCTCGGCAATCGCACCGACGCGGGCCGACTTCCTGCTGCTGTCGATTTCGGCTTTGCCAAGCAGTTCCAGGACTTCGGCCACATCGCCTGTGATGGGGAGGTCGACCGGGTAGACCCAGCCCGCATTGCGCGGATCGATGTCGACCTGGACCAGGGTCTGATCGCCTGGGCGCACCATTTCGGAGTCACGGAAGCGCGTATACTCGGGTCCCATGCTGCAGCCGAGCATAATCACCAGATCGGCTGCCTGCACCGCATGGTTGGCCGCTTTCGACCCCCAGGTACCCATCATGCCGACTGCAATGGCGCTTGTTTCGTCGATGGTGCCCTTGCCGTGATAGCTTGAGGCAACGGCGATACCGTGCTTTTCAGCGAAGGCCTGCAGAGCGATGCCGCTTCTGCTCATATAGACGCCGTTGCCGGCGACGATCACCGGATTGTCTGCCTTCTCGATCATTGCTGCGAGCCGGGCAACGGCATCCCCGTCGACGTGCATCGGCGTCGACCGGAGATAACCCTGTGACGGGTAGAGTCTGGTGCGTGTCAGTTCAGGAAGATCGGCACGAATGATATCGGATTTCATAATCACAGCTGCCGGTCCCGGACGCGGCGCCACAGCGTGCTTCATGGCGAGCTGCATACCATAGACGGCCTCTTCAGGCCGCGTTGCGTAGGTGCAGTATTTTGTCATTGTCCTGAGCACGGCGGCGGCATCGGCGGCACCATAATCGCCGGTCATAGTCTGATAGACGCCGTACTGTGCAAAACCGTCATAACAGGAGGTGTCTGTCAGAACGACCATCGGGCTTCCGGAAAAATATGCTTCGAGAATTCCGAATGCGCCGGTCGAGGTGGCAAATGGTCCCTGCGCCATCAGCAGACCGGGCTGTCCGGTGAGCTTGCCCGCAACCTGTGCCATCACCGAGGCGCATTGTTCCGAGCGGGCGAGGACCACGTCGAATTCTTTGCGCCGTTCGTGAAAGGCGCTGAGCGACCATGTGATGCCGAGGCCGGGCAAGGTGAATCCGCGGCGGATGCCGCCCTCGATCAGAGTCTGCAGGACAGCTTCATTGGTTTTCACGTGTTTCCTCCATATCGGCGAGTTCACATTATAATGGAATTAAATTCCGTAAAATGAAATATTAATTATCAGCGACCGGGAAGAAAACACGGGCTGTCATCGTGGGGATATGACGGCTATATTGTGGCCGATGGAAGATGCAATTTCGCAAACCAAGCAACCGCGCCGACGCGGGCGTCCCCGCCAGGGTAATGTGGTCGCCGCCTCGGTGAAACGCGAGCGGAACGAGCTGCCTGCCGTTGGGGCCCTGTCGCGTGGCCTTGCGGTGCTGCATTGTTTTCGTGCCGAAGACCGGGTGATTGGAACGCAGGAGATCTCCAGGCGCACGAACATTCCCAAAGCGACCGTTTCACGGCTGGTTGGCACGCTCGCCGAACTCGGTTATCTGCGGTATGTGCCGGACGTCGGAAAGTACGCCCTCTCAAGCCAGGTGCTGACGCTCGGCTATGCCGCGCTCGGACGGTCCGGTATCGGAGAGACGGCTCGACCGTTTATCGAGAATCTGGTTGCTTCCGCTGACTGCGCGGTCGCCATCAGTATTCGCGACGATCTTGACATGATGTTCGTCGAACTTGCACGGCGGCCCAGCGCGATCTTGTTAAATCTGACGGTTGGTGCGCGCATCCCGCTTTTGCTTACAGCGCCTGGACGGGCCTATATGGCAGGGGTGGACGACGCAGAAAGGCAGATGCTTTACGAGCGCCTGGCGAAGCGCCACGGCAAGGACTGGCCGTCCGAGCACAAGAAAATCGAAGAGGCGATAGCCGTTGCACGGGGACAGGGGTTCGCGGAGGCCATGGGGAGCTGGAAGCGCGAACACAATGCCATCGGTACGGTACTGCGCGACCCGATCACAAACGAAATCTATACTTTCAGTCTCGGTGGTCTCGCATCGAATTTTTCGCGTGACCGCCTCGTGAAAGAGTTCGCACCGCGCTTGCTCGCCGCTGCCGAGGCTATCGGGGCCCGATTGTCCGGCTTCGGCTAACTGGCTCCACGTCCGGTGTGTCTTTCTCGCAGCATGCGGATGATCGGCCACAGCAGCACGCCGACGGTCAGCAGAATCAAAGTCAGCGCGATCGGTCTTTCGAAGAATGCCAGAAAACTGCCGCGTGTGATCACCAGGCCCTGACGCAGCGATTGCTCGATCATCGGACTGAGCACCATGCCGATGACCATTGGCGCAATCGGGAACCCGGAGAATCGCATGACGGCGCCGACAGCGCCGGCGGCAAGCGCAAGCCAGATGTCGAGCACGTTCCCCCGCACTCCGTATGTTCCGATCATGGCGATGACCAGCACGAGTCCGATCAGGAGCGGCTCGGGAATACGCAGGACCCGGGTAAATAATTGCGCCCCGAGTGCGCCGGTCGCAAACATGGCAAGGTTCACCAGGATCAGGACAAGAAATATGGCGTAGACGAGTTGTATTTCGTTAGAGAACAACTGCGGTCCCGGTGTCACGCCCTGAATGACCAGAGCTCCGAGCATCACCGCCGTCACCGGATCGCCGGGAACGCCGAGCGCCAGGGTCGGCACCAGTGCGCTGCCGGTGACTGCATTGTTGGCGCTCTCGCAGGCGATCAGGCCATCGGGTTCGCCCTTTCCGAAATTATCCTTATTTTTCGACGTCCGCTTTGCTTCGGAATAGGCTATGAAGGCCGCCGTTGCCGCGCCGGTTCCCGGCAGCGCACCCACAAAGGATCCGATGGCACAGCCGCGAAGCAAAACACCAAGCCGGCCGCGCCATTCACGCAGTGGCGGCAGCCGGAACCCGACCCGGAAATTCACTGTCGTATCGGGTGTCCAGCGTTCGGCGGCGCGCACGAACATCTCGGTGAAAGCGAAGAGGCCGACGACCACGGGAATGAGATCGAACCCGGCGGAGAGTTCGAAGATGTCGAAGGTAAACCGCAGATCGCCTGTGACGGGGTCAGTGCCCACGGTCGCGATGATCAGGCCGGCCAGGCCGGAAAGCAGTCCCTTCAGCAAGGCTCCTTTCGACACGTTGGCGATGCAGGTCAGCGCGAAGATACCGACTGCAAAATATTCGATCGGGGTGAATTGCAGCGAGAACGCCGCCAGATAGGGCGCAGCGACGATGAGGACGAGAATCGAAAACAGACCGCCAAGCGTCGAGGACGCCGTGACCCAGCCGATGGCCAGATCTGCATCGCCTCGCTGAGCCATCGGAAAGCCGTCCAGAACCGTTGCGGCCGCTTGCGGGGTGCCGGGAGTATTGAGGACGATGGCCGTAATCGACCCGCCGTAAACGGAGCCGCAATAAACGCCGAGCATCAGGGCAATCGACGGAACCTGCGGCATGGTAAAGGTAAAAGGCAGCACCATGGTGATGCCGACAACGGAACCAAGGCCCGGAAGCACCCCCACGATGACCCCGACGACAGTGCCAACAACGATGCACAACAGACTGAGCGGTGTGACCGCGTCGGCAAAACCGGCAAGGATCAGTTCCACGTAAGTACACTCCTCAGAATCGGAACCATGGGGAAGAAGGAAGAATGATCAACAGCACCTTCTCGAACAGCAGCCAGACCGAGAAGGCGTAGACGACAGCGACCGGGATCACCACGACCCAGCGCCGGTAGCCAAGGGCGGCGGCAACGGCCACGACAAATATGATGCTGGCGAGGGTAAAGCCGATGAGCGTGATGGCTCCACCATAAGCAACCGCAATGGAAAACAGGCCAATGACCCGGCCGAGTCCCACGAGCGCCACCCTGGCCGCTGGCTGGCGGAGCGTCTCGATGACGACAAACACGGACATCACGCCAATGCATGCAAGTACGATCCGGGGAAAGAATGCCGGTCCCATGGCGTGTCCAGCTCGGCTGAGGTGGTAGTCATCACGAAATGTATCGGCGAACAACAGCGCCGCGGCTGCCAGCAGTGTGAAGGCGACGCAAAGGGGGCCAAAACGCCTGGAAATCTCGAGCATCGGATCAGGTCCTGTTCCTGGCGGTTGCGCGGGCGGCACAACAGTGCTGTCGCCCGGACGGACGCCGTCTTATCCTTACTTCGGGACAAAGACGCCGCCTCGCCTGAGGAAAATACGACCGCTTTTATTGCGGTTTCAATCCTGCCTTTTGAAGAAGACGCTTGTTCTGCTCGTACTGCTTCATTACGAAAGCGTTGAAATCCTTGGAATTCATGTAAGCGCTGGGCTGTCCAAGCTTCTTCATGTGAGCCTGAAATCCGTCGGATTCTATTGCCGTCTTACAGGCACCGTCGAGCTTGCCAACGACGTCTGCCGGCGTATCAGCCGGAGTTACCAGGCCTCCCCAGATTGGAAAGTCGAGGTCGTAGCCCTGTTCCTTTGCCGTTGGAAGATCCGCTGCAGTGGACAAACGTTCCGTCTGCAGAACCGCGAGAGATTTGATCTGTTCTTTATTTTTCGTGAGGAACGAGATGTGGGGGATAAAGATGTCGGCGGAGCCGTCAAGCAACGCCTTCAGTGCCGGCCCGTCGCCGTTTACCGGCAGATACGCCATATCGATGCCGGCTGCCTCAGCAAAGGCGAGACCCGCAACATGCGGAATCGACCCGATTGCCTGGACCGCGAAGTTCAGCTTTCCGGGATTGGTCCTGGCGTAGTCGATCAGCTCCTTCAGCGTATTGAACTTGGAGTCCTTGCGGACTGCAATTGCTGACGGGGCTGAATAGGCGAGACAAACGTATTCAAAAGAATCGGAAGCGTAGGGGAGTTTACGAAGATGTGGTTGTGTCGTGAGGGGGCCCACTGGCGCCATGCCGATAGTGTAACCGTTCGCGGTGGCGCGTGCGACGCTGGCAACACCAATGGTACCGCCGGCACCGGCGGTATTCTTCACGACGACATCACCACCAAGGGCCTTGCCCATCTGCTCCTGCATCGCCCGAGTGGTGATGTCGGTTCCTCCGCCCGCAGCAAAGGGCACGACAATCGTGACCGGCTTCTCCGGATAATCCGCCGCGACCTGCCCGCCAAAGGCAGAGATTGCCATGGCCGAAACGGCCGCAGTCATAAACTTTTGAATTGTTTTCATTGTTAGCCTCCCATAGTTAGCTTGGATTTTGAATGTTCCATTTAATGAATTTATGTTCCATATTTCCATACTTAAGACTAAGATGCAATCCATCTGCTAGTGGAGTTTCCGATGCCTGCTGTCATTCACGAAACCTACCATCCGGGCGGCAATTGCCGTCGATTTGAAGATCAGCGAGTCCTGATTACCGCAGGCGCAAGCGGACTCGGCGCTGGTATGGCGGAGCGCTTTGCGGGCGAGGGCGCCAGAGTTGCCGTTTGGGATGTAAACGCCGAAAACATCGCAGCGAGACGCAATCAAAGACCTGGCGACGACACGCTTTACAGGGAAGTCGATCTTCTCAATCGCGAATCGGTCGCCGTTGCCTTTGAGCAAACGATTGAAGCTCTTCAAGGCATCGACATTCTGGTCAACAATGCCGGTGGTTCATTGCATACCCCACAGGCATTTCTGGAAGAGTCCGATAGTGATTGGGCCCGCGTCATGACGCTCAATCTCGATGTTGCGGTGCAAATGGGCCGCCTCGTTTTGCCCGGTATGATGGGGCGGGGGTATGGCCGGATTGTGAACATGGGATCCAAAGCCGGCCGGTTTGGAAGCCTGTTCGCCGGTGCCAACTATGCGGCTTCAAAGGGCGCAGTACAGTCACTGACACTGCAGTGGGCGCAGGAATTTGGCCCCAAAGGCATTACCTGTAACGCGGTTTGTCCCGGTGCGATCCTGACGGAGAGGGTCAATCGTTTGTTATCAGAGCGCAAGACACCCGAGGAACGAGCTGAAATGGAAAAGGGAATACCGGTTGGACGGCATGGCACCGTCGAGGAAGTGGCTGCTGCTGTCGCGTTCCTTGCCTCGAGGGAGGCGAGCTTTATCAACGGCGTGATGCTTGACGTCAACGGCGGTCAGGCGATGGTCGCATGACATTGCCTGACGTATCGGCCGCTTCCGAAACGGGGCCTGTTCTTATCACCGGTGCGAGCGGCTTTCTCGGTGCCTGGCTTACGGCTGGTCTGATCGAACGGGGCATCGCCGTGTCTGCATTCGACGTCGTTGAAGACCGCACGCTACTTGGGGCTCTGGTTGGCCACGAACGGGCTGCCAGCGTCGACTGGACCGTCGGTGACATCACCGATTCGGCTTCAGTTGATGCCGTGTTCGACCGATCCGATTTTAAAGAGATCATACATTTGGCTGCGCTGACGATTCCCGCCTGCCGCCGTGATCCGGCGCGTGGCGCGTTCGTCAATATTCTCGGTCACATCAATGTTCTGGAAGCGGCGCGCCGACGTGGTCTCAAAAAGATAATCTATACCAGTTCCATCGCCGCGCATCCACGCGGACCGCTGGCGTCGCCGGTGAATATTTATGGCGTGACCAAACGCGCAGACGAGGACATTTCGAAGGTCTATTTTCTTGATCACGGCATCTGTTCCATCGGTCTGCGGCCAAACGTCGTATACGGCTATGGACGTATCGTCGGTGAGACAGCGGTGATTACAGAAGCTATTCGCGCCGCCGCCGAGGGCCGGCAATTTTCGCTACCGTTCGCCGGATCCATGTGCCTTCAGCATATTGACGAAATCGTCGACGTCGTCCTGCGCTGCCTGGCTGCCGAGCCTGCGCAGCCGATCGTATCGGACATCACGACGAATATGGAAACCATGGACGACCTGATCGCCGCCATCATTGCGGTCGAACCGGAGGCGCAAATCAATTCCTCCGAAATCCAGAGGCCTGCACCGGCCATTCTTCTCGACGCGTCGCCTCTGTGTGAACTGATCGGCCAGTGGGAAAAGGTGCCTTTACGTAAAGGCGTAGAGCGCACAATGGCGCATTTTCGTCGACATTTAAACTGACGCGAGGCCAGCTTCGATGTCAAAAACCGGCTTTCGGTGAAGTCGACATAGCTTTTTTTTTGGGAGATTTTTGGAAAGCGGCAAAATATTGAAGACAATGAAAAATGATGTCAGACAAACCGATATGCATCTTGGAATTCGAAGACGAGACGCACTTCAATACGCCGTTGCAATCTCTCTGGGGTTCAATTTTTTCAAGGTCGGGGAAGGAATCTTCGTTTGAACCCTTTCTGCCCTGAATGCAACTTTCAATGTTGTTTCGCATTTCGCGGTAAATTGCTGAGTTGATGGTGGGCGCGACAGGGATTGAACCTGTGACCCCTGCCGTGTGAAGGCAGTGCTCTCCCGCTGAGCTACGCGCCCGAAAGCCGCGCGACCTGCCTGAATATGAAGGTCGTTCGGCCGTGGAAGCGACGGTGCCGTCGCTTGGCTTGATTTAGGGTAGGGGGCCGGGCGGTGTCAAGCGTCACCCATGGGTCCAGCTCCGGAAACAGGCTAATTCGTTGCCGCGAGTGCGTGTAACGCCGCCGGGAGGAACTCAAATCCGGCGATGCTGCGCGCGGGGCCCTCGTTTCGTGCGGTTTCTCCGCCGTAGCCGAATTCGGCCAGAATACAGGGAATGCCGGCTGCTTTTGCCGCGGCCACGTCGGCGTGGCCGTCACCGAACATGACGGCGCTGTCGGCAGGGGCGCCGATCTGTTCCAGCAGGGTGAGCAGGTGGCGGGGATCGGGTTTGCGGTAGGCGTAGGTATCGCCGCCGGCGACGGCGTCGAAGAAGCGGGCCAGATCGAGGGCCTGCAGGATTTCGTGGGACGGGGCCTCGGGCTTGTTGGTGCAGATGATCAGGGTCCAGCCTTCGGCCTTGAGGGCGCTCAGGGTTTCGACGGCGCCGGGATAGGGCTTTGTGGCGACCACCAGCCGGGCGTTGTAGATCGCCATGAAGCGCCGGACCAGACCCTCGAGATCCGGTGCGGACGGACAGCCGCCTGTCGCGGTGAAGCCGCGCTCGACCAGCCTGGCGACGCCGTTTCCGATCATCGCTTTGACCTGAGTGAGGGATAACGCCTTTCTGCCTTCCTGGCTCAGAAGCTCGATCAGGGCCCCGGCCAGATCCGGGGCGGAATCGACCAGGGTGCCGTCGAGATCGCAGATCAAGGTGGAACGACGAAGAGGCGTAGGAGAGTTCATGCGGTTGTGCGATCCGGGTTTTGTCGATAAAGGGGGAGCCACAGGCAGGTAAACTTCAATATGCCGGCGGGTGAGGCTGTGGCGCGTCGGTTGGTAAGTGACTGAATTCGTTGTAACGCACCGCAACAATTGGTGAATTGCCACGAATCCTTCACTTGTGGCAATTTCGCTCAAAGTTAATTCTATGTAAAACGCTTATCTGCATGCTGTGGTTCGGTTTTTGACCAAAAATGCAGTCTGTTTGAATTGTTTGTCTCTTTCCAAAGTTCCGAAACAAGATGACACCTAATAAACTTGCCGTTGTTGTTCTGGCCGCGGGTCAGGGCACACGGATGAAATCAGATCTTCCGAAAGTCCTGCATCCGGTCGCCGGCCGCGCCATGCTGCGCCATGTGCTGGATGCCGCGCAAAGCCTTGATCCCGAACGGATTGTTGTTGTCGTGGGCCCCGGCGCCGAAGCCGTGCAAAAGGCCGCCGCGCCGCATCGGATTGTGGTGCAGGAAGAGCGTCTGGGGACCGGGCACGCGGTGATGTGCGCGGCGGAGGCCCTGGCGGACTATGCGGCAGACGAAAATTCCGACATTCTGGTGATCTACGGCGATACGCCGCTGCTGACCGGCGCGACGCTCAAGCGCATGCTGGAAGAGCGTAACCAGTCCCGCTCGACCAAGCTGGTCGGGCTGGCCTTTCGCCCGGCGGATCCGGCGCAATACGGCCGCTTCGTGCTGAATGACGCCGGCGTGGTTGACGGCATTGTGGAATTTGCCGATGCCGACGAGGTCGTCAGAAAGATTGATCTCTGCAATGCGGGCCCGCTAATCGGCGAGGGCAAAACACTACTCGAACTGGTGAAGGGGCTGAGCAGCGACAACGCGCAGGGCGAATATTATCTCACCGATCTCTTCGCTGCGGCTCGCGCGGGCAATATGGCCTCCCGGATTGTGGAAGCGCCCGCGGACGAGGTTCTGGGGGTCAATTCCCGGGCGGAGCTGGCGATTGCCGAGTCCGTGATGCAGGGACGGCTGCGGGCCGCTGCCATGGCCGGAGGTGCGACGCTGATTGCGCCCGAGACGGTCTGGTTGTCTTGCGACACCGTGATCGGACGGGATGTGGTGGTCGAGCCCAATGTGATTTTCGGTCCGGGTGTGACCATTGACGACAACGTCCAGATCCGTGCCTTCTCCCACATCGAAGGCGCCAGGGTTGAAAGCGGTGCGGTGGTCGGTCCTTACGCCCGTCTGCGCCCGGGCACCGAACTCGGACGCGGCGTCAAGATCGGTAACTTCGTCGAATGCAAGAACGTTGTCTTCGGCGAGGGCGCCAAAGCCAACCATCTGAGTTATGTGGGCGATGCCACGGTGGGGGCGAAAGCCAACATCGGCGCCGGGACCATCACCTGCAACTACGACGGCTTCAAGAAGTCCAGGACCGAGATCGGCGCCGGCGCCTTTATCGGGTCGAACTCGGCACTGGTTGCGCCGGTCTCTATCGGCGAAGGCGTTATCGTCGCCGCCGGCAGCACCATCGTCGAGGACGTTCCCAAGGATGCCCTGGTGTTCGGCCGTGGCCGTCAGACAGCCAAGCCCGGCCGCGCCGCCAGCATCCGCGATCAACAGAAAAAAGACTGACCGCCGGCGAAGATTGCGCCGGCGAGAAACAAAGAAGGCAAGGGACTATGTGTGGAATCATCGGGATCATCGGGAATGCACCGGTTGCGCCGCTGCTGCTGGAAGGGCTGAAACGCCTGGAATACCGCGGGTATGACTCCGCAGGAATCGCCACGCTGATCAACGGACGCATAGACCGGCGCCGGGCCGAAGGCAAACTGCACAATCTCGCGATCCTGCTGGAGAGCCAACCGGTCGAAGGCACCATTGGTATCGGCCACACCCGCTGGGCGACCCACGGCCGTCCGACCGAGTCCAACGCTCACCCCCATGCCAGCGATCTCGTGTCCGTGGTCCACAACGGGATTATCGAGAATTTTCAGGAGCTGAAAGCCGAACTCTCCGACGCCAAACACGTTTTCGAAACCGAGACCGATACCGAGGTGGTGGTGCATCTGGTGACGGAACACCTCAAGCAGCAGATGTCGCCGCAGGAGGCGGTCGCCAAGGCGCTGGAGCGGCTCGAAGGCGCATTCGCGCTCGCCATCATCTTTACCGGCCGCCACGATCTGATGATCGGCGCGCGGCGCGGCAGTCCACTGGCGGTGGGCTACGGCGACGGCGCGATGTATCTGGGCTCGGACGCCCTGGCGCTGGCGCCGCTGACCGATCAGATCAGTTATCTGGAGGAGGGCGACTGGGTCGAGTTGACCCGCGACGGCGCCATCGTTCATGACAGCAGCAACGCCGTGGTCGAACGCGAAGTCAAACAGACGGCGATGTCGGGCGCGATGATCGGCAAGGGCCAGTACCGCCACTTCATGCAGAAGGAAATCTTCGAGCAGCCTGCGGTGATCGGCGACACACTTCACAGCTTTCTGAATCCGGCCACCCTTTCGGTTCAGCTGCCGTCTTTTCCTTTCGATCTTTCAAAGGTTTCCCGTTTTACCTTCATCGCCTGCGGTACGGCTTTCTATTCCGGAATGGTGGCGAAATACTGGTTCGAACAGCTCGCCCGACAGCCGGTCGAAATCGATATTGCCTCCGAGTTCCGCTACCGCGAGGCGCCCATGCCCGAAGGCGGGGTCAGCGTCTTTATCTCCCAGTCCGGCGAGACCATCGATACGCTGTCGGCGCTGAACTATGCCAGATCGCAGGGACAGAAGATTCTGTCGGTGGTCAATGTCCCGGAGTCGACGATCGCGCGGGCGTCCGATGCCATGCTGCCCACTCTGGCGGGACCGGAAATCGGCGTGGCCTCAACCAAGGCCTTTACCACTCAGCTGACGGTGCTGGCCTGTCTGGCGATTGCGACGGCGCGGGCGCGCGGCACGATCGATGCGGCGCGGGAACGCGCTCTGTCGGCAGCCCTGACCGAAGTCCCGGCCCGGGTGGCCGAGGTCCTGAACCACGACGAACGGATCCGCGAAATCTCCCATGATGTAGCCGAGGCGCGGGACGTGCTTTATCTGGGGCGTGGAACGCTCTATCCCATTGCCATGGAAGGTGCGTTAAAACTCAAGGAAATCAGTTATATCCACGCCGAAGGTTACGCGGCAGGCGAGATGAAGCACGGACCGATTGCCCTGATCGATGAGGCCGTGCCGATTATTGCCTGTGCGCCGAGCGGGCCGCTGTTTGAAAAGACCGTGTCGAACCTGCAGGAAGCCCACGCGCGGGGCGGAAAAATTATCCTGCTGTCGGACAGGGAGGGTCTTGCCAAGGCCGGCGATATCGCGTCCTACACCGTTGAGCTGCCGAAGATCGACCCCTTCGTGGCGCCGATTCTCTATTCCATTCCGGTGCAGCTGCTGGCTTATCACACGGCGGTGCTCAAGGGCACGGATGTCGATCAGCCGCGGAATCTGGCGAAATCGGTGACGGTGGAATAAACAGACTTCTCCACCCGATCTAGCCGTGGGTTCTTACATAGCTTGAAGGGGCTGGAGGGATCCAGCCCCTGATTTCCGGCGAATTGGATTTGAATATCTCGACTTCAAGCGGGAAGCAGGCTGCCTCGTCCGAGGAATGCGCTGCCGAGCAGTCGCCGCCGGGGCAAGCCGACAGACCACCCAAAAGATCGGTTTCCGCGAAGAATTCCAGATAATCGCCGGGCCGTACCGGGCTCGCCTTCATGAAGTACTGGTGCGTGTCCAGAGTGAAGCCGGTGCACATGAAAACGTTCAGCACATCGTGGACGTAGTGTTCGGCATCGTCCCTTGTCATATTCTTGTGATCGGCCAAGGCCCGGATCAGGTTGGAATGGCAGCAGTAGTGATAGTCGATGTTTGACAGAAGCCTGGCGGTGTAGGGATCGCAGCGCGTGCCGATCACGTCATGCACCGAACCACCGAATTCATCCCAGCCATACCAATCGAGAGTATCGTGCGTGATGGTCGCGAGCGGCCGCAGATAGGGAAAGCTCGACCACATCCTGTCACCCGTGGAGAGGTGTGTGCCATGAAGGGCGCGGGTTTTCCCGCTGTAGAACTTTTCATTGAGATTATCGAGCGACCAGAGATTGAGATCTCCAACCTGGGCGCCGTCGCGGCTGACGATTCGGAAGAAATGACCGGCCGGCACCTCAAAACAGCGTGCATCACGCGGTGGAACGGTCACCGCACCAACTTTCTCCATGTCCTGGCGCGCCGACAGAAGCCGATCCATCTCTGCCGGGACGAGATGTTCGGTCGGGTAGCACACAACCGGTTTGGTGGCCCGGCGTTCGTGTGAATCCTGCGGCTCGTTTTCGGGATTGTAGTGTTTCATGCTCGATAAACCCTGAAAGCCATCTGATTAAAAAGTCAGGTATGATCTCTGTCAGCTTCCTTTCCCGCATGCAAGAACGACATTGCGCTTTTCGCGAAGGACCCCGCTTGTCTATACTCCCGCTGCCATTTATCGGCAGGCTTGACCGCCATCCAAGAAAAATCAATGCGTTAGCCCTGCTTCCGAGGAGTAAGCTCTAAATGACCGTACAACTGAAAGACCCGTCTCTATTTCGTCAGCAGTGCTACATTGATGGCCAATGGTCGGATGCCGACAGCGGCGCGACGCTTGAAGTCACCAATCCGGCCAATGGCGACGTTATTGCCAATGTGCCACAAATGGGCGCCGACGAGACGCGCCGGGCCATCGAAGCCGCGAACCGGGCCTGGCCGGCGTGGCGTGGCCTGACCGCCAAGGAGCGCTGCGGCATCCTGCGCAACTGGTTCAATCTGATCATGGAGAACGCGGACGATCTCGCGCTTCTCTTGACCATGGAACAGGGCAAACCCCTGGCCGAAGCCAAGGGCGAAGTGACTTATGGTGCGTCCTTCATCGAATGGTTCGCGGAAGAGGCGCGGCGGGTTTACGGCGACATTATTCCGCCGCATCAGGCGGACAAGCGCATCGTCGTGATCAAGCAGCCGATCGGCGTTGTCGCCTCGATCACCCCCTGGAACTTTCCGATTGCGATGATTACCCGCAAATGCGCGCCGGCTCTGGCGGCAGGCTGTCCGGTGGTGATCAAACCCGCCGAGCTGACGCCGCTGTCGGCCTTTGCCCTTGCCGAGCTGGCCGAGCGGGCCGGTATTCCCGCCGGGATTGTCAATGTGGTGACGGGTGTTTCCAGCGAGATCGGCGGCGAGATGACCTCCAACCCGATCGTGCGCAAACTTTCCTTCACCGGCTCAACCCGGGTTGGCAAGCTGTTGATGGAACAGTGCGCCGGCACGGTGAAGAAAGTTTCCATGGAGCTGGGCGGCAATGCGCCCTTTATCGTGTTCGATGACGCCGATCTGGATGCGGCGGTCGAAGGCGCGATGATCAGCAAGTTCCGCAATGCCGGTCAGACCTGCGTCTGCGCAAACCGGATCCTGGTTCAGGACAGCGTTTACGAAGCCTTCGCCGAAAAACTGGCCGTGGCCGTCGGGAAACTCTCGGTCGGGGATGGCACCGAAGCCGGTGTGAACCAGGGGCCGCTGATCAATATGGCGGCCATTGCCAAGATCGAGGAACATGTGTCCGACGCGACGGCCAAGGGCGCCAAGATCGCGGTTGGCGGCAACCGTCATGCCCTGGGCGGTTCTTTCTTCGAGCCGACGATCCTGACCGGTGTGACCACCGATATGAAGGTGACGAAGGAAGAAACCTTCGGCCCGGTTGCGCCGCTGTTCCGCTTCAAGACCGAGGAAGAAGCCATTGAAATGGCGAACGATACTGAATTCGGACTGGCGGCGTACTTCTATGCCCGCGATCTGGGACGGGTGTGGCGCGTGGCCGAAGCTCTGGAGACCGGTATGGTCGGCGTGAATACCGGTCTGATCTCGACCGAGGTCGCGCCTTTTGGCGGGGTCAAGGAGAGCGGCATCGGGCGCGAAGGCTCCAGGTACGGCATGGATGACTTCCTCGAAGTCAAATATATCTGTATGGCGACGGGCTGAGAATAGCGGCGAGCGCGCTTTAAAAAAGGGCCCCGGCTATGGAAAGCCTGGCCGGGGTCCCTATGTTTAAAACCCGGCTGGAAACAGCCTGGGCAGCAGACGGACTGAAAATGGATTGGCGGATATGAGCGGTTACGATTTCGATCTCTTTGTGATCGGCGGCGGATCGGGTGGTGTGCGCGGCGCGCGTATGGCGGCGGCAACCGGTGCGCGGGTCGGACTGGCGGAATCCTACCGCTTTGGCGGAACCTGTGTGATTCGGGGCTGCGTGCCCAAGAAGCTGCTGTCCTACGCCAGTCATTTTCATGAGGAATTCGAGGATGCCGCCGGTTTCGGCTGGACGGTTGGGGAAACCCGTTTCGACTGGAACCGGCTGATCGCCAACAAGGACAAGGAAATCGACCGTCTGGAGGGCATCTATCAGAAGCTGCTCGACAACGCCCAGGTCAAGTCTTTCCGGGCGCATGCGCAGCTGATCGATGCTCATACGATTCAGGTCGGCGATGCGCGCATGACCGCCGAAACCATCCTGATCGCGACCGGCGGCAGCCCGAGCTTTCCGCCGGGTGATGGCTGGGAACATGCCATCAGCTCTAACGAGGCTTTTCATCTGACCGCGCTGCCCAAACGTGTCGTGGTTTACGGCGGTGGCTTCATCGCAGTGGAATTCGCCGGTATTTTCAACGGCATGGGCAGCGACGTTCATCTGGTTTACCGCGGTGAGCAGATCCTGCGCGGCTTCGATGACGACGTGCGGAACGCCCTTGCGGCGGAACTGCCGAAGAAGGGCATTTCCCTGCAGGTCCAGACCACGATCGATCGCATTGAAAAAGGCAGCGGCGGATTGCGGGTGCATCTGTCCGACGGCACGACGCTTGAAGCCGATGTGGTCATGGCGGCAACCGGCCGGCGGCCGAACGTCAAGAATCTGGGACTCGATGCAGCCGGGGTTAAGCTCAATTCAGCCGGTGCGGTCGAGGTCGATGCCTATTCGCGGACCAGTCAGGCGAATATCTATGCGGTGGGTGACGTGACCGACCGGATCAATCTGACGCCGGTGGCGATCCAGGAGGCCATGGCCTTTGTCGATACCGTCTATCGCGGCACGCCACGGGCGATGGACCATGCGAACGTGGCCTCGGCGGTCTTCAGCCATCCGCCGGTCTCGACCGTCGGTCTGACCGAAGCCGAGGCCCGCAAGACCCACGGCGCCGTGGATATCTACCTGTCCAACTTCCGTCCCATGAAACACACGCTGTCGGGCCGGGACGAGAGAACCATGATGAAGCTGGTGGTCGACCGGGCCTCGCAGCGGGTGCTCGGGGTGCATATGGTCGGTATGGATGCGCCGGAGATCGTCCAGGGGCTGGCGGTTGCCATCAAGGCCGGCGCGACCAAGCAGATGTTCGATGCCACCGTGGGCATACATCCGACAGCGGCCGAGGAGTTCGTGACAATGCGCGAGCCCGTGCCGGAAGTCGCTGAAAAGGCGGCAGAATAGTAGCTTTTTCAACCCGTGCCTTGAATTTCGGCGGGAATTGTTACGCCAGAACACGAACGGACTCTTCGGCGTTATTCTCTGTTCGTATCGGCCGGAATAGGTTTATCTAGCAGGCAGACACCGCAGTATGAGGCGCAGAGCGGCCTTTTCAGGTGGTGCAGGCTTCAAAAGGCCTGTAAAACCCTCGTTCCGCTCGGTCCTCCGGACTGTGAGCTCCTGAGACAATGATGAAGAACGAGGCTGGTGATGACCGCCAATTGGACCCCGATTTCCTGGCGCGACAAGACAATCCGTCAGGTGCCGGAATATCCCGATCAATCCGCAGTTAATGCTGTCGAAGACACCCTTTCTGCCTATCCGCCGCTGGTGTTTGCAGGCGAAGCCCGCAGGCTGAAGGCCGATCTCGGGCAGGTTGCGGAAGGCAAGGCGTTTCTGCTGCAGGGCGGCGATTGTGCCGAAAGCTTTGCCGAGTTTCATCCGAACCACATCCGCGACACCTTCAAGGTTCTGCTGCAGATGGCGGTTGCGCTGACGTTCGGTGCGGCCTGTCCGGTGATCAAGGTCGGCCGTATGGCAGGGCAGTTCGCCAAGCCGAGATCGGCCGGGACCGAGACGATAGACGGGGTGGAACTTCCGAGCTATCGCGGCGATATCGTGAACGGCATCGACTTCACGATGGCCGATCGCCAGCCCGATCCCGAGCGTCTGGTGCGCGCCTATAACCAGTCGGCTTCGACTCTTAATCTCCTGCGCGCTTTTGCGCAGGGAGGATTTGCCGACCTGCATCAGGTTCATCAGTGGAACCTCGAGTTTGTAGCGGGTTCGGCGCAGGGCCAGCGCTACGAAGAGCTGGCGCGCCGGATCGACGAGACCATCGGCTTCATGAAGGCCTGCGGCCTGACGCCTGAAAAGAGCCCGGAACTGCGGGAAACCGATTTCTACACCAGTCACGAAGCCCTGCTGCTGAACTATGAGCAGGCCCTGACCCGGGTCGATAGCCTGAGCGGCGAGTGGTATGACTGCTCGGCGCACATGCTCTGGATCGGCGACCGGACACGCAACATCGACGAAGCTCATGTCGAGTTCATGCGCGGCATTAAAAACCCGATCGGCATGAAGTGCGGTCCCACGATGGAGACCGACGATCTGATCCGCCTGATCGATGTCCTTAATCCGGAAAACGAAGCCGGGCGGCTGACGCTGATCGCGCGGATGGGACATGACAAGGTGGAAGAAAATCTGCCCCGTCTGGTACGGGCGGTCGAGCGCGAAGGCCGCAAGGTGGTCTGGTCCTGCGATCCCATGCACGGCAACACGATCAAGTCGTCGAGCGGTTACAAGACCCGGCCGTTTGACCGGATCCTTGCGGAGGTCAAAGGCTTTTTCAATGTCCACAGGGCCGAGGGCAGCTATGCGGGCGGCGTTCATTTCGAGATGACCGGCCAGGACGTCACCGAGTGCATCGGCGGGGCCCAGGCGATCAGCGAAGATCGTCTCGGGGATCGCTACCATACGCATTGCGATCCGCGGCTCAATGCCAGCCAGGCTCTCGAACTGGCGTTTCTGATTGCGGAGCAGCTGAAGCAGGAACGCGAAGATATCAGGTCCGGAACCGGCCTGATTGCCGCGGCGTCGTAAGCCGACCCGGGCCGACGCTCGCAAGAGTTGATCCGAACAGCTTTCACTTGAACGTTTCTTGTTTGAATGAGTCAGGTAAAGCCGTTCTAATCAACGCTCTGAAACAAATCCCCGCCGGGGCCCCGGAGCCGCCGGTATCGGGAAAACGCTAGATAACGGATAGTCTCATGCCTGATGACGCATCGGAACGCCAAGCCAGGCCAGACAGATCGCATGATTCGTCACAATGGCCACTTCAGGATACCGACGTTGCCAACTGGACGGACCATTATTTTCTGAGGACCAAGAAAGCGGTCGCCAGATTTGGTGACGTTTCGGCGGTTTATGCGCTGTTCATGCGACGTCCGGTGGTGTCCGCCCCCAGACTGGCCATAACCTGGCTCGAGGCGATCGCGGAGCAGCGCGACACCAAATTCGAGATCGATCTTCGCTTCGACGAGGGCAGGTGGGTCGGCGCCGGTGAGCCGATCATGTACGTGTCAGGGTCTTTGCAGCACCTCGTCGATCTGGAAACCCTGGTATTGCAGAAGCTGGGCCCGGCCTGTGTTGCGGCCTATAACGCTTACACCATGTGCGCCGATCTTCCGAAAGTGGGCTTCCTCGCCATGGACGCACGTCACTGCGCCGGCACCGAAATGGCGGAAATGATGGCTTATGCCGCTTCTGTCGGTTCTGCCCGGGCGAAACGCAAGGTCGGGGCGGTCGGTTTTATCGGCAATGCAACGGATGCGACGGCGCACTTCTTCGGCGCCGAGGGCGGTAAAGGGACAATGCCGCACGCCTTTATCGGTTATGCGGGCTCAACCCTGCGTGCCGCCGAGATGTACGACGAAGTCTTTGCGGACAAGTTCATGACGGTGCTGGTTGATTACTTTGCCCGGGAAACCACCGACGCCCTGGCCGTGTGCCGGCGCTTTCCGGAGCGTGCGGCCGCCGGCCAGCTGGCGATACGCCTCGATACCCCCGGCAGCCGATTTGTCGAAACCCTTGATCCTCCGAGTTCCTATGCCGTTCTGGAGCGAAATGTTCCGCAGGCGGTGCGTGGTTACAGAAACGAATCCGAACTTCGCCATCTGGTCGGTCCTGGCGTATCGGCCGCCGCGATCTGGAAGCTGCGCGAAGTGCTCGATAAAGAGGGATTCACCAAGGTCAAGATCGTCGGTTCGTCGGGTTTCAGCCCGGTGAAGTGCAAAATGATGGCTGAAGCCCACGCCCCGATCGATGTCGTCGGAACCGGGAGTTACTTGCCGGGCAGGTGGTCCGAGACCTATGCCACAGCGGATATCGTCGAATACAATGGCGAGCCGCGGGTGAAGGTCGGGCGTGAATTTTTGCTCCGCAAGTAACTGTTAACGCTATGATATACGAAATCAGAACGCTGATTTCCTTGTGAGTATATCGAAGATGGGATGCGAATCTATGTCGGTGATGACGGTTGACGAGTTGGTCGAGAATTTCGAGTTTCTCGACGACTGGGAAGACCGCTATCGCTACATCATTGACTTGGGACGTAAGCTGCCTGATTTCGACGAAGCAGACAAAAACGAGCAAAACCGCATCCAGGGCTGTACGAGTCAGGCCTGGTTGATTGCGGAAGTCTCGTCGGATCCGGAGCCGGTGCTTTCTTTCCGTGCCGACAGTGATGCGCATATCGTGCGCGGCCTGCTGGCCGTCCTTCTTTCGATTTATTCGGCTCGGACGGCTGAAGAGATCCTCGCCGTTGATATCAAGGATGTGCTGCGCCGCCTCGACTTCGAAACCCAGATCAGCCCGAACCGGGCCAACGGTTTCAATTCGGCAATCGAACGGATACGTAACCTGGCGCGCCTGAACGCAAAGGCCCGCACGGAAGCCGACTGACGTCCTTGCCGCCCGACAGCCATTCCGGTGCCGGGATTTCCACGAAATTGAGCCTGCAAAGCTTTCCCGTCCTTGCTGTAATCTTCTGGTGGCGTTAAGTAATCTGCTATGACAGACACGTTGAAAATCTGCCTGGCGCAGCTCAATCCCACATTGGGCGACATCGCGGGTAACCTCGCCAAAATTCGTGCGGCACGTGCCGAAGCGGCCGTTCAGGGCGCCGATCTGCTGGTTGCGAGCGAAATGTATCTGACCGGTTATCCAGCGGAAGATCTGGTATTGAAACCGATGTTTCTGGATGCCGTGGACAATGCGCTTGAGGCTCTGGCGGCGGATACCGCGGATGGTGGGCCGGGGCTGCTGCTGGGCGCGCCCTGGCGGGAAGACCGCGCGGCCAGGGCGCCGCTGCGCGGCAAGGTCTTCAACGCCGCGGTTCTGATGGACGGCGGAACGATTCAGGGCACTCGTTTCAAGCACGACCTGCCCAACTACGGCGTATTCGACGAGCTTCGGCTTTTCGCTGCCGGTCCTCTGAACGGTCCGATGAATTTCCGGGATGTTCGTCTGGGCGTCATGGTCTGCGAGGATATGTGGTTTCCCGACGTTTCCGAATGCCTGGCCGAGTCCGGCGCTGAAATCCTGGTCTGCATCAACGGGTCGCCCTACGAACTTGAGAAAGAGGACGAGCGGTTGCAGCTGGGGGTTGCACGGGTTCTGGAGACCGGACTGCCGGTTATCTACGTCAACCAGATCGGGGGGCAGGACGAACTGGTGTTCGACGGCGGATCCTATGTGCTGGGCCACGACCGCGATCTGCGGGTGCAGCTGGCGATGTTCAGCGAAGCGACCGTCGTGACGGAATGGAACCGCGGCGATGACGGCACCTGGATCTGTGGAGAAGGCCCCCGTGTGGCCCCCGCGCCGAAGCTGGAGACCATCTATGGCGCGCTGGTTCTGGGACTGCGCGACTATGTGGAAAAGAACCGTTTTCCCGGTGTGCTTCTGGGGCTTTCCGGTGGTATCGATTCGGCGCTGTCGGCGGCGATTGCTGTCGATGCGCTGGGCGCGGAGCGTGTGCATTGCGTGATGATGCCGTCGCCCTATACCAGCACCGAAAGCCTCGAGGATGCGGCTGAGGCCGCGCGTCTTCTGGGCGCCAAGCTGGACAGCGTGAGTATCGAGCCGGCGATGGAGGCGTTCGACGGCATGCTGAAGCCTTTGTTCAACGGCGCAGAACCCGATATCACAGAAGAGAATATTCAGTCGCGGACGCGTGGCCTGACCCTGATGGCGCTGTCCAACAAGCTTGGGCATATGGTGCTGTCGACCGGGAACAAATCCGAAGTCTCGGTCGGCTATGCCACCCTCTACGGTGATATGTGCGGCGGCTACAACGTCCTCAAGGATCTCTACAAGACCACGGTCTTTGCCCTCTCGCGCTGGCGCAACCAGTCGCGCAGCGCGGGCGCGCTGGGGCCGGCCGGGCGGGTGATACCGGAACGGATCATTACCAAACCGCCCTCTGCCGAGCTGAAGCCCGACCAGAAGGATGAGGACAGCCTGCCACCTTACGACAAGCTCGACGACATTCTGGAGTGCCTGATTGAAGGCGAGGCCGGCGTTGATGAGATTGTCGCACGCGGCCATGAGCGGGCGACGGTGAACCGCATCTGGCGACTTCTGGAGCTGGCGGAATACAAGCGCCGCCAGGCGGCCCCCGGCGTCAAGATCACCCGCCGTGCTTTCGGGCGGGACCGCCGCTATCCCATCACCAACGCCTTCAAAGGTCCGCTTTGAATATGAAAGTGCGTTTCGCGCCCAGTCCGACCGGGCTGCTTCATGTCGGCAACGCGCGTCCGGCCCTTCTCAACTGGCTGATGGCACGTCAGGCCGGCGGTCGGTTCCTGCTTCGCATGGACGATACCGACGGTGAGCGCTCGCGTGAGGAATACGCCGAGGCAATCAAGGAAGATCTGCGCTGGCTCGGACTGGACTGGGACGAATTCGCCGTGCAGTCACAACGGCTCGACCGCTACTTCGCGGCGGCGGAAAAGCTGAAGGCGACCGGCCAGCTCTATCCCTGTTACGAAACGCCGGAAGAGCTCGGTCTCAAGCGCAAGGTCGCGCTGCAGGCCGGGCGCCCGCCGATCTATGATCGTGGCGCACTGAAGCTCAGCGAAGACGCGCGGTCGAAACTGGAAGCGGAAGGTCGAAATCCCCATTGGCGTTTCAAGCTGGAACACGAGGACATCGAGTGGGTGGATCTGGTCCGCGGTGCGGTGCATTTCAATGGCGCCCACCTGAGCGATCCGGTTCTGATCCGTGAAGACGACCGGCCGCTTTACACCCTGTCATCGGTGGTTGACGATATCGAGCTGGACGTCACCCATATCCTGCGCGGTGAGGATCATGTTTCCAATACCGCGGTGCAGATTCAGTTGTTTCTGGCACTGGGTGGCGTTGTGCCGGTTTTCGCGCATCTGCCGCTGGTTGCCGATGCCGCCGGTCAGGGACTGTCCAAGCGGCTGGGGAGCCTGAGCCTGCAGGCGCTGCGGAACTCCGGTCTCGAGGCGATGACACTCAACAGTTATCTGGCGCGCCTGGGGTCGTCCGATCCCATCGAGCCGGTTGCCGACCTCAAGGAACTGGCGGAAAAGTTCGATATTTCGCGTTTCGGGCGCGGTACGCCGCGTTTCGATCCGGAAGAACTCGATCTGTTGAACGCGCGGATCCTGCATCTGCTGGAGTTCGATGCCGTAAAGGACCGTCTTTCGGACGATTTTGACGCGGCCCTGTGGAATGCCGTGCGTCCGAATCTGACAAAACTGAGCGATGCCAAACTCTGGCACGACATCTGCCGTGATTCGTTGAAGCCGGTGATCGAAGACGCGGATTTTACCCGGACGGCGGCTGAGCAACTGCCGCCGGAGCCTTGGGACGAGACGACCTGGGGAACCTTGACGTCCGCCTTGAAGACCGCAACCGGCCGTAAGGGCAAGGCGCTGTTCATGCCGCTGCGACTGGCGCTGACCGGCCTTGATCACGGGCCGGAGCTGAAAGTCCTGCTGCCGCTGATCGGCCGGGCACGGGCTGAGGCCCGGTTAAAAGGCGAGACGGCTTGACTCGTTTCCGCCCAGTCCGAATATTGCCCCGCTGCGGATTCTGAAAATCAGTCGTTCCTGCAATAATCAGTCGTATCGGTGAGTTATGGCCATTCAGATATACAACACGCTCGGGCGCGAAAAGCAGACCTTTGAGCCGATCGACCCGTCGAACGTGCGGATGTATGTCTGTGGCCCGACGGTCTATGACTTCGCTCATATCGGCAATGCGCGGCCGGTTGTCGTCTTTGACGTGGTGTTCCGCCTGCTGCGCAAGATTTACGGCGCGGACAAGGTCACCTATGCCCGCAACATCACCGATGTCGAAGACAAGATCATTGATGCGGCGAAGGCGAAGAACGAGTCGATAGAGAGCGTCACGACCCGGACCACCCAGGCTTATCACGAGGATATGGCGGCACTCGGCGCCCTGCAGCCGAGCGTCGAGCCGCGCGCGACCGACCATATTGCGCAGATGATCGCGATCAGTGAACAATTGATCGAGAAAGGCCACGCCTATGCCGCCGACGGTCACGTGCTGTTCGATGTCACCTCCATGGCCGACTACGGCGCACTATCGGGCCGCAATCGTGACGACATGATTGCCGGCGCCCGGGTCGAGGTTGCGCCCTATAAGCGCGATCCCGCCGATTTTGTTCTCTGGAAGCCCAGCAGCAAAGATCAGCCCGGTTGGGATTCGCCCTGGGGCAGAGGACGGCCGGGCTGGCATATCGAATGCTCGGCGATGTCGCAAGAGCACCTGGGCAAGACTTTCGATATCCATGGAGGCGGTCTGGATCTGACCTTTCCGCATCACGAGAACGAACGCGCGCAGTCCACCTGTGCGCATGGTGTGCCCTATGTGAACTACTGGATGCACAACGGCTACGTGGTGGTGAACGGCGAAAAGATGTCCAAATCTCTGGGCAACTTCTTCACCGTGCGCCAACTCCGGGACGAAGGCCTGTCCGGTGAGGCGATGCGCCTGACCCTTTTGTCCGCACACTATCGCCAGCCGCTGGACTTCACGCGGGAGAAGGTTGCCGAGGCGAAAAATCAACTTGATCGTCTCTATGGTGCTTTGCGTGCCGTCGAAGAGATCGATGCTGTGGGCTCCGAACCTTCCGAGGCGCTCATGGCCGCGCTTCGGGACGACATCAATACGCCGCTGGCGTTGGCGGCGCTGCATGAGGTTGGAACCGCGCTGAACAAGGCCGTCGCTGCGGAGCCGCATGACGACGCACTGATCGCAAGGTTCAAGGGGCAGCTGCTGGCCGGTGGACGTTTGCTGGGGCTTCTGGAGAGTGATCCCGAAATCTGGTTCCAGGGCGGCGGGACGGATGATACGGCTGAGATTGAAGGGCTGATCGTCGAGCGTGCCGATGCGCGCAAGGCGAAGGATTTTGCCAGAGCCGATCAGGTGCGCGACAAGCTGGATGCCATGGGTGTCATTCTGGAAGACGGGGCAGGGGGCACCACCTGGCGCCGCAAATAATTATGGCCGGGATTTCAATCGAGGTCGAATTTTCGGGTTCTTCGAGCAGATCGATTTCCAGCTTGTCGCCCCGGACGTTACTGTGATGCCGTGTTTGTGGCTGATGACGCGGGCGATATATCGGGGATTGAACGCCTGACGTTGAACCTGTCGACCCGAGTTAGCGGTCGGCGATATCCGGCGCCGACTGTTCCAGTTCCTCCAGCCGCGCAATACCGTGCCGCATGTCGCTCATGATGAAATCGGAACGGGCCACGACCGCGGCTCCCTGGCTGTTGGTGCCGAATTTCGTTTCCCAGGCGTCCATCTTGGTCGTGAGCCCGCAGAGAACACCGCCGACGGTCTTGTGGTGGCTCTTGATCAGTTTGCGGATGCGATGAAAGGAACTTGCCGAGATATCGTCCCATAGATTTTGGGTATGCTGGTCGAAGCGTTCGAAGCGACCGGTAATCGAGGTGATGATGCTGTTGAGCTGGGGTTCCATGAGGTTGCAGGTCTCCAGGAAGCCGGCTGTGCGCTGAAGCTGCATGTTCGATTTCAGATCACCGATGTTATCCAGAAAGGACATGACTTTGGGGACGACGTCGTCCAGGCATTCCTTGAAATAGGCGAGCGAAAGGAAGGTATCGGCGTAGTCTTCCAGAAAGGTCGGAACCTCGAGCAGGTCGATCTCAAGCTTGTTCGCCAGTTTCTGAAGGTTTTTTTGGGCGTCAGCCTTGTTCGGCGAGGCAAACATTCCAACCAGCTGACTGAAATCCTGGATGTTTTTGTCGCCACCGCCATAAACCTGCTGAAGCAACGGACCGGTAAAGCTTTTCATGTACCCGGCCAGCTCTTTGCTCTTTTCTTCCGAGAGCGTGAGGCCTTTGTGATCGTTCACGTCGATCCCCAGCCTGCGAAGTTCGATCCGCAGGCTGTAGATGTCGTAACTGCTGAGGTTGGCGAGGGCACGGATTCGTTGAAGATCACTATGCTCCTTGTTCGGATCCCAGCCGAAATATGCCGAAAGCTGATCGGTTTCAAGCTGACCACTGCCGGTGTGTTCGCCTTGAAATATCTCAACGACGCCATGGAGATGAAGATTTTTGACGATTCTGGCCCGCTGAAGCGGTGCGGTCTCCAGGGGAATAATGGAAAGCGGCAGGATACGCAGGGAATCACGCGCCAGTTGATCGCTGCTGCTTTCAGCGGCCGCGGCGCCGGAGTTTGTTTCGGTTTGGGCTTGGGACATCGGTTCCTGCTGCGTTCCTGAAAAGTCTGCTGCAGGTGTTAAGGTGTCGTAAAGGTGTTGAAGATGGATTAAGCCATTGCGTGCCAAATTTGAAACAATATCAAAAAAATAAGTACTTAAGGTATCCGCGGTAGTGTCCGGGAGCGGTCCGTCTCACCCAATCGGTAGTCTTCCGGAGTCTGCTGAACCTATCCGCATTTGTCTTCCCTACAATACCGTGCGGACGCTCCAGAGCTCCGGGAAGAAGCAGTGGTCCAATGCATTCGCGAGATAATTGACCCCGGTTGTACCGCCGGTACCGCGTTTGTGGCCGATGATGCGGCTGACGGTTTTCAGGTGGCGAAAGCGCCACTGCTGAAAGGAATCCTCCTGGTCGACCAGCTTCTCGGCCAGATCATAGAGCTCCCAGTGGGTTTCCGGCGCCTGATAGATCTGCAGCCAGGCCTGTTCGACCGACGCGGAGGCGGCGTAGGGCAGGCTCCAGTCCCGATCGGTGCTGGCTTTGTCGATTTCGAAGCCGCGTCGGGCGAGCAGCAGAACAACCTCGTCGTAAAGGCTGGGGGCTCTCAGAACGGCTTCCAGCCGATCGTGGATTTCCGGCTGGTGGCGATGCGGCGCCAGGAGGGCGGCTTTCTTGTTGCCCAGCAGAAACTCGATTTCGCGGTACTGGTAGGACTGAAAACCGGAAGACAGGCCGAGTTGATCGCGGAACCGCAGATAGTCCGCAGGCGTCATGGTGGAGAGGACGGACCAGGATTGAATCAGCTGGGACTGAATGCGGGCGACCCGCGCCAGCATCTTGAAGGCCGGTGCCAGATCATCATTGCGGATAAAGGCGACGGCGGCGTGCAGCTCATGCAGAATCAGCTTCATCCAGAGCTCCGTTGCCTGGTGAATGATGATGAAAAGCTGCTCGTCGTGTTCCTGGCTGACCGGGTTCTGGCTGGACAGCAGGCTGTCCAGGCAGAGGTAGTCTCCATAATTCATGGACTGGCCGAAGTCGCTGTGCGCGCCTTCCGGCAGGGCTGCGGCGTTTTCATCTGAAACTTTTTGCGTTGCGGATTTATCAGGCATTTCGTCCCCATCCCCTGACGTGCGATCTTTCCGGACCGCAACGATCAGACTCTATGTTACCGCCATACGTTTGTGAAACTGCGGTTGATCCCAGCTTTTCCGGGTCATGATTTCGCGCAGTATGTCGACCGCATCCCAGACATCGGCAAAACGCAGGTATAGCGGGGCAAAGCCGAAGCGCAGGATGTCCGGCGCCCGAAAGTCGCCGATGACACCGCGATCGATCAGGGCGGCCATGATCGGATAACCCTGTTCATGACTGAAAGCGATCTGGCTGCCGCGCAACTCCGGGTCTCTCGGGCTTAAGAGCCGGAAACCGAAGTCTGCGCAGTTTTGATCGACCAGGGCGATGAAGAGATCGGTCATCTGAACGGACTTGTGGCGGATCGCCGCCATGCCGGCGTCCCGCATGACGTCGAGCCCTTCGTCCAGGGCCGACAGGCTGAGGATTGCCGGCGTGCCGCAGAGGTTTCGGGCAATGCCTTCGGCCGGGCGGTAATCGGGATCGAACAGGAACGGCGCTTCGTGGCCCATCCAGCCCGAAAGAGGAGGACGGACTTCCTTCTGCAGATCTTCAGCGACAAACAGGAAGGCCGGTGCACCGGGACCGCCGTTCAGATACTTGTAGCCGCATCCCACGGCGAAATCGACGCCGCAGCCGCGCAGGTCGACAGGAAAAGCCCCGGCGGAATGCGCCAGATCCCAGAGCATCAGCGCGCCGGCACCGTGAGCCCCGGCGGTGATCTCAGCCATGTTATGGATGCGTCCCGAACGGTAATCGGTCTGGGTCAGCATCACGACAGCGACGTCTTCATTGATCGCTTCGGAGATTTCCCCGGGGGCGACCAGACGAAGTTCGTGACCCTTGTCCAGAAGTTCGATCAGGCCCTGGGCGACATAGAGATCCGTCGGAAAATTGCCGGTGTCGGACAGAATCACCCGGCGGTCCGGCCGCAGGCGCAGCGCGGCGGCCAGCAGCTTGAAGAGATTGATCGAAGTGGAATCGGCAACCACGACCTCGTGCGCCGCTGCGCCGATCAGCCCGGCGATCTTGGCGCCGCAGCGTTGCGGCAGGCCCATCCAGTCATGCTTGTTCCAGCTTCGGATGAGATCTTCGCCCCATTCCTGTTTCACCACCCGCGACACCCGCTGCGCCGTTGCCTTTGGCAAGGCTCCAAGGGAATTGCCGTCCAGGTAGATCGTGTTCTCGGGCAGCGCAAATCGATCTCGCATCCCGGCCAGAGGATCCTTGAGATCCCAGGCCAGAACGTCGTCTCTGCTGATGGGATTGCTGGCTTTGAAAATGGGTTTCACTGCGGCACCGGTCCTCTCAGGACGGCGCGCACAGGCGCAGCATCCAGGTTGGCGAACTTGATGGGCAGCGCAATGAGTTCGTAGTCGCCCGGCGGCACATCATCCAGTACCAGTCCTTCCAGAATGGCCATGCCCGCGCGGCACACCGCATTATGCGCATCCATCGTCCTGGAAGTCTGCGGGTCGAGGGACGGGGTATCGGTTCCGATCAGTCTGGTGCCCACCGCCGCCAGCGCATCGATGGTTGCCGCGGCGATGGCCGTAAAGTTTTCATCCCACCGCTCCAGTGGCGTCTTGCGGTAGGTCCTCAAGAGCAGGCGTTCGGTCGGATACTCCAGAACGGCCTCGATGTCGGATGGCATCACCATAGACCCAGCCTCTGTTACATCGAGCAGCTTGCAGGGGCCAAGGTAGAAGGAGAGGTCGACTTCCCCCGAGGGCAGGCCGTCGGGGTCGTAGTGAAGAGGGGCGTCGGCGTGAGTCCCGCTGTGGGTGGAAAGCGTGACCTTCGAAACATTGACCGGACAATCCCCGCCGATCTGCCAGGTGCGTTCTTCCTCATAGGCAGTATCGCCCGGCCAGACCGGGAGTCCGGGGCGCAGCGGCTGCGTGATGTCCCAGAGTTTCATGCTGATGCTCTCACACTCGGTTGTGTTCCGTAACTCTTCAGCCAGACGTTTGTCAGGCTTCGACAAGGCCGCGTTTGGCCTGGCGCAAAAGCATGCGGCTTCGGAAGATGACCATTTCCTGCCAGTCCACTGTACCCGGATAGTAGTGATTCTTCAGGCGTTTCTTGATCGCGCGGGTCTCTTCCGATTGCCAGTCGACCTCTCCGCGCGCGTGGAGCCAGTGATCGGCACGCAAGGCGGTCCGGCCGGCTTCGGGCGTATAGGTGCCGTACTCCAGCGCGACGTAGGTGTGAATATCGCCGACGACACGGGTCCAGCCGTATTCGGAGAGCCCGACCTTGGGCACCGAGGCCGAGGTGCCCAGATCCGGTTCAGTGAGCGACTGTCCGTACCAGGCCCTGGCGCGGGCATGACCCTTGCTGCCGGGAACATTGCCGCAGATGGGTTCGCCATAGCCGAAGGGGCCCAGTCCGGTGTGATAGTCGATGATTGCGATATGTTCGCGTGATCCCAGATCATAGTCGAGCATGATGCTTTCGAGGGTGCGGCGCGACCAGGTTGGTGCGGTACCGCCGAAGAACATGCCCTCGGGGTGGGTGTATTGACCACCGCCACGGGCGATCTGAAAGGCGGTTTCGCCGTGCTCGGCGCGCCAGGCGGCGATGGTCGCTTCCGCCTGATCGAACAGCGGGCCGGAGAGTTCCCGGGGCAACAACGCTTCGCGCAAAGCTTCGAAACCCGGATTGACAGGTCGTGGTTGGTCAAAATCAAGCCAGTTGCGGTTGAGATCCACACCTTCTTCGGTCACCCGGCGCAGCCAGGCAAAGCCGTGCGGGTTGATCGCGTGGACAATCAGCATCGCCGTGCCTTCCGGCAGGCTCTGTGGACCCATGTTGCGCAACCAGTCGAGCTGCGCGCCGGAACCGCAGAAGCCCTCGACGCCGTGGGTAGCGGAGAGGGTGACGATGACCTTTGCCGCATCACGCGGGCCGACCCAGGCGCTATCGGTTGCCAGATCTTCACCTTCCGGCCCCAAATTGGGGTTGGGGTAGCTCTGAACCTCCAGATCCAGTTGCCGGCAATGAGACAGGAACCCTTGCCGCGCCGACGCGTAGTTTGCAGGGAAGCAGGCCTGAAGTTCGGTTTCCACTTTGTTTAGCCTTCCGGAATCGGGGTGTGACCCGGGTAAAATAAAGCATTGCGGCGGCGGTGAAAGAGGGAAGAACAGAGACCCGGTAGAACCGCCAGACATTTAGGGGGTACGATGGACCGGGAAATACAGGCTTGCGGTTGTTCCGCTTCCAGGCTCGCTCTCGATTTCGATACGCCCGTTGTGCAACTCGATCAGAGCCTTGACGATCGACAGGCCCAGCCCGGTACCCTGATGTGTCTTGGAGTCGGCAGGCTCTATCTGGGCAAAGGGCTCGAAGATCCGTTTGATATTTTTTATGGCGATGCCGATGCCTGTATCCATGACGGCAATGTGCAGGCCGGTGGCGTCATGCCTGACGTCGATGCTCACCTGGCCGCCATCGGGTGTGAACTTGACCGCGTTGGACAGCAGGTTGAGCAGCATCTGCCTGGTGGCTCTGGGGTCGGCGGTCAGAAGGGGTAGATCCGGTGCGGTTAATACCCGCAGCGCCACCCCTTTTTTCTCGGCATCGGGCTCGACCAGACGGATGACCTGCATGACCACATCGGCTATCACAACCTGCGATTCGCTGAGTTCGTACTGGCCTGCCTCGATTTTTGAAAGATCCAGAAGATCGTTGATCAGATCCAGCAGATGCGAGCCGCTGGTGTGGATGTCGTCGGCATAGGATTTATAGGCTTCCAGACCGATGGGGCCGAGAATTTCGTGTTTGATAACCTCTGAAAACCCGAGAATCGCATTGAGCGGCGTGCGCAGGTCGTGGCTCATGCGCGCAAGAAATTCGGACTTGCTCTTGTTGGCGGCCTCGGCCTCCAGCTTGGCGATCTGAAGCGAGTCTTCCGCCGCCTTGCGGAGGGTGAAATCTTCGACGGTTTGCAGCACCCGGCCCCAGTCATGTTCGCGGCCGCGCGCGATCGACGTTGTTGTGCGGATATAGATGACCGAGCCATCCAGCGCGGTATCGGGACCTTCGATTTCGACGCGAGTTTCACCGTCGCTGAATCTCTGCACCAGTTCGACGAATATGTCCGATAGGCCGGTGGTCGGATTATAGCTGGCGAGATCGGGAGGGGCGTTGAAGATCTCCAGCAGTTCCTGCTTGCTGCCTGCCTTATAGGTTCTCACGGCGGCCGGATTGGCATCCAGTATCTTGACGGCCGGCGCCAGCTCGGCAAGCAGTTCGGGATGATCCCGGACATACTGCCGGATATCCGTCACGCCGGACGCACGCAGACGATCAGCGATCTCTTTCGCTTCCGACCAGTCCTCGTCGGTCATGGGAATGGGTGAGTTTTCGAAACGGTCTTCGTTCAGAGCCGTAATGCTCACAAACGGGTCGACGCCGCTGACCGGTTTGTTTTCGCTCTGGACAGAGCATCCGGCAAGTTCGTTCTCTAGTTGCCCGAGCCGTTGGCGCAAACGCTCGATCTCGTCGACGATCTCCAACTTAGATCGGAGATTCATTGCTTCTGTCTTTGTTTATTATTTGCATTCGCACGAAAATATCATCGATTAAGGGTTTTAGGGATAATTCTTATAAGTGTTTATCTGAGATGCCCAGTAAAAAATAATGTTGGATTTATATTTATTTGTATACATTTTTTATAAATGTCATCTGTTTTATAAAAAGTTGCTCCTTATCCATATAATTTCCTTATTATCCTGGAGTTCGGATGCGCTATTCTGCCGCAGCCTGGATGTTTGTGAATGGGGCTTTGGCGCGAGAACGTTGACGCTCTGGCGTCCATGTGGTGAATAGCCCGGATCCACTATTCACCGTGACGGATACAATGACCGACAATCGTGTCTACCTCTTCGATTCCACGCTGCGCGACGGTGCGCAGACACAGGGTGTTGATTTCGGAGTTTCTGACAAGGTTGCCATTTCCATGGCGCTGGACGCGATCGGCCTCGACTATATTGAAGGCGGTTGGCCCGGAGCCAATCCGACGGATGACGCGTTCTTCAAGGATCCACCGGCTTTTGCAACGGCCAGGTTTGTCGCTTTCGGCATGACCCGGCGTCCGGGACGCAGTGCGGAAAACGATCCGGGGCTGGCCGGTTTGCTCAATTCCAAGGCCGATGCGGTCTGTATGGTCGGTAAAACCTGGGATTTTCATGTCGACGTCGCGCTGGAGATCGCCCACAGCGAAAACATCGACATGATCAGTGACTCCATTGTGCACAGCCTGACCCGCAAGAGCGAAGTGATGTTCGATGCCGAGCATTTTTTCGACGGCTACAAGTCCAATCCGCAATTTGCCCTGGATTGTGTCACGGCGGCCCATGAAGCCGGGGCTCGCTGGGTGGTGCTCTGTGACACCAACGGCGGCACGCTTCCGGCGGAGATCGAGCGGATCGTCGGTGAAGTCTGTTCACGGATCCCGGGCAGCCATGTCGGCATTCATTGCCACAATGATACTGAAAATGCGGTTGCCAACTCGCTGATGGCGGTCAAGGCGGGAGCCCGGCAGATTCAGGGGACCCTGAACGGCCTGGGTGAACGTTGCGGCAACGCCAACATCGTTTCCCTGATTCCCTCGCTGATGCTCAAAACCGAATATGAGATCGGGGTTTCCGAGGCTCAGCTAAAGCAGCTCACCCATGTGTCGCACCTGCTCGATGAGCGGCTGAACCGGGCGCCTGCGCGCAATTCCGCCTATGTCGGAGAAAGCGCGTTTGCCCATAAGGGCGGTCTGCACGTCTCTGCCGTTGAGAAGGACCCGCGCACCTACGAGCACATCGATCCGGCTCTGGTCGGCAATCAGCGCCATATCGTCGTCTCCGACCAGGCCGGCCGCTCGAACATTCTGGCGCGTCTGCGCGAGATCGGAATCAACATCGACAGCCGCGATGACAAGATTGCCGCGCTCGTCGATCATGTCAAAGCCCGCGAGTACGAGGGCTATGCCTACGACGGCGCCGAGGCGAGTTTCGAGCTGCTGGCGCAGCGGGCGCTGGGCGAAGTGCCCGAATATTTCACCCTGAACCGGTTCCGGATCATGGATGACCGGCGCTGGAGCGCGCGCGGCGAACTGGTTACGGAGTCCGAGGCTACGGTCACTCTGGAAGTTTCCGGACAGCCGAGGATGGAGGTCGCCAACGGCAATGGCCCCGTCAATGCGCTGGATACCGCTTTGCGCAAGGCGCTGGTGCCGGTCTATCCGACCTTGGAAGACATGCGGCTGGTCGACTTCAAGGTGCGCATTCTGACGCCCACCGACGGCACACGTGCGGTGACCCGGGTGATGATCGAGAGTGCCGACGGTGAAGGCCGGCGCTGGACCACGGTCGGGGTCTCAACCAATATCATCGATGCCTCGTTCAACGCCCTGCATGACGGGATCACCTGGAAGCTGATGCAGGACGGCGCGTCCTTGCCGGGCGGAAACTAGAGTAAGAGGCGACCGCCTTGGCTGGGACAGACAAGACCGAAACGCCGATCCAGGGCGGTCCCGCGATCATTCTGGTGAGGCCGCAGCTCGGCCAGAACATCGGCATGGTGGCGCGGGCGATGCTCAATTGCGGCCTGACCGAACTCCGGCTGGTCGCGCCCCGCGACGGCTGGCCGAACCCCGATGCCGAGGCTTCGGCTGCCGGTGCGACATCGGTGCTGGCGCAGGCGCGGGTCTTTCCGACGACAGCCGAGGCCGTGGCGGATCTCCAGCGGGTCTATGCCACCACGGCCAGAACCCGCGACATGACGAATATCGTCGAAACACCCCGACAGGCAGCGGACGGGATGAAAACCGCCGTTGCCGCCGGGCAGTCGGTCGGCGTGCAGTTCGGGCCGGAGCGGGCAGGGCTGCTGAATGACGACATCTCCCTGGCCGATACCATCATCGAAGTGCCTCTGAATCCGGCCTTTTCCTCACTCAATCTGGCCCAGGCGGTGCTGTTGATTGGTTACGAATGGTTTCAGGCATCGGATACCTCGCCGGCCCGGGAATTGATCACCGCCGGCAACCGCCCGGCGACCAAGGGTGAACTGGTTAATTTCTTCGTCCGGCTCGAGAAGGCGCTGGAGGAATCCGGGTTTCTCTATCCGCCCGAGAAGACGCCGATCATGCTGCGCAACATTCGCAATCTGTTCCAGCGTGCGGACCTCACGGAGCAGGAGGTCAACACCCTGCACGGAATCGTCTCGGCGCTGTGGGACAAGCGGCGAAACTGACGAGCCATTCCCGGGATCAAAGCTGTGCCGTCTTTCGTACCCGATAGCGGTGCAGACCGTACAGCGAGTGCATAAGAATCGTTACCACCACCACCGCGCCGCCGATCAGGCTCAAAACGCCGGGCTCTTCGGAAATCACCAGCCAGACCCAGAACGGCCCCAGAACCGTCTCGACCAGAAGCAGCAGGCTGACTTCCGGGGCGGGAAGGTAGCGCGGGCCGATGGTGATCAGGGCGAAGGAGAGCGGGGCGATGACGAAACCCATGGTGCCCGCCGCCAGCAACTGGCTCTCGCTCATCGCCGGAAAGGCCGCCAGGGGCAAGGCGATCAGGGCGACCAGCGCGCCGCTGAGCGCCATGGCCGGGATCATGTCGACCTCTTTTGAGGCCCGGACAATGGTGAAATAGGCCCCCATCAGCGCAGCGACCGCCAGGGCGGCCAGATCGCCGGCCAGAGTGCCGCGCCCTTCGCTGTCGAGCGTCAGCAGCGCGATGCCGGCGAAAGCGGCGACAATGGCCAGACAGGTGTGGCCGGCAATCTTTTCTTTCAGGAAAATCAGGCTAAAACCCGCGGCGAAGAACGGAGCCGCGGAGATGATAACCAGGGTATTGGCGACCAGAGTAAGGGTGATCGAGATCACGAACATCGTTGTGCTGACGGCAAATACCCCGGCCAGAAGCAGTCCGAGGCGCCCGATACTGCGGAATATGGCCGGTGTCCGGCGCCGGTACCAGACTGTGAGCAGGCAAACCAGACAGAGACACTGCAACGAACCGCGCCAGAACAGGGCGGTCCAGTGGTCGACCTCCATCAGGCGCAGAAGCAGGGAATCCGGGGTCAGGATCAGGACGCCGAGCGTGGTGATCAGCAGGCCTTTGGCATGGTCTGGAAGGGAATGCAGGGGGAGGCTCCTGGAGCGAAAACGCGGCTGTGGCCGGGCTAAGGAAAATATCCGGGGAAGTGTGTTTGACATTTCCTGCGCGATTCGTATAGTCCCGGCTTGAATTCCCGGGAAAGTGGGTCAGAGAGACTGCTCTGAACCCCGTCCGTCAAAGCGATCAAGCTGATCTGCAAGGCAGGGCCTACCGGGACAACATGACCCCCAATCGGGTCGCAAAAAAGAAAGAGTTCTCATGTCGAAGCGCCTTGCCTCGAAGTACAAGATCGACCGCCGTCTGGGCGTCAACCTCTGGGGGCGCCCCAAAAGCCCAATCAACAAACGCGAATATGCTCCCGGCCAGCATGGTCAGCGCCGCCGGAAGCCTTCGGACTTCGGCACGCAGCTGATGGCCAAGCAGAAGCTCAAGGGGTACTACGGTAATATCGGAGAGAAGCAGTTTCGGCGTTACTTCGCCGAAGCTTCGCGCCGCAAGGGTGATACAGGTGAGAACCTGGTTGGCCTGCTTGAGCGCCGCCTCGATGCCGTGGTCTACCGTTCCAAGTTCGTTCCAACCGTTTTTGCCGCCCGTCAGTTCGTCAACCACGGGCACGTCACGGTGAACGGCAAGAAAGTCAACATCTCCTCCTACATGGTCAAAGACGGCGACGTGGTACAGGTCAAGGCCAAGAGCCGCGAGTTGCCGCTGGTGCTTGAAGGCATCGAATCGGTTGAGCGCGATTTCCCCGATTATATCGAGGTCGATCATAAGGACATGAAGGCGACCTTCATTCGTGCGCCGAAGCTGGCCGATGTGCCTTATCCGGTTCAGATGGAACCGAACCTGGTGATCGAGTTCTATTCGCGCTGATCTCTGCGCTGAAAGAAACAGGCAGGAACGCCCCGCTGCAGGAATGCAGCGGGGCGTTTTCGCGTTTCAGGGGATGGATGAGCCCACGGGGTATTATCCTGATGTGAACGCCGTTCATTCGATCAGCAGGAATATCGCATAGGCAACCAGAACCGCCGGAACCGCGCTGTAGACGGTGGCAAGCACTGCGGCCCTGGGGGCAAGCGCGAGCGCGGGAAACAGGGCATCGCCGTCATTGGAGATGGCGTTGCCGAGCTGCGCCGAGAGAGGCAGGGTGCCGGCCAGGTAAAGCGTGGTCACCACGATCTGCGGTCCGCAGCCGGGCAGAAAGCCGACCAGAATCGCAAGCAGCGGAACCAGGGGGGCCCAGGTCCCGGCAATGGCGGCAAGATCCCAGCCCGTGGCGTGAATCCCGATCTCATAAACCAGGAACCCGACGACGACCCACGCCGTCACGAAATTCGTTGTGCCGATGACCTGTGAAATACCGCCCCCGGAGCTCAGTTCGTTCTCCGCCCCGCGGGCCGTGAAGCTCCACATCAGGATTGAGAGGACCGCACCGGCAGCACCGAGCAGCTGGGTCGGCTGATAGGCCGTTGGCAGAACGGCCCGGAACGGCCCGAAAAGACTGTCACCATCGATCTGGAGCAGTTGCAGTATGCCCAGAATCAGACCCGGCAGGGCAATGGCTATCCAGAGAAACTCGATTTTCCCCGGCGCTGTCGCGGACATTTCCGGGCAGTGCAAAGCGGCCTGTGATCTTTTTGGCCGCATGAAGTCGCCCCCATGCAGGCGATCGATAGTATAGCCCGACAGCACCCCGACAATCGACCCCACGGCAAATATCGCCATCCCGTGGAGCGGAGCCTGGGCCAGCAGCAGAAAAGCCGCGTCACCCATTGTCGCCGTCAGAACCGCCACCAGCGCCCCGAACGACAAGCGTCCATTGACGAACTGCGTTACCACCATAACGGCGCCACCGCAGCCGGGCAGGGCACCAAGGACAGATGCAATCGGAACATGCCAGGCCTGATGGCGTTCAAGCAACACATCGGTCCCGACCTTGAGACGGCTTTCGATAAGGGCAAAGATTGCGAGTGTGGCGGCAACGAAGACACTGACCTGCAGATAAGCGTCCGCCATGGAGGGGATGACGACGTCCGGGAGGATCGCCAACGAGGCCAGAATGAGGCCTGCCAGGAGAAAGCTGCCGGCGGACTGCAGGGCACCGGATCGCTTGAGGTGCGTCGTATAGGCTCTTGTTGTTGCAACTAAAACAGTCATGGCAAAGCTCAATCTGAATAACGGTCAAATCAGATATGACGCCTTTTATCTGCGATTGCAACTTAATATTATTCTAATCTATAGATCTGAATTTGCCGCTATAAGGCGATGAAAGTGTCTGGGGTTAAAAATGAAGATGTCCCGGGAAAAGCCTGTCACCGCGCCTGTGGTCGGACAACGCCGCCGGAAAGGGAAGGGCTGGAAGGAAAAGCCGGTGGAAAGAGCTGATGCTGAAGAAGAGGCGACAGCCGCGCTCTGTTTCCTTGAAGCCGCGATGAGGAAATTGATTATCGAAGTGGTGAAGCGTGGTAACTCCGGTCTCCCCGGTCAGGCCCGAACGAACAACCTGCTGAAAGCACACATCAAGGTCATGCAAAAAGGGGCCTCAGACAGGTGAGGCCCCTTAATTCTTCGTCCCGGAATGAAAGGACCGTCAGGCAGTTGTCTGGGTTTCGATCCCGGCGCTGGAGAGGTGCTCCTGCAACTCACCGGACTGGAACATCTCGCGAATGATGTCACAGCCGCCGACGAACTCGCCTTTGACGTAAAGCTGTGGAATTGTCGGCCAGTTGCTGAATTCCTTGATTCCCTGGCGCAGGCCGGGGTCCTGAAGCACATCGATGCCTTTGAACTTCACACCAAGGTGCGTCATGACCTGAACCACGGTTGCGGAAAATCCGCACTGCGGGAAAACCGGCGTACCCTTCATGAAGAGAACGACATCGTTAGTGGAGATGTCCTGCTTGATGCGCTCTACGACGGGGTTGTCCATGGTATTCTTTCCTCTCGGCTTGGTCCCTCAGGACCTGGAATTGCGGTGATCGGCGGCTTGGGAATCGCTTGTCCGGATCGCAGTTGTTTCGAATGCGGCGTCAGTTCTCAGCCGGGGCCGAGGTTTGCAGCGCCAGCGCGTGCAATTCGTTCCCCATGCGGCCCTGTAGCGCCTGATAGACCATCTGGTGTTGCTGAACGCGGGACTTACCCTTGAATTCGGCTGAAACCACATAGGCGGCATAGTGATCGCCATCGCCCCGCAGGTCCTCGATCCTGACGTCAGCGTCGGAAATCGCCTCTTTGATCAGTCCTTCGATTTCGGCCGGGTTCATGGGCATAGTGGCTATCCTTGTCTTTTTCCGGGGTATTGCCCCTCGCGAGATAAAAGTCCTGCTCCCTGGCGTGCTGTTCTTCCCGATTGAAGCAATCAAGGACAGCACTCAGATTTCAGCGCTTCGTCAGTTTACTGTACCTGCCATATAATCCGGGAACCAGCTTTCATGTCCGCTCGACAAGTCGCTCAGGGATATGGGGCTGCCACCAGGCAAGTTCAATGTTTTCCCGCCGGTCGTACCAATGATGCGGGCAGGAACTCCGGCATCGCGGGCGGCGGCCAGCAGCGCGCCGGAGGATCCTGTTGCGATCAGATAGCGGGCCTGATCCTCGCCAAACAGCCAGGCGTGGAGGGGCAGACCGCTTTCGGACGGGTCGTCCTGGGGCTGCTCGAGGGTTGCGCCAATGCCGTTGGCCAGCGCCATTTCAGCGATGGCAACCGCAAGTCCACCATCTGAAATATCATGACAAACAGTGATTTGCCCGGAAGTGATGAGGCCGCGAACGAAGTCGCCGTTTGCCTTCTCCTGCGCCAGATCGACGACAGGGGGCGCCCCGTCCGTCCGCTTTTCAATTTCGGACAGATAAATCGATGCGCCAAGGTGACCCCGGGTGTTTCCGATCAGTACGATGTCCGCATCCTGATCGGTGAAGCCGATCCCGGCGGTCCGGCTGGCATCCTCTATCAGGCCGACGCCGCCGATTGTCGGGGTTGGCAGGATCCCGATCCCGTTGGTTTCGTTGTAGAGCGAGACATTGCCGGAGACGACCGGGTATTCGAGCGCCAGACAGGCAGCCCGCATGCCTTCGATGCAGCCGACGAACTGCCCCATGATTTCCGGCTTTTCCGGGTTCCCGAAGTTCATGTTGTCGGTGATCGCCAGCGGCGTTGCGCCGACGGCGGTCAGATTCCGCCAGGACTCGGCAACGGCCTGTGCGCCACCGCGGACGGGATCGGCCTGGCAGTAGCGCGGGGTGCAGTCCGAAGACATCGCCAGCGCCCTTTCGGTGCCATGCACGCGTACGACGGCGGCATCGCCGCCGGGGCGGCCCTGGGTGTCGGCCATGACCATGTGATCGTACTGCTCCCAGACCCAGCGCCGGGAACAGAGATTGGGCGTGGCCATCAGTTGTAGCAGAACCGCACCGGTGTTACCGGGAAGCGGAAGGCTGTGCGCATCGATGTCCGGGCGGGCGGGCGTCGCGATCCAGGGACGGTCGTATTCGGGCGAAGCTTCGGCCAGCGGATCGATGGGCAGGTCGCCGACCACCTCGCCATGCATGCGCAGGACCATCCGGCCACTGTCGGTCAGGCGGCCGATAACGGCGAAGTCCAGATCCCACTTTTCCATGATGCCCCGGGCCATGTCTTCCTTGCCGGGCTTGAGCACCATCAGCATGCGCTCCTGGCTTTCCGACAGCATCATCTCGTAGGGCGTCATGCCGTCTTCGCGGCAGGGCACCTGATCCAGGTCGAGCTCGACGCCCATGCCGCCCTTGGACGCCATTTCAAAGGACGATGAGGTCAGACCGGCCGCGCCCATGTCCTGAATCCCGATGATGGCATCGGTTTCCATCAGTTCGAGACAGGCTTCGATCAGCAGCTTTTCGGTGAAAGGATCGCCGACCTGAACCGTCGGGCGCTTTTCGTCGGAATCGTCGTCGAATTCGGCGGAGGCCATGGTTGCGCCGTGAATGCCGTCGCGTCCGGTTCTGGAGCCGACATAAACCACCGGATTGCCGACGCCCTGGGCAGCGGCCTTGAAGATCCGGTTCGCTGGCGCCAGGCCGACGGTCATGGCGTTAACCAGGATGTTGCCGTTGTAGGAAGGATCGAAGTTCACTTCGCCGCCGACGGTGGGCACGCCGACGCAGTTGCCGTAGCCGCCGACCCCGGCAACCACACCGGACACCAGATGGCGGGTCTTGGGGTGGTCGGGCGATCCAAAACGCAGGGCGTTCAGATTGGCGATCGGCCGGGCGCCCATGGTGAAGACGTCGCGCAGAATTCCGCCGACGCCGGTGGCCGCACCCTGGTAGGGTTCAATGAAGCTCGGGTGGTTGTGGCTTTCCATCTTGAAAATGGCTGCCAGACCGCCGCCGATGTCGATGACACCGGCGTTCTCACCGGGGCCTTCAATCACGTGCGGCGCCTCGGTCGGCAGAGTTTTCAGCCATTTCTTGGAGGATTTGTATGAGCAGTGCTCAGACCACATCACCGAAAAAATGCCAAGCTCGAGCAGATTCGGTTCGCGGCCCATGATATCGAGGACCTGTTGATACTCGGCTTCGTTCAGGCCGTGTTCCGCGACGATCTGCGGGGTGATTTCACTCACGACAGGCTCTCCAGCAAACTTTTGAACAGGCCTTCTCCGTCGGTGCCGCCAAGCTCCGGTTCGGCAAGGCGTTCCGGATGGGGCATCAGACCCAGGACGCTTTTGGTCTCGCTATAGACTCCGGCAATGTTGCGCGCCGATCCGTTCGGGTTGGCGGTTTCGTCCTCGCGGCCGTCGGGACCAACGTAGCGAAAGGCGATCTGGCCCTTGTCTTCCAGACGCTGGAGCACGCCATCATCGGCGAAGTAATTGCCGTCATGGTGCGCGACGGGGATGCGGAGGATCTGCCCGCTTTCATAAGCGGAGGTAAAGATGCTCTGGCTGCTCTCGACCTTCAGATGGACGTCCCTGCAGACGAACTTCAGATTGGCGTTGCGCATCAGCACACCGGGCAGCAGCCCGGTCTCGGTCAGCACCTGAAAGCCGTTGCAGATCCCCAGCACCGGTACGCCGGCGGTGGCGCGTTCGGCCACCTCGCGCATGACCCGTGACTTCGCGGCCATGGCGCCGCTGCGCAGATAATCGCCGTAGGAGAAGCCACCCGGCAGGACGATGAGATCGACCGCCTCGAAGCTGCTTTCCTTATGCCAGACCATGACCGGCTCGACACCGCAGACCTTGCGTAACGTCACCTGTACGTCGCGGTCGCAGTTCGAACCGGGGAAAACGATAACCGCGGCTTTCATCGCCTGATGTCCTCTCTGGAGCTGATTTTCTGAAGGGCGGCTGCCTGTTTCAGGCGGCGTAATTGCTCATAGAGGATCCGGCTGACGCCGGAAGCGGGGAAACCGTCTCTACAAGTCATTATCAGAGAACCCTGGTATTTGAGCTCAGTCCTCAAACTCGATGGCGTAATTCTCGATCACCGTGTTGGCGAGCAGCTTTTCGCACATGGCCGCGACATTGCTGTGCGCTTTCTCACGATCGGTTTCACTGAGGTCGAGTTCGATCAACTTGCCCTGGCGTACATGGTCTACGCCCTTGAAATCGAGGGCGGAGAGGGCATGTTCAATGGCCTTACCCTGTGGATCGAGGACCCCGTTCTTGAGGGTTACGTATACGCGAGCTTTCACGCGGGACTCCGTGGAAAAATTTGGCTGTGGGGCGCGGGAAATCTAGCGATCCGTCGGCGCCGTGACAAGGCCACTTGCTGCTGTTTGCAGATAAACCTCCGGCGTTGTCGGACTTTTATTGGAATTGGCCGGATTCCTTTATGATTGTGTCAATTTATTGCCGTATCTTGCGCGTCGATGCGGCTTCGGTCCAAGGTCGGGAAATCGGCATCGGAGCCCCGCCGGGGCTTCAAACGGATAATTAGAGGTGTGTAAGGCCATGATACGACACGGACTCGGACTGTCGGCCGCGTATCTGCTGCTTATGCTGGTCAGCACCAGTGCTGGGGCTCAGCAGGCCGGCGAGGGGGCGGCAAAATTCGTTCAGGACATGGGCGATCGGGTGATCTCCATCGTTGCCGCAGGCGATATGAATGACGAGTCCCGCAAGGCGGCTCTCGATTCGGTGTTGCGGGCCGGTGTCGGTGTCGATGCGATCAGTGCTTACGTGGTCGCCGGCGCGTGGACCAAAGCCAGCGATGCTGAGCGGGCGCGGTTTCAGGAGGTTTTCGCCGATTATCTGGTCGCGGCCTATCTGCGTCTGGTCACGGATGCAGGGCCCAAGAGCTTCGCGGTGACGTCAAGCAGGGACCATGGCGCGGACACAAGCATCATCGCCACCCATATCGAAAACGCAACGGGCGAGCCGCTGGAGCTTTCCTGGATGATTTCCAGCGAAAGCGGCGATTACAAGATCACCGATGTCATGGTTCAGGGCGTGAGCCAGGCCAAGACCTACCGCGACGAATTCGCCGGAGTGGCCTCGAGAAACGGCGTCGATGGCCTGACCAAGGCGCTGAAGCGTAAGGTCAGATAATCCGCTTAACTTATTGTAAAATTGTAATTTAGTCAGATAATTTTGACTGAAGGGCCGGCGCATTGCGGCTTGCCTGGGATGCTGTCGCCTGGATTGAAGCGCGTGCGGCTTTTTTACGGGACTGCCCGGTCCGCCGCACATCGCGCTGAGCCCGTAAAACCGGGCCCATCCGCAGGCTTACTGCATCACTTGCGGGCCCTTCATGTCGACCGGACCGGCTTCAGGCAGAACCCCGAGCCTGCGGGCAACTTCCTGGTAAGCCTCTTCGACCTTGCCCAGATCCCGGCGAAAACGATCC
>Ga0214472_10000314_pt1 | contig 62251 bp, 52 predicted proteins | sample RVTome_6_FD_207662 | JGI IMG/M metagenome (GOLD analysis project Ga0214472, IMG submission 207662) | Soil microbial communities from uranium-contaminated site in the Upper Colorado River Basin, Wyoming, United States - RVT140D175 | ecosystem: Environmental > Terrestrial > Soil > Contaminated >...
CGCGCGGGCCCGAAGGGCCCGCGCGTCCATCAGGTTCCCTTACAGACCGAACGCCAGCAGCTTGTCCTCGAGCAGGATCAGGCTCGAGTCCATCGCTTCGACCGCGGGTACCACGACGACCTCCGTCGCATCCGAGCTGGTCGTCTCGACCGCGCGCGACCTCACAGGCTCGAGCATGTCTTGGGCGACCGGCTCGGCCAACTCCTTGTCGATCGGCGCGCGAACGGGTGCGGGCGTCGGACCCTGCCCACCCGAACCGGCGGAACGGATGCCCGTCGGCTTCAGCAGCGACGGCAGGCGAAGGGTCCCGTAGGTAGCGAGCGCCTCGGTGCCTTCCTCTTCGACGGGGTCGGCGGTCGCACCAGCCGCGCGCGCCCCCGAGTGCGCGCTCGACACGATCACCTCGGCGCCGACCGGCACGTCCCCGCCGAGCACGATCACGTGGATCGCGTTGACGGTCAGACCCGTAACCCCGGTACCCGACGGATCGGGGACCTGCTCGTTCAGAATCACGAGCGCGACACCCGGGAACTCGATCGTCGTGTTGGGTGCCGGTGTGCACGCGTCGTTCAGCCCGAGCGCGTCGCACACGTCGTTGCCCCCGATCTGGAGGCCTACGAGAGTGGTCGAGCCCGTGCTCGACCCCGTCTCGGCCGTGGCGTCCGAGCGCGACTCCGCGCGCACCAGGTCGGCCTGGATCGCCCCGTCGAACAGGTCGAGGTCCTCGATCTGGCTCTCGGTGAACGCCGACGCCGTGTTCGCGTCGTTGTCGACCGAGCCGATCGTGTGACTGAACGCGGCGTTCGATTCCGCCAGCACCATTGATCCGTCGCCGAGCGGCCCGACGTGCGCCAGGGTGGAGGTCTCCTCGCCCCCAGAGGTCGGCAGGAACACGCTCGCGGCTTCCCCGTGGACCAGGGTGTTGTCCGGATCGATCAGGCCTTCATCCACCGTCGTGCCGAGCGCGTAGCCGCGTCCGGACACGTGGGGCACGTCGTCGTCGCACAGCAGTCCGCTGACGAACGACGCGCTGGACGATGCGTGACCGACGACCAGGTCGGCGATCGTCGTCTCGCCGTTGACCACGTTGACGTGGATCGCGTTGACCGTCATGTCGCTGTGGAACGTGCGATCCACAGGCTGGTCGATCCCCTCGGCCGCACCGGAGGGCACGACCTCGATCAAGCTGACGGTCGCCTTCGTCCCGAGCACGGGGTCCGTGACCTCCACGGTCGTCGGCTCGGTGACGGTGCCGATGTTCTGGCCCGCCACGGTGACGCCGACCAACTTCGTGCCGGCGAAGGTCGAGCCGGCCGACGCCTTGTCGGCGTTCGAGGACGACACCGCGCGCACAGCCGTGGCCGTCACGAGCCAGTCCTCGTCCGGACCGGGGTCCTGGTCGAGGATGCGGACCTCGCCGGTTGTGGCGAGCGCGTTCGCGCGCGACCCGGTCTCGTCGGTCTGGCCGCCCCCGGAGACCTTCAGCAGGTCGACCTGCAGGACGTCACCCGAGATCGGGTCGGCGAGCTCGGCGAGCGCGCCCGGCTCACCCGACGGGTCGGTGTCGGGCGTCGGCGGGATGACCTCGGTGTTCAGCAACGTGAGCGAGGCGCCGTAGGCGCGCGCGTCGTTCGCGGAATCGCCGATCGACACGATCACGTCGTCGGTCGTCTCGGTCGCCGGGATACCGTCGGCCGAGAGCGCCGCCGTGTTGGTAAGGACCGTGCCTTCGGACGCATCGTCGCGGATGCCGACGACGATCTCGACGGTGCTGGTCGTCCCTGCCGTCACCTCGCCGAAGCTCCAAATGATCGAGCCGGACTCGCCCACCGCAGGCGCCTCGGTCGGCGTGGGAGTCGCGCTCTGGAACTCGACGCCATCGGGCAGCGTGTCGGTGATGGTCACGCCCGTCAGGTCGCGGCCGTGCACGCCCCAGTCCATGGTCCACGTGACGAGCCCGCCGGGGACGGCCGCGACCTCGGGACACGACGCCTTCGAGAACACCGTCACCGAGACGATGACCTCGTTCGAGTCGGTCGGCTCGGCCTCTTGATCGCTCGCGGACGTCGCCACGTTGGCGAACGAGGTGATACCGGCGGGGAAAGACTCGTCCAGCTGCACGAGCATCGTGACCTCGACACTCGAGCCGCCCGGCACCGAGCCCACGTTCCAGGTCACGACCCCGTCGGCCTCCGAGCACGTCAGCATCGGTTCGCACGACACGAACGTGGTGAACGCCGGAACCTCGTCGGAGATGACGACCCCGGTCGCTTCGGCATCTCCGTTGTTCGCGTATGTGATGCGGTACTCGAGCGTCTCGCCGAGATCGCCGGTCGTCGTCGGCCCGAATTCGCCCTCGTCCGAGACGTTGCGGACCTCCTTCAGCAACGCCGACTCGACCGCTGCCGTCACGCAGACCGTGACCGAGTCCGACCCGCCCTCCGGCGCGGCCTGTTCCACGGTGACGGTGTTGACCACCGGGAAGGTGCCGGGCTCTGGGCAGGCTTCGGGGTCGGCTTCGTCGGCGGTGAACGGACCCGTGATCGTGCCGGAGTACGTGAAGGTCTGGCTGTCACCGGGGTTGAGCGTGCCGGTTTGGAACGTGATGACGTCGCCTTCGTCGTTGCCGCCGCCTGCGTCGGTGATGGTCAGGTGGTTCTGGTCGTAGTCGTCGGTGGCGGTGGTCGAGCCGGGGCCGTCTCCAGTGTTGGTGACGGTGATGGTGTACGTGACGGTTCCGCCCACGGTCGTCTGCGTGGGGTCGGCTGCCTTTTCGACGTCGAAGGTGGGCTCGGCCTCGACGCACACCGTCGCGTCGTCGGAGTCGCCGTCGACGCTCACGCTGTTGAGCACCGGGAAGGGGAACCCTTCGGGGCAGTCCTCTGACTGGTCGCCTTGGTCGAAGGTGCCGCCGATCGTGGCGGTGTAGGTGAAGGTCACGTCCTGGCCGGGGTTGAGCGTGCCGGTTTGGAACGTGATGACGTCGTCGTCGTCGTTGCCGCCGCCTGCGTCGGTGATGGTCAGGTGGTTCTGGTCGTAGTCGTCGGTGGCGGTGGTCGAGCCGGGGCCGTCTCCAGTGTTGGTGACGGTGATGGTGTAGGTCACTGAGTCACCGATCGCAGCGGTGTCCTGCGACACGGTCTTTTCGACCGTGAAGACCGGGTCGGCGGACACGCACAGCAGCGCATCCGCGGAAGCGGCCTCCGAGGTCACCGAGTTCAGCACCGGGAAGGGGAACCCTTCGGGGCAGTCCTCGGACTGGTCGCCTTGGTCGAACGAACCCATCACGGTCGCGGAATAGGTGAAGGTCACGCTCTCGCCCGCACCGATGGTTCGCGAGGCCCAGGTGATGGTGTTCGAGCCCAGCGTGCCCTGATCCCCACCGTCGTCGGCGGCGATCGAGCCCTCGTCGACGTCGAGGTGTTCGGCGTCGAAGGTGTCGGTGATCTCACCGGTGTCACCGGGGCCGTTACCGGTATTGGAGTACGTGATGGTGTAGCTCACCGTGTCGCCGATGGAAGCGGTCGTCGGGTCCACCGACTTGGTGGCACCGATGAGCGGGGTCGCGTCGACCGTGACGGTGGCCTCGTTCGAGTCGGTGTCGCCCTCTTGGTCGGTGGTCACGGTGGCCACGTTCAGGATCGTGGTCTCGCTGGCCCCGAAGGTGGCGTCGAGCTGCACACGGAACGTCACCGTCGTGCTCGTGCCCGGGCCGATCTCGCCGAGCGCCCACGTGATCGTGCTGCCCGGCGTCACGTCCGAGTTCGAGCACGCGTCGCTGCAGTCGAGGAACGTGGAGTGGTCCGGGACCTCTTCGGTGATCGTCACGTTCGAGGCGGGACCGGTGCCGTCGTTCGAATAGATCAACTGGTACTCGATGACGTCGCCGGGGACGGCGGTCGCGGTCGTATCGAATGCGCCATCACTCGTCTGGTTGCGGACGGCCTTGTCCAGGTCCGAAGCGGGCGGAGCGCTCACGTTCACGGTCGCCTCATTGGAGTCGACCGGATCTTCCTGCTGGGTGTCGGCGGTTGCCACGTTGGTGAACGTCGCGCTGTTCTGCGGGAACGTCGACTGCAGTATGGTCCTGAAGAACACGTCGACCGAGCCGCCGGCTGCAACGTCGCCCAGGTCGAAGCTCACGACGGTCCCCGGTCCGGTGCCCTCGGCCGGGGCGCGCGTGCAGTCGCCCTCGCCGCCCAGGCCGGTGCAGCCCGTGAAGCTCGAGAAGCTCGGGATCTCGTCGCTCACGACGACGTCGAGCGCGACACCGTCGCCGTTGTTCGTATAGCAAAGTCGGTACTCGATCGCATCACCGGGATCGGCATCCGTGGACGAGGCGAATGCGCCGTCGATCGTGATGTTGCGCACGGCCTTGTCGAGCGCGGAGTCCGGCTGGAGCTTGTGGTTGACGAAGGTCTGTCCTTCACCGTCGAGCACGACGTCTTCTTGGAATCCGACCGTGAAGGGTCCGATCACCATCGGATCTGCGTCCCAGCCTTCGGGCGCGCTCGCTTCGCGAAGGAAGTAGGTGCCCGGGGCAACGTCGGTGATCGTGCACCCGCCGGTGTCACCCTCGGCAGGCACCGTGCACGTCAGGCCGGTTGGGTCGCCGTTCTCGTCCAGCAACTCGAAGGTCGCGCCGGGAACGTCGTTCCCTTGATCGTCGGTCTTCAGCACCCTGACCGATCCGCAGCTGGAGAAGTCGGCTTCCACAGGTCCGACCTTGTCGGACAGGTTCGCGGTGAAGCTCTCACCCGAGGCACGGCTCTTCGCCCAGAACGAGGCGAAGCCCGGGCAGGCCGGGAAATCGTCGCCGAAGACGGTGTCGATGTCGAGACCGACCTCACCGAAGCGGCGGGGATCGATCGAGCCGCCGCCGAACTTCTCCGGGCGCACGATCGTCGCGGCGTTGATGTCGGCGAAAACGCTCGAGCTCGGGAGGCTGAGCTCTGCCCCCCACGTGCCGTTCAGGGCGGTGCCCGACCAGCGATGGATGTCGATATCGACTGGGTTCGTGCCACCCGGGTAGTTGTAGACGATCAACAGATCGCCCTCGGTGCGCTCGGGCACCAACACCGGATCCCCGTTGCCGTCGATCTTCCCGTTCGGGATCGCGTTCGTGCTGGCGTTCAACTCGAAGTCGACGTGCACATCACCGTTGCCCTGAACCGCGAGTCGCTCGAATCCCAGCCACAAGTACGCGGTCGTCGGCGTGACGTCGTTGGCGAAGTACACACGCGTGAGGTCGGCCTTGCCCTGTGGCTTGCTCTCGTCGAAGGTCCAGGTCGTGGGGTCTTCCTCTTTCGAGCCGCCCCCGAAGGTGTCGTCGGTATCGGAGTTCGCAGGGTCGGTCGTGACCGTTGGGTCCGCGACGGTGTCCCAGTCGGAATCGCCGGCGAGCGCGGCGTTCGGGAAGACGAGATCGCCGTCGATCTCGAAACCTCCGACCACCGCCCCGGGGTCCCCCGGGACATGGTCGGCGAAGGCGCCGGCGGCGGACAGGATCGCGCCGGCGACACCCACCGCGAGCAGGACGAAGACGTTTCGGCGCGCGCGGGCGCGCGCACGGACGGAAATGACCCCCATCGTGGATCCCCCTATCGATTCCCAGATATCAGCCCCGAGCCGGGCGTTACCACCCACAGTGGGCAAACGCCTCAGTTCGTAGGGATGGTAACGGAACCGCTCAGCGGACGAAAGACCCCATGCCGGATCTTTCTATGGCAAAAAGTAGACAACTGGAACCGAAGCGCCGAGATGACGGGACCCGAGCCCTTCATCGGAACTCAGGAGATGTGGCCCCACGGCTCGTGCCCCTCACGAAGGGAAGTCCTGGGCTCGTGAAGAAATCGTGGGACGAATATCCATCGCCAGTCACCGGGAGGATCCATGCGGCATCGCCTGCTCGCGTTCACCACCGTCTTCACCATCCTCGCGCCGCTGGGCGCGCGCGCCGAGATCGTCCCCGAGGCCGTCCCCGACCTGCCGGTGCTCGGGGGCCAGGCGTATCGCGGCAACGACCTCGTCACCGCACCCACGGACCCGGTGACCCCAACGCCCAAGACCGTCGACGGGGACATCGATGATTGGACCGGCGACATCTCCCGGTTCGGCGGGACCGCCATCTATTCGCGCGGCGAGTACGTGTACCAGGACTACGTCATGGACGACTGGGGAGCCGACGACGGGATCGACGCCGACCGAACCGCGGTGACCGACCAACTGATAGCGCTCGAGCCGCGCACGTACCGCGGCGAGATCCTCCCTCAGGCAGCCGGCGAACAGTTCGGCGCGCCCCCGCCCATCGGCGTTCCGGTGCAGTACGGCGACGCGCAGGTGCCCGACGGGTTCCAGGACCAGGCCGACATCGAAGAGGTCCGCATCGCCGCCGACGAGGAGACCCTTTCCTTCCTAGTGCGCACCACGGGCATGACGGATCCTGACGCGACGGCTGTGCTGGTCTTACTCGACGTCGAAGAAGGCGGCTCGTGGCAGGTCCCGGGCGGTATCACAACCGCCGCCGAGGTCGCGTTCGTGGCGATCGGCGACGGCATCCCGCAGGCGTGGCTGCGTGGCGAGCCACTCGACTCGTTCCCGGAGTTCCGCCCCGGATACACGGTTGCGACGAACGAGGCGGGATACGTCAACGCCATGGAGATAACCGTGAGCCGCGACGTGCTGCCGGTTCTGCCGGCGCACGTCAAGGTCGGTGTGGCGACCGGCGTCAGCGAGGACGGCGTCACGCTGGCAAACGTCAAGCCCGGAGGTGCCGCCAGCGACCTGATCAACGTCGCGTTCCGGTTCGACGAGCCGGCGCGCGTCTGGATGGATCACGACCAGGCGCTCGCGCTGCGAGCCGGTGACATCGATCGGTTCCTCGCCGACGTCGACCTCGGCAAGCTCCAGAGCGGGTACACCGAGACGTTCGAGCCCCGCCCGGGGTACTTCGAGCGCGTTTACCAGACCGATTCGGCGGTGAACCAGGAGCGTTCGGGGAATTCCTACTGGCAGGGGTCGTTCCAGCACTACGGGATCTACTTCCCGAGCACGTGGCGTCCCGGCCGCGCGACACCGGCCACCTGGTGGACGCACTACCGCGGCGGTCATGCCCACGATGCCGCGGCCTGGATCCCAGGGTTGTTGCGTCAGCTGGGCGAGGACCGAGGGAACATCATCATCACGCCGGGCGCGCGCGGCACCTCGTCGTGGTACGTCGGTCGCGGGCACGAGGACTTCCTCGACGTGTGGGACGATTCGATGGCTTCGTTCTCGATCGATCCTGATCGTGTCTACATGAGTGGCTACTCGATGGGCGGCTACGCGTCGTGGTTGCTACCGCTGCTCTACCCGGACCGGTTCGCTGCCTCCTTCCCCACGGCAGGGCCGCCGACCCAGGGCTTGTGGCTCGGGGCGGGACCGCCGCAGTCGCCGCAGAACGGAGGAGACATCGAGGCACAGCAGACCTTCGACATCATCGGCAACGCCGCCAACGTGGGGTATGTGATCTATCAAGGATCGAACGACGAACTCGTTCCTGTATCCGGCGTCGCGCGCATGGCCGCCGAGCTAGCGCTGCGCGGATACGACCACCGGTTCTACGTCTTCCCCGGCGCCGAGCACTACACCAACGCGATCTACGACGAGTGGACGGAGGCCGCACGCTACTTCGACCGGTTCACGCGCGACCCCAATCCTCCCCGCGTTGTCTACACGGTGAAACCGGCGCTCGAACGCGCGGTGGAGCTGGTCAGTGCGCCCGAAGGCGCAGGGCTCGATTACACCTTCGACGGCGCGTACTGGGTCGACGGGCTGAAGGTTCGCACCGGCGATCTCACCCACCCGACGACCCTGGGCACGATCGACGCGCGCACCTGGGGCCGTGGGTTCTACGAAGAGGTCGGGATCCCCGAAGCCTCCTCGGGTGGGCAGATCGCGCCGCATGTCATGACGGGCCTACGCAACGAACGGATCGGGTTCGTCGAGCCGGCCAACCGGTTCGAGGTCACGCTGACCAACGTCGCGACGGCGACGCTGGACGTGTCGCGGATGTCCTTGTCAACCTCCGAGCCGATCAGCGCCACGATCACGACCGACGGACCAACCACGATCACGCTGCTCTGGAGGGATGGCTCGGAACGGGTGCTGACCTTCGAGGACGCAGGCACCCACGTGGGGACGATCCTGCCGTAGGATCAGGCGAACTTCGCGTGCACCGAGGTCTGCGGGCGCGCGGTGTGCTCGCCCTCATAGGCCTCGGGGCTAGGCTCCCAGCCCTGGCGGCGGATCGCCCGGTCGAGGGCGTCGATCATGAGCGGGTCGAACTGCGTGGTCGCGCATCGCCGCAGCTCGGTCATCGCGTTCTCGACCGTGTTGGCCCGGCGGTAGGTGCGCGTCGAGGTCATCGAGTCGAACGCGTCGGCGACCATCACGATGCGCGCGGTCAGCGGCACGTCGTCACCGGACACGCCGTCGGGATATCCCCGTCCGTCGAGCCGCTCGTGATGGTGGCGCACGGCGTTCACAGCTTCGCCGTCCCGGAGCCAATCGATCTCCTCGATCACCTCGCATCCGAGGAGCGGATGCAGCTTCATGTGCTCGTACTCTTCGTCGGTGAGCTTTCCGGGCTTGGTCAGCACAGCGGTGGAAACGATCAGCTTGCCGACGTCGTGCATCAGCGCGGCATGCCGTAGCGCGCGCACCTGCGGCTCGGGCATCCCGAGCTGGCGCGCGATCATCGCCGTCAAGCGACTGACGCGTTCGGCGTGACCACGCGTGTATGCGTCCTTCGCCTCGATCGCGGTGACGAGCGCGCTCAGCGTGGCCTCATACGCATCGTCCATCTGTGCCGCCGCCTGGAGCGCACGGCGTGCGACGACGATCGGCACGATGATGAACAGCAGTCCGGCGAACCCCATCTGCAGGTACAGCGTCGCGAACAGGACGCCGAGGACGGCGAAGGCGAAGTTCTGCGCCGCACGCGATGGCGACCGTCGCTCCCACAACACCTCGATCAAGCGTCCGCCCGACACCAGCGCGATGACTTCGGCCACCAGCAATTCGTTGACGAGGTAGAAGACCGCCGAGGCGACCGCGAGCGCCACGAGCACCCCCGGGAAGGTCGCAGCATCGAGGCTTCCGACAGGACCTCCGACCAAGACGTAGGCAACGGCTGCCAGACCTGTGGAAAGGATGTACTGCGCACCGTTGAAGATCAGACGGGCGAACCAGTCGCTGGTGCCGCGAAGTGTCGGCGACAGCGCCGCGAACGCGGCGGCAACCGCGGCTTCGGCGGGACCGACCGCGGCCATCGCCGCGATCGCGATGACGAAGCTCATCGACAGGAAGCCGTGCGGCAGCCGTATCGGCGCAAGCTCGGAGAGGACGAACAATCCACCGAATGCGATCGCAACGCCGGGTGAGAACCGATCCTGCGCCGTGACCAGGCCGGCCGACGTGGCGACGGAGGCGGCCACCACGAAGCCGATGAATACCCAGGCTCGTACTGGGACGTTCCGCACACGGCCCCCTTCAGAGCTCGTCCGACACAACAGAGGGCCCGGACCTGCGGTCCGAGCACCCCTGCTAGTTTCGTCGGCTCGAAGAGCCGTGATATTGAGAACTTGTTACCAGCGCGAGCCGGCTCCGCCGACGGCGAACAGCGCCGCGAGTGCGGAAAGAATCGCGAAGATGCGAGACTTCATCGTGCCACCCCCTTCCAGGGTCAACCTCTCCTGCCCCCAAGGCAGGGCGTGCAACGGGTCGTCGATCCGTCTGATGGGGCCCCGCGTCCCGGCGGCACCCGGCACCCGCGTTGGAGCGAACGGATCCCCGATCGTCTCCCACAGGGAAGTCTGGGGCAGTGTGGAGCCCCAGGAAGGCCAGCTCGGGGTAAGCCGAGCCGGGAGCTGCCGGGACGCGTCCGGAGCGCAGGACGAGGACGAAAGGGCCTGCTCGTCGTGAGCGTCCACGTGCCCGTTGCGTCCCATCTCGTCCTCTCCGTGCCCCGACGTATCGACTGCCACAGGTTAGGGCGCGCGGACGCTCCGAAAAAGCGTGGATACCACGGGAAATAAAACGAGGCTGGGGGGAACCTTTCGGTTCCCTCCAGCCTCCGGGGGGAGAGATCTATTCGCTGACCTGCGGAAACGCCGCAGGAGAGTTGCTACTTAGGCAGCGCGGCTGGTGTGGTCGCGCTCGACCATGGACCGAAGCTTGTATTCCAACTCGCGGGCCTCGGGGCCCGGGACGAGCATGATCCGCTCGAGGTAGCGGGCGCGCACGGATGGGGTGCTGCTTTGCAGAACGTTCGCGATGTTATCGACCATCTTCTTCACCTGCTTCTTCGTCGGGCGGATCGTCGATCACTTCAAGAGCAGCCCCGGCGGCTTCAGCGCCAGCGCGATCCCCGCGTTGAGCAGGAGGAACGTGCTGACCATCACCGCGAGAGTCACGATCCGAGCTTTGATCCGCTTCATCTGTCGTCTCCTGGTGGTCCGCCGTCTGTCCCTGTTTTCATCGAGTTCCTGCTGGTCCGTCTCGATGGCTCTGTGGGACGTACTTTCGACCACCCATAGTGACTAACGCAGCGCTCGTAGCGTGGTAACGGTTTCCCGCAAGGTTCCGGAAATGTGATACTTCAGGTGGGATTTCGGCTCGGACGAACCGGCCTAAACCAGACCCTGCTTGGCCGCCCATGCCGCGAGCCCGGCTCGACCATGCACTGCGAGGCGGCGCTGGGCGCGGGACAGGTGGTCCTCGACCGTCCGCGGGGACAGAAACAGACGACCCGCGATCTCGGCATTGGTCGCTCCCGCGGCCACCAGGATCACGACCTCCTCCTCACGAGCCGTCAGACCGCCCTCACCTCGCTTGGAGGAACCCTTGGGTCGCCCAGCCCGGGGACGGACGCCCAGCGCGCGCAGAGCGCCGTCTGCTCGATTCACCTCGGCCGTGGCCCCGCACCCCAAGGCCAGCTCACGGGCGCCACGTAAGGCCGCGACGGCGCCCTCGCGCTCGCCGAGCGCCGCGAGGGCCGACGCAGCCAGCCGCAGGCAGCGCGCGCGATCCGACTGGTTGCCGATCCGCTCCAGGATGGTCGCGGCCTGCTCGAAGCCCGCGAGAGCGCCGGCTCGATCCCCCTGGGCATCGGCCACCAGGCCGCGGACCTCGATCAGCCCGGCAGATGCCACGGGATATTGCCCGACGGGTACCACGCCCATCATCTCCTCCAGCAGTGCGGCCGAGCGGTCAAGCTCCCCGGCTCGCGCCAGGACTCGTGCGTGGAACGCGGCCGCTTGGCCCGAGATGTCGGGGGCAGCTTGGCGGCAGAATGCGTCGTAGCGCTCAACAACGTGCAACGCCTCCGCAGCCACCGGACCGTCGTCGAACGCCAGGACGAGCGCCTCGGCCATCATGGCGTACTGCGGACCGACCTTGGAGTCCGGCGCTTCGTCGGGGTCGTCGTAGATCGCTGTGCGAACGGCTTCTCCGCCGACCTCCTGCCACCACGCGTCAACGATCGCCCGCGCACGGGCCATATCCCCGGCTTCCACCGCTGCCCACGCGCGGATCACGCGACCGAAGGCGCGCGCCGGCGTGGCGACCTCGACGCGGGCGGCGTAGCGATCGGCCTCGACGGGCATCCCCATCAACCACAGGGTCCACGCGCGCACCTCGTCGAGCCGCACCGCCAGGTGACTGCCCAGCCCGCGCGTGACGTGCTCGCGGGCGACGTCCAGGGTCTCGAGCGCCTCGGCACCACGGCCGCGTCGCGAGAGCCAGTTCGCGCGCGTCACGTACGCCATCCCCACGAGCTCGTCGGCTCCGTGGCGCAGCGCGAGCTCGCATGCCCGCGCGCTGTGCTCGTCTGCGCGCGCGACCTCTCCGGCCGTCTCGCCCACCGTGCACAACCCCAGCTCCGCGCGGCAGATCAATCCAAGGGCCCCGAGCTCCTCGGCCGCGGCCAACCCCTCGCGCAGCACCGGCTCGGCGTCTTCCACGCGCAGGAACACCTGCGCCAGCGCCAGGCCTTTCTGCACCGTCAACGCGGTTCGCAGGTACGCGTCCTCGTCGTCCAGCCACCCGATCGCTCGGTCGACGACGTCGGCGCAGCCTTCGTCCCGCACCATCTCGAGCGCGGTCCCGAGCTCGCCCAGGGTGCGCGCGGCCTCCGCCCTGTCCCCCAATCTTTCGTAGGCACCGGCGATCGGCTCGAGGATGGTGGCGGCGCGCTCCGGCTCCCCGGTGCGCATCTCGACCTGCGCCAACCCTCGGCGCGCGCGCAACACGATCTCGTCGTCGCCGAGATCGATCGCTTCGGCGAACGAGTCGCGCGCATCGTCGGCCGCGCCGAGCGAGAGCGCCCGCTGACCGGCCATCACGGCGAAACGCGCGGCGCCCGCGGTATCACCGGCCCCGCGGTGATGCGCCACGAGCGCGCGCGCGTGGTGCTGGATCCGATCGCCGTGCAGCTTCTCGATCGAGTCCGCGAGGGCGGCGTGCATGCGAGTGCGCTCGACCGACACGATCTGGACGGCGACCGCCTCTTGCAACAAGGTGTGGCGGAACACCAACCGACCTTCGGCGTCGGCGAGCAGACCCGCCCGCAGGCCGGCGACGAGATGATCGGCGATCTCGCGATCGGCGCGCCCGGCGACGAGCGCGAGGACGCCGGGTTCCAACGCGCCGCCCATCAACGAAGCGGTGCGGATCGTCTCGCGCGCGTCCGGCTCGAGCCCGCCGAGCCGCGCCTGGACCGCGCGCGCGATGCTGTCGGGGATGCTCGCCTCGATAGCGCCGCGCGCACCGGCGAGCTCCTCGATAAAGAACGGCACCCCCTCGCCGAGCCGCTGGATCGTCTCGAGCTCCTCCTGTGTCGGTTCCGATCCCCACATCGCCTCGAGCATGCGCGCCGGGTCCTCTGCGCTCAGAGGCCGCAGATCGATCATGTTCGCGAGCCGGTCGCGCGCCAACAGATCGAGCAATCGCACGGCGCCCGGCCCGCGGACCTCGTCGTGACGGTAGACCCCGACCAGCAACACGCCGTCGTCACGCGCAGATCGAGCCAGGTGCGCGATCACCGCTTGCGACGGCTCGTCGGCGGCATGCAGGTCCTCCGCGACGAGCACGGGACGCGGACCCAGCCGGCCGAGCAACCCTCGCACGCGTGCGGCGATCTGCCGGGCCGGAGGCTCAGGCCGGTCCTCGCTGGGCGCCGACAGCCAATCGGCGAGCTCGAGGGCCTCGCCGCCGTCCTGGTGCAGATCGGCGGACAGGTCGTCGAGCAGATCGATCACGAGCGAGTACGGGCCCGGGCGCGCCACGCCCTCGGGCCGCCCCCAGGCCACGACGTGGTCCGCGGCTTCCGCGCGGGCGGCGAACTCGCGCACGAGCCGGCTCTTGCCGATCCCCGCCTCGCCGCCGACCAGCACCACCCCGCCCTGGCGCAGGGCCGCGATCAGCGTGTCGAGTTCACGCTCACGGCCGATCAAGATGGGGCAAACGTTCACGTCGGGGGTCATTGTCGCGCATAGACTCGCTCGAACGGCAAGGAAGGAGCCTGCGGTGGCAGTCCGGGCGGGTCGGTGGTTGATCCCGACGCACGAATTGGACATCCGGTTCTCGCGCTCGAGCGGCCCGGGCGGCCAGAACGTCAATAAGCGCGACACGCGGGTCGAGGTCGTGTTCGACCTGGATGCCTCCGAGGCGCTGTCGTCCGCGATGAAGCAGCGCGCGCGCGAACGGCTCGGCGGGCGCGTAGACCTGCGCGGCCGCGTCCACGTGACCTCCGGCGCCGGGCGCACCCAGGGCGAGAATCGCAGGCGCGCGCTCGATCGGTTCGCGACGCTTCTGGAGGAGGCGCTTCGCCCTCCGCCCACGCCGCGCCGGCCGGCGAGACCGTCGAAGGCCGCCCGTAACGCCCGCATGGAAGCCAAACGCCGGCAGGCTGCGCGCAAGCGGCTGCGGAAACAAGTACGGTCCGACCCCGACTGAGGTGTTTCCTGGAAGCAGCCTCCGGGTAATCGACACAGCGAGACCTTGACGGTGGATCAGTTGCTGGCCGGGCGTTACCGGCTCGAGAATAAGATCGCGTCGGGCGGGATGGGAACCGTCTGGCGCGCGTACGACGACGTCTTGCAGCGGCCCGTGGCGATCAAGGTGCTTAACGAGCAGCTCGCCGAGGACGCTCAGTCGATCGAGCGATTCCGGCGCGAGGCGATGACCGCGGCACAGTTGTCGCATCCCAACATGGCCAACGTCTACGACTTCGTCGAGCACGACGGGCGTCCCGGGATCGTGATGGAGCTGGTCGAGGGTGAGACGCTGGCGCAGCGGCTCGCGCGCGGCCGGCTCGCCCCTGCCGATGCGGCACTGATCATCGACGCGACCCTGCACGCGCTTGCAGCCGCCCATCACGCGGGCATCGTGCACCGCGACATCAAGCCGGGGAACATCCTGCTGACGCCTCGGGGTGATGTGAAGGTCACCGACTTCGGGATCGCGCGCGCGTTCGGGGACTCGACCCTCACGATGACCGGCACCGTGATGGGGACCGCTCATTACGCCTCGCCCGAACAGGTCAAGGGCGAGCCGGTCACGCCGCAGGCCGACCTGTACGGCACCGGCGTGGTGCTGTTCGAGATGCTCGCCGGGACGCGCCCCTTCGACGCCGAATCCCAGATCGCCGTCGCGCTTGCCCGCCTGACCACCGACGCGCCGTCGGTGCGATCGCTGAATCTCGACGTACCCGAGTCGCTGGACGCCGTGGTTGCGCGCGCGCTCGAGCGCGACCCGGCGGCGCGATTCTCCAACGCCGAAGAGATGAGTCGCGCGTTGCGCGCGGCGGTCGGCCTCGGCCCGGGAACCGCGCCGTTCGTCGCCGCCGCGTCGCCGGTGGCGACGACCGCGATGTCGATGGACTCCGCCCCGACCACCGCGATCCCAGGACGCGTTCCGCCGGTCGGGCACCGCCGTCGCGAACACATCCCCCGCGGCGCGAGGCGGATGACGACCTTGGCGCTGGTGCCTGCGCTCGTGGTCGCGCTGCTGGCGTGGGCGCTCGTCGGCTGGGTGGCCGGCCCCTCCCAGGCAGAGGTCCCGGACTTCGTCGGCATGAAGCGGGCGGATGCGGTGGCCGAAGCCGACCGGCTCGGACTCGAGCTGGCCTTCAGGGAACGCGAGCGGCTGGAGCCGAAGGGTGAGGTATTCCGTCAGAGCGTCGACGAGGGAACCTTGGTCTCACCGGGTGCGCGCGTGGTGGTGTACGTCTCGAGCGGTTGCTGCACCGTCCCGCCGCTGTTCGGCGAGACCGTGGAGCAGGCGCAGGCCTTGCTCCGGCAAGCCCACCTTGATGCCGCCTCCGCCACGGTCGTCTACACGGACGCGTACGAGGCGGGCACGGTGATCAGCCAGGACCCGGCGGCCGGCGAACTCGTCGAGCCCGGAGCGGCGGTGAACATCGAGTTCGCCGCACCACCCCCCGAGCCAGAGGAGAAGGGCCCGGGTCACGGCAAGGGACGCAAGGGCGATCGAGATGATGACGACGACGACTGAAACCGAACGTTCACCTCGTCGTCACACGGGCGTCATCCGGTCGTAAACCCGCGGGCGTACATTGGTCGGCGGGAGGTGGTTCGGATGGAGGATCTTCTCCGGCGGCTGCGCGAGGCAGAGAACAGGCTCGGCGCGCGCGCGTTCCTCTACGACCGGCCGGCCGAGTTCCGCGAGGCCATCGCGATCGCGTTCGAGGAGGTGCGCGAGGCGCTCGGATCGTCCGATACCGAAGACAGCGCGGCCTGAGTCAGGCGCTTATCGGCTGGGCGCAGAAGGCGCAGCGCGCGGCGGCCGCCGGGATCTTGCTGAGGCAGTGCGGGCACGCCCGCGTCTCCACCGGCTTCGGCTCATCCTCTTCGAGGGTGAACCGTTGCCGCAACGAGTTCACCGGCTTCACGACGAAGAAGAAGATGAAAGCGGCGATCAACAGGAACTTCAAAGCCGCATCGAGCACCAAACCGTACTGGAAGACGTTGTCGACCGCACCGGCCGTTGCCGGATCCACCTTCGTCCCGAGCGCGAACTTCAGTTCGTCCAAGGGCGTGTCGCCGAACAGGGCGATCACCGGATTCATCAGGCCGTTGACGAACCCGGTCACGATCGCAGTGAACGCGGCTCCGATCACGACGCCGACCGCTAGATCGACGACGTTGCCGCGCAGGATGAACGTGCGGAACTCCTTGAGCATCGGGTCCTCCTCTACGGAGCGAGCGCCGCGCGCACGAACCGCACCAGCTCTTCCTCGCGCTTGCGCAGCGCCGCGCGCGACCCGGTCTTGCCCCCGACCGCGCGCAGCACGCCCGCCTCGGTGATCGAGCCGACCACCGCGGTGTAGATCGTGAACAACAACAGCACGGGATCCTGCTTGCGGAACACGCCCTTGGCCATGCCGCGCTCGAGGAAGGCCAGCGCGCGCTTGCGCAACGGGTCGAGCACACCGGCGAAGCGCTGCACCACGTCTTGCCCGCGCCAGGACGCTTCTCGCAGGAACCCAGGGACGTCGGGCTGCTCTGCCGCGAGGCGGAAGATCGCGCCGATCACACGGGCGGGCGGCGTGTCGAAGTCGCGTTCGTCGTCGACGTCGGCCAGCGCCTCCTCGAGCGCGACGGCGACCCGGGCGGAGATCTCGGTGACACATGCATCGAACAAGGCTTCCTTGGTCGAGAAGTAGTACAGCAGCGATTGCTTGCGCACGCCGACGGCTTCGGCGACCCCGTCGAGGGTGGTCGCGTCGTAGCCTTGCGTGCCGAACTGAGCGATCGCCGCGGCGATCAGTTGCCGCCTCCGTTCTTCCCCACCCTTGCGAGCCATGGTCTCAGCGCCTCGGGAACACCTTCCGCCGTTGTGGGAGCGGACGCGATGCCTCCCACATCCGCCGCCAGTTTGCACCAGCCGGACCGTCGATGGGGGGAGTCTCGTCGCGCGCGGCCCGTCGCTGCGCGTCCCACCAGCTGGTTCGCTCCTCGTCGAGGGTGACCGCCAGCCCGGTGCGGATGCGCGCGTTCAGCACGGCCGGGTCCTCGCCGGGCAGTGGATGCACGGCTCGCCCGAACCGGACGACGACCGGAGGCCGGCCGGGGGCCGGCCAACCCCTGCCGCGCGGCATCGCCTGGTACGAGCCGCGGATCCCGATCGGCACGACCGGGACGGCCGCTTCGGCCGCCAGCCGCGCGGCTCCCATCCTGAGATCGCGCACCCATCCGTCCTTCGAGCGCGTCCCTTCGGGGAACATCAAGATGTTCCAGCGCTCGGCCAGCAGCTCGCGAGCGAGCGCGGTGGTCCGGCCACCCTTGCCGCGGCCGCGCTCGACCGGGAACGCGTTGAACACCAGGGCGGTGGCTGCCGCGCGCCACCACACGTCGAAGAAGTAGTCCGCGGCTGCGCCGGTGGCGGTGCGCTCCCGCCACGCGGGCGGCAGCGACGTCAGCACCAGCGGCGCGTCCAGGTGGGAGGAATGGTTCGCGACGAAGATCACCGGCGGCCGCAGCCCCTCGAGGGCATCGGCCCCCTCCACGCGCGGCGTCGTCTCGAGGCGGATCAGCGGGGCGAGCCCGTACGCCTGCAGGAACGCGCGCGCGGCCTTGCCGGCCTCGGTGCGCGCCCATGCCGTCGGGTAGTCGCGGTGTGCGATCGCGCGCGGCTCGACCGAACGCGGCAGCAGCGACCGGCGACCCCAGCGGAACCCGCGCGCCATCGCCTTGACGTCGTGTCGCAACGACGTCTTCCGGATGGTCGACCGACGGATCATCGGACGTCGGCGATCGCCAGCGGCGGCACCTTCAGCGCGGTGATCTTGGGCGAGCGCCCCACGGTTTCGGACGCCATGTCAAGCGCGTCGCCCAGCGTCGTGGCCGAGCGGAACCCGAGGCGCGACACCGTCTTGCGATCGCCGCCGACGAAGATCACGTCCCCGAGATGATCCATCGCATGCGCCGCCCAGTACCACATGTAGAAGGGATGCACGCCGTGGTAGGCGTAGGAGTTGCGGTACAAGTGGATATACCACGGGTCGGTCGCGAACTGCTGCTCGAACTTCGACTCGATCGCGGCGGGATCGGTCGTCTCGGCGAGCACCTCCTCGAAGAAGTCCACGTACGAGGGATGGTGCACCTGTTGGAACTCGTTCGACACGGGGTGGAACATGATCATCGCGCCGCCGGGTCGAACCAGGGGCTTGTTCCGGTACATGTTGAAGAAGTAGCCGAGCCCCTCGCACACCACCAGGATCGGGTTCATGATCGAGTTCACGTTGTAGGGGCCGACGTAGGGCAACCCGGCGATCAGGATATCGGCCTGACCGTCCACCTCGACGAGTTGCTGGCGATGCACGCTCGCGGTCGTCTTGGTGTGCACGGCCTCGGTCTCGCCGGCATGGATCCCGGTGATCCCGTACGGCGATGCGATCTTCGAGAAGATCTTGCGTTTGATGTGCGCGGGCGCGACGTCGGTCGCACGCTTCGCGGCGAGGAAGGCGGCTTGGTCCTTCACACCCCACTCCCACTCGCGCTTCTGCAGGAAGTCGAACGGTGGACCGAACATGTCGTTGTTCAGCGTGGTCTCGACGGTGAAGATCTTGACGTGCTCGGCGAGCAACCGGCCCATCCGCACCGTGGAATGGTGTAGCTCCGACGAGGGTGGGTCCATGTACGAACGCGAGTGCATCATCGTGTGAACGTTGTGGTGATGGCGCACGCTGCGGTAGCTCGCGAGCCCAACCGGCACCGACTTGTGCCCGCCGTCCATCGCCACCAGATTGATGTTGACGTACACGATCAGGTCCGACTCGGCGGCACGCTTCGAGATCTCGACCTCCTCGCCCTGGTCGGTCTCGCCGATGAAGGTCAGGTTGGCTCGGTCCTCGGCGTCGTGGTTGTACAAGCCCTCGGGGTGGAAGCTGCGGAACACCCGCTCCCCCACCGCGCGCTTCAGCTCCGCCGGCGTCATCCGCCGGTGCAGCGACAGCGCCGCGATGAGCTGCACGTCGTCCACGCCGGCGCGCGCGGCCAGTTCCAGGACCTGCTCGATCACGCGGCCTCGGATGTCGGGCGTGCGCATCGGCGGCAGCGGCAGGCTGATGTCGTCGAAGGCGATGGTGAGCTTCATCCCGGGCTTCAGCAGCGCGCGCAGCGGCTCGGAGCCTTCGGGATTCTCCAGGGCGTGCGCGATAACGGCGTCGACGTCGCGGATCCCCGGCAGCGCCTCGGGCGGGTACACCACCCGGCTTCCGAGCGGCAGGCGCTCGAGCAGGAACCCTTCACCGAAGTGGAACAACAGCGGCGGGGTGCGCTCGTCGACCTCGAGGACGAATCCGGGTCTGGCCATGTCAGTTCTCCATCGTTGGGTCGAAGGCCACCTTGATCGTGCCGAGCTTGCCGGCAGACAGCGCATGGTCGATCGCCTCGCGCCACCGGTCCAGCGGGTAAGTCGCACCGACGAGGTCGCCGAGCTTCGCGTCGGCGGCGATCGCCATCGCGTCGTCGAAGCACCCGGCGCCCGAGTACGCGCCGACCAGCTCCAGTTCGCGGAACCAGGCCGGCGTCAGGTCGGCTCGAGCCGGCATGCCCGACAGCACCACGCGGCCGCGCGCGCGCGTCGTCCGCAGCGCGAGGTCCAGCCCCGACTTCGAGCCGACGCATTCGAAGGACACGTCCACGCCGCCCAGCAGGAACGGGCTCGAGCGCTCGGGGTGCAAGCGGAACGCGCGCGTAGCGCGACGGACGGCGCCGAGCGCGTCGCCGGGATCGATCACCTCCGTCGCGCCGAAGTGCTTCGCCAGCTCGACCTGTCGGGGATGCTTTGCCGCGACGATGATCTCGCCGGCCTCGGAGTGCTCGCGCAGCGCTATCAATGTCAGCAGGCCGACGGTGCCGGCGCCGACCACCAGCACGGTCGCGTCGCGCGGCACGGTGGCGCGGCGCACGGCGTGGATCGCGCAGGCCATCGGCTCGACCATGATCGCGGTCGGTGCGTCCATATCGTCGGGGATCGGGTGCAGCTGCGCGCGGTGCGCGACCATCGACTCGCTCCACCCGCCCGAGGTGTCGTGGCAGTACCCCGTCTGCAGCCCGGCGGAGACGTGACCACCCGTCACACGTTCGCACAATGCAGGCGCTCCCTCGGCGCACGGTCCGCACGCCGGCTCGACCCCGCGCGGCACGCACGACAGGACCGGATCGATGATGACCCGCTGCCCGGCGGCCAACCCATCGACGTCGTCGGAGAGCGTGCCCACCACCTCGTGGCCGGGGACGAAGGGCAACGAGACGAGCGCGGTGAAGTAGAAGCTGGACCGCCCGGAGATCGTAGCGATATCGCTCCCGCAGATACCAGACAGCGACGGCTTGATACGCGCCCAGCCTGCCGCCGGACGCTCGCGCTCCTCCAGGGTCACCAGCCGCAGCGACGCCACCGGACCCGCGAGCAATCCCGGGAGCTTCGTGCCCAGGGTGCGGGCCGCGAGATACTTCGGGACCGACCGGTAGAGCTCGAGCGCGACCGTCATCGCGCCACCACCGTGTCGGGCAGCATGACCTTGGGCGTGCCGCGGCCGGGCGCCCACTCCTCGACGGGCCAGCGGCGCTTGCGCGCGACCCTGGTCAGCGACACGTCGGGGTTCACCGCGACGGGGTTGCCGACCGTCTCGAGCATCGGGAGGTCGCTCATCGAATCGGCATAGGCGTAGGACACCTCGAGGGCCGCGCCGTGGGTGCGCGCGTAGGTCCGGATCCAGGATGCGCGCGCCTCGCCGACCAGCGGGGGGCGGTCGAGGTCGCCGGTGAACCGGCCATCCTCGGTGTGCAGGCGCGCCGCGACGACCACGTCCGCAAGCGGCTCGAGCGGCGCCATAACGAAGTCGAGCGCGCCGGTGATGAACACCACGCGGTGGCCGGCGGCGCGATGCTGACGGATGCGGCGCACCGCCGCCGACGACAGGCGACGCAGGAATAGCTCACCGAGCGAGCGCTCCGCGAGCGCGCGCACCCGGTCGGGGTCGGCGTCGCGGTACTGGCGGTAGAAGTGACGCAGGAACTCGCCGCGGTCGCGGCGCTCGTTCGCAAGGAACGACGGCACCTTGCGCGCGACCTCCGCGAGCGCGCGCGCCCGGTCGGCCCCCTCGGCTTCGGAAAGCCGCAGCCACACGAAGGCCTCGACCACGTTGGTGTCCACCAGCGTCCCCTCGACGTCGAAGACCGCCAGCACGGGCGCGGCGTCCCCGTTCGCGGAGGGCTGAACGATAACCTCGGGCTTGGGTCGAGCCGGCATCGCGGCCATGAACCGCAGCGGCGCGCTGATCGCCGGGAGGTGGATCCCGCGGTAGTACTCCTCCCACGTGAACACGGTTGGGTCGAAGCAGAACTCCTGTCGATCGTCGGGCGTCAACGACTCGAACAGGGCTTGCGCGCGCTCGTCGGTGTAGATCACCTCGACCTCGACGTAGGCGCCGTACAAGCCCGCGTACTTCTTGACGAAATCGAGCTGGCCGCGCAGCCGGTCGACCTTGCGCACGGTCTCGCGCGTCGCGGGGTTGCGGGGCAGGCGCGCGGCGACGCGCTCGGCCGTCTCGACGACGCGTTCGGCGAAACGCATCTTCTTCTCCACCGCGCGCCTACCGGGGAACGTCCACACCGGCACCTTGAAGGCGCCGCGGCCGCGCTCGGGGAGCGGATCGGCCTGGAAGTACTCGCGCGTCAGCTCGTAGAGCTTGCGGAACTTGAACGGGTTCCGCCCACCCGAGCAGACGTGGTAGACGCGGCGCCGTTCCGGCTCGCGCGCGGCCACGGCCAGGATCGCGTTCACGACCATGTCCACCGGGATGATGTCGAGCGCACCCTCGGGGATGCCTGGGAACTCCGGCAGCGCCCCGCGCCCGTAAGCGAGGATCACCGGCTCGGCGACACGGAACCCTTCGATCCAGCCGGGGAACGGGTGCCGCAACGCCGACTCGATGATCGAGGGGCGCACGATCATCAGGGGGTTGTCGCCGGCCATCTGGTCCAGCGCCTTCTCGGTCAGCGCCTTGGTGAACGCGTAGACGTCGGGCCAGCCGAGGGAGCGCGCGCGCGCCTGCCCGGCTCGAACCAAACGCGTGCTCACCCACTCGCGGCGGAACTCTTCAGCGCGGTGCGCGATCGACTGGGGGCCGGCGCGGCCGACCTGCGCGCGCGCCCTGTGCTCGAAGCGCTCGAGGTTCTCGGGTCGGCGGGACTCCTCGTCGACGTCCGCGCGCATCCGGACGGCAGTCGACGCCTCGGCACGCCAGTCGATCTCGCGGTCGAGGAGCTCCTCGGCCTGCGTGCCGCGCGTGATGCCGGCGACGTAGGCGGTCGAGACGTGGATGAAGGGCTTGCCGCGCGCAGCCTCGTAGACCCGGGTCGAGCCGAGCAGGTTGGTCTCGAACGCCTCGTCGATCGGCGGGTCGAAGCTGACCGTGGCGGCCGAATGGATCACGAGGTCGACGTCATCGGCGATCTCGGGTGCCGCATAGATCAGGTCGGCCGACATCGGGCGGACCTTCGCGTCGAACAGCGCGCGCAGACCGTCTTCGCCGAGCCGGTCGCGCGCAGGCCCGAACGCGGCGCCGGTCAGAAGGCCCGCGACGCGGGCGTTCGCGTCGCCGCGCGCGATCGCGTCGATGCGCGCGACGTCGGTGTCGGTCAGGAGGCGCTCGAGCAGTCCGGTTCCGAGGAAACCGGTGACGCCGGTCAGCGCGATGCGCTTGCCGGCCAAGCCTTCACGGATGCTCCGACCCTGGATGTCCCCTCCCCTACCGGCCGGTAGGTTATCCCACGACCGGCCCCGGGTCGCAACTGGGAGGGCTGCCTAGAAGAACTCGATCGCGACCGGGTCCGTGGTGACGCGCGCCTCGCCGTTCAGGACCGTCAGCGGATCCGTCAGGAACGTCACGCGGCGGTCGCCGACCGACAGGTCGTGGCGCCCGGGCAGCACGATGATGCTGATGTACCCGGTCTCGGAGGCGCCGGGTTGCACCGGGACCCCATCGACTGCGATCCCCGAGGTGTCCTTCCCGGGGAGCCGGACGCTGAAGAACGTCGGCTCGAGCTGAACCACCGGGAGCACCTCGCCCTCGATCTGGAACGTCTCCTCGCTCGAGCCCCCCTGGAAGTGCAGCGTCAGGTCGACGACGAAGAACGGCACGCCGGGACGGTCGGCGTTTGCGATGCTCCGTTGATCGAGCCTGGTCACGTCCCGCACCTCGTAGCGCTCCAGCGGATTGCGCCCGTAGAACGCCTCGAAGTGCTCCAGCGTCAGCGCGGCGGTCGGGTTGGATCCGATGATCTGTTCGAGGTTGGTGAGCTCGTAGGCTTCCGAGAGGTCGCCCGTCGTGAGCGCGCGCAGGTACCGGTCGAGGATGTCGGGGACGGGCTCGCCCCCGCTCGAGCAGGCAGGCACCGCGAGCGCGAGGGCCACCGCGATCGAGATCAGGGTCCGATCCAGCACGCGCCCATCGAACCGCACCCCGGGCGCGCGCGCCACTCGGACGCGCGCACCCCACGGCTACGTGCTACAGGGCCGCACCGAACAGATCCCCGGCTCCGAGTGTGCCCTGGACGCCGTTGGCTCCTTGACGCCAGCGCTGGCTCCCGGCCGCATCGAGCCTCGACCCGTTCGAATAGATCACCGACGCCGAGCCCGCGGCGGGGTTGCCTCCGATGCGCTCGAAGGGAACACCGACGGCCAGATCAGCGTCGCCGTCGCCGTCGTAGTCGGCGATCCGGACTGCGAAGCCGAAGACTTCGCCCGGCCGGGCATCCAAGCCGAGGGCGCTCACGTCCTGATGCCACAGCTGGTCGTCGGCGCCGTTGAAGCCGGCGCCGCCGTAGAGCACTTGCACGGCTCCGGCATCTGCGTCGCCTCCGATCGTCTCGCCCGGCACCCCGACGGCCAGGTCGGCAGACCCGTCCCCGTCGATGTCGCCGGCGGCGAGAGAGAATCCGAACGCCTCGTCACGTCGCGGCGGCGAGCGCACGCCGGTCGAGCCCTGATGGATCAGCTTGTCACCCGCACGCCGCAGACCCGAGTTCGTCCCGAAGATAACGTTCACCGCCCCGGCCCCGGGTTTGCCGTCCACCACGTCCCCAGGGACCCCCACGGCCAGATCGGCGATGCCGTTGCCATTCAGGTCTCCGATGGCAACCGCGAACCCGAAGGCCTCGTCCGCGACCGGCTTTCCGTTGATCCCGCGCGAGCCCTGACTCCACAACTGGTTGCCCGCTGCCGCGAGCCCGTTCGACGTCGCATACAGGACGTTCACCGCGCCGGCGCCGCTCTTCTTGCCGATCGTCTCTCCCGGCACGCCGACTGCGACGTCGAGGAAGCCGTCGGAATCGAGATCGCCGACGGCGAGGGAGGATCCAAAGGCGTCCCCCGCTCCGACCGTTCCGGCGATGTCCGACCGGTTTTGATGCCAGACTTCATCCGCTGCCGCCGTGAGCCCGCTCGCCGAGCCGAAGGTCACATGGATCATGCCAGCGTTCTCTCTGCCGTTCAGGCCCTCGCCGGGCACGCCGACGATCAGGTCCGCGAACCCGTCGCCGTTCACGTCTCCGGCGCCCAGGGCGGCGCCGAATCCGTCGCCCGGCTCGGCCACGTTGCCGATGCCAGGCGAGTCCTGGTGCCAGAGTTGATCGCCGGCCGCCCTCAGGCCCGCGGCCGATCCGTAGATCACGTTGACCGCGCCGGCGCGCCGGTGGCCACCCACGCGCTCACCGGGGACACCTACCGCGAGGTCGGCGAACCCATCGGCGTTGAAGTCCCCCGATGCGATAGCGGAACCGAAGAGGTCGCCCGGGCGCGCGCCGCTGGCGATCCCCGCCGAATCTTGCGTCCAGAGCTGACTGCCCGCACCGGACAAGGGCGAGCCGGAGTAGATGACGTTCACGCCTCCCGCCCCAGCGTCTCCGCCGACCGTCTCACCGGGAACCCCGACCGCGAGATCGGCGCCACCGTTGCCGTCGAAATCGAATGGTTCGATCGCGACGCCGACCGAGAAGCAGTCGGTGCAGCTTCCGCTCCCGCCATTCGGGTTGTCGACGGTGATGTCACGGGAACCGACCGGCGCCGAGCCAGCGATGTCCACGTCGACGGTGAGCTGGGTGTTCGAGACGAACGTGGTCGAGTTCACCGTCACACCGGCGCCCGAGATGGATGCCTCGGCCCCGTCGGCGAACCCTTCGCCGGTGACTGTGATGTCGCTTCCCACGACGTTGCGCGGAAGCGTCGACGGATCGGCGGTGGTGACCACAGGGTCGATGCCCGCGGCATCCGTGCGGGACGCCGGTGGGCCGTCGAAAGTCGTCGTTTCGGCATAGGTTCCGGTAACCGTGTCCCCCGGCGCGGCCAGGAGCTCGTCGGCGCCGCCGTCGCTCGCCGTCTCACTGAACGTCGCGGTCCCTTGGAAGATCCCGACGTTGGCTGCTATCTCGGTGAGGGTCACGGGGATGCCCGTCGCGTCCGAATCCGACGAAAGGGTGATGTCGACCGTCTCGAGGGCTTCGCTATCCTGGTTCAGATCCGGATCCGCGACTGAGATCGACGCCGTGTCGGTAAGGGCGTACCGCTCCGCACCCAGCGTGAGCGATCCATCCGAATAGATGACCGCGAAGTCGGAATGAGGCTCGGTCTCCCCTCCGAACAGCGGCTCGACGTACTCGACGAGGAGTCCGTCTCCTTGACCGATCAGCAACGCGTCGGCGTCGTCGTCCGATGCCGTGTCGCTGAAGGTTGCTGTTCCGACGAACGTGCCGGTGTCTTCGCCGGACTCGGTCAGCGTCACACTGATGCCGGTTCCGTCGGAAGTGGACGTAACGGTGACATCGACCGTTTCGACGGCGCCTGCGTTCTCGTTCGCCTCAGGATCGTCGACCGTGATCGTCGCCGTCTCGTCGAGGGAATAGGTGGTGGCGTCGAAGTCTACCGTGCTGTTGCCTGCGAACATCGACGCCTCGGCGGTGCGGTCCTCGGGTGATCCGTCGAACGTCGTCGTCTCCTCATAGGTCGCGATCAGGGCGTCCGAAGGCGCGACAAGCAGCACGTCGTTCCCATCATCGGTCGCCGCATCGCTGAAGGCTGCCGTGCCCGTGAACGTGTCGGCGTCGTCGCCCGTCTCGGTCAGCAGCACCGTGATCCCAGCTCCATCGGAATCGGATGCGAGCATAACGCTCACCGACTGCGCCGAACCTCCGTCTGTGTTCAGATCCGGATCCGTCACAGAGATAGACGCGGTGTCGTCGATGCCGTACATCGGCTGATCCAGTGTTATCGAGCCATCGGTCGGCACGGACGCCGTGTCGGTCCGCGCAAGGTTCCCGCTGCCGGAGAAGTTCGGCTCGTTGTAGGTGGCCGTTACGGTATCCCCCTGGCCGATCAGAAGGATGTCCGCTTCGTCGTCGGACAGGGTCTCCTCGAAGGTCGCGGTTCCGGTGAAGATTCCCGTGGCGGCCCCCGTCTCAGTCAGGACCACGCTGATGCCGGTTCCGTCAGCGGTCGAAGACAGCGTGGCCGACACGGTGTCGGGCGCGCTGCTGTCCAGGTTCCCGTCCACGTCCGTCGCCGTGATCGTCGCCGTGTCATCGAGCGCGTAGACCGTCGCGTCGAGCGTCACCGAGCCCGTGTCGGCGAACATCGTCGCCGTATCGGTCCGGCTCGCCGTACCGCCTGCGAACAGGGGCTCCGTGTACCGCAGGGTAACGGTGTTCGCCGCGGCCACCTGCAGCTGATCGTTGAGGTCGCTGGATGCCCCCGACACGAAGGTAGCGCTGCCCGAGAACACGCTGGTGTCCGCACCGGTCTCGGTGAGCGTAACGCTGATGCCGGTGGCATCCGCGGTCGAGGAGAGGTTGACCGACACAGTCTCGGCAGCGGAGGGATCCTCGTTCTGGTCGACGTCTGCGACCTGGAGTCCAGCCGTCTGTGTGCGCCGGTACCGCTCACTGTCCAGCGTGGCGGTCGCGTCGTCGACGAGCATCGTCGCAGTGTCAGTGATCGCGGCAGCCGGCGTCGCGTCCTGGTAAGTGAGCGTGACCGTGTCACCGGTGGAGACGCTCAGGATGTCCGATCCGTCGTTCGACGCCCCGGTCGTGAACGTCGCGTCGCCGGCGAACACTCCGCTGGATACCGTGGTTTCGGTCAACGTCACGCTGATCCCGGTGGCATCGGTCGTGGATGCGACGTTCACGCTGACGGTCTGCTGTGTGACGGGGTTGGTGTCCAGATCCCCGTCATCCACCACCAGGTTCGCGGTGTCGGCGAGCGCGTATCTGGTCTCGCCACCCAGCAGTACCGTGCCGAAGAAGGCCTCTCCCACGGTTTCGACGATCGCGGTGTCCGTCCGCGGCTGCGTCCCGGTCCCGTTGAACAGGGGCTCGTTGTACGTCAGCGTGACCGTGTCTCCGCTGTCGACCTGGAGCTCGTCGTTCGCGTTGCTCGAGGCGCCTGCGATGAGGTCGGCCGTCCCGGTGAAGATGCCCGTCGCCACACCCGTCTCGGTGAGCGTCACCGTGATCCCGAACGGATCCGAGGACGACACCAATGTCACCTCTAAGGCCTCGACCAGTCCCGAGTTCAGGTTGCCGTCGACATCGTTAACGGTGAGCGTCGCGGTACTGGGGAAGGTGTAGGCAGCCTGATCCAGTGCCGCGGTGGCCGAGTTCGCGAACATCGTCGCGGTATCGGTCCGCTCCACGTTGGCGTGTGAGGCGTCGAGGTAGGTCAAGGTCACGGTATTGCCCGTCGCGACGAGCAAGATGTTGAGGAAATCGTTCGACGTCGTCGTGCTAAACGTCGCCGTTCCGGTAAAGACGCTCGTGTTGTTCCCCGTCTCGTTCAGGGTCACGTTGATGCCGGTGGGGTCCACCGTGCTCTTGAGGTGGACGAACGCCTGATCGGGGTCTTCGCTATCCACGTTGAGGTCGGCGTCGCTCACCGTAAGCGTCGGTGTGTCGTTCGCGTCGTAGCGCTCGGCCGACAAGGTGGCAACGCCCTCGACCGCAGCGAAGGCCAGCCAGCTCCCGGCGAGGGCGGCGACCGAGAACACGGCCGATGCTGCCGCGATGCGGCGGCGGCGGATGGTCGAGGTGGATGTCCTCACAGGTGTCTCCTCTCGGCGGGGGAAGTGCGCAGTCGGGCGACCGGCCGCATGCTCGCGCGGCGGTTCGAGCCTCTGCTCGAACCGTTCCACGGGGCGGCTGGACTGTAAGAGAAGGACCCGAGACGGTCAATGCTTGCCGCCCCCACCCTGTTTTCACTGCTGGGGTCGGTCCCGAAGGCTGCCTCAAGCCGTGTCACATTCCCCTCCACGTGTGGTTTCGGTCGGCCGCGCGCCCTGAGGAGAGCCACGGGCGGCGACGTACGGTTGTCGTTTCGGCAGCAAGAACGTCTCGCCTGAGCAGATGTGACAGCATTTGCCGCAGGGATGCGGCAAATGGGGCGGTCGCGTCGAAGACGTCACTCGTCCTGGGACGGTTCGGCTAGCCCGCCTACGCGTACATCTCCTCGACCAGGTCCGCGTTCTTGGCCATGATCGCCGCGCGCCGGATCTTCAGGGTCGGCGTGACCTCTTCGGCCTCCATCGCGAACTCCCGGTCGAACACGTGCCACTTCTTGATCTGCTCGACCCGTGCCAGATTCGAGTTCACCTCGGCCACCGCGTTCTCGACCAGGTGCTGAACGTCGGGATGGGTCACCAGAGCCGGGAAGTCGGAGTACGGGATGCTCTTCTGGTCGGCGAAGGCGGTTACCTTCTCTTGGTCGAGGGTGAGCAACGCGATCAGGAACGGGCGCGCGTCGCCTACCACGACGACCTGCGAGATCCACGGCGAGTACTTGAGCATGTTCTCGATCACCTGGGGAGCGACGTTCTTGCCCGCGGCGGTGATGATCAGATCCTTCTTCCGATCCGTGATGCGCAGGTACCCGTCCTCGTCCAGCTCGCCGATGTCGCCGGAATGCATCCAGCCCTCCGCATCGATCAGCTGCTCGGTGGCGAGAGAGTCCTTGAAGTAGCCGAGCCCGACGTTGCCGCCCTTGACCAGGACCTCGCCATCCTCGGCGATCTTGATCTCGACACCAGGGATCGCCGGACCGACCGAGCCGATCTTGATCTTGTCGGCCGGGTTCAGCGACGTCGGGCCGCAGTCTTCCGTTTGCCCGTACACCTCTGCGACCGGCAGCCCGATCGCGTGGAAGAAACGAAGGATCTCAGGGTTGATCGGCGCGGCGCCCGAGATCAACGCCTGCGCTTGATCGAGCCCGAGCGCCCCCCGCGCGAGCGCGAACAACCCTGCGTTTGCCTCCTGATACCTTTCCTCGAGCTCGGGCGGCAGGGTCGTGCCGGCCGCGCGTGCCTCGACGCGCTTCAGACCCAGCTGGATCCCCTGCTCGGCTTTCTCCCGCGTCTCGGGATCGAGGCTCTCGATCAAGGCCATGATGCCCGCATGGAACTTCTCCCACACGCGCGGAACGGCGAAGAAGACCGTCGGACGGCATGCCTGCAGGTCGTCCTTCAGAGTGTCTAGCGACTCGGCGAACCACGTCTCGAAGCCTTGGGCGACGTGCGAGAAGTCGGTCACCACGCGCTCGGCGATGTGCGACAACGGCAGGTACGACAGCCGGCGATCGACGCCCGGCTCGCCCGGCACCATCTGACGCAACGAGTCGATCGTCCAGATGACATTCTCGTGGGAAAGCATCGCGCCCTTGGGTGGTCCGGTCGTCCCGGACGTGTACACCAGCGTGCACAGATGAGCGAGATCGACGGCGGCGACGTAGCGCTCGAACTCGCCGGCGAAGGCTTCGCCCGCCGCGAGCAGCTCGTCGAAGGTCATGACGAAGTCGTCGGATGTGACTCCGTCGGCGTCGAACACGACCGCCTTCCGTAACGACGGGAGCTCGTGCCGAACCTCCAGGACCTTGGCCAGCTGGGCCGCGTTCTCGCAGAAGATCGCCTTCGACTCGGAATGGCCCGTGATGTAGGCAACCTGCCTCGGTGAGTTCGTCGAATAGATCGGCACGGTGACACCGCCGACCGATTGGGTCGCGATGTCGGCGACGTGCCATTCCATACGGTTGCCGGACAGGATCGCCGCCATGTCGTCGGTGTCCAGACCGAGGGACCGGAGCCCACCGAACGCGCGGCGCACCAGCGAGCCGTACTCCCCCCAGGTGACCGGCGTCCACTCACCGCCTACCTTTCGACGGAATGCGACGGCGTCCGGATCGCTCGTGGTGCGGTCGAGGAACGCGCTAACGATCGTGCCACTCATGATTGGTCCCCTCCATAGGCTCCCGTGGATGCCTTAGATATACAGACCTCGAGACACCGATGGCAATGGTCACAGGGCTCGGAGCATCGATGCGTACGTCTCGACGATGGCGTCCCACGCGTGGTCGCGCTGGACGAAGGCGCGCCCGGCCATGCCCATCGCGCGCGCCCGCTCCGGCTCGGATAGCAGCCCCGCGATCGCGTCCGCGAGCGCGCGCACATCGCGACCCCCGACCACGATGCCGGTCTCGCACGCGACGATCGCCTCCGGCGCCCCGCCGGAATCGCCCGTGATCGCCGGGCGCGCGCACGCCTGCGCCTCGAGGTACACGATGCCGAGGCCTTCGACCTCGAGGTCGGCGAACCGGCTCCGACACGGCATCGCGAAGACGTCGCCGGCTGCGTAGTGCGCCGGAAGCTCCTCGTTCGGCACTTCGCCCGTGAAGACGACGGCGTCGACGACGCCCGCGGTGGCGGCGAGTCTCTGAAGGCGCGCGCGATACGGCCCGTCGCCGACGATCAGCGCGGCCGCTTCCGGAACCCGCGCGCGCACCGCCGGCAGCGCACGGATGATCTGATCCTGCCCCTTGCGCGCCACGAGCCGGCTCACGCACGTCACCACGCGACGGTCCCCGAGGCCGTGACGCGCGCGCACCTGCATCCCGCTGACCTCGGGGTTGAACCGGTCGAGCTCGACGCCGGTGGGTAGTTTGTGCACACGCACGCGCTCGCCGAGCGCGCGCGCGATGAAACGGCCGGTGTAGTCCGACAGCGTCGTGACGAGCGTCGCGCGATCCGCGATCCGACGCAGGACAGCGCGCGCGCCGGGCAGACGCGCCCACGCCACCTCGAACCCGTAGGTGTGGACGACGACCGGCGCCGAAACGACGCGGGCGGACAGGTTCATCGGCAGCACGGCCCCGTACGCGACGACATCGACGTCGCGCGACAGCGCGCCCACCTGCCGTTCGAGGCCGCGCGAGTTCCACCACAGGCTCCCATCCCGTCGAACGGTCTCCACGCTGCTCGTGGCGTCGAACCCGTCGTCGCCGTGAGGGGCCAGCACCCGCACGTCGATCCCATGCGACGGTAAGCGACGGTAGATGTTCCATAGATAGCTCTGGATCCCCCCGACGCGTGGCGGCCAATCGTTCGTGACGAGCAGTAGCTTCACGACCGCGCTGCCTCCAGCGCGATCCCGATCCGCTCCAACGTCGTGGGATGCGTGAAGAACGCCCAACGCACGAACGCGTTCGGCGTCAGATCGGCGATGTTCTCGAGCGCGAGCGACACCTCCAGAGCGACGGCGGTGTCGGCGTCGTCGGTGAGCTCGATCGCGGCCCGATCGGCGCGCGCTTCGACGCTGCGTGAGATCCCGTTGACCGCAGGCTGCGAGACAAGGCCCGCGACCGCGATGAACAGCGCGATGAAGGGGACGACCGCCGGGTCGCCGGGCGCGCGCGCGCCGATCCGCTCGAGCACCCGTCGTCTGCGCAGCAGCATCGACAGCACCACGATCCCGATCACCACACCCACCGCACCGAGGGCGGTCCCTCGCAACACGTCTTGGTAGGCATCGTGCGCGAGCTCGTGGGCGACGACGAGGTCCACCTGAGGTGGCGGAAGCTCACGCACCAGGTTGTCGAACAGCACGACGCGCTTGGTCGCACCGAACCCCGAGACGTAGGCGTTGTGCGCGGTCGTTCGGCGGCTCGCATCCGTGATCAACACGTCCCGGACCTCGACACCGGCGTCGTGGGCCAGGGCATGGACGCGCGCGCGCAACGGCTCGGGGGCCGGCTCGAACCGGTTGAACGCCGGTTCGTATAGGACAGGGAACACGAAGCTGAGCAGGAACGTCACGCCCGCCGCTCCGACGGCCACGATCACCGGCCACGCGCGCATCCACCGGCGGGCAGCGAACACGAACAGCAGCGCACCCACCGCCGACAGCACGAGCGAGAACCCCAGGCCCTTCGCAAGATCGGCCAGGTAGCCGACCGACGAGTTGGTCGCCAGACCGAAGTCTCGGTCGTGGTTGTGACGGAGCAGCGCGAGCGGAAGCGTGGCAACCACCGGAACGGCGGTGACCACGCCGGTCAACAACGCCCCCTGCACCCACCATCGGGCGCGCGTCGCGCGTTCGGACCACCGGGCGAGCCGGCGCGAACCGGGCCCCCACCCCATCGCGCCGAGCACGACCAACGACAGGCCGAGCGCACCGAAGCTCATCGCGTAGCGCGGACCGCGATAGGACTCGCTGCGCTCGATCTGCCCCTGCATGAAGTAGTCCTCGAGCCGGGGCTCGGGGGTTTGCGCGCGTGCGACGCCCCCTCCCGCGAGGACCACGAGGAAGCTGCAGGCGAGAACGGCTCGACGCATGGAGGCATCATCCTATGGTGGAGCCAGGCTACGATTGCACCCGTGCCCACCGAACGCATCGACGCGGGTCGAGCCGGACGCAAGCCACCGATCTGCCCGAACTGCGGGGAGCCGATGCGGTTCACTCGCGGCGAGCAGGTTCATGACGTCTGGGCCGAGCGGTTCGAATGTGATCGCTGTGGACGCGAGGCGTACCGGTCGTACGGCCGAGGCTCGGTCTAGCGCCGCCGAGCCGCCCGGTTCGCCGGCTTCCGCCGTACCGGCTTGCGCTTGGCGGGTTTGCGCTTAGCGGGTTTGCGCTTAGCGGGTTTGCGCTTAGCGGGTTTGCGCTTAGCGGGTTTGCGTTTTGCGGGTGGGCGTCGGCGCGTCGAGGGCTTCTTTCGTGCGGTCGTCTTTCGTGCAGGCTTGCGCGCTGTGGTCTTCGGTTTGCGCGCGGTGGTTCTCTTTCGCGTCGGCTTCTTTCGCGTCGGCTTCTTGCGCGCGCTCGATCGCTTCCTGCTCGGAGCCGGCTTCGCCGTGGCCGCGCGCACTGATCGCCTTCCCGGCGAGGTCCATCCCATGTCCATGGCCATGCGGTTCGCCGCAATCAACGTCTTCCGCCTCGGGTCGTAGCGCCAGCGGGCGGTCTGCGACCTGCCGCGGAAGGGGAACACGAACGTTACTGCCCACGGGCCGCCGTCCTGTCTGGTCGCCATCCATGCGTCCGCGTAGCTTTCGTCTGACATCCGCACGCGGCGCGCGGCCAGGTTCGCCTCGACCGCATCCCCCAACGGCAGACCCGACGGTCCCAGCTTGGGCTTCTCGAGGACCAACTCCTGAACGTCGTTGACGATCTCGCGGCGCTCGTAGAGCACCGGCGTGATGAACTGGTCCACGTAGGCCTCGTCCACACCGGCCTGCGAGGCAACCTCGGCGGGCGACATGCCGGCGCGCAGCATCCGTTGGATCTCGCGAGGCGGGATCTTCGGCTCGAGCGTCACCTCGCGCATGCGGGCCTGGACGCGGTCGGCGCGGTCGCGATCTCGCTTGGCGTAGACAGCATCCTGGAGGACGTCGAGCAGGCGCTGATCGATCGGGAGCGCGTGCGAGCCCTTCTTCCCCCGTGGCTTGTTGCTCAGGATGAGCTCATCCGCGTCCTCGGACGCACCGACGACGCGCAGCCTGATCACGAGGGAGCCCCCACGCCGCGCATTCTTGCCCACGAAGGGGAGTCGGGCAAGCACCCCTGCACGCGAACGTCGGCGCGCGCAGGGGTGCAGCCCTGGTGGTGGTGCGACGAGGGGCGCCGGCCGCAGGCGCCACCTCGCCCTCCTGGGGGAGTCTCGTCAGCCCGTCAGGTCCCCGAACCGCAGCTCGGGCAGCAGGCCTCCTTCCTTCAGCGCGCGCAGGGCCCGCGCTTCCACAACGTTGATCACCACCGCCCCCTCGGGCCGATCGAGGATCCATGTGACCAGGCAGTCCTCGCACTCTCCGGTCTCCCTGCGGGGGCAGGCGGTGCAGTCGATCACGATCCCGTTGTCGTTGGCGGCCATATCCATCACCTTCCTGATCGCGATGCTAGGACAGGGGTGTGACAGGGTCCCTGGGAGGCGCCGGTCGTCACCCTCGATCATCACGGGACCACCGTAGACCAGGCGTCCGACAGCCATCTTCGGGTCGACGGGGTCCCGTCGAGGGCAGCCGGCCGCTATGCCTTCACCTGGAGTTGCGGATGCTGCAGCTCGTTGCGGGCACCGCAACTTATTGCGGATATCGCAACCTGACGGTTCGAGCGATCTTCGGCATCGCGTGTGCGTGCTCGTGCAGGCGCCCTAGATGGCGCGTGCGTGCCGCAGCTTCACGATCTCGTCGTCGGCATACCCGGCCGCGCGCAACACCTCATCGGTGTGCTCCCCCATTCCGGGCGCGGGTTTCCCCTCCAGCGGCGGCTCGCCCACGAACCGCACCGGATTCCCGATCGCGCGCACCGGCCCGATCGGCGTGGGCACCTCGATCACCATGCCGCGCGCGTTCAACTGGGGATCTGCGAATGCCTCTTCCAAGTCGTTGATCGGCCCGAAGCACGCGTCGAGGTGCTCGAGCTCGGCCAGCCACTCGTCCCGCGAGCGCGAGTCCAGGATCTGCTGGATCTTCTCGGCCATCGCGTCTTGCTCCTCGATCGCGCTAATCTGGCGCTCGATGAACTCGGGCAGACCGATCGCAGTGCAGAATTCCGCCCAGAATTGGGGCTCGAGCGCGCCGAGCGACACGAACGCACCGTCCCCGCACCGGTAGATCCGGTAGAACGCCAGCTCACCCGACAACCGCATCGCACCGCGCTTCGGCGGCACGCCGGTCAACGCGAAGGCCTGCCCGTGGATCGACAACCACGAGAACGCCCCGTCGAGCATGGCGATGTCCACGAACCGCCCGCGTCCGGTGCGCTCGCGCTCGGAAAGCGCCGCCAGGACCCCGACCGCGGCCATCAGGCCGCCGCCGCCGATGTCGCCGATCTGGACGCCCGGCTCGACCGGCGGCCCATCGCGCGAACCGATGTAGTTCAGCACGCCCGCGTACCCGATGTAGTTGAGGTCGTGGCCGGCTCGAAGCCTGTACGGGCCGTTCTGGCCGTAGCCGCTGATCGCGCAGTAGACGAGCCGCTCGTTCTCGGCCGAAAGGGCGCCGTACCCGACCCCGAGCCGGTCCATCACGCCGGGCCGGAAGGACTCGATGACCACGTCGGCGTCGAGCGCGAGGCGCTTCAGGACGTCCACGCCCTCGGCGGTCTTCAGGTTAAGCGTGATCGAGCGCTTGCCGCGGTTGAGCGCCAGATGGCCGCTGGCGACGTCGCCGGCCATCGGGGGCATCCAGCGGATGTAGTCGCCCTTGCCCGGCTCCTCGATCTTGATCACGTCCGCGCCGAGATCGGCGAACAGCAGGGTGCAGTAGCCGCCCGGCAACAGGCGCGTGAGGTCCAGGAACTTCAGGTGACCCAGCGGGCCGCTCACTCGGCCGCCACTCGGGGGATCCGCTCGATCGCGTCGGCGGAGCCGCACCACCGGCAGACCACTCGCTCGACCGTCTCGGAGAGCACTTCGGTCTCCTCGACGGTGGGTTGTCCGGCCAGGGAGTAATGCAGGAACTCCTTCGTCCGACGGGTCGCCACCACGTCGAACCTGGTCAGGTTCCCGCACGCCGAGCAGCGGAAACGCGTTTCTGGCTCGGATGCTGTCACTGTGGGGGCGGAGTATATCCGGCGAGATGGCGGCCACCCTTGAACCCGAACGTATGTTCGAGTATGGTGTCCCGACCATGACCGTCGCCACGCCGGTCACTCCCCCAGGAGCCACCACCCTGTTGGGAGTCGGCCCGGCGCGGACGACGGTGGTTCCCCTGCAGCGCTCCTTCGACGACCTCGGCTCGGCGCTGGTGGACACCGAGTTCTGCGTGTTCGACCTCGAGACCACCGGCGGATCCCCAGACACGTGTCGCATCACCGAGATAGGCGCCGTGAAGGTGCGCGGTGGCGAGGTGCTGGGCGAATTCCAGGCGCTGGTGAACCCCGAGGTGCCGATCCCGCCTGCCATCACGATGCTGACCGGCATCACCGATCAGATGGTGAGCGATCAACCGCCCATCGAGTTCCTGCTCCCGGCGTTCCTCGGTTTCGTCGGCGGCGCGACCTTGGTCGCACACAACGCCTCGTTCGACACCCGGTTCATCCGCGCGAACCTGGTGCGCCACGGGTACCCCGTGCTCGACAACCCGGTCGTGTGCACGGTGCGGCTCGGGCGGCGACTCGTGCGCGACGAGGTCCCGAACCTGAAGCTCTCCACGCTTGCTTACGCGCTGCGCGCGCGCACCCAGCCGACCCACCGCGCGCTCGACGACGCGCGCGCGACCACCGACGTGTTCCACGCGCTGCTCGAGCAGTGCGGGCGCTGGGGCGTTACCCACTTGGACGACCTGCTGTGGTTCCAGTCCGCCCGCGGCCACCCCTCGTACAAGAAGGTGCGGCTGGTCGAGGGGCTCCCGCGCGCGCGCGGCGTGTACCTGTTCCGCGACCAGCGCAACCGCACGCTGTACGTGGGCAAGGCGACCGACCTGCGCACCCGCGTGCGCTCCTACTTCGGCGGCGACGAGCGCAAGCGCATCGACGACCTGCTGCGCCAGATGACCTCGGTCGATCACGTCGTGTGCGCGACGGATCTGGAAGCCTCGGTCCTCGAGGCGCGCCTGATCCGCGCGCACTCCCCTCCGTTTAACCGCGCGCTGCGCGGCCGGCGCGCGCAATGGTGGTTGCGGCTGACCTCGGATCGCTTCCCGCGGCTCACTCGCTCGAAGACACCCGCCGGCCTCGGGCCCTTGTCGTCCGGCGCGGCCGAAGCCGTGCGCGACGCGATCGAGGCGGCGTCGGACATCCGCACGTGCACGCTTCGCATCACCGCCAAGACGCGCTCGCCGGCGTGCGTGCGCGGCCAGATCGGGCGATGTCCCGCGCCGTGTGAACGCGACGTCGATCCCACGTCGTACGCGACGGTGGTCGAGCCGGTCGCGCGCGCCCTCGACGGGGATCCGACCGGGATCGTCGACGCACTCCGGGCCCGGCTCGAGCAGCTGATCGAACAAGAACGGTTCGAGGAGGCCGCGAGCGCGCGCGAGCACGTCCGCGCGGTCGTGCACGCAGTTCGAGCCGCGCGCGCGTCCGAGATGCTGGCGCGCGCGGGACGGGTCACGGTGGCCCTCGGGGAACACCGCGTGTCGATCGAGCGCGGGTTCCTGGCGTCGGTCGGCGGACGCGCGCTGCCGGTGGACACCGACGACCACGCCGACGAGACCCGGATCGTCGCGTCGTGGCTCGCGCGCAACGTGCGGCGGATCGGGCTGGTGTCCTGCGGCGGCGATCTCGCCGAGTGGGTGGCAGGCGGCCGGTTGCTCGCGGAGTGGGACCGGCGCTTCAAGGCGCTCGCGCGCGCGGACAGGGACTAGGCTCCAAGGCATGACCTCGTTCCCCGAACAGGGTATGGAGCTCACGCATCTGCTGGTGGTCTTGGACATCCAACGGTCGCGTGACTGGTACACCACCGTGCTCGGCGCGACCCTGTATCGGGAGTATGGCGGCTCGTCGGTCGTCCTGCAGCTCCTCGATCACTGGCTGCTGCTCGTCACCGGCGGCGGGCCGACCGAGGACAAGCCGACCGTCACCTTCGCCCCGCCGGACGATCCCGATCGGGTGAGCAGCGAGCTCATCTTCCGGGTGCCGGACTGCCGGGCGGCGTACGAGACCTTGCGCGCGCGGGGCGCGGAGTTCCTCTCGCCACCGGTCGACAACGGCTACGAGGTCCGCGCGTTCTTCCGCGACCCGGACGGTCATCTGTTCGAGATCAGCGAGATCTCGTCCTGACCGACCCATCCCGCTCGGGGTAAGGTTCCGCCTCTCGACCGACGAGGAGCCGAAAACCATGGGCATCGAGGATCTGTTCTCCATCCACGGCAAGACCGCGGTCGTCACCGGCGGGTCGCGCGGCATCGGGTTGATGATCGCCCGCGGGTTCGTCGAAGCCGGCGCGCGCGTGTACATCTCCTCGCGCAAGGCCGACGTTTGCGAGCAGGTCGCCAATGAGCTCGGCGAGATCGGCGAGTGCGTCGCGGTGCCGGCGGACCTCGGCACGATGACCGGCGTCGAACACCTCGCCGCCGAGGTCGCCAAGCACCAGCCCGCCGTGCACATCCTGGTGAACAACGCCGGCACCGCGTGGGGCGCGCCCATCGACGAGTTCCCCGAGAAGGGCTTCGACAAGGTGATCGACCTGAACCTCAAAGGCTTGTTCTTCCTCACGCAGAAGCTGCTCCCATTGCTGCGCAAGGCGGCGACGCCCGACGATCCCGCGCGCGTGATCAACATCGGCTCGATCGACGGGATACGGGTGCCGTGGTTCCAGAACTTCTCGTACTCCGCCGCGAAGGCCGGCGTACACATGCTGACCCGGCATCTCGCGCACACCCTGCACACCGACAACATCACCGTGAACGCGATCGCGCCGGGTCTGTTCAAGAGCCAGATGACCGCGTTCGCCTACGCCGACGAGTCGACCGCCGAGCACATCGCCGACGGGATCCCCCTCGGGCGCGACGGCCGGGAAGACGACATCGCCGGTACCGCGATCTACCTGTCGTCGCGCGCCGGCTCGTACCTCACCGGCGCCGTGATCCCGGTCGACGGAGGCGTCTCGACGCATGGGTAGGCGCGAGCTGCCGGTGATCGCCTGTTCCCTGGATGCCGAGGGCCAGGCACGGCGCGCGCGCGACATCCGGGATCTGCTCGCGTCGTCGCTCGTCGAGCGCGCGGACCTCGGCGGCGGAGCGCGCCTGGTGTTCGAGCCGAGCGCGGCGGAGCGCGCACGCACGCTCTTCGAAGCGGAGCGCGAGTGCTGCCCCTACTGGACGATCACCACCAACGAGGTCGAGCGCGGGCTCGCCGTGACCATAACCGGGCCCGCCGAGGCCGCCCCGATCCTGCGCGCGCTGCTCGGCGCGTAGCTGCGCCGTACGTACCAGAACGTCCGAACGGCCATATCGCGGCCCCCCGCTCTCGCATACCGTCGAGGGATGAGAGGCATCCGTGGGGGCGCGGTCGTAGTGCTGGTCGCGGCGACCGCGTGCGGCGCAGGCCCCGCGCCCCTGAGCGCGGACCGCTTCGTCGATCCGGACCCGTTCGAGCCCCGGATCGAAAGGCCGACGCGAACGGCCGTGGAAACCGCTTCGCCAGTCCCGACGCTCGCGCCGGAAGCCTCTCCGAAGCCACGCCCCGCCCGCTACGAGATCCCGCAGGGTCACCCCGTTCCGGCCGGCAGTCTCCTGGTCGCGACCAAGGACGGAAGAACCGTCACGGTCGCCGCCCTCGACATGACGACCGAGGATGAGACGGTCGTCCTGACGTACACCGAGTCGGCGCCGGCGGACCACTCCGGCAACTACTGGGATGAGCGGCCGCCGTCGGTCGCGCTGTCGCCCGATAGAGAGGAGCTCGCCCTCGGATCCGGTGACGGGCTGTTCCTGATGGACGTCCGAACCGGGACGACCCGCGCTCTGATCGCCCGGGTCACCGAGCCGAACGTGGACAACCACGGAGCCCCCGGTTGGTCGGTCGATCTCCCCTACGACACCTTCGCGTTGGTGACCCCGGTCTGGTCCCCAGACGGCCGCTACCTCGCGTTCGAGGAGGTTCACTACGAGGGCTCGACCTTCGGCTTCTACGACGTGCGTGACGAGGCCTACTTCTCGCAGCGTCGCCTGCCGTACTCCTACGCGCAGCCCTCCCTCGGCGCGATCTCGTGGTCGCCGGCGTCGGCCACCACGGTCGTCCCCGGTAACGGGGTCGACGAGGTGGTCGGGCTCTACGTGTCGGAACCGGGTGACCCAACACGCTGCACGCTCATCGACGTCGGTGAGGTCGATCACCTCGGCGCGGCAGCTCCAGGGCCCGACGGCGCGCGCATCGCCTTCACGTCCGGCTCGACCTATGACGCCTTCAACCGGCTCGCCATCGTTCAGAGCGACGGCGATATCCGAACGATCGACGACGAGGGGCTGAAGGATGGGGTCGCGTTCGATGCACATGGTGACCTCTGGTGGGTCGAGGAAGGGGATGTCCTCCGCTGGGACGGGGCCGGGACCCACGCGACCGGCGATCTGAGTGACCACCTGGACTGGGCCTTCGTCGAGCTCGGCGACGAGCGCATCACGCTGGCCGGTCGGTCGAGAGACCTGGGCATCGCACGCTTCGTCGCCGTCGATCCGGTGACGGGCGAAAGATCCTTCCGCCACGACTCACCCACGGACTACACGACGTATCTCGGTATCGCCTGAGCCCGGCCCGGTACGCTGCCGGCATGGACGACCTCGAGGCGCGCGCACTCCCCTGGCGGGACGAGTTCCCGATCCTGAAGGAACAGACCTACCTGATCTCGGCATCGCTCGGGCCGCTGTCGAACCGAAGCCGTCGGTACCTCGATGGGTTCCTCGACCTGTGGTCCACGGTCGGATCCCCCGACGTCGTGTGGTTCGAGAACATCTTCCCCACCTACGACCGGATCCGGGAACTCGTGGCCGGCCTGATCGGGGCGCGCGCGCACGAGGTGGCGCTGACCCCGAACATCTCGGTCGCGCTGTCGATCGTCGCGAGCCTGTTCGAATACCGCGCGCGCCCCAAAGTCGTGATCACCGAGCTGGACTTCCCGACCGACCATCACGTGTGGAAGGCACAGGGTGGCCGCGGCGTGGATGTCCACGTCGTGTCGAGCCGGGACGGCATCACGATCGAGACCCAGGACGTGCTGGACGCGATCGACGAGCGCACGCAGCTCGTGCAGGTGAACAGGGTGCTGTTCCAGTCGGGCGCGATCATCGACCTCGAGGCGATCGCCGCGCGCGCGCACGAGGCCGGCGCCTACGTCTTGGTCGACGACTTCCACGGTTGTGGCGTGTTGCCGCTCGACGTCTGGGGAGCCGGCGCCGACTTCTACACGACCGGCGTCTTGAAATGGCTATTGGGCGGCGGGGGCCTGTCGTTCCTGGTCGTTCGCGAGGACCTGATCGAGCGCTTCGAGTCGCAGGTCACCGGCTGGTGGGCACAGGATCCCGCGCACTACTTCGATGCGGAACGTCACCTCGCCGGCGACGCGCGCCGGTTCGAGACCGGTACGACGGCCGGCCCCGTGGCCTATCTCGCGCTGGGTGGGCTCGAGATCATCACCGAGTTCGGCGTCCAGAACGTGCGCGCGCGCCATATCGAGTTGACGTCATACGCGGCTGAGCGCGCGGGGGCAGCGGGTCTCACGGTGGCTTCGCCGATGGATCCGGCTCGGCGCGCGGGCCTGGTTCGTGTCCTGGTGCCCGACGCCAAGACCGTGTTCCGAACCCTCCTCGAGCGCGGCGTCGTCGTTGACGAGCGCGCCGGTGGCCTGCGCGTAGCGCCGCACTTCTTCACCACCCGTGAGGAGATCGACGTCTTATTCAACGCGCTCGACGAGATCCTTGGATGAAACGAGCCGGAACATGAACGAGGGGCCCGCGGGCCCCTCATCCACACCATGACGCTTCTCGCTACGCGTCGAGTATCCCTACGACCACCTCGCAGTTGACCGTGTGCACGATCCCCCCCACGGCGGTCGGCAGTGCGGGCTCGAGCCCGTTGTGGATCGGGTCGGACAGCGTTCCGTCCTCGTTGGTCTCCTGCTCGATGCAGGTGAACTCTTCCTCGCCGCCGCCACCGCCGCACTCCGGATCGGGGTCGAGCTCGCAACCGGGCTCTTCCTCGCCGTCGGGGATGCCGTCGCCGTCGTCATCGTCGTCGCAGGCATCGCCCTGACCGTCGCCGTCGGTGTCGGTCTGATCGGGATTCGCAACCGACGGGCAGTTGTCGTTAGCGTCGTCGATCCCATCGCCGTCGGTGTCGGTCTCGCCGCCACCGCCGCACTCCGGATCGGGGTCGAGCTCGCAACCGGGCTCTTCCTCGCCGTCGGGGATGCCGTCGCCGTCGTCATCGTCGTCGCAGGCATCGCCCTGACCGTCGCCGTCGGTGTCGGTCTGATCGGGATTCGCAACCGACGGGCAGTTGTCGCTCGTGTCGTCGATCCCATCGCCGTCGGTGTCGGTTTCGCCGCCACCGCCGTCGTCGTCGTCGTCGCACGCGTCACCGATGCCGTCGCCGTCGCCGTCCTCCTGACCGGGGTTGGCAACGTTCCGGCAGTTGTCATCCCGGTCGTTGATCCCGTCGCCGTCGGTATCGATGCACGGCGCAGCTCGCTCCCCCGGACGCCCATGGTCGGCATCGCATGGAGGATTGGATGGCGGGTTGCCCTTCCCATTGCCGGGATCGGCCAACACCGCACCGACACTTCCCAGGACGAGCAGAAGCACGGCGAGCGCGAAGAGAACTCTCCGCATGAAGCCCCCCTTTCCGTTTGGCCCCGTCGAGAGGTCCTCGACTGTCTTGCCTGATTCCTTACCCTTCTTCCTTTATCGCCGAAACACCTCTTTGGGAAGGGCTCCACCCGAGAAAAGCTTCGCTCTGGATAGACGAAAGGGACAGAAGCTCCCCCGAGGACGTAGTGGACGGGGATCATCGGTGCGATCCGGCACCCTCGGGCACGGCGGCTGAACGGACCGTTCCAGCCATCGTTCTGCCCCGCGACCGCATCGGAACGCGGGGGGAAACGTGTCCAAGAAGATCGCGCTCGGGCTGGCGTTCGCCGCCATGCTCTCCGGCTCGTCGGCAGTGGGTCGGCCCGGAGGATCGGACTCGACGCGCGCGCTCGTCGGTGTCGTTCCGGCTGCCGCAGCGGCGGTCGAACGCGCCATCGATGCGCTGGGAGGTTCGGTCGATTGGCGAACCTCCGACGGAGCCATCCTGGCGGTACAGGCGGAGACCCCGGTGATCGACTTCATCGAGCGGCTCGCGCTCGTTCCCGGTGTGCGCTTCGCGGAACCGGACGCAGGCGCGGTCGTGGACGCGACTCCCAACGACGAGCGTTACGCCGAGCAGTGGGGTCCGGCGAAGATCTCGGCCCCTGAGGCATGGGGCGTGACCCAGGGGTCGGACGCCGTGATCGTCGGCATCGTCGACTCGGGTATCGACTACACCCATCCAGATCTGCGCGCGCGCATGTGGCGGAACCCCGCCGAGATCGCTGACGGCATCGACAACGACGGCAACGGGTTCGTCGACGACATCCACGGGGTGGACTGCCGGAACCGCGACGGCGATCCCATGGACGACAACAACCACGGGACCCATGTCGCCGGGATCATCGCCGCCGACACGAACAACGGCATCGGGATCGCCGGCGTGGATCGCCGTGCGCGCCTGATGGCTTTGAAGTTCCTCGGCGCCGACGGAAGGGGCTTCCTAAGCGACGCGATCCGGTGCATCGACTACGCGATCGCCCACGACGTCTCTGTGACGAACCATTCATGGGGCACGACCACCAACTCTCGCGCGCTCCGCGACGTGTTCGCGCGCGCAGCTGCCGCCGATCAGATCGCGGTCACCTCGGCCGGCAACGCCGGCGTAAGCACCGATACGTCCCCGCACTACCCCTCGGGCTTCGAGCTCGACTCGATCATCGCAGTCGGTTCGTCCTCGCAACTCGATTCGCTGGCGGCTTCGTCGAACTACGGCGTGCGCTCGGTCGACATCGCCGCCCCCGGTGTCGGGATCCTCAGTACGGTTCGAGGCGGATACGCCAACAAGAGCGGCACATCCATGGCGACGCCGCACGTCACGGGGACCGTCGCGCTGCTGCGCGCCGCGTATCCCGGGATCGGCATCGAGGCAGTGCGCCGCAGATTGATGTTCGGCGCCGATCGTCCCTCGGAGATCGAGGGGCGCGTCGCGTGGGGCCGACTGAACGTCGCGCGCTCGCTCGAGCGCGACGTCGCGGCACCCGGGTCACCGGCCCTACGAACCCTCGGGCGACCCGGCGGTCTCACGGTTGCCTGGCTCGCACCCGATGACGATGCGCGCCCGACCGGGATCGAGCCCGTTGCCGTCTACGAGTTGCGGTACCGCCTGCGATCCGGCACCTCGTGGATCGCGACCACGGCCCCAACGCCGGCTCCGCCCGGAATCCCCCAAGCCGTGTCGATCGATGGTCTCCTGAGCGGGAAGACCTACGAAGTGTGGCTGGTTGCGATCGACAACGTCGGCAACCGCTCCTACCCGGCGCGCGCGTACGCCACGACCGCTTGAGAACGGTTTAGCCCGGCTCGTGGTGAACGATCTGCCCCGAGCGCATCACCAGGAGCGGGTTCCCTAGCACGTCGAGGCTCAGCCGCGGATCGCCGGCCACCAGTACCAGGTTCGCGTGGGCGTCCGGCTCGATCAGACCGCCGGGCAGCGCGTAGGTTCGAGCCGGAACCGACGTCGCGGCGGCGAGCACGTCCTCGAGGGTCATGCCGGCGCGCCGCATCAGGCGGAGCTCGTCGACGTCGATGCCGTGGGAAGCCGGATCGTTTCCCATGTCGGTGCCATAGACCACGCGACCGCCCGCGGCTGCGAACCGCAGAACATTGTCGATGCGCGCGCGGCTCGGCCCGACGTGCAAGGTCGGGACGAGCGTGAGGCCCGTATCGACCATGCGGTCGATCAGCGGGTTCGGGATCGTAGCGTCGTCCCACAGGCCGTGCGCCAGCTCGGCGATCCCAGCGTCGAGCGCTCGCTCGAGCTCGGCAACGGTGGCGCAGTGACACGTGACCTCGCGGTCGCGCTCGCGCGCCGCCTCGACGAGGGCACGCAACGTGGCGTCGTCCAGGGTCGGCCCAGCGCGCGGGTCGAGCGCGACCTTGATCACCCACACGCCATCGTCGGCCAGTCGGTTCACGGCCGCGCGCGCCTGTTCAGCATCGGCGATCTCGAGCGCACTGCCCTCCGGTGCCCACGCAGCGCGCGCCGGGTAGCCGCCGGGCGCCGTCAGCATCGGACCCGCGAACAACAGGAACGGACCCGCCCCACGCTCCGCGCCGAGGGTGCCGGCGAGCTCCTGCACGCGCTCGAGCGGCCATCCGAGGTCGCGCGCGATGGTGACGCCGCCCTCCAGCACCGCGCGCGGATCGGTCAACCCGAGATGAACGTGGGCATCGATGAAGCCGGGAAGCAGCGTCCGGTCGCGGCCCTCGATGATCTCGGTGCCCTGCTCGAGGTCGATCTGGTATGCCGGTTCGACCCTGGTGATCGTGTCCCCGCGCACGACGACGGTTCGATCCTCGACGAACCGCGCGCCGTCGAACACGGTCACACCCACGATCGCGATCGGGTGGCCGATCAACCGCCGCTCCCCCGGCCCGCGACGGACGATGATCGTGAAAGCCACCAGGACGAAGAACGCCACCAGAGCCCACAGGGTCGCACGGGAGTGACGGCGCGCTCGTTCGTGGGCCGGCCGTAGATCGGGATCCATCTACGACGCGGGGGCACGCTGCGAGGTCTCGCGCAGCCGTTCGAGCGCGGTGCGCGCCGCCCCCGAAAGGATCGACTCGCGCGCGCGGCCGAGGCCGTCGGCCAGGTCGCCCGCGACCCCGGCGACGTGCAGCGCCGCCGCCGCGTTCAGCGCCACGGCGTCGGCGACGGGGCCACCGTCACCGTCCAGCATGCGCTCCGCGATCTTCGCGTTGTCTTCGGCCGTGCCGCCATGGAGGTCGGTCGCCTGCGCGCGCGGGATGCCGAGCGACAGCGGGTCGAACGTGGAACGACTGACCTCGTCTGTGACCTCCCACAACTGCGATGTCGTCACGGTCGACAGCTCGTCGAGCCCGTCGTCGCCGCGGAAGACCATCGCGCGCTCGGCTCCGAGCCGCACGAGCGCCTTGGCGATCTTCGGTGCCATGCCGAGGTCGCTCACGCCGATGGTCTGGCGGCGCGCACCGGCCGGGTTCGTCAGCGGCCCGAGGAAGTTGAACACGGTCGGGACGCCGAGCTCGCGGCGAACCGGTCCGGCGTGGCGCATCGCGGGGTGGAACGCGGGCGCGAACAAGAAGCCGATGCCTGCCTCGGCGATGCATGCCGCCACGCCCTCGGGCGGGAGTTCGATTGTGACCCCGAGCGCCTCCAAGAGGTCGGCCGAGCCACATTGCGAGGACGCCGCGCGGTTCCCATGCTTGGCGACCTTCGCGCCCGCGCCGGCCACCACCAGCGCCGCCATCGTTGAGATGTTGCACGTTCCGGCTCGATCGCCGCCTGTGCCACAGGTGTCCACGACCGGCTCGTCGATGGTGACCTTCAACGAGAACTCGCGCATCACCTCGGCCAAGCCGGCGATCTCGTCCACGGTCTCGCCCTTCGAGCGCAACGCCAGCAGGAAGCCGCCGATCTGGGCCGGGGTCGCCTCGCCGCCCATGATCTGCCGCATCGCCGCCGCGGCGGTCCCGCGCTCGAGGTCCTCCCCGTGCACGAGCCGGGCGAGGGTGTCTGGCCACGAGAAGTCGCTCATGGACCGCCAGTATATGGCTCCGCGCGCGCGCTATCGTGGGAGATCATGCGGATCGCGGTGGGCTCGGACGAGCGCAACGCCGTCACGGATTTCGTGCTGGCCGACCTGCGCCGCCGTGGCCACGAGGTCGTGACGGTCCTGGGACCGGCCGGCGATCGCCACGAGCAGTGGGCCGACGTCGGACGCGGCGTGGCCGAGGCGGTCGCGCGCGGCGACGCCGATAACGGGGTGTGCTTCTGTTGGACCGGCACCGGGGTCACGCTGGCGGCGAACAAGGTGCGCGGTGCGCGCGCGGCTTTGTGCACCGATGCCGTGCAAGCGCGCGGCGCGCGCGCGTACAACGACGCGAACGTGCTCGGGATGAGCCTGCGCCTCACCAGCGAGGCGCTCGCGAAGGAGATCCTGGACGCCTGGTTCGATCAGACCGAACTCGATCCGACCGAGGTCCCCAACATCGCCAAGGTCAAGGCCGCCGATCAGTGATCGGCGAGCAGGGCAGCGAGTTGCGCGGCATTACGCACGCCTTGGTCCCGGTAGCAATTGTTGAACAAGACGTGCGTGCGCCTCGTCTCGGCCGCCAGGTCGAACAGCCGCGGCTGCCACTCCTTCAGTTCGGACTCTTCGTACAAGTAGTTGAAGCGCTCGGCAACCGTGATCCCTTTCTTCTTCCAGGTCTCGCTGTTCCTGCCGTGGAACCGGACGACGGATAGATCGTCCGCCGTCGCCCCCACCACGGGAGGGATCGACGAGGAGAACCCCTGTGGCATGTCCACGCACACGTACGGCAGGTTCAGCTCCGACAGCCATGCAAGCGTTCGCTCCTGATGCTCGGTCGTGTCCATCCACGACGCCCGACGGAACTCGATCGCGCACCGATAGTCGGGCAGGCGCTCCGACAAACCCTCGACGTAGGACTTGTTAGCGCGCGAGGGCGTGAACCATTCGGGGAACTGGAACAACACGCATCCCAGCTTCCCCGCCGAGTGCAGCGGCATCAGCGCCTCGCGGAACATCTCGAAGACCTCATCGACTACACCGGGCTCGAGGTCTCGCGGATACACGCTCTGCTTGCCTTCCGGCGCCGCGTCGCGCAAGTCCTTCGGCAGCGCGCGCACCTGCGCCGGATGCTGGGTCATCAGGCTGAACGCCTTGATGTTGAAGGTGAAAGCGGACGGCGAGCGCTCGACCCACAGCTCGGCGTTCCGCTTCGACGGCAGCCCGTAGTAGCTCGAGTCGACCTCGACCAATCGAAACTGCGACGCGTAGTACTTCAGGCGGTCCTCGGCCGAGGTGACATCGCGTGGGTACCAGCCCGACTCGAGCAACGTCTTGTCCGTCCAAGACGACGTGCCGATCAGGATGTCGGTCATGCGAAATATCGGCGGACCAGCTTCTCGGCTATGCGGGTCGCGACGGCTTGCGCGGTCAAGGTGGGATTGGGGCCGCCGATCCCGTTCGGGAAGACGCTGGTGTCGGCGATGAACAGGCGCGCCACAGCATGCGCCTCTCCCTCGGGATCGACGACCGACGCGGCGGGATCGGCGCCCATCCGCATCGTTCCGTGCATGTGGATCGTGGAGGGCGTGGCGTCTGCTCGATGGATCGTCGCGGGGTCCGCGCCGGCCGCGATCAGCACCTCTGCCGCGCGGCGCGCGAGCCAGTCCCGGCGCTGGGTAGTGCGTTGGGTCGCGTGGTAACGCACGCGAGGAGCGGGGTTGTGCTCGTCCGCGGCGGACGTCAAGGTGACGCCGTTGCCGGCATCGGCCTCGTCATCGACGCTGACCACGATCATCAGCGTCCGCCGGTACGCCTCCATCCGTCGTTTCAACGTGGTTCCCCACGTGCGCCCGCGGAGCTTCCACGGCGCGTCCTCTTCGGTCGACGGTGGCCCCATCGCGGTGCCGAGCGCGAAGGCCAGGGGCCCCAAACCTTGGGTCTCGATGAAGCCGTAGCCGGGGAACTCCGCGCGCACCATCGAGGTCTGGCCCTCGAACATGTCGACGTCGGTCGGGAACACGCCGCTGAGGTAATCGAACCAGTGCGTCGTCAGGGTGCGACCGACGACGCCGTTGTCGGGCAGGCCCGCCGCCAGCCAGAGCCGAGGCGTCTCGATCGCGCCGGCGCACAGCACGATCGCGCGCGCATCCTGCTCGACGAATGTTCCTGCTGCGTCGCGGTACCGGACCGCGCGCGCGCGCAAGCGTCCCTCGTGCTCCTCGGTCACCAACCCGGTGACGAAACACCCGGTGCGAAACTCGCACCGGCGCGTGCGCAGCGCCAGCGGTGCGTAGGAGACGTTCGTCGAGCGCTTCGCGGTCCGCTCTAGCGGCGCCCCGTCGGGGTTCCGACAGCCGACGATGCACTCGCCGCACTGCGTACATCCGTCGATCGCGGGGTACCGAAGGGGATCCGTTGCCTCCGCGATCGGCAGGATCGCGTTGGGTTGCATGCGCCAGCCGCTCGTGCGCACGTCGGGACCCGGGACGTGCTCGATCCCGATGCCTTCGCACCCGGCGATGAACAACTCGTCCTTCCGCGCAACGATCTCGGGGACCGCGACGGGCAGGGTGTCCTCGACCTTGTAGTAGTAGGGAACGAGCTCCTTGTACGGGAACGGCCAGCCGTCGTCGATAGCGGCGGGATAGGCGCGGGGGCAGTTCCCGCCGAAATGGAGCGTGTTGCCGCCGACGCCAGCGGTTTGGAACAACCACGCGACGCCGTCGCGCTCGCGCGGCCACGGCGGCAGGTTGCGATCGGGAGGTCCCCAGCGCAAGACCGAGTCGAACGGGTTCAGCATGTCCCACTCGAGCCCCGTGAACTCCTTCTGCGGCTCGTGCCAGGGACCCGCCTCGAGCACCACGACCCCCAACCCGGCCTCGGCGAGCTCCTTCGCGACCACGGCACCGGTGCCGCCCGCACCGACGACGAGAACGTCGGGAGTGCTGAGATCCATCAGGAGCCTTCCTCGCGCAGCAAGCCGCGCCGGCCCCGAGAAGGGCCGTCGAAACCCGACAACCTCCACCCGAGAGGGCGACGGGTCAGACCGCCCTGGGCGTCCTGGCCGGTCCACTCGCTGTAGACCGCGGCGATGGCCAGCAGGCCGATCACCGTCGGTAGCTCGCGCAGCTGCTCGACCTCATGCGACTCGAGCGCCGCGAGCACGGCGCGGCGCTCGTCGAGCCCTAGATCCGCGAAGGGCGTATCGCCGAAGCGCTCGGCGGCGAGCCCGTCCAGCAGATCGGGCACGCCGGCGGACAACCCTGGGATCATGTAGTCGAGGTAGTGGACGATGAACCGTTCCGCCTCGACGTCGGCAGCTCCCGGGGTGGCGTCGTGCGGCGGGCCGGGGACGAACACCTCGGCAGCCGCGCGCAGCGTCCGAGCCGCGTCGGCAGCCACGGCTACTCCGCCGGCGCCGGTGTCAGCTCCGACGCGGCGGTGGATCCGCCGAGATCGAGGTCGTCTTCGCTCTTCCCGTCGCCTGCGCCCCGCTCGGCGACCAGCTCGAGCGCGGCGTCCGCGAGATCGAACGGATCGATCGGCTGGAGCAGCCACCGGTCTGCGCCCGACCACCCAGCGAGCCAAACGTCCTGCGCGCGGTCGAGCACGATCAGCACGGCAGGAGGCTCCGGCAGGATCTTCAGCTCCCGCGTGAGACCGAACGCGCCGAACGGCTCAGTCCATTCGTCGGCGATGACGAGGTCGAAAGGCTCGTCGGACGCGAGGCGAACCGCCTCGAGCCCGTTGGAGGCTTCGTGGGCTTCCCACGCCGGACCGAGCGCGGAGCGCATCCAGGTGCGCGCGCCGGGGACGTGGCTGACGATCAGGACCTTCACGGCTCCGAATCCTACCCGGCACGGCCCGGTCGGCCCGAACTCGACCGGGTTCTGAGGGGTCTGGGAAGCCCTGAGGTACAGTCTGCGGCGGCACGGAAGGGGGCTACAGATGGAACGTTCGATGACGCAGAAGCTTCTCGCGGAGTTCGTGGGCACGTTCGCACTTATCTTCATCGGCGCCGGCACGATCTTGTCCGGCCACGGCGCCAATATCGTTGCCGTGGCCTTCGCACACGGCCTTACGATCGCGGTGATGGTGACCGCGGTCGGTCACGTCTCGGGTGGGCACTTCAACCCGGCGGTGACGATCGCAGCCCTATCCACCCAGAAGATCGCAGCGAAGGATGCGATGGGCTATATCGGAGCACAGATCCTCGGCGGCGTCGCGGGCGCAGGGCTCCTTCGGGGCGTCCTGCCCTCATCGGTGGTCTCGAACCGCCCCGACCTCAACCTCGGGACCCCAGGGCTCGCCGGCGAACTGACGGCGGGCAGCGGCGTGGTCATCGAGGCGGTACTCACGTTCTTCCTCGTATGGGTCATCTTCGCGACCGCGATCGATCCCGAGGGCGCCTTCGGCAAGATCGCCGGCCTTGCCATCGGCCTCACCATCACGCTGGACATCCTGATGGGCGGCGTTTGGACGGGCGCCGCGATGAATCCGGCGCGCTGGCTCGGACCTGCCTTGGTGTCGGGGGTCTGGTCGAACTGGTGGGTCTGGGTCGTCGGCCCGATCGCCGGAGGTATCGTCGCAGCCGTGCTGTACGACTCAGGGATCCTCCTGACGCGCGGCACGGGCGGCGAGGCCCTCACGGCCGAGGGAGCACCGCACGGCTGGGGCGCGCACGGCGAGGACGAAGATTCCACCCCCGACGCGCACGAGGACTGAAGCTAGACGAACGGGACCACTCCCCACGGGCCGGTCCGCGCGCCTTACGATGGGGAAGTCACGGGAGGACCCATGGGATACCAGATCGAGGTTCGAGCGCTCGAGCCCCAGCTGTTCGCGTACATCAGCGCGACCGAGATCCGGCTCGACGAGATCGGCAAGACGATGATGTCCGCACTGCCGGCAGTGTTCGCCTACGTGCAGCAGCACGGTGGACCCACCTCTCCCCCACTCATCCGGTACACGCGGATGACCGAGGACGGCATGGTCGACATGGAAACCGGCGTCCTCACCGCCGGTCCGATCGAGTCGAGCGGCGACGTGCGCATCGGCGAGCTCCCGGGAGGCGAGATCCTCTTCACGGTGCACACCGGCCCCTACCAAGAGCTCCACAAGGCGTACGCAGCGATCGGCGAGTGGCTGAAGGGGAACGACCGCGCCGACGGTGGCGCACCCTGGGAGATCTACATCGACGATCCGCAGAGCACGCCGGTCGAGCAGCTGCGGACCGAGGTCTATCAGCCTTTGGCTTAGGAGACTTCCCAGGTATCGCCCGAGCGCAGCAACGCGCCGAGGTCGCCCGGTCCCATCTTGTCGCGCGCAGCATCGAGTTGCAGTTGCATCTGCTCGCCGTAAACCGGCCGGAGCACCGAGCGGAAGATCCCGAGTGGCGTCGGCATCGTGGGACCAGACGATAGGTACGCGAGTTGGAACGCGAGCGCAGGATCGTCGCGGTGGGCATCGTGCACCAGCAGGTTCTCCTCCCCCACCTTCATCACGTCGACGATCTCGAGCATCCCTTGCGGGGTCATGCGCACGCCACGCTCACCCTCGGCGCCGAACCGGATGTGCTCGCCGTGCTCGAGCCGGATCTGGTTGTCGTCCTTGTGCTCCTTGCCGGTGATCTGCTCGAAGGCCCCGTCGTTGAAGATGTTGCAGTTCTGGTAGATCTCGACGAACGCGGTCCCCTTGTGCTCGTGCGCCTCCCTCAGCACCGCCGTCAGATGCTTGCGGTCGATGTCGAGCGTGCGCGCGACGAACGTGGCCTGCGAGCCCAGCGCGAGCGCGACGGGGTTGAATGGCTGGTCGAGCGAGCCGAACGGCGTCGACTTCGTCACCTTCCCCAGCTCGGAGGTCGGCGAGTACTGGCCCTTGGTCAGCCCGTAGATCTGGTTGTTGAACAGCAGGATGGTGATGTTCACATTGCGGCGCATCGCGTGGATCAGGTGGTTGCCTCCGATCGACAGTCCGTCGCCGTCGCCGGTGACGACCCACACCGTCAGGTCCGGCCGCGAGGTCGCCAGGCCGGTCGCGACCGCCGGCGCGCGCCCGTGGATGCTGTGCATCCCGTACGTGTTCATGTAGTAGGGGAACCGGCTCGAGCATCCGATGCCCGAGATGAACACCATGTTCTCGCGCTTCACGCCGAGGTCGGGCATCAGCCCCTGCACGGCCGACAGGATCGCGTAGTCGCCGCAGCCGGGACACCAGCGCACCTCTTGATCGCTGGTGAAGTCTTTCTTCGTCAGGGTCACGTCGGTCATCTTGGTCACACTCGCTTCAAGATCTCGGTCTCGATCTCGGAGGCCCGGAACGGCAGGCCCTGCATCTTGCTGAGCGACTTCGCGTCCACCAGATACTCCGCGCGGATGAGCTTCACGAGCTGCCCGAGGTTGTTCTCGGGCACCAGCACGCGTGGATACTTCCGGACGACGTCGCCGAGGTTGCGGGGGAACGGGTTGAGATACCGCAACTGGGCGTGCGCGACCTTCTTGCCCGCATCTCGCACCTTCGCAGAGGCCGCCGAGATGGCGCCGTAGGTCGAGCCCCACCCCAGCACGAGCAGCTCCGCGTCCCCGGTCGGATCGGCGACTTCCAGCTCGGGGATGTCGTCGGCGATCTTGGCGATCTTCGCCTCGCGGATCCGCGTCATGTATTCGTGGTTGGATGGGTCGTAGCTGACGTTGCCGCTCCCGTCCTGCTTCTCCAGCCCGCCGATGCGGTGCTCGAGCCCAGGCGTGCCGGGGATCGCCCAGGGGCGCGCGAGGTTATCGTCACGCAGGTACGGCCAGAACTCCCCGTCTTTGTTGGGCTCCGTCGCGAACGTCACCGTGATCTCCGGAAGATCCTCGACGCTCGGGATCGCCCAGGGCTCGGACGAGTTCGCCAAGAACGTGTCGGACAGGATGAAGACCGGCGTGCGGTAGGTCAGCGCGATCCGGACCGCCTCGATCGCCATCGCGAAGCCGTCGGCCGGCGTCGTGGGCGCGACGATCGGCATGGGCGACTCGCCGTGGCGCCCGTACATCGCAAGCATGAGGTCGGCCGCTTCCTGCTTGGTCGGCATCCCCGTCGAGGGTCCCGCGCGTTGCACGTCGACGATGATCATCGGCAGCTCGAGCGCGATCGCCAACGAGATGGTCTCGGACTTCAGGTCCACACCGGGACCGCTCGTCGCGGTCACGCCCAACTGTCCGCCGAACGACGCACCCACCGCCGCGCACGCGGCCGCGATCTCGTCCTCGGCCTGCAAGGTGCGGATGCCGAAGTTCTTGTGCTTGCTCAACTCGTGCAGGATCTCCGACGCCGGCGTGATGGGGTAACTGGCGTAATACATCGGGATCCCCGCGCGCTCCGTCCCTGCGATCAAACCCCAGGCCAGCGCGGTCGAGCCGGTGATGTTGCGGTAGACACCCGCGCGGCGCGGCGCCGCCTTCACCTCGTACTGATGCGCGAACAACTCGGCCGTCTCGCCGAACGCGTGCCCGGCATTGAACGCGCGCACGTTCGCCTCGAGGATCGCCGGCCGCGCGCCGAACCGTTTCTCGAGCCAGCGCACCGTCACATCCTCGGGCCGCGAGTACATCCACGACAGCAGCCCGAGCGCGAACATGTTCTTCGCGCGCTCGGCTTCCTTCTTGGTGATGCCTTCGATCTCTTTGGTCGCCTCGAGCGTCATCGAGGTCATCGGGACCTCGTAGACCAGGAAGGAATCCAGCGAGCCGTCCTCGAGCGGGTTCGACGTGTAGCCGGCGCGCTCGAGGTTCTTGTCGATGAAGGCGTCCTTGTTGACGATCAGGACGCCGCCCATCTCGAGATCGCCGATGTTGGTTCGCAGCCCCGCGGGGTTCATCGCGACGAGGACGCTCGGCTGATCGCCGGGCGTGAGGATGTCCTCGTCGGAGAAGTGGATCTGGAATCCCGAGACCCCGGCGAGCGAGCCGGCCGGGGCGCGGATCTCCGCGGGGAAGTCCGGAAGGGTGGCAAGATCGTTCCCCAGGACCGCGGTGGCGTTGGTGAAGCGTTCCCCCGTCAACTGCATCCCGTCGCCGGAGTCGCCGGCGAACCGGATCACTACTCGGTGCACCTCTTCGATCTGTTTCGTGCCTTGGTCCGTTCCCATCCTCCCCTTCAGCTCCCATCGCGTAGGGAAGACCATCCCACCGCGGGATAGCCGCGGAAACCAATGCTACTACCGCGCGCGGCACTTGGTGAGGCGGTGCGCTCGGATGGGCGCCTCGCTACGCTTCGCGGTGTGATCTATCTCGACCATGCCTCCACGACGCCGCCCCTGCCGGGCGCGCTCGAGGCGATGGCGACCACGGCCGCCCAGATCTGGGCCGATCCGTCCCGGCTCTACACCGACGCCCGGCGCGCGCGTATCGCGCTGGATGCCGCCAGGGACGACGTCGCTCGGGTGATCGGGGCTCGAGCCGATGAGATCGTGTTCACCAGCGGAGGGACCGAGTCGTGCAACCTCGGGGTCGTGGCTGGGGCGCGCGCGGCCGTCGCCGCCCGGAAGCCCGCCAGGGTGGTGGTTTCGGCCGTCGAGCACACGGCGGTGCTGGAGGCGGCACGGTCGCTGGAGCGCGAAGGGATCGAGGTCGTGATGCTGCCGGTCGATAGAGACGGGATGGTCGACCTCGACCGCCTGCGGGATTCGTGCGCTGCGGGTGCCGGCCTGGTGTCGCTGCAGACGGCCAACCAAGAGGTGGGGACCATCCAGCCGGTCGCCTCGGCCGCCGCCATCGCGCGCGAGGCCGGAGCGCTGGTCCACACCGACGCGTGCATGACGGTGGGTCACCTGGCGACCGACGTGGGTGCGCTCGGAGTGGACATGCTGTCCGCCTCGGCCCACAAGGCATACGGACCGCGCGGCGCGGGCTTGCTGTGGGTTCGCCGCGGCGTGCGTGTGCGGCCGGTGCTCCCCGGCGACGACCGCGAGCGCAGCCGGCGCGCCGGGCTCGAGAACCTGCCGGCGTTGGCGGGCATGGCTGCCGCGCTGCAGGCGCGAACGTCCGAGATCGACGACGAGGGACCACGGTTGCGCGCGCTCACCGACCGGTTGCGCGCGGAACTGCCGGTGTTGGTCTCGGACCTCGTCGTCCACGGGCATCCGATCGAACGCCTCCCATCGATGGTGGCGTTCAGCGTCCTGTACATCGAGGGCGAGGCGTTGCTGTTGGGGCTCGATCAGAAGGGGATCGCCGTGCACTCCGGATCGTCGTGCACGTCGTCCACGAGCGAGCCGTCCCACGTGCTTGCGGCGATGGGCGCGCTCACCCAGGGCTCGATCCGCATGTCGCTCGGGCGTTCGTCGACGGCCGACGACGTCGAGATATTCCTGCGCGAGCTGCCCCCGTTGGTCGAGCATGTCCGGCGGTTGGCCGGATGAGCGACCAGCCGGTCGTGCTCGACACGCTGGGCGAGTTCTGCCCGGTACCGGTGATCAGGCTGAACAAGCTGGTGTCGTCGGTCCCGCCCGGGACGTTGATCGAAGTGCTATCCGATGACGAAGGCGCGAAGGTGGACATCCCGGTGTGGTGTCGCATGAAGCACCACGAGTTCCTCGGGCAACACGATCGCGCGCGCGGATGGGCGTTCCTCGTGCGCACGACGTTGGGTGATTCCGGCGCCAAGGAGTAGTCGTCACCGCTACAACAAGCGTGCCGTCGGCTCGCCCTCTCACTGGCCGTGCATGCACAGACAGAACGGATGACCAGCCGGATCGGCGTACACGGGGCAGCTCCCGCCTTCGGGCAGCCGGATCGCGCCGAGTCGCTCGGCCAAGTTCCGAGCAGCCTCGCGATCGTCGAACCTGAGGTCGAAATGCATCTGCTGCGGAAACGCCGGATCGGGCCAACGCGGCGCGACGAAGGGCCCCACGTGTTGAAAGGCCAGCATCGGCAGGCTGTCGTCCTCGCGCGCGATCACGACCCGCTGGGGTGCGTCTGCGACTCGCTTGGGCATATCGAGGAGTGCCTCGTAGAAGGGCGCGAGCGAGCGCGGGCTGAAACAGTCGATGACGATCCGTCCAAGCACGCCCGGAGGTCCTTGAGCGCCGGTGTCCGGCGACGCTGCGGGATAGAGACAGAACGCATGGCCGATGGGGTCCGCATAGATGCGGTAGCCGTCGGAGTCTTGCAGCGACGTGGCGCCCCTGGCCAACACTAGGGCGTCCGCCGCATGCGGGTCGCGGACCTGGATGTCGAGGTGAAGCTGCTGCGGATGGTCGGGATCCCCCCAACGAGGCGCACGGTAATCACGAGCTTCGCCGAACCGCAGTGCCGGCACACGCCAGCGGTCGTCGCCAAGAAGCTCCTGGTAGAAGCCGGCCACCTCCTCCTTTCGATCCTCCGGACAGGCGATCACGACTGCGCCGATCCCCTCGAAGACCTGTCGGTCGAGCCCGAGCCCGCCGACTCCGCCGTCATCGTCGAATGAGATCGTGACGAACGCACGTCCCCGGTCGCCCTCGAACGTGAACCGCGCCGCCGTTGGCGAGGCCTGGACCTCGTTCGTTATGCGGCGCGGCGACCCGGCCAGGTCCTCGAGGCCGGGTGCCCACACGTCGCTACGGTACGTCTCCACGGACCAGCCTCGGGCGATGTAACCGCGGATCCGCTCGGAGAACCGGGCGCTCACAGCAGATGCGTCCCCACGCTCGAGGAGGTGCACCACCTCCCTCGCACGCGGGAGCACGTCCGCCATGACGCGATGGTACGTCCAATTGCTCGGCCGGAGCCATCCTGCTCACACATGCTGATCGACGAGGATCGGGTTTCCATCGGGGTCCACCACCATGAAGCTGGCAGGGCCCGTTGTGCTTTCATCGGCCTCGTTCACCAGCTGCACGCCTTGCGCCTTCAGCTGACGCTGCAGCTCGCGGATGTCGTTGAAAGAGGCGAGTCTCTTGGCGTTCTGGTCCCAGCCCGGGTTGAAGGTGAGAATGTTCTTCTCAAACATCCCTTGAAACAGTCCGATCGCGTGATCGCCGTTCTTCAAGATCAGCCAGTTCTGCGCGCCATCCCCGGCGAAGACCTTGAAACCGAACTTCTCGTAGAAGATCCTAGAAGCCTCAAGGTCCTTGACAGCCAGGCTGATTGAGAACGCGCCGAGTTCCATGCTTTGCACCTTTCCTTGGACAAGCGATTCCCGCCAAACGTCCGGCGACCGACCCGCAGGCCCGCGCCCAGTCCTGCGTGCGATGCGAGCCAACATCCTCGGGCCAATCTCCTCGCTATCGTGAAATGGAAAATGAAATCGGGTCATCCCTCACGCTGCAGGACTCGATGCGAACCGCGCTCACGCTTGACCGACCAGCCGATCCGAAGAAGAACCGCGCTGGGCCTTTGTACTGGGCTGGCTCACGCGGCTGCGAAGGAGGACAAGAGTGAATCTCATTAGTCCCTCTGGACAGATGATACCTCGCTGCCCCAGAGAGCCGGGTCCGTTGAACGACTTGGCGGCTCACCCGCGCGAGGCGAAGCCGAGGGTCGGGTGCAACCGCGCGCAAGAGGCCTCACGGCTTCAAGATCACCTGCTTTACCGTCGCCGTTTCCTCAGCGCGGAGTCAGGACGCAGAACTCGTTGCCGTCGGGATCGGCCATGACCACCCACGGGACGTCGCCGTGTCCGACGTTGACGCGCGTTGCACCGATGGACAGGAGTCTCTGCACCTCGGCGTCCTGGTCGCCGTCGGGTGGTGGAGCGATGTCGAGATGCAGCCGGTTCTTTCCATACTTGGGCGGCAGCGGCGGGCCCCACGTGATGAACTGCCCGGTCCCGGCGGGTGCGCGGATTGCCGTCTCGTCGTCTTGATCCCACACCAGCGGCCAACCGAGCGCTTCGCTCCAGAAATGGCCGACGGCCGGGCCGGACGCGTCGCACGTGATCGATCCGACGAAACCGCCGTCGGCAACGAAGTCGCCCGGCTCAACGACGCAGAACTCGTTGCCCTCCGGATCGGCAAGAACGAAGTGATCGGAATCGACGCCTTGACCGATGTCGATGTGACGAGCACCGAGGTCGATGAGTCGAGCGACCGTCGCGCGCTGGTCGTCGATAGTCCGGCTGGTGAGATCGAGGTGGATGCGATTCTTCCCGACCTTCTCTTGCGGGACGGGAAGGAAGAGGAAGCGGAAACGCGTTCCATCGGTTGGTACCAATCCGATCTTGTCCTGGGTCTCGTCGTAGATATCCCACGCGAGTGCCGTCGCCCAGAACCGAGCGAGACGCAACGGGTCCTGCGCGTCCCAGCACAGTCTGATCAGGTTTGTCGTCATGGCAGAGTCAAGATGCAGACTCACTTCGGTCGGTCCAACGACCCTGCGCGTCAGCGGCCGGACGCCGAAGGCGGATGGTCCGTTGTACGCGCGCGTTACCCGGCGTGACGACCATGCAAGACTTGAGTTCCATCTCAGGAAGACCCAAGCATTTGGCGTGAGGCGCTTCGCCTCCAGAGCCAGACCGCAAGGATCGTCAACGAAATCAGCAAGGCCCAACCCACGACGACGCGAGCGGGATCGGGTTCCATAACGCAGATTGCGGGGCAGACTTCACCTGGGTCAGGGTCGCAACTCCTGCATCGAGGCACGGAGAGTGCGAAGAGTGGACCGGCAACAAGTCCTCCAACGAGGATCAAGATCGCAAGTGCTCGGTCACGCACGACGTCCGTCCGGATAACGGAATGGGCGCTGAGCAGCCGAGAGCAAGGCGTGCGGTCTGCGCCGGTGCCGAGTTACACAGCTTGTCATCATGAGTCTCTACTTTCTAGAAGCGCCACAACCTTCGCTCGCTTCGCGGCTCGGGCATGGTCTAGGGCTGAGCGTCCTTTCTTATCTTTCAGCCGGGGGGTGGCTCCGTGATCAAGCAAGAGGGCGACGTTGTCCACCATCGGCTTCTTGGCCGCGATCATCAAGGCAGTGACGCCTTCGAGGTCCTTCAGATCGGGATCTGCACCGAACTCCAGCAGTGCTTCGATCGTAGCTTTGTGGCCCTTCTTCGCCGCTCGCATGAGCGGCGACCCGCCCTTGTCATCCCTGCAGTTTGGATCGGCACCGTGCGCGCAAAGAAGGCGGATCCCTGTATCGCCCCTCCAGGAGGCCGCGTAGTTGATCCCCTTCCAGTCTTGAGGCCCGAGCCAAGCATCGCCGTGGGTCAGCAAGTACTCCAACACATCTGCCATGGAGGCCGACCAAGCCGCAGCCTTGACGAGCGGCCGCCAACCATCGGGGGAGGGGACACTTAGATCTGCACCACCGTCGACGAGGAAGCGCGCCACTCCTTTCGGATCACCTGGACTGTCGGGAGAAACCGCCGACTGGAGCGCAGAGTTGAGTGCCGTCCAGCCCTTTGAGGTCGCGTAGTTGACGTCGCCGCCCTGCTGAACGTACCGCTGCACGGCTGCGAGATCACCGGCGCCTGCGGCCCTAACGAAAGCATCCGCATCCATCGCTTACCCTCACTCCGTATAACGGCTTGGGCCGTGAGCAGCCGCCGAAGGCAGTCTGTTCCACGGCCGTGTTATACGGCATAACCCTGAGTGGAACTCAGTTTTCGTCACGGACGACGACCTCCACCTTCATGCGATCTGGGTCTTCGAAGAACACAGCATATGGGCTTGGGGCGCCAATCTCGGTGGCGTTACGGTCTTCGTAGAGGATCGTAACCCCCCTGTCACGGAGTTCCCTGGTGAGAGACTCGACCTGTTCAGTGGACTCAGCCCAGAAGGCGAGGTGGTTGATGCCCGGGCTTTTTCTATGGAAGGGCTGGTTTTGATAGCCCGGCTCAGCCTGCACGAATACCAAGTACGTGGAATCAAGGCGCCAACTTCTCCCCGATTCCCACTCCTGGTAGGGGCTGAATCCGAGCCTCGGGAGAAGCCATCCCCAAAACTCCACGGACGCGTTCAAGTCGGAGACGTAGATCTCGACATGACTCAGGCCAGTGCCGTTCAAATCATCAGCCCGTATAACGACTTGGCGCGTCAGCGGCGCCGCGAAGCGGCGTCCGTTGCACGCGCGAGTTGAACGGCGACCAATTAGCGAGCTTCATCGAGGGATCGGACTGCGATGAGATCCCGGTCCTCGACCGGGCGAACGTCATTCACGCTCAGCGTCAGGACGGCTTGCGTCCTGCCGGACCCAGTGACGAACTCGACCTCGAGGCCCTCGGGCTGGTAAAGCTCCACGACGGCACCCAGGTCGCCTCGACGGAGGCCGTGCTCGGGGAGATCCCGATTCAGAACCACCGTTTCAAGAAGTTGGAATCTCATGGTCTCCCACCCGGGAACGCAGTAACGAACCGAGGGAAATCCTCTCCCGATAGGATAATCCAAACGCTCACCACGCTGGCCTCCTTTCCCGTCAGCCCTTTCAACGTCCCCGTGACCTCGTACTTCTCCCCAAACGGAGTGTCCTCAGGCGGTCCCGCATCACCTCCGCTGGCGTGCTTCCGCAGGTCCGCGCTGAGAATTCCCCAGGTTTCTTGGGCATTAGCGGAGGCTCGCAAAGAACGCCGCCTTGAAGCGACCAACGGGATGCGCAGGCGACAGGAGATAGTCACGCAGCTTTCGAGGTTCGACGACGGCACGGTCCGCTCCAGGCAAGCGCATGCATCGAGCCTACAAGCGCTCAGCGACAGCAACGATCAGATGGCGCCCAGGTCCGTTCAACGACCCTGTGTTTCACCCGCCCGAGGCGAAGCCGAGGGTCGGGTGCAAACACGAGTTATGCAGCAACTCATTTTCGCTAGTCCGAGACTGGTCAGCACTTGAATCGGCCAGCTCCTTCATAGCGATCGTTATGCATCGCCCCCCTGCATCAGCTGCCTGATGTTGGTCACGGAGCGCTTCATGGCGGCAGCAAGCATCTCATCCATCGAGTCATCGACCGGGAACTCTGCGGTCACGGTGAGCTTCGTCACCGTTGGCTCCAAGGACTCGAACGTAGCGCGACCCGGGACCTTCATGGGGCCATCGTTGATCACTACTCCGAAGGCACGATCCCGCTCGAACTCGACGACCTCCATCGTCCCCTCGACAGGGGTCCCGGACCGGCTGTTGCGTCTGCGGATGATGGTTCCCACCCCGAGGGGCTCATCTTCGTCCAGCGACAACTCGATGTCTGGATCCCATCGCGGGTGGTTCTGGACGTGATTGTCCGCGTAGAAGCTAAAGACCTCTCCGACCGGAAGGTCAATGACCTCGGAGACTTCTACTTTGACCGTCATCCCTACCCCTCCTTCACATCACGATTGCGAGTCTGCATAACGACTAGGCGGCTCAGCGGCCGGACGCCGCGAAGCGGCGGACGGTCCGTTGTAGCCGCGAGCTATGTGGCTCATGGCTAGCTTCTCTCGACCGGCTCGCTTGTCCGGCGGCCGCTGAGCAGACGTGTCCAGTACATCGCGCCCAGGATGGGGACCGTCCCCGTGAGGAACGCGAGGAGCCAGGCCATCTTCCATCCGGTCCGGCTGAGGCCCCAGAGTGGGAATGCGGCATCGGGCCACGATGCCAGTGGGCTACGGGAGCGATCACAAGGCCGCCCACCGCGATGACTCCAAG
>Ga0214472_10000315_pt1 | contig 62098 bp, 72 predicted proteins | sample RVTome_6_FD_207662 | JGI IMG/M metagenome (GOLD analysis project Ga0214472, IMG submission 207662) | Soil microbial communities from uranium-contaminated site in the Upper Colorado River Basin, Wyoming, United States - RVT140D175 | ecosystem: Environmental > Terrestrial > Soil > Contaminated >...
GCGGAGAGCTGCGGCAGCACGCAGATCTTTGACTATCCCAAGCTGCACACCTGAGCCCTCCCCTACCGCTCTGGGCAACATCGTATTTCCGGCAAAATGTTTCCGGTAGCCTGTTTCCGGTAGAATACCGCGCTTTGGCTCAGACCTTAGTTCAGACCTACCTGAGGCTCCCGTGCACCTCTACCTGCAGACGCTGATCTTCACCGGCAATATCGTCGCGCCGATCTTCTTCATCCTGTTTCTCGGCTTTCTCCTGCTGCGGCTGCGCATTCTCAACGACAATTTCGTCAACACCGCATCCAAGCTGGTGTTCACGCTGACGCTGCCGGCACTGGTGTTCCTGGCGATCGCACGCATGGACTTCCATGCCATGTTCAATCCCGATCTGCTCGGCTATGTTCTGGTCGCCACGCTGGTCACCTACGCCCTGATCTGGTGGCTCGGCAGCCGATGGATCGAACGGCCCGAGGATCTCGCCGCCTTTATCCAGGGCGCCTTCCGCAGCAACTACGGCATCATCGGCCTGGCGGTCTCGTTCAACCTGTTCGGCCAGGCGGGACTGGCCCAGGCCTCGCTGCTGCTGGCGCTGATCATCCCGCTCTACAACGTCTTGGCGATCCTGTGCCTGAGCCTGCCGCTGAAGCGGTCGGAAGGGGTGCAGCCGGCACGCATCGCGCTGGAGGTGGTGCGCAACCCGTTGATCCTGGCGGTCCTGCTGGCACTGCCCTTCTCCTACTTCGGTATCGACCTGCCCTCGCTGTTGGCGAGGACCGGCGACTACTTCGCCGACCTGACCCTGCCGCTGGCACTGCTGGCGATCGGCGGTTCGCTGAACCTGAAAAGCCTGCGCGATACCTCCGGCACGGCGTTCTGGGCCACGCTGACCAAACTGGTGCTGTTGCCCGGCGTGCTGACGCCGCTGGCCTGGCTGGTCGGCTTCCGCGGCGAGGAGCTGGTCATACTGATGGTGCTGTTCGCCAGCCCCACCGCGGCGGCCAGCTTTGTCATGGCCAAGGCGATGGGCGCCAACGCCGAGCTGTCGGCCAACGTGATCCTGACCACCACCCTCGGCTCGGTGGTCACGCTCAGCTGCGCCATCTATCTGGTCAAGCTGCTGGGTGTCATATGATGAACGGAACGCCCGGCAACACTCTTGGAGGCCTGCCATGCTGAAGATCTTTCGCGACGCCCGCACCGCCAAGCTGGTCAACGCGTTGCGCACCGGCGATCGGCAGAGTCTGGCCGGAATGGCGAAGAGGGTCGGCGCGGAGCAGCTCGCTGCACCGCTGGACCGGGGCATGAATGCACCCGAGCTGGCGCTGCAGGCGGGGCAGCCCGACGCCCTGGCCTGGGTGTTGAAACAGGCGCCGCTGGCCGACGGACAGACGGCGGAGGGTGTTCCCTACACGCTGGTTGCCCTGCGCCACGCCGAGCAGAGTCTGGGGTTGCTGACCGCACTGCTGCAGGCCGGTGCCGATGCCAACGCCCGCTTCGAGGGGCGCTCGCTGTTGAGCTGGTGTTTCGACTGCTGTGCGCAGGAGAGGTTGATGCTGCACCTGAGCCGCCTGGTGCAGCACGGCGCAGAACTGAGTCGGGAGGCGGCGCTGGTAAGTCTGGCGCTGGAGCGCGACGACCGGGCCACGGTGCATTTCCTGATCCACTCCGGGGCACCGCTGCCGGAGCGGATCGACGAGTTGGCGTGCAGCGCGGAGCTGCGCGACCATGCCAGGCGCTGCGCCGAGGATAAACGGATCAGGGATATGATGCTGGGCGGTTGACCCGGGCTAATCGACGTGGCGGCCCCACTCGATCGCCGGGCAGCGGTCCATCACCACATCGAGCCCCGCCGCTCGGGCACGTTCGGCCGCCGCCTCGTTGATCACGCCGAGCTGCATCCACACCGCCTTGGCGCCGACGGCGATCGCCTCGTCCACCACCTCGCCCGCGGCCTCGGAGTTGCGGAAGATATCCACCATATCGATCGGCACGCCGATCTCGGCCAGACTCGCCACCGCCAGTTGCCCGTGCAGGCTCTGCCCGGCCAGCCGGGGATTGACCGGGATGACGATATAGCCCTGACGCAGCAGGAACTCCATCACCCGGTAGCTGGCGCGATGCGACTTGTTGCTGGCGCCGACCAGGGCGATCAGCTTGACCTCACGTTCAAGCTTTTCGATCAGAGCCTGTTCATTGGCCATCGTCGTTGCTCTCCACCTTACCTAGCTTGGCCATCTTACCCGTCTTGGCCACCTGACCCATCTTGGCGGCGCATACCGGGCAGCCCGGGTCCCGCCTGAGCTTCAGCATGCGCCACTCCATTCTGCGACCGTCGAGCAGCAGCAGCCTGCCCACCAGTGTCTCGCCGATCCCGGCCAGCACCTTGAGCGCCTCGGCCGCCTGCATCGCGCCGATGATGCCGACCAGCGGCGCGAACACACCCGACTCCGAACAGCTTAGCTGCTCATCCACGCCCTCGCGATAGAGGCACTGGTAACAGGGTGCACCGTCGATGCGCGGGTCGAACACGCTGATCTGGCCGTCGAAGCGGATCGCGGCACCGGAGACCAGAGGCGTTTTCGCCTCGACACAGGCGCGGTTCAGCGCGAAACGGGTGGTGAAGTTGTCGCTGCAGTCGAGCACCAGATCGGCGGCGCGCACCTGCTCCAGCAGTTGTTCGCCCTCCAGCCGACAGGCCAGGGTGTCGATGCGGATCTCGGGGTTCAGCGCCGCCAGCGTCTGCCGCGCCGACGCCACCTTGGCTTCGCCGACCCGTTCCGTGGTGTGCACGATCTGCCGCTGCAGGTTGGTCAGATCCACATCGTCGTCATCGACCAATACCAGATGGCCGACACCGGCGGCGGCCAGGTAGATCGCCGCCGGGCTGCCCAGGCCGCCGAGGCCGATGATCAGCACCCGGCTGTCGAGCCAGGCCTGCTGACCGTCGATATCCACCTCCGGCAGCATGATCTGGCGGCTGTAACGCAGTAACTGCTGATCCGATAACACCGTCTTGTCCCTCTCTATGCAGATCGGCTATGCAGGTCGGCTATGCGGGTCGGCGACCCAGGGTCACCCGCGGTCGCCCGCCCAAATCGTTCAGGGTATTCACCTCAGCATAACCCAGGCTCGCCAGCAGTGCCCGCACCGCGTCGCCCTGTTCGAAGCCGTGCTCGAACAGCAGCCGACCGCCGGGCTTGAGGCAGGCGCGCGCCTGCTCGGCGATCAGGCGGATATCGGCCAACCCCGCCTCGCCCGCCACCAGCGCCGAGCGCGGCTCGAAACGTACGTCGCCCTGCGCCAGATGCGGGTCGGCCTCGTCGATATAGGGCGGATTGGAGAGGATCATGTCGAACCGCCCGCTCAGCGGCTCGCACCAACTGCCGGTCAACACCTCGACGTTGTGCAGGCCCAGCCGGTCGCGGTTGCGCCGCGCCAGTTCCGCCGCGGCCGCGACACGGTCGGTGGCGACCAGTTGCCAGTGCGGTCGCTCGCTCGCCAGTGCCAGCGCGATGGCGCCGGTGCCGGTGCCGAGGTCGGCCACCCGACAGGGGCCATCCGGCAACAGCTCCAGCGCGGCCTCGACCAGGGTTTCGGTATCGGGACGCGGGATCAGCGTGTCGGCGCTGACCTCCAGCGTCAGGGTCCAGAACTCGCGCAATCCGGTCAGATGCGCCACCGGCTCGCCCGCGACACGACGCGCCAACAGGGCCCGGAACGCCGCCTGTTGCGCGGCGCTCAGTTCGCGCTCGGGCCAGGTGAACAGGTAGCTGCGCGGTTTGCCCAGCACCTGGCAGAGCAGCAGTTCGGTATCCAGCCGCGCCGAGTCGCCGGCGATGCTGTCGGTGCCCTGTGCCAGTGCGGCCCGGATACTCAGCGGCGCATCAGTCGGCATCGGACAGGGCACCGAGCTGCTCGGCCTGATGCTCCTGCAGCAGCGGGCCGATCACCGCATCGAGATCGCCCTGCATCACCTCGCCGAGCTTGTACAGGGTCAGGTTGATGCGGTGGTCGGTGACCCGACCCTGGGGGAAGTTGTAGGTGCGGATCCGCTCCGAACGATCGCCGGACCCGACCAGGCTCTTGCGCGTGCCGGCCTGCTGCGCCTGCCGACGGTCCTGCTCCGCCTGCTGCAGCCGCGACGCCAGCAGCCCCATCGCCTTGGCGCGGTTCTTGTGCTGCGAGCGCTCCTCCTGACACTCCACCACCACGCCGGTGGGGATGTGGGTGATGCGGATCGCCGAGTCGGTCTTGTTGATGTGCTGGCCGCCGGCGCCGGAGGCACGGAAGGTATCGACGCGCAGGTCCGCCTTGTTGATCTCGATCGCCGCGGACTCGTCCAGCTCCGGCATCACCGCCACGGTGCAGGCGGAGGTGTGGATGCGGCCCTGGGACTCGGTCTCCGGCACCCGCTGCACGCGGTGGGCACCGGACTCGAACTTCAGCCGCGAGTAGACCGCCTCGCCCGCCACGCGGGTGATGATCTCCTTGTAGCCGCCGTGCTCGCCGTCGCTGGCACTGATCACCTCGATCCGCCAGCCACGCGCCTCGGCGTAGCGGGAGTACATGCGAAACAGGTCGCCGGAGAAGATCGCCGCCTCGTCGCCGCCGGTACCGGCGCGGATCTCGAGGAACACGTTGCGACCGTCGTTGGGGTCCTTCGGCAGCAGCAGGATCTGCAGTTCGCTCTCCAGCGTCTCGATGCGCTCCTTGGCCGAGTCGATCTCCTCCCGCGCCATCTCGCGCAGGTCGGGATCGCTGTCCTCCAGCATCAGTTTCGCCTCGGCCAGATCGGCCTGCGCCTGCCCCCAGTCGTCGAACGCCTTCACCACCGGCTCCAGTTCGGCATACTCGCGCGAGTAGTCGCGGAAACGGTTCTGGTCGGCGATCACCTCGGCTTCGCTGAGCAGCGCGGACAGCTCCTCATAGCGATCGCTCAACTTCTCGAGCTTGGTCTGAATCGAGTCTTTCATGGCAGGGCCTGTCAGTCGGAGCGTTCGCCGGGAGCGGATAGCTGATAGAGTTCGTGCACCAGCGCCGCCAGCTCGGTACGCCCGGCGGCCGACGCCTTGCGCAGCTGGACCGTGGGCTGATGCAACATCTTGTTGGTGATACCGCGGGCGAGCTGGCGCAGCACCTGTTCGGCGTCGCGCCCCTGGGCCAGTTGGCGCAGGGCCTTGTCCAGTTCCGCTTCGCAGATCGTCTGGCCCTGATCGCGCAGCGCGGTGAGGGTGTCCACCGCCTCCAACTCGCGCAACTGACCGAGGAAGGCGTGGGCACCGGCTTCGATGATCGCTTCGGCATCGGCGGCGGCGGACTCCCGCGAACGCTGGTTCTCCTCGATCACCTCGGTCAGGTCGTCGACGGTATACAGATAGACATCGTCGAGTTCGGCCACCTGCGGTTCGATATCGCGCGGTACGGCGATATCGACCATGAACATCGGCCGATGCTTGCGCTTTTTCAGCGCCGTCTCTACCGCACCCTTGCCCAGGATCGGCAGTTGGCTGGCGGTGGAGGAGATCAGGATATCGGCCCTGGACAGCCGCGCCGGCATCGCCGCGAGCTCGATCGCCTCGCCGCCCACCTCGTCGGCCAGCGCCTGTGCGCGAGCGAGCGTGCGGTTGGCCAGGGTGATCGAGCGCACGCCGGCCTGCTTCAGATGCCGGGCCACCAGTTCGATGGTCTCGCCGGCGCCGATCAACAGGGCGTGGCTCTCGCCGAGATCGGCGAAGATATGCTGGGCCAGGCTGACCGCGGCGTAGGCCACGGAGACCGGATTCTGGCCGATGGCGGTCTCGGTACGCACCTGCTTGGCGATGGAGAAGGTGTGGCGGAACAGCCGTCCCAGCTCGGCGCCGATCATGCCGGCCTCCTGGGACAGGCTGAACGCGCTCTTGAGCTGCCCCAGTATCTGCGGCTCGCCCAGTACCAGCGAGTCCAGCCCGCAGGCGACCCGCATCATATGGCGCACCGCCTCTTCATCGCGGTAGATATAGCAGCACTTGGCCAGTTCGGCCGGATCCAGGCGATGGTAGCGGCCGATCCACTCCAGCACCTCGCGGGTATCGGTCAGGTCGGTGGCGCAGTACAGCTCGGTGCGGTTGCAGGTGGAGAGGATCGCCACCTCGTGCAGGTGCGCCTGCTCGCGGGCATCGGACATCGCCTCACCGATCCGCTCCGGCGCAAACGCGACACGTTCGCGCACCTCGACCGGTGCAGTCTTGTGATTGATCCCCAATGCCAGCAACGCCATGACTTCTGCTTCGCACCACCCTGATTAGACAAGCGCGACATAATACACCTTTACGCTCTCTGGATTAAGCGGGCGCGGGTGTGAGGCTTGTCGAGGATCAACCCGATCTCGACGCCCTGGGCGGCACGGCGATGACAAACCGGACACGCTTCATCTATAGTGGCTTTTTGTCCCCAGGATCAGAGCAAAGATGAGAACACCCGGGCTCGCCATCCTGTTCGGTGCCCTGCTGCTCGGCGGTTGTGCCGGCCAGGCCCGGCACACGCCAGACGCCGCGACCGCAACGCCCCCCCCTGAAACACCGACCGAACCGGTGCAGTACCGGCCGGGGGAGCTCAACCAGGAATCCGTGTTCGAGCTGCTGGCCGCCGAGATCGCCGGTCAGCGTCGGCAGTTCGACCAGGCGCTGGGCTACTACCTGCATCAGGCGCGGATGACCCGCGATGCCGATGTCGCCGAACGCGCAACCCGTATCGCCCAGTTCCTGCGCAACGCCAAGGCGGTGCTCGAAGCCGCCGCGATCTGGGCGGAGATCGAGCCGAGCGATCCGGAGCCCAAGCATATCCTGGCCAATATCCTGATCAGCGAGCGGCAGTTCGACGCCGCCCTGCCGATCCTGGAGCAGATTCTCGACGACGGCAGCGCCGAAGCGGTGCTGATGATCGGCAGCCATAGCCGGCAGATGCCGGTAGACACCGCTCGCCTCTACGAGAACCTGCTGGCCCGCGTGAGCGAGCGTGAGCCGGAGCGGCTGGAGGTGTTGCTGACCCGCGCCCTGCTCAAGCGGCGCCTGGGCGACGACGCCGGTGCGCTGCAACTGCTCGACCAAGGGCTGGCGATCGAACCGGAGCAGGCCGACCTGCTGCAGCAGAAGGTGGAGATCCTGCACGCACGGGGCGACGACGCACACGCCCTGCGTCTGGTTCGCCAGGCGCTCAGGAGCAATCCGGACTCCAAGCCGCTCAAGGTCCAGTATGTGCAACTGCAGATCGACACCGACCCCGAACGCGCCCTGAACGCGATGCTGGAACTGGCCGACACCTATCCGGACGATGGCCAGTTGCACTACTACCTGGCGCTGCTGGCTCTGGACCACAAACAGTACGACGTCGGTCGGGAACTGCTGGTTCGCCTGCTGGAGCAAAACCCGACCAACGACAACCTGCACTTCTATCTGGGTATCGTCGAAGAGGATGCCGGGGATTACGACAGCGCGCTGTCGCACTACCTCAGGGTCGGCGAAGGCCCCAACCTGCAGCAGGCCTATAACCGGGCGCTGAGCCTGCTGGACGAGCCCGAGCAGGAAAGCCGGGTACGCACGATCGTCGAGCAGGGGATCGCCGCCCATCCCGATCTGCGTATCGAACTGACGCTGATGCTGGCGGACTGGCTCGATGGTCAGGAGCGGCGCGACGAGGCACTGGCCCTGGTCGAGCAGGCGCTGGCCAAACACCCGCAGGAGGTGGGTCTGCTCTATAGCCACGCGCTGATGATCGAATCCAGGGATCCGCAGCGGATGCTCGGCAACCTGGAAACCGCGCTCGCCCTGGAACCGGACAACGGCATGCTGCTCAATGCGCTGGGCTACTCGCTGACCCTGTACAGCGACGACTACTTACGCGCACACGCGCTGATCTCCCGGGCACTGGAGCAGCACCCGGACGATCCCGCCGTGCTCGACTCCATGGGCTGGGTGCTGTACAAGCTCGACCGCCTGCCGGAGGCGCTGAACTTTCTGCGCCGCGCCCACGCCGCCATCGCCGACCCCGAGGTCGCCGGCCATCTGATCGAGGTGCTCTGGGCCAGCGGCGAAACCGAGGAAGCGCTGGAGCTGCTGCGCACCAGCCTGGAAAGCTCACCCGAGGACGAGCGTCTGCGGGCGCTCGCCGAGAAGCTGGGAGCGGCTTCGTGAAGCGCCTTGCACTGCTCGCCATGACGCTGCTGCTCGCTGCCTGCGGCACGCTGCAACCGCCGACCTCCACCCCGGTCGGCGACCTGCAGGGGCAACTGGGGCCCAACTGGCTGCTCGAGGGCAAGGCCGGTATCCGCCAGGGCGAACACGCCAACAGCGCCACAGTCGACTGGCAACAGCGCGGCGACCGCTTCGACATTCGACTCAGCGGGCCGCTGGGCCAGGGCGGGATGCAGATCGAGGGCAACCCGACCGGTGTCAGCATGCAGGTGTCCGGCGAAACGGAGCCCTACCGGGCGGCGACGCCGGAAGCGGTGATGCAGCAGGCACTGGGCTGGCACCTGCCGGTCAGTCAGGCGCGCTACTGGGTCCAGGGCCGACCCGATCCGAACTACCCCTTTCGGGCGCTGGCCGACGCCGAGGGGTTCGAGCAACTGGGCTGGCGGATCGAGATCCAACGCCTGACCCGAGTAAGCGATGCACTGGTGCTGCCCGGCCGACTGGAGTTCAACTATGCCGATCTGCACATCCGCCTTGTGATTCGTAACTGGCAACCTGCGGATTAACAAAAACCCGTTTATTAGAAAGGGGTTGCTTTTCCATGCCTGTTTACCGAAAATACGCGCCTTCTTGGACCGGTGGTTCGCCACCCATGGATACAGGGGTATCGCCAAGCGGTAAGGCACTGGATTCTGATTCCAGCATGCGCAGGTTCGAATCCTGCTACCCCTGCCAAACATATAATCGATGACTGACTCCCTTTCAGCGACCTCATCCGCCAACCCTGATGCAATCAAGAAGGTACTCGCCGTGTCTAAAATGATGGTCTTCACCGGCAATGCTAACCCTGCACTGGCTCAGAAAGTGGTCGAGCGGCTCGACATCCCGATGGGGAAGGCAAACGTTGCGCGTTTCAGCGACGGTGAAGTCAGCGTCGAGATTCAGGAAAACGTGCGCGGCAAGGACGTGTTCATCATCCAGTCCACCTGCGCGCCGACCAACGACAACCTGATGGAACTGATCGTGTTCGCCGACGCGATGCGCCGCGCATCTGCCACCCGTATCACCGCGGTCATCCCCTACTTCGGCTATGCTCGCCAGGATCGCCGCCCGCGCTCGGCACGCGTACCGATCAGCGCCAAGGTCGTGGCCAGCATGATCTCCAACGTCGGCATCGACCGTGTCCTGACCGTCGACCTGCACGCCGACCAGATCCAGGGTTTCTTCGATATCCCGGTGGACAACGTCTACGGCTCGCCGGTACTGCTCGACGACATCGTCGATCAAAACTATGAAGATGCCATCGTCGTGTCACCGGACGTCGGCGGCGTGGTGCGTGCCCGCGCCGTGGCCAAGCAGCTGAACTACGACCTGGCGATCATCGACAAGCGGCGCGAACGCGCCAACGAAGCCCAGGTGATGAACATCATCGGCGATGTGGCCGGACGCACCTGCATCCTGGTCGACGACATGTGCGACACCGCCGGCACCCTGTGCAAGGCCGCGAAGGCACTGAAGGACAAGGGCGCCTCCCGCGTGATCTCCTATGTCACCCACCCGGTGCTGTCGGGCCCTGCAATCGAAAACATCAGCAACTCGGAGCTGGACGAACTGGTCGTGGCCGACACCATCCCGCTGTCGGACGCCGCGCAGAAGTGCGAGAAGATCCGCCAGCTGACCCTGGCACCGATGCTGGCAGAAGCGGTACGCCGCGTCTGCAACGAGGAATCGATCAGCGCGATGTTCCGTTAACGGAACCTGCGCCGAACGCGCCGGAACGCAATCACGCCGCCCGGCAACACGCCCCGCAAGGGATAAAAAATGCTGCATGCTCCTGGTCGCGGGGGTCTGCAGCATTTGAACTATTAATAGGTAACTATAATGAGCACTTTCGTAATCAACGCCGAAGCCCGTAACGATCAGGGGAAAGGTGCGAGCCGCCGCCTGCGTCGTGAAGGCAAGGTACCGGGTATCGTCTACGGTAGCGAAACCCCGGTCGCCATCGCCATCCAGGCCAAAGAACTGACCAAGGCTCTGCAGGACGAGACCTTCTACTCCTCCAAGCTGACCCTGAAGCTGGACGGTCAGGACACCAACGTCATCATCAAGGACCTGCAGCGTCACCCGGCCAAGCCGGTCGTGCTGCACGTCGACTTCCAGCGTCTGGACGAGAGCAAGAAGATCAAGATCCAGGTTCCGCTGAGCTTCGTCAACTTCGAGAAGTCCGCGGCATCCAAGGCCTCCGCCAAGTTTGCGGCCGAAGCGGCTACCGCCGAGATCCTCTGCCTGCCGAAGGACCTGCCGGAAGCACTGGAAGTCGACCTGTCCAAGATCGAGATGGGCCAGATCGCCCACCTGTCCGACATCATCCTGCCGGAAGGTGTCGAGGTCGTTGCACTGCGTCGCGGTGAAGACCACGACCAGGGTATCGGCTACTGCTACGCTCCGCGTGGCGCCAAAGCCGGCAAGTAACAGTTGCCGCTGAGGCACCGGCATGCAGGATCGGATTCAGTTGATCGTAGGCCTCGGTAACCCCGGGGCTCAATACGAGCACACCCGCCATAATGCCGGTGCCGAGCTGGTGGAGCAGCTTGCTGCCCACCAGCACACCCCCCTGCAGGTCGAGCCACGCTACAAGGGCCTGTACGGCAAGATTCTGATTGAAGGCCAACCGGTTCATCTGCTGATACCGACCACCTTCATGAACCTGAGCGGCCAATCGGTTGCCGCGCTCGCCAATTTCTTCAAGATCCCGGTCACCGCCATTCTGGTGGCGCACGACGAGCTCGATATCGCCCCCGGCACGGCACGCCTGAAAAAGGGCGGCGGTCACGGCGGCCACAACGGCCTGCGCAGCATCATCGGCCTGCTCGGCAACAACCGCGACTTCTACCGTGTACGTATCGGCATCGGCCACCCCGGCCACGCGAGCCAGGTTTCCAACTTCGTGCTGAGCAAGGCGCCGCCGAAGGAGCGCGAACTGACCCAGGCCGCGATCGACGAGGTGTTGCGCCAGCTGCCGCTGGCGGTCAAGGGCGACTGGCCGCGGGCGATGAACCATCTGCACAGTTTTAATGCCGGGGCATGACGGCCCCCACCAGACAGGATTCTCAACATGGGATTTAAATGCGGCATCGTCGGCCTGCCCAACGTCGGCAAGTCCACCCTGTTCAACGCCCTGACCAAATCAGGCATCGCGGCGGAGAACTTTCCGTTCTGCACCATCGAACCCAACTCGGGCATCGTACCGATGCCGGATCCGCGTCTCGATGCCCTGGCCGCGATCGTCAAGCCGGAACGCGTGCTGCCCACCACCATGGAGTTCGTCGATATCGCCGGTCTTGTCGCCGGTGCCTCCAAGGGCGAAGGGCTGGGCAACAAGTTCCTTGCCAATATCCGCGAGACCGATGCCATCGCCCATGTGGTGCGCTGCTTCGAAGACGACAACGTCATCCACGTCGCCAACCGCATCCATCCGCTCGATGATATCGAAACCATCAACCTGGAGCTGGCGCTGGCGGACCTGGAGTCCTGCGAGAAGCAGCTGCAGCGCGTGCAGCGCACCGCCAAGGGCGGCGACAAGGACGCGATCGCGGCCAAGAACCTGCTCGAAAAACTGATTCCGCACCTGTCGGAAGGCCTGCCGGTACGCGGCCTGCCACTGGACGAGAGCGAGCAGAAGCTGGTGCGCAGCTTCCATCTGCTGACCACCAAGCCGACCATGTATATCGCCAACGTGGCCGAGGACGGCTTCGACAACAACCCCTGGCTGGATCAGGTGCGCGAACTGGCCGCCTCCGAAGGCGCCAGTGTGGTGCCGGTGTGCAACAAGCTGGAGGCGGAGATCGCCGAGCTCGAGGACGACGAAAAGTCGATGTTCCTCGACGAGATGGGGATGGAGGAGCCGGGCCTGGACCGCGTGATCCGCGCCGGTTACACCCTGCTCGGCCTGCAGACCTACTTCACCGCCGGGGTGAAAGAGGTCCGCGCCTGGACCGTCAAGGTCGGTGCCACCGCGCCGCAGGCGGCCGGGGTTATCCACAGCGATTTCGAGAAGGGCTTTATCCGCGCCGAGGTGATCGCCTACGACGACTTCATCGCCTACAAGGGCGAACAGGGCGCCAAGGATGCCGGTAAATGGCGCCTGGAGGGCAAGGAGTACATCGTCAAGGACGGCGACGTGGTGCACTTCCGGTTCAATGTCTGAGGCCGCGCCAAGCCTCTAAAAACAACCGCTTTTTTGCCTCACCGGCTGTTGACAGAAAAGTCTAAAAAGAGAATAATTCGCGCCTCTAAAGCGTGGCAATATAGCTCAGTTGGTTAGAGCAACGCATTCATAATGCGTGGGTCGCAGGTTCGAGTCCCGCTATTGCCACCATTAAACGCTTTGGAACTGTTGCTGGGGTATCGCCAAGCGGTAAGGCAACGGGTTTTGATCCCGTCATGCGCAGGTTCGAATCCTGCTACCCCAGCCAACTCTTTTTGCATGTCTTGCGTGGCAATATAGCTCAGTTGGTTAGAGCAACGCATTCATAATGCGTGGGTCGCAGGTTCGAGTCCCGCTATTGCCACCATTCTCCACAGGGGTATCGCCAAGCGGTAAGGCACTGGATTCTGATTCCAGTATGCGTAGGTTCGAATCCTACTACCCCTGCCACTTCTCTTCCATTCGCTTCACCTGACAGCCCGCTCATGGCAGGGTACTATGTAGGACGGATTTTGAGCGAATCGGAGTCACCCGGGATCATGATGACGGCTTCAGACTCGGCCTACGGCATGCTGGACAAGCTTGCCGCCGGCACACACAAACGCAGCACGATCAATATCATTTTCGTCGGCTTCGAGAGTCATGAGGTCGATCCGCTGCTGTCCCTGATACGTACCGGCCACCTGTCACCCCGTGGCCATCGGGTCGAAAGCCGCGACGAACTCGTCCAGGCACTGAGCAGACGCTCCTGGGATCTGCTGCTGTGCAGCACCCATACCAACCATGATCTCAGCCCGCACAAGGTCGTCGAACTGCTGCACCATCAGGACAAGGATGTTCCGGTGATCGAACTCGGCAGCGACACCTCGGACGCCGCCCGGCTACGCGCCTATAAGGAGGGGATTCAGGCGCTGCTGCCGGAGCAGCCGGGCGAGCTTCTGCTGCACATGGTCCACCATCAACTGCAGGCGCTGGATACCCGCCGCCGCCTGCGTCAGGTCGAGACCATGCTCGAGATCACCGAGCGCCATGTCCACGAACAGGTGGTCAGCTCGCGCAGCGCCATCGGCTACCTGCACAATGCCCAGGTGGAGTTCGCCAACGACAGTCTGGTGGAGCTGCTCGGCTATGACCGGGCAGCGCAGCTGCAGGGGGTCAGCCTCGATCAACTGCTGATCCCGGAACAGCGCGGCGAGGTACACGACAAGCTCTCCGCCCATTTCGAACAGCACGAACCGGTCGATCTGCGGCTGGGGCTGCGTATCGTCCGCTCCGACGGCAGCAACTTCAGTGCCGAGGTGCAGATGCAGACCTGCCGGTTTCTCGGCCATATCAGCCTGTCGATGACGATCCACCCCGACAACGATCTACTGATCGACAGCGTTGCACATCGGGACGAGGATCCATTGACCGGACTGAAAAACGGCACCCATCTGATGCAGCGGCTGGACGAGACGGCTCAACGCGCGCTCGGCGGCGGCCATGATGCTCACCTGCTCTATATTCGACTGGATCGGTACCCTGAGCTGCTCGCCGAGCAAGGACCCGAAGCGGCGCAGACGCTGCTCAAGTCGATCGCGGCCCGCCTCGACAAGGCGTTCGGCGAGCAGCACCTGGTCTGCCGCTTCGAGGACGACAGCTTCGTCGTCCTGCTCCAGCACGCGGACCCGGACAATACCCAGAAGATCGGTCGCAAGCTGTTCCGCCAGATCGGCGACCTGCAAGTTCCCTATGAGCAGAACTCGCTGTCCAGCACCTGCTCGATCGGCATTGTCACCATCAACGACAGTGCGCCACCGGCCAGCGAGTTGATTCAGCGCGCCCACAAGGCGGCCGACCAGTTGGTCGACGGCAATGGCTGCATCCTCTACCACTCGCGGAACCCGCTCCACCACCAGCAGGACGAGGATGCGGTCAAACGCATACTGCACGCCATCACCGAGTGCCGTCTGAAGATGCTGTTCCAGCCCGTGGTCTCGCTGGGCGAAGAGGAGGATGTGCACGACTACGAGGTGCTGATCCGCATGCTGGACCACAACGACACCGCGCTGACGCCCAACACCTTCCTCACCGCGGTCGAGCAGAGCGACGTCATGGTGAAGATGGACCGCTGGGTACTGGAGCGCTCGCTGCAGTTGCTGCACGAAGAGCTTGAGAAGGGTCACCGCAACCGTCTGTTCATCAACATCGCCGGTCGCACCCTGCGCAGCCGCTCGCTGCTGACCTGGTTTGCCGGCCAACTGGACGAGCTGCATGTACCGCCGGAACTGATCGTCTTCCAGATCAGCGAAACCGATGCCGCCACCGAGCTGGAATACGCCAAGCGCTTCGCCGACAAGGTGCGTTCAATGGAGTGCAACCTCTGCATCAAGCATTTCGGCAGCTCGCCCAACTCGCACCGGGTCTTCGACGAGGTGGACGCCGGCTACCTCAAGCTCGACGGCGCCTATATTCAGGATCTGGAGAGCGGCGACCTGACCATTACCGCACTCCAGCAGCAGTTGGAACCGGCCCTGAATCGCGGCCGCATCCTGATCGCCCCGCTGGTGGAGAACACCCGCGTGATCAGCAAGCTGTTCCGTTGCGGCATACAGCGGATACAGGGCTACTACCTGCAACCGCCGCGCGAGACGATGGATTACGACTACTTCGACGAGCGTTGAGCGACGGGGGCCTCAACCGGCCCTGTCGCGATCGCGGAACCCGATCAGATAGAGGATACCGTCCAGCCCCAGGGTCGAGATCGCCTGCTTGGCACTGCGCCGCACCAGCGGCTTGGCCCGGAAGGCGATACCGAGGCCGGCGATCGACAGCATCGGCAGGTCGTTGGCACCGTCGCCGACGGCGATGCACTGCTCCAGGCACACCCCCTCCTTCGCGGCGATTTCGCGCAGCAGTTGCGCCTTGCGCTCACCGTTGACCACGGTGCCGACCACCTCGCCGGTCACCTTGCCGTCCCGGATATCCAACTCGTTGGCATGGACATAGTCGAAGCCGAGCTTCTGCTGCAGCCGGTGCGCGAAGTAGGTGAAACCGCCGGAGAGAATCGCGGTCTTGAAGCCGAGCGACTTCAGATTGGACACCAGCTCCTCCGCGCCTTCGGTCAGCGGCAGGCGCTCGGCGATCCGCTCGAGCACGGCGGCATCCAGCCCCTTGAGCAGCGCCACGCGGCGTTTGAAGCTCTCGTTGAAATCGATCTCGCCACGCATCGCCGCTTCGGTGATCGCCACCACCTGATCGCCGACACCCGCCTCCTTGGCCAACTCGTCGATCACCTCCGCCTCGATCAGCGTGGAATCCATGTCGAACACCACCAGGCGGCGGTTGCGGCGGTAGATATCGTCCTTCTGGAAGGCGATATCCACATCCAGCTCGGAGGCGGCCTTGAGAAACGCCTCGCGCAGTTCGGAGGCGTCGGCCGGCATGCCGCGCACGGAGAACTCGACACAGGACTTGGTGCGGGAATCCGCCTTGGCATCCAGCGTCACACGGCCGGAGAGGCGGCTGATGTTGTCGATATTGAGGCCGTGGCGCGCCGCGATATCGGTCACCCGGGCGATGTGCGCCGCCGAGATCCGCCGTGCGAGCAGAGTGATGATATGGCGCGACTTGCCCTGCCCCTCGACCCAGTGGTCGTACGCCTCGTCACCGACCGGCTCGAAGCGCACCTGCAGATTCAGCTCATGCGCCTTGAACAGGAGATCCCGCATCAGCGGCGAGGACTCGGCTTCCACCGGTACCTGAATCAACATGCCGAGCGACAGGGTGTTGTGGATAACCGCCTGGCCGATGTCGAGAATGGCGATCTCGTAGTTGGCCAGAATACCGGTGATGGCAGAGGTGACGCCCGGCTTGTCTTCGCCGGTAAGGGTGAGCAGGATAATTTCGTGCATCGCGTAAAGATCCGTCCGTCGCAGAGTGACTGACCGCAACTGCAGAACGCAGCCGACAGGGTGTCGCGGATTATACCGCGTTCGACAGGCCTACGCAGGCCCGCAGCAGATCCAGTATAGTGGATGCGTTCACACTGTTATGACCAAGGATCCATGACGGCAGACTTCTGGCTCAACCTGGCAAGCGACGAACATGCCCTGCTCCCGCTGCTGATCGGACTGCTGGCCTTTATCGAGACGCTCGCCTTTATCGGTGTCGCGGTACCCGGCGTTGCCCTGCTGTTCGCGCTCTCGGCGCTGGCCGGCAGCCAGCAGACGGCCCTGCTGCCGCTACTCCTGGCGGCCTTTCTCGGCGCATTGATCGGCGATCAGTTCAGCTTCCTGCTCGGTCGCTTCGCCGGCCCCTGGTTCGAACGGCACCGACCGCTGAAAAACCACCCCCAATTGCTCATCCTGGGGCAGCATTTCTTCGATCGCTACGGCAATGTCAGCGTCATCATCGGCCGTTTCGTCGGCCCGATCCGCCCGCTGATCCCGTTCACCGCGGGCAGCTGTCATATGCCGCCGCTACGCTTCACCCTGCTCAACCTGATCTCGGCACTGCTCTGGGCTCCGGCCTATCTGCTGCCCGGCTACCTGGCCGGCGGCAGTGCACAGTGGTTGCCGCTGCAGGGTCCGCTGCCGGCGCTGCTGATCGGCCTGCTCACCCTGCTGATCGCGGTGCAGCAGATCCATCTGCGCCTGCACCCGCAGGCCGGTCTCTGGCACTGGCTCGAGCGGCGCAGCCTTGCCCCCGGCGCAACCGCCGCCGCACTGCTGCTGGCAACCAATCTGCTGCTCTTTGCCGGCACCCTCTGGGCACAGCTCTCCGGCCGCTACAGCGATCTCAATAGCCAGCTATACGACCTGATCCATCGGGCGGGGCAGCAGATTCCCCTCTGGAGCGAGGTCGTCACCCATACCGGGGATCCGGCACTGCTGGTGTCGGCGATAACCCTGCTTGCGCTGGTCGCACTGGTTCGACACCGCGATTCAAGCGGCCTGGCGATGCTGTTCGGGTTGATCCTGGTCGCCGTGTCCAACCATCTGCTGAAGGAGATGCTGGCCATTCCACGACCGGAAGCGGGCCAGGTGCCGGACAGCTACAGCTTCCCCAGCGGGCATGCGAGCGCCGCCGCGGCCGCCTATGCCATGCTGGCGATCCGCCTGTTCAACGGCCAACATCACCGCACTCGCCATATCGGCTACCTGATTACCGGTGCGCTGATCGCCGCGATCGCGCTGTCGCGCACGCTGCTCGGCGTGCACTGGCCGCTGGATATCACGGCCGGTGTACTGGAGGGATTGATCGTCGCCTGCGGCTACCGGATCTGGCTGGAGATACGCCCGCCGCAACCGACGGCCGCACTGCTGCCGGCGCTGTCGTTTCTGCTCGGCGGCGTACTCGTCTACAGCCTGATCCGGACCCTGCTTTAATCCGTTCTACGCCGCCGCGCGCGCGGCGGGTGCTTGGGCTTGTGCGCCTTGCGCTTGGGGGTCTGACGCTTGGCTTCGTCCTGGTCGGCCGATACCTTTGCGTGCGCCTTGCCCGGCCTGGGTTTCTCCTCCCGTCGATCGCCGCCGGGTGCCAATTTGCCGGCGGCGAGCAGTTCCCGCTTGCTGGGCCTTTTGGTCGGTTCACCGCCGGGCTGACTGGCCAACTCGAAATCGATCTTGCGTTCGTCCAGATCGACCCGTACCACCCGCACCCGCAGCTCATCGCCGAGCTTGAACACCTTGCGCGTGCGCTCGCCGATCAGCCGCTGCTTGGCCGCCTCGAACTGGTAGTAGTCGTTGGGCAGTCCGGTGACATGGATCAGGCCCTCGACATAGAGCTCCTTCAGTTCGATGAAGGCTCCGAAGCCGGTGACCGCCGAGATCACGCCGTCAAACTCCTCGCCGATCTGGCTCTGCATGTACTCGCACTTGAGCCAGGCCACCACGTCGCGGGTCGCCTCGTCGGCTCGCCGCTCGGTCATCGAGCAGTGCTCGCCCAGCGCCAGCATCTGCTCCATGCCGTAGCCGACCTTGAACGCCGGGTTGGGCTTGAACCCCTTGGGCCGCTCCACGTTCTTCAGCTTCTTGTCGCTGTGGATCGCCGCGCGGATGAGGCGATGCACCAGCAGATCGGGGTAGCGCCGGATCGGCGAGGTGAAGTGGGTGTAGGCGTCGTAGGCCAGGCCGAAGTGGCCCTGATTGTCGGGGCTGTAGACCGCCTGCTGCATCGACCTAAGCATCATCGTCTCGATGATGTGCCGGTCCGGACGCCCGTTGATCGTCTCCGACAGACGCAGGTAATCCTTCGGTTCCGGCTTGTCGCCGCCGGGCAGGTTCAGGCCCAGCTCGCCGAGGAAGGCGCGCAGATTTTCCAGCTTCTGCTCCTTCGGTCCCTCGTGGATACGGTAGATCGCCGCTGTTTTCAGCTTCTGCAGGAACTGCGCCGTGGCCACGTTGGCGGCCAGCATGCACTCCTCGATCAGCTTGTGCGCATCGTTGCGATGCACCGGGACCAGGCGGTCGATCTTGCGCTCCTCGCTGAACAGGATGCGGGTCTCGGTGGTCTCGAAATCCATCGCACCGCGCTCCTCGCGGGCGACGCGCAGCTTCTTGTACAGCGCGTGCAGCTGCTCCAGATGCGGCACCACGGCGGCGTACTCGCGGCGCCAGGCGCTGCCTTCGTCGCTGTCGGGTTCGGTCAGCATGGCCCCGACCTTGGTGTAGGTCAGCCGCGCCTTGGAGTTGATCACCGCTTCATAGAAGTTGAAGTCGGACAGCTTGCCGGCGCGGGTCAGGTTCATCTCGCACACCATCGCCAGCCGATCCACCTTCGGGTTCAGCGAGCAGAGGCCGTTGGAGAGCAGCTCCGGCAGCATCGGCACCACGTACTCGGGGAAGTAGACCGAGTTGCCGCGCTTGATCGCCTCCTGGTCCAGCGCCGAGTCGGGCCGCACATAGTAGGAGACATCGGCGATGGCGACCCAGAGCCGCCAGCCGCCGAAGCGCTTCTTCTCGCAGTAGACGGCATCGTCGAAGTCGCGGGCGTCCTCGCCGTCGATGGTAACGAACGGCAGGTGACGCAGATCGACACGATTGGCCTTGTCCGCCTCGCGCACCTCCGGCGACAGTTCGCCGATCTGCCGGTGCACCGCGTCGGGCCACTCGTTAGGGATATCGTAGCTGTGGATGGCGACCTTGATCTCCATCCCCGGTGCCAGGTGCTCGCCGAGCACCTCGACCACGCGCCCGCGTGCGGGCTGACGACGGCTCGGCTGCTGAATCAGCTCGACCACCACCAGTTGACCGTTGTCGTACTTCAGCCCGGTGCTCGGATCGGGGATCACCATCACCTGGTTGGTGATGCGCTGGTTCTCCGGCACGATGCTGCCGAAGCCGTTTTCGCCATCGAAGCGGCCGACCAGCTTGCGGGTGTTGTGCTCGAGCACCTCGACCAGCTTGCCCTCGCGGCGGCCCTTGAAGTCGACGCCGATCTCCTGCACCAACGCGCGGTCGCCGTCGAACAGCTCGCGCATGTTGCGCGGACTCAAAAACAGGTCGTCGCCACCGGCATCCGGCTTGAGGAAACCGAAACCGTCGCGGTGGCCGATGACACGGCCGGCGATCAGGTTCATCTTCTCGATCAGGCCGAACTCCCCCTTGCGGTTGGAGATCAGCTGGCCGTCGCGGCACATGGCGATCAGGCGGCGGCGCACCGCCTCGATATCGTCTTCATCCTTCAGCCCGAGCTCACGGCAAAGGTGGGGGTGCTTGATCGGTGCGCCCCATTTGTTCAGAAACTCGAGCAGGAACTCGCGGCTCGGCACCGGGTTATCGTATTTCTGCGCCTCTTCTTGGGCATTCGGATCTTTATCTTTCCAACTATTACTCATTCGTCTTCCATCTGGACCTATGCCTTGCCATTGATTGCCAAAGCATTCCGGGTCAATTATCGATCATCCTAGGATAGCGGCAGATAGCGTCTGCGCCTACACAAACACCAGCCCGGACACGAAAAAGCCGGCTGAAGCCGGCTTTTTACACTGGAAATCAGGGCATTTCGTCGACCACATCCTCTTTCGGCGGCGGTATCAGGTCATCGCGTGTCACGTTCAGCATCAGCAGCAGGTTCGCCGCCACATAGATCGACGAGTAGGTACCGATACCCACACCGGCCAACAGCGCGATCGCGAAACCATGAATGGTGCTGCCGCCGAAGAACGCCAGCGCGACCAACACCAGCACGGTGGTGAACGAGGTCATCAGGGTTCGACTCAGGGTCTGGCTCAGCGAGCTGTTCATGATCTCGATCGCATCCGCCTTGCGCATGACGCGGAAGTTTTCGCGGATACGGTCGTAGACCACGATGGTGTCGTTAAGCGAGTAACCGATCACGGCGAGTATCGCCGCCAGCACCGTGAGATCGAACTCCATCTGCAGCAGCGAAAACATACCGAGCACGATCATCACGTCATGCACCAGCGCCAGCACCGCGCCCAGCGAGAACTTGATCTGGAAGCGGAACGCCAGGTAGAGCATGATCATCGCCAGCGCCAGCAGCATGCCCAGGCCGCCCTGTTCGCGCAGCTCCTCGCCCACCTGAGAGCCGACGAACTCGTTGCGACGCAGGGTCAGCGTCTGTTCGCCTTCGGCGCTCTGCAACCGCTGCAGGATGTTGTCGCCCAACTGCGGATCGTGGGTCTCGCCGAGGCGGATCAGCACGTCGGTGGCGGCACCGAAGGTCTGCACGGTGACATCCTCGTAGCCGGCACCTTCCAGCGATTCCCGGATCGCGCCCAGGTCGGCCGGCTGTTCGTAACCGATCTCCACCAGGCTACCGCCAGTGAAGTCGAGGCCGAACTTGAGGCCGTTGATCGCCAGCGACGCCACGGAGATCAGCAGCAGGACCAGCGAGAACGCCGCCATCAGCTTGCGCGGCCCCATGAAGTTAAAGATTTTCTGTGTATTGGCCATTGTCCCGTCCCTCAAAGCGCCAGTTTGTTCAGCTTACGCCCGCCATAGGCCAGGTTGACCAGGCCGCGGGTGACGAGAATCGCCGTGAACATGGAGGTCAGGATCCCCACCGACAGGGTTACGGCAAAGCCCTTGACCGGCCCCGTGCCCATCGCGAACAGGATCAGTGCCGCCAGCAGGGTGGTGATGTTGGCATCGAGGATGGTCGCATAGGCGCGGCCGAAACCGGCATGGATCGCCGACTGCGGCGGCAGGCCGTTCTTCAGCTCCTCCTTGATGCGCTCGAAGATCAGCACGTTGGCGTCCACCGCCATACCGACGGTGAGCACGATACCGGCGATACCGGGCAGGGTCAGCGTCGCCGACAGGATCGACATCACCGATACCAGCAGCACCAGGTTCAGGGTCAACGCGATATTCGCCAGCAGGCCGAACACGCGGTAGTACAGCAGCATGAACGCCAGCACCAGCGCGAAGCCGATCTGTACCGAGGTCACCCCCATGGCGATATTCTCGGCGCCCATGCTCGGTCCGACGGTGCGCTCCTCGACGAAGTAGATCGGCGCGGCCAGGGCACCGGCACGCAGCAGCAGCGCCAGTTCGGAGGACTCCTGCGAACTCTCCAGGCCGGTGATGCGGAACGAGTTGCCCAGCGTGGACTGGATGGTGGCCAGCGAGATGATCCCCTTTTCGGTGTAGGGGATACGCTTCTCGACCGTCTCGCCATCGACGTTCTGCTGGACGATGCGCGACTTGTGCTCGACGAACAGCACCGCCATGCGGCGCTGGATCGCGTTGCGGGTCACCCGGCTCATCATCTGGCCACCCTTGCCGTCGAGGGTGATGTTCACCTGCGGCTGGCCGTTCTCGTCGAACGACGCCTGGGCGTTGGCCACGTTGGAGCCGGTGATGATGATATCCTTCTCCAGCGTCGCCTTGCGTCCCGGCTCGTTGCGGAAATCGTAGATTTCCGTGCTCACCCGACCGGCATCCGGCGTCGCCTCGAGACGGAACTCCAGATTCGCGGTCTTGCCGATGATACGCTTGGCCGCCGCGGCATCCTGAATGCCCGGCAACTGCACCACGATGCGGTTGCGACCCTGACGCTGCACCAGCGGCTCGGCCACGCCGAGTTCGTTGACGCGGTTACGCAGGGTGGTCAGGTTCTGCTTGACCGCGTAGTCCTCGATCTCTCGGATCGTCTGCTCGGTCAGGTTGATATACAGGTAGTGCTCTTCGCCGTCGTCGGCACCGTCGATCAGGAACTCGGGAAAGCCGGTGCGCAGCAGTTCCCGGGCATCGTCGCGCACCTGGGCGTCGGCGAAGCGTACCGACAGCCGGCCGTCGCTGAGATGTTCCACCTCACGGTAGCGCAGACGCTCCTCACGCAGCTTGCCCTTGATGTCGCTGACATAGACATCGAGACGCTGGCCGACCGCCTGCGCCATGTCCACCTCGAGCAGGAAGTGCACGCCGCCGCGCAGGTCCAGACCCAGTTTCATCGGACCGGCACCGACGGAGGTCAGCCAGTCGGGCGTGGTCGCGGCCAGGTTCAGCGCCACCACATAGTTGTTGCCGAGCGCCTTGCCGATCACATCCTTGGCGCGCAACTGGGCATCGCTGTCGGCGAAGCGGATCAGGCCGGTACCCTCGTTCAGTTCCGCCGACTTGAAGCGGACGCCCGCCTGGCTCAGATCCTGTTCGAGGCGGCTCATCACGGCCTGGTCGACGGTATAGGCTTCCCGGGTGCCCGATACCTGTACGGCATAGTCTTCGGGGTACAGGTTGGGCGCGGCATAGAGGGCCGCCACCAACAGTACGACGACGATCAGCAGGTTTTTCCAGAGTGGATAACGGTTGAGCATCGGGCTCCGTCCTCAGCAAAACGAAAGCGCCACTGTCTAAACAGTGGCGCCGGGGATGGGATTCGATCAGATACTCTTGATCGTGCCCTTGGGCAGTTCCGCCGCGACGTGGGCTTTCTGGAACTTCATCTCGGTGCCTTCGGCCACTTCCAGCACGACATACTCTTCGTTCAGGCGGACCACCTTGCCGATGATGCCGCCGGCGGTGATCACCTCATCGCCCTTGGCCAGACCGCCGATCAGCGCCTTGTGCGCCTTGGCGCGCTTGGCCTGCGGACGCCACATGAAGAAGTAGAAGATCAGACCGAAACCGACCAGGAAGATGATGTTGAAAAAACCCGGATCCATCTGACCGGCTGCAGGTGCTCCTTCAGCGGCTTGTGCGGTGGCGATAAGGAAGCTCATTAAAGCGTTCTCCTGATAACTGACGTTGAGTTCTGTATGTGCGGTCTAGAGATCTGTTTTTCAACCCTGAAGTGGCGGAACTTCCTGCCCGCGCAGGGCGTAGAAGTGCTCCACAAAGTCGCTCAATTTACCCTGTTCAAGTGCACCGCGCAAACCGGCCATCAACTGCTGGTAATAGTGCAGATTGTGGATGGTATTGAGCTGTGCGCCGAGGATCTCGCCGCACTTGTCCAGGTGGTGCAGATAGGCGCGGCTGAAGTGCCGACAGGTATAGCACTGACATGTGTCATCCAGCGGACGGGTATCGGTCTTGTTCGCCGAATTGCGGATCTTCACCACGCCGGTGTTGGTGAACAGGAAGGCGTTGCGAGCGTTGCGCGTCGGCATCACGCAGTCGAACATGTCGACACCGCGACGTACCCCCTCGACCAGATCCTCCGGCTTGCCCACGCCCATCAGGTAGCGCGGCCGATCTTCGGGCATCCTGTGCGCCAGATGGTCGAGGATACGCATCATATCCTCCTTCGGCTCGCCGACGGACAGACCGCCGATGGCGTAGCCGTCGAAGCCGATCTCGGTCAGTCCCTCGAGAGATTCATCGCGCAGATGCTCGTACATGCCGCCCTGGACGATGCCGAACAGCGCCGACGGACTGTCGCCGTGCGCCTCCTTGGAGCGCTTGGCCCAGCGCAGCGACAGCCGCATCGACTGCGCCGCCTCCACCTCGGTGGCCGGGTGCGGCGTGCACTCGTCGAAGATCATCACGATATCGGAGCCCAGCGCGCGCTGCACCTCCATCGATACCTCCGGGCTCAGGAACACCTTGGAGCCGTCCACCGGCGACCGGAAGGAGACCCCCTCCTCGGTGATCTTGCGCATCTTGCCCAGGCTGAACACCTGGAAGCCGCCGGAGTCGGTCAGGATCGGCCCCTGCCACTGCATGAAGTCGTGCAGATCGCCGTGTTGCCGGATGATCTCGGTGCCCGGGCGCAGCATCAGGTGGAAGGTGTTGCCGAGGATGATCTGCGCGCCGATCCCCTCGATATCGCGCGGCAGCATCCCCTTCACCGTACCGTAGGTGCCCACCGGCATGAACGCCGGGGTCTCCACCGTTCCGCGCGGGAAGGTCAGCCGGCCGCGGCGCGCCTTGCCTTCGGTGCCAAGCAGCTCGAAGTTCATGAAGCATTCACGGCTTTTGTCAGGGATAGTGTGGTCGCTCATTCGCTCTCCTGCGCATCACGGCGGGTCAGGAACATGGCATCGCCGTAACTGAAGAAGCGGTAGCGTTCGGCCACCGCCTCCCGGTATGCCTGCATGATGTTGTCGTAACCGGCAAAGGCGCTGACCAGCATCAGCAGCGTCGATTCCGGCAGATGGAAGTTGGTGATCAGCGCGTCGACGCTGCGGAACTCATAACCGGGGTAGATGAAGATTTCGGTATCGCCGTACATCGGCTCGATCGCGCCGCCGCGACTGGCGCTCTCCAGGCAGCGCACGCTGGTGGTGCCCACCGCCACCACACGATTGCCGCGCGCGCGCGCCGCCTTCACCGCGTCACAGACCACCTCCGGCACCTCGATATACTCGGCGTGCATATGGTGATCTTCGATCCGCTCCACCTTGACCGGCTGGAAGGTACCGGCGCCCACGTGCAGGGTCACGAACGCGGTCTCGATCCCCCTGTCGGTCAGCGCCTGCAGCAGCGGTCGATCGAAATGCAGCCCCGCCGTCGGTGCCGCCACGGCGCCCGGTTTGCGGTTGTACACGGTCTGGTAACGTTCGCGGTCGGAGGACTGGTCCTCGCGTTTCATATAGGGCGGCAGCGGCATATGGCCATGCTGTTCCAGCGCCTCGACCAGATGACCTTCGATCTCGAAATGCAGCTCGAACAGATTCTCGCGGCGCCCGGTCACCACCGCTTCCAGCCCGCCCTCGAGCAGCAGGCGAGTGCCCGGCTTCGGCGAGCGGCTGGAGCGCACATGCGCCAGCGCCTCGTGCTCGGCGGTCACCCGCTCGATCAGCAGCTCGATCCTGCCGCCGCTCTCCTTCTGGCCGAACAGCCGCGCCGGGATCACGCGGGTATCGTTGAACACCAGCAGATCGCCGGGTTCGAGCAGTTCGAGGATATCGCCGAACACCCGATGCGTGCGCACGCCGCTGTTGCCGTCGACGCAGAGCAGACGGGCAGCGCTGCGCTGCTCCAGCGGATAGCGTGCGATCAGTTCATCGGGCAGTTCGAAATAGAAGTCTTTAACCTGCATAAGGGAGAGAGCCGTTAACCTGCATGGGCGGGAGGCGTATCGTTTCAAGGGGTGCGAAGTTTACCAGATTATCGGCTTTTTCGCAGTCCCGATTGACGAAGGGAAACAACCGCTTATAATGGCGGCCTGCTTCACCGTTGACGTACTGTTCATGCGTCAATATCACTGTGCCGGTGTGGTGAAATTGGTATACACGACGGATTCAAAATCCGTTGCCTTAACGGGCGTGTCGGTTCGAGTCCGACCACCGGCACCATGACTACTGGGTTTCGAGCGAGTGTCACCTTAGTGTCACTTCCTTCAAAACCTCCCGATCGTGTCACATCCGTGTCACTCCGTTATTGACACCCTCTCTCTAAAAAACAGCTCCATGCCCCGTAATTACTGAGTTGCCACTCAGGCCCGCACTGGGCCTGTTTTGCACTACCTCGCACAACCTTGCACAGCGTGCCATTGGCCAACCACCGCTGGACGCCCCGCCACGGCTGACCAAGAGCCATCCATTGCACGCTCCAAAAGTTGCACAAAAAGGGACACGAAAGGCCCGCAGGCGGGGGGAGAGGAGTTCGGTTTTTCGGGTAAAGTTTTTATGTGTCGGCGTTTTCAGGGAGCGCATAAGAGGCCCTGCTGGGTGTTTGGTTCCGGGGGAGGCTGGGCACCAACTTTGATTGAAACGGGGCTGTATAAGCTTTGGTGAAGCCGCTGGCTACTTCCAATTGTTACAGGTGTTTACGAGTGAGTTTCATCCCCTTTATTCCCCTGTTACGTATTGCCTTTCTACAACACCAACGGGAAGCAAAGCGACTATCCTCAAGTCTCAAGCTGCGGCATTCGCTTGCCACCAGAGAGTTGGATACGAGGGACATCAAATGAAAATTGAGAGTTTGGGAATCTACGAAAGCCAGGCAGATCGACAGCAATACGAGGTCATCAGATATACCGACCAGATAACATTCAAGTCGACCACCAACCCTCGTAGGAAGGTTGACGGTCTTCGCAGCTACAAAACCCAGTGCGGAATTCAGCTAAACGCGGATTCTGATGACGAATCCCGTTTCAAAACAGTGAATGACGACGAGGTGCTGGTCAAAGTGTAAGACAGATGCCATGGCTCTCGTTAGGGACTCAGGCAGCTTGCTCGAGGCGGTCTTTGGCTACCTGGTAGTAGGTGTCGGTGTATTCGATGCCGATGAACTGGCGGGGCTTGTCCCAGACGTAGACACCCCGCCAGACGAAGCCGGCCGCCTGCATGATGTCGGTCATCAGCGGCAGCTGTCGCCAGTCGGTAAACACACAGATCGGTGCGCCGTTCTTCATCGCCCGGTAGCACTCCGACATCCACATGGTTGCCCAGAACTGGAAGCCGCGCTGGTCGCGGTTGCCGCCCGGGAAGTCGGCAAAGCTCTTGCCGCCGTGGGTGTATTTGGTACCGGTGCTCTGCACCTTGTCGGAGCGAAACAGACCGCCAGATGAGTACGGCGGGTCGGTGATCAGCGCGTCGATCGTTGCGTCTTCAATCGCCTGCAGGTGGCGCAGGCAGTCGCCCTTGTAAAGTTGATACTGCCTTGACTCTCCTTGTATTACTTCAGGGTTACTCGATGATGGGCTCCAGCTTGGTTTGCAGCTGGCTGGCTTGTTGCTGATAACCGGTGAACGTTCCCGCCTGGTTCGGGCTCGATACGTCCGGGTGGGTATGACTGGCTACAGTCGCGGCCAAGTTTTCGACCAGCGCCGTCAGATCCTGCAGGTGGCGCACGACGTTCAAGGAGTCACTGCCGAACCAGACCTTGCCGCCGGCGGCGACCTCGACGTGCTGCAGATCCTTCGCCCAGGAACGCCGCATTCTGCCGGCCGCTTCCTGGATATCGTCGGCACTGGCGAGATTCAGCACACCGAGGCTGGCAAGATTCGCCGCACCGCCAGACAGCAGCCAGAGCGCCCCCAGCGCCTCCAGGGTCTTCACGCCGCCCACTGTCTCGGTAGCGCTCTCCGCTACGTCCAGATCGTGCCGCTGCAGCTGCTCGGTCTTCTGCAGCGCCTCGAGGCTGTATTCCCTTGCCTTGTCATCGATGCGGCCCAGGGTTTCACGCTGCCAGTTGCCCTGGTGGTCAACAGCTTGGCGGCTAGCATAGCTGTGCTGCCAGAGGGCCGCACCCTCCTCCAGCTCGGGCAACGGCAGATAGTGGGGCAGAACACCGCGCACGAACGGCAGGTGAGCGCGCCCGTACATGAAGGCCACTTCGACCCAGGTCCCAGGCGCCGGTAACTGCCAGTAACCGGATTCGGGGCCACCGCCGGGGATGGAAACCGGTACCGCCGGCAGGCGCGGCTGGTTGGCATCCGGCCTGCCCTGTTCGTCCAGCAACTCGATATCGACGGCGTAGTGGGGCCGGAACGGATCCGCGATCTGCCCTGCTTTCGGTGTGTCACAGACCGCCACCACGCGACCGAGACGAGGTAGATGGTGGCCCGCCTTCAACTCAGGAAACAGCCTGAGCACGATTTTTCGGATCTGCTCTTTCATGCGCCCCCCTGGCGTTTCAGGCGGCGTGACCAGGGGTCGGCCAGCCAACTGATCTGCATGATGTGTTCTTTCAGCGTAACCGAGGTAATGAACACCTCCTTGTCGTTGATCTGGGCTTTTGAACCCGGCCGCAGTCGCGGCACCATCGGCAGCGCGCCGGAACTGGTCGCCCCCTGTTGCTGCAGGATTTCGGGCGGCAGCCGCAGCAGCGGCTTGCCCGCCCAGGGGCTGTGCTCCCAACTACCGACATAGACCCGGCCGTCGGCCTGCTGCTGCCAGATAAAACGCGGGATCTCGAACGCCGCCGCCAGGTTGTCGAGCGCGTAGTAACCGCCGCCGAGGTGGTGATAGTGCGCGATCGCGGTGCGGGTGTAGGGTTCATCCGGCGTATAGAAGCGCAGTCCGGTCGGTTGGCTGATCTCCGCCAGCACTCGATTCAGGTCCGGATGCCGCAAGGCGATCGGGAAGGGCTGATTCAGCATGCCGGTCAGTTCACGGCACAGCAGGCGCAGCTGCCGGCGGTCGACTCGAGTCGACTCCTCGACAAAGCCGGTGAAGAAGTACACCTGCTCGGGTGCGTAGCCCAGTGTCAGCACCACCAGGCCAGCAAGCTCCTTCTCGCTTTCCACTGTCAGGTGCGCCACGCCCGGGTTGAATAACCCCAGCGCGACACTGTGTTGAACCAGCGGTACCGGCTGGCCGCCGACTGTCACCTTGAACTCGGGTTTCATGCCAATGCGTTATCCAACTGCTTCAGATACTTTTCGACACCGTTCAACTCCGGTGCCGCCGTTTGGGGCGTGGATTCAGTCGCCACCGGCACACCTGGGTCGGCCGACTCCGCAACGGGTTCCGGCGTGCGCCGCGCCTCCTTCTTCTCCGGTACCGAGTTGTGCTCGACCAGGGAGAAGGTGACAGACCACGCCTGCAGACTGTCCGCCTCCGTGACGCGCAGCGCGTCGGTAAACTTCACCTGGCGGATCTGCATCGCTTTGGCCAGCGGGTCGATGATCTGCCACACCCGGGCGTCGCCGGCATCGTCCGTCTGTTCGGCAATGCCTATCAGTTCGGTCAGCAGGTTGGCATCCTTGAACGCGATGGTCAGGGCAACGCTGAGCTTTTTAGCCTTTTGCCCCATGGATACCGTGCTGGTGCTGCTGCTCCCGCCGCTGATATCGGCCTGTGGCATCGGCAGCTGGGCGGATATCTTCAGATTGGCGTCGGGCACCTTGTACGTATCGAGTCTCACAGGCCGATCGCCTCCGCTATCAAATCGAGCGCGCCTGCGCCGCCGATCAGCAGCACCGCGGCAGTATGCGAATATTCAGCACCGGCCGGTGGATTGCCGGTCAGTTGTTGGGCTATCGATTGGCTCGATCCACTCAACCGTGCCGCCACGCCGGCGCCGCCGCTGAAGGTCTGTGCCAGCATGTTCCAGGCATCTGCCCGCTGCTGCAGGTGGGCCTGCTTGCGGCTGAGTGTCTGTTGAAGCCGGGCCACCGGGCTGGTGTCAGCCCCGTAGCCATCGGCCAGGGCCTGCAGCGCCCCGAGGCTCGCGTCCAGCGCCTGCAACTGGGGTAGATCCGCCAGCCCCTGCTGCTTCCAGTAGGGCGTCGCCGGCGGCGTCGGCAGCACACGCTTGTCGGCTTCGTGACTGATCAGCGTTTTACTGCGCCGTTCCAGCAGTTGCAGTTCAGGGACCGGCAGCACCGCATTGAAGGCGGCCAACTGTGCGTGAAAGTCGGCCACCGATGCAGCAAACAGGCAGATGACCAGCGCGTCGCCGCCCTCCGGCAAGCGTGGGTCGGTGTGCTCGCGACACTTGTCCGCCAGCGCCTGCAGGGCCTCGTCCGGGGCCAGGTACTGGTACACGGCGCCGCCGCTGCCGCGATCCTGCAGCCAGGGGTGTACGCACAGACACGCGGCCACAGCGTTGAACGCTGCCTGCGCCTGTTCGCGCAGTGCCAGCAACGCCGCCGCACTGTCGGCCAGAGGCGAGCCACTGAAACTCTGCGCGATACCGCCAAGCCGGCCACCCTGCAGGGCCAGTTCGGCGGCGGCACCGGATTCCAGCGAACCCAATTGGCTGCGAATCGATGCCAGTTGGGCGGGGAGTGAAAACTGACAGCTCTGCCACATAATTCAACGCTCCAGCTGTCGGCGCTTTCGGGCCACCGCCGCCCACACGGAATACTGTCCCTCGTCGGCTTCGCGGGTCCTTTCCGTGTGCCCCGGGTCGATCCAGTTCAGCCCCTTACGCAACCAGGCCAGCAAGCGGAAACGCCGCCAGTATTTACCGGTCACCGAGCTGATCGTCTCGTCCGGATCGCCGCCCAGCAGCAGCACGTTGCAGCCCTGGTCGATCCAGATCAGGATGTTCTTGATGTATTGGCGGATCGCTGTCAGAAGCAGCACGATGACGTACGTCATACCGGCTTCATCTTATTCAACTGATCGATGTACGGCTGGGCTACAACCGCGAAGTCTGCGTCATCTGCAGCGCTATCGACGGCAACCTTGCCCGCCAGACGCTGTTGACGGATAGCCAACAACACTTGTTCCCACGCAGCAGCTGTACGCTCAATGTCGATCGCAGCCTCTTCATCTGTAATACCGGCAGTTATCGCCCAATCGCTGATCGCGGCCGGAACGCTGTCTGCGGGATTGCCCGCCGCCCGCCATTGTTCAGTCTGTTCCAGTGCGAGGCGGTACTCCTCTGCGACAAGTTGACCAGCGCTGACGTAACGGGCGCGGGCGGCGCCAGCGGCTGTGTCGATGGAGGTTTTTGCGGTGGCACGGCGCTCAGCAGCGGGCAGCGGTGGTTCCTCGAACAAAGCATCAGCGGGCGGCTCGACTCCGAGTGCATCGATGATGTGGCGGGAACGGTCGGCGATCCAGAATTCGGTATCACGATAGTCTGGAACCAGTGCCCAGCGGCCGTCGCTCAATACTGCCGCTTCGTTTTTGCCCGGCTGCGGTGGCTGATCTGTTGTTGCGAATGCTGGCACCAGGTAGCTACCCGGTCGCATTGGATCTGGATCCGCATAACCCGTGCCAATGTATTCGCCGGTTCTCGGATTTACGCGATAAGTGACGGGAGTTGTCATCTGATACCTCTATCAGTACTTGATGCAAAAAAGCAGGGCGATGTTACGTGGCCGGGTTTCCAGACCATTCATCTTGAATTTGATCCCCACATCGTTGCCGTCAGTTGAACGGCCTGTAGCGCGCTCTGTTGACCAACTGCCGGTTTGGGGAATAGTGACGGTGCCTTTTGTGCTGCTGTATGAGGATGTGTTGAACTGGTCCACATGCAGCGACTGGTCGGCCTGGGCGGATCCAAGCACGCGGTCCAGGTCGATCCCCCGGCTGTCATCCAATCCGCGGATAAATTCGCCTCGCAGATCCGGCAGGTTGAACGTGGTGGAGCCATCGCCTATGCCGAATGTGGTGCCAATCGCAGCAAACAGGTCCGCGTAGACCTCGCGATCCAGCTCGGCGCCGTTGCACTTGAGCCAACCGGACGGGGCTGTCGTTGTAGCGAAGGCAGCGACCTCGCCGACCATCAGATCAGCCAGGCGCTTTGCCATTTTTTTCGACGTTACGAAGTCTTCGTCATCCACTCCCTCATCCACTTTCTGCTGCGTTGCCACCTTAGCAATGCCGGCGACGGTCTCACTCGCCGATCCAACCTTTGTTAGAAACTCATCCACCAGAGCCCCAGGCGCGGCGATCGCCGTGCGCTGGTCGGTTACAGTGCCATCGCCGTTGATGGTAGCGAGTTTTTCCAGGTAGTGCGCCTGCAGGGCGTTGTCGGTGTAATCCACCTGCGCAGCTGTCGCGCTGACAGGGGTCAGGGTGACGCTCTTGCCGGTAATGTCCCCGTCCAGGGCGACATCCAGCCAGATATCTGTCGGCAACGCCGCCGGATCAGCCAACGGCAGCTCCTCCGACAGCTCGACCATCAGACCGGCAATAAAACCGCGGCCGGCGCGGAGCGTGTAGCTTCCGGCGTTTTCTTCGACCTTGAAGCCGTCATTGATAAAACGCTGGCGACCGTACAGCGCCAAATTGGCCAGGCGTTCGCGCTCGTCGATTCCATCCAGCCGGGCGGTGAAGTCGATCTGCCAGGTTTCGGCCGAAACGGTGATCTGAGTGGTTGCCTGGGCATCGGTGAAGGCGAGCAGAAAGTTCCGGGTCAGGTTATTACCGGTGCTGACTCCGTTGGAGGCCCGCTTTTGCTGCAGCGGTACGTAGGTCACGGCGACCAGGGTGTCGTCGTCGGCCAGCAGCCCCACCCAATTGAAGTTGAAGTCACCCACGTTGGAACCCAGCAGCAGGGAGTAAACCACTTGATCCGGGTTGACGTAGCCAGCCCGGTGCACCGCGCCCTGCCACACGATATCGCCCGCCGCCGGCACGCTCTCTTCGGGGTTCACCGGTGCGGTGTGATCCAGCCCGCTGATATTGGCCAGCACGAAGCGGTCCAGTGTCAGCACCTGCTGCGCGCCCTGCTTTTGCGCGATCAAATCACGGCCGGCGGTTGTGAAAGCTGTCATTCAATGCTCCTACCAAGTCGTCGCCTGGTCATAGTCCCAGACGTTGTTGAACTCAATGGCGACAACGCCAACCGGAACCGGCGTCACCACCTCAAACTCGTAGCGGCGGCAGGTACGGCCGTACTGGTGCACGATCAACGTCAGCAACTCCGGATAGTTGCTCAGCTGGCTGTCGGTAAGGCGAAGGATAATGACATCCCAGTCTTTGTATGGGTCGCGCTCCTCGATCTCGGCGTAGCCCACGTCTAGCCGTTCAAGAATCCGGAGAAAGCCGGCAACGCTGCCGGCATCGCGGGCGTTGACGTAGGCGTACTTCACCCGTCGGCGGTAGAGCCATTCCGGCTCGCCCTTGAAGCGGGTGATATCGCGGCCCCAAGCGATCAGGTTCAGCGCCCGTAGCGAGCAGGTTTCCACATCCAGCTGCGCCAACGGCCAGCGCATCCAGTCCTCGACCTGTTCCCAGAACCCCTGCCCTGCTCGCTTAACTGCATCGAGTCGGGGGCCGGCTTGCCAGAAGCTCAGATCCAGTTTGATCACTCGGCATCCTCCAGGGTCAGGGTCAGCGACTGCAGCCGGGGGATCTCCATCTCGCTGACGATATCCACCAGGTTCCAGGCCAGAGAGTCGATCTCATCATCGAACAGGGCGTGCAGCTCCTCGCCCAGCCGGGAGAAGCTGAAGCGTTTCCACGGCCAAGTCAGGGTGGGTTGCCAGTTGGCCGGCACCGCTTCGCGGAACGCGCTGCGGATATACAGCTCGATATCGCTGGCCAACTCGTCACGGCGTGACGCATCAAGCCAGGTCGGCACATAGACGGTCACGGCGAGGTCGTGCCAGGTTTCCGGCATGGCGAAGATCTGCAGGTCGTCACCGTGGCCGTGGTTCCCCTGCACGCTTATGTAGTCGTTCACCTGGGTCAGATAGCCTGCCGACGGCACACCGGCATCGAACAACACAAAAGCGTTTGCCGTACCCGGCCCGCGTGGTGCGTCGTGCTCGAAGAAGATGCGGTCGGTGGCGAAGCCGGTCTGGGCGGCGATCATCGAGCGGTAAACGGCATCGGTGTGATACTGGTTCACCGCGCTGAACTGGTTGCGGATCCGCCCGCGGAAGTCGTCGTTGCTTTCACGGTCAGCCCCCGGCTGGCTGATCCAGCCCTCAGCGTTGAATACCCGCACCACTCCTGCAACCGGCACGGGTGTGATCGTCAGATAGCCAGCGGCGAGGTTGTACGCCACACCGGCGTACTCCGCCTCGACCGGCACCTGCACGCTGGTTGCACCGTTGGGGAACGCGGTATCGGCGGTCACCCGCACACGGTACACGGTGCCACTGATTGGCACTGTCTCGATCCAGGTATCCGCCGGAATGATCAGCGGGCTGGCAGTGTTGTCGCGCTCGAAGGTCAGCATCCCCTTTGTCAGCACTGCTTCCTTGCGGGTCAGATCCACCGCATCTCCGAGCAGATCGAGGAAGGCATCAACCGCATAGCGGACGAACATGTTCGGCATAAGGCCGGTGACCAGCAGCTCCTGCAGCCAGAGCACAGGAGTAATGACAATCGCGGTAATCAGGCGCCAGAACGGCGAGTACTCGCTGTCATTGTTCAGCGTGACACCCTCGGCATCCGCGATCTGTCGAAACTCCTGTTTCAGCGCCGCGTCAGTGGTCGGCATGCCAGAGTCGGCCAGCAGTTGGCGGAAAACCTGCTCACTCATGGGGTCACCTTTATCTGTCCATATTGATAGGTGTCAGCCAACAGCTGCCATATGCCGCGACTGTCCGGGAAGGTTGGGGTGGTCAGGGTGAAGGTCACAGATCCAGGTACAATCCGCGTATCCTCCTCGACCAGGAGCAGGATCTGCTGCTCGTAATACGCACGCAGCTCCTTGTCGCGCTCGGCGATCATTGCCGAGAGAAAACCGCTTTCACGGATCGCGTGCTTCAGATCCTGTGCGATCGAGACGGCACGCTCGACGTAGAGCACACCGCCGGCGACATCGAGCGCGATATCGTCGTCCTCGATCAGGATGTCGACGTGGTGGGTTTCGGTTGTCATCCGGCGTTTAACTCCAGGTATTCATCCAACTGCCCGGCGCTCGGGGCCTGAGCGGTCTGAATGCCGACGTGATAGGTGTTGCCGCCGCGGTTGTAGGCGGTACTGCTGATCTGCTGGTTGATGCCGCCGGCAGCGACCTTGTCCTGTTTCGGCGCACCCAACGCGGGCGCAGCGCTCGGCAATGTCTGTTCCGGGCCCTGGTCGATACCGAGCTTGTTCATCACCCATCCGATCGCATCGCCCAGCACCCGAAAGGGCTTCATCAGGCTCTCCACACCGGCTTTCAAGATCCGGAAAACCGGCGAATCAGCAATGCCGGCAGTAAACAGGGCCCAGCCTTGCGTCAGCGTATCGATAAGGGCCATCAACCCTTGGAACGCAGCGGTGTCCATCACCGCCGCCTTGATCTCGTCCCAGTAGTAGATGGCCGCCATCACGACGCCCACCAGTGCCAGGATCGCCGCCACTATCCAGGTAATCGGGCTGGCCCACAGCGCGGCATTGAACAACCAGACCGCCGCCTGGCCGGCCAGCAGGGTCAGCCTTACCAGCTTCATCACGCCGTTGAACACCAGCATCACCGCCTGCCAGCCGACCATCACCGTTTTGCCCAGCCCCATGGCCAGGGTGAACAGGCCACTGACCGCGGTCAGGCCGATAACGGCCAGCACGGCATAGCCCACGACTCGTGTCAGGTTGGGGAACATCTGGGTCCAGCGGGTCACCTCGCCCAGGCCATCGGCCAGGCTATCGATCAGCGGGTTCAGCACCGGCAGCAGCGCCTGGCCCAGGCCGATGCGCACCGCCTGGATACCGGCGGCCCAGCGCTGGAACGGATCGACCATGGCGGACGCCATCCTGTTGGCGTTGTCGATGCCCTTCACGTCGCCCAGGGCGTCCATGGATTTGGCTAGGCCGTCAGTTTTACCTATAAGATTCTTAATCAGCAGTGTGGCCTGATCGGATCCGAATGCAGTGGTAAGCGCATCGGATTCCGCCACGTCCAAGGTATCGCCGAACTTGCCCCGCAACTTGTCGAGTATCTGCAGTATCGGCAACATACGGCCCTGGCTGTCGGTAAACTTCAGCCCAAGCTTGTCTTGAGCTTTACCCACTCCGGCCAAGAACGCGTTGTATTTGGTACCGGCTTCGGAGCCGGACATTGATGCCTGCAGGGTACCCAGAATCGCCATCTGCTCGGCCATATCGATACCGGCTGCCGTAGCATTAGATCCAATAGCTGAGAACGCAGAGGACATCTTCTGGCCGGTGGTCTTGAACATCTGCACCGCGGTAGCGGTACGGCCGGCCACCATATCTACCCAAGCAGATTTACCCATTTGTTGAGCTTGCTTTTCGAACAAGCTAAACATGGTGCCCATGTAGTCGGTAATGGTGCCGGTATCGGCCTTGGTCGCCTTGGCCAGCACACCGGACGCATTGGTGAAGCTGGCCAACTCGGTACCGTTCAGGCCGCTGATCGCGGACTGGATATCGTAGGATGCCGCCACGAAGTCGGCGGCACTCTCACCGTATTCCACAGAGAATTTCAGCGCGGTCGCGTTCAGCTTGCCCAGTGCCTCTTCGGCAACGCCCAGGCTGGCCACCTCGCCCAGCTTGGCGTTGACCTCGAGCGCGGGTTCCAGCGAGGACTTCAACAGATAGCCGGCCCCCGCCAAACCTGCTGCGCCCACCGCTGCGGTCATAAACCCGCTGCGAGCGTTGCTGGTCATGCGGTGGATATTCTGGTCGATACCGGCCAGCGGTCGGCTGACCTGATCGATCAGGCCGATGGTAAACATCAGCGATTCCAGTGCCTGCATATCCGTCCTATCCGTTGAATGCTTTGGCGATGCCGTTGGCGATCGCCGTTTCCATCCGGGCCCAGTGCTCCTTTTCCAGCCAGAGCGCCTGGCCAAGGGTGTTGCTGTCGATCGGCTGGCCGGGCAACCAACGCCGGGCCAGCGTGATCAACTGACCCAGGGCGTCGTCGTCTAGGCTGTCAGCGAGCCGCTGAGCGTCTTTACCTCGAATTCAACCTTGGGCTGGAACTCCTTCACCAGCTCGCCCGCCAGGTTCATGGTCAACCCCTGATCGCACAGGCTGCGCACCGCTTCCTTGCTGTCCGCATCCACTGTGCGCATCAGGAAGTTCTTGGCCGGCGCCACCTTGTTGTCCGGGGTGGTTTCGTTGATGAAGCGGTTGAAGTCCTCGAGGCCGACGTTGAAGTTCAGAACGTCACCGCTCGCAGTGATCTGGATTGCCTTGCTCATTGGCTATGTGCCCTCGTTAACGTTTGTGTGTGTCCCTAATCACCTGGTCCAGTTTCCGATCCATCCGCTGGAGCAGTTCCTTGATTTCGCTGTCTTTGGCGTAGGTGTTCGCCACCTCCAGCTTGTATTCCAGTAACCCTTTTTCGTTGGCGGCCGTGCGCTTGAACAGCCACACCTGGAAACTCACCACACCGGTAAGCGCCATGTGCACGAACACCAACGCAATTTTGACGGTCAGCGGGTCGAGCGCCTGTTCCATGTCCTGTCCCTAGCCGGCCTTCCGGGCCAGCAGTTGCATAATGAGCGGGCTAAGGTTCTTCACGGCGCGCTCGCCGAACAGGAACCCCAGCACCAGGAAGTTGATGATGATCAGCGCCTGCTGTTGCTGATCGCTCAGCGTGCCCCAGGCACTACTGAACCACTGCCAGTCCATCCACAGGGTGGAGAAGCCCCACACCGGGCGCTGAGTGCCCCGGGCGAACAGCACCAGGGTGCCGATCACCGGGATGCCTTTCAGGTCGCCGGCGGTACCCTCCAGCTTGGCGATACGGTCGGTCAGTTCAGCACTGGCTTGCTGCAGGGCCATGTCGGTGGCGTGCGATCGCTCCATCTCCAGACGCTCGAACGCCAGGCGCACCGCCTGTTTTTCGCCCTCGCTCATATCGGGCGGAAACCACTTCTCCGCCACCTTGATGGCGGTGTCTGCCAGGCCACCGGTGGCGATGCCCAGCACCTTGTCCCAAAGGCTCATATCAGTAGCTCCACACGTGCGGCCGGGGCCGGTTCGCAGCAGTGGACGCGATATCCAGATGGATAAAGCGACCGCCGCCCTTCTGGTTGATGCCGATGCCGGTGAAGCAGCCCATCCGCAGTGCCGCGGTCAGCACCTGGTGCGCCCGCTGTCGGCTGACCTTGATATCCACGGCCAGCCCCAGGTGATGGGTGCCCGGTTCGTCCTTTTTCGCCTCGGCAGGGTGCCGGTGGCAGCGGTAGGCGCTGGACAACGGCAGCGGAAAGCCCAGCAGGTTGCGCAGGGCCTGGATCCGGTCCATCAACTCGGGGCTGATCTCGCTGCCGTCGCTGTCGCACCGGCCGCAGTGGCAGCGCAACTCGCTATAGGGGAAGTTCTCCCAGGGACTGTCCATCCGCTCAGCTCCTCACGTGGTTACAGCAGACCGTCGGTTTCGGCGGCGGTCAGGTAGGGCACGCCGTTGATCTTGATGAAGTCCGGATCGGTCACGAAGAACGGCAGCTTATGTTTGCTCTTGTCGGCGCTGTGAGCGTCGATATCGGACAGGCTGGACAGCGTGATCTTGATGCCGAACGCCTCCACCTTCAGTTCCTCGTCGCCGGCCTTGGCGTAGGTGGTGAAGTCGAACGGCTCCATGGCACGCCAGGATCCGGCCGCCTTGGCCTGTTCCAGGATCAGCAGGAAGTTGGCGCTATCCACCTCCAACTCGCCGGATGCCTCACAATCGCCAGGCGTCCAGCCGTTGGGCACACCGCGGGTCTTGCTGACCTGGCTGTTGTCGGTGATATCCAGCGTCACCTTGTCGGCGTGCACGCTAGTACCGGACAGGTCGAAGTCAAACGCCATGCCGGAAATACGCTGCTTGCTCATTAGCTAACCTCTCCAGACAGATCGAGCATCAGGTTGACGGTGATCTTCTTCGGGCAGTTGTAGGGCTGCGCCTGGATGTAGATCTCCACTTCGGTACGGGTGGGCCAGTTGAAGGCGATATCGTCGGTACCCGGCGGCATGATCATGGCCGGGAACGGGATACCGGCGAACTTGATCGCCTTGCTGGCCTCGCGCAACGGCCGCATGAAATAGGTTTTGTTGAACTCGATGCTGGCTGGTGTGTTGTTCAGCTTGCGGTCGGCCACCCGCGCGATCGCCAGCAGCCGGACACGACGCGCCAGGTAGTCCAACACGCGCATGTTCTCGATCACCTGGTAATCGCCGCCCGGCACGTCCAGCAGGTTGCAGTCGGCCCAGTAGGTGCCGGGGTAGTCCGGGTACCACTGCGGCACGCTGAAGCGTGCCTGGTCCATGGCATTCAGGTGGGCCATGGTCAGCGGTGCGCCGTTCATATCTACCGGGGCGTCGCCCAGGGCGATCAGCGGGCCGGTATTGACCCGCATAGGGCTATCGGCGATCGATGCCGCCCGGTTGCACAGACGCCCGGCCAGCACACCGATGTTGTTACCGTGCAGCTGCGGCACCACGTAGACGCGGTTACCGGCCACGCTATCGACAACCGGCGTGATACGGGCGATGTAGTCGGCCCAGGTTTCGGTCGCTGCATCGATACCGGAAACGGTCAGGCCGATGGTGATGAAACGCTGATAGGTGCCCAGCACGCCCATGGCTTCGGCATAGGCGGCATTTACATGCGCCGCTGTGCTCGCCGGCGGGCAGTAGATCGCCGATTCCACCCTGGTGTTCTGCTCCATCGCGGTGTTCAGTGCGGTGGCCAGGTCATCGCCCCAAACGCCACCGGTGGCGATCGGTACCGCTGAGCAGGTCCAGTTCTGGCCACCGTTCACACGGGCCGCCTCGATCTGGGTTTTCAGATCGCTGGCCGATGCGCCCAGCAGTTCGTCCAGGTCCGTGTCGGCGCCGATCTGCAGCACCTTGCCGTTGTAGTCCGCGTTACCGGCCACACCGATATACAGGAACTGGCGTTCAATCTCCGGAAAACCGCCCTGAATCAGATTCAGGTGGTTTACCGTGACGCTACCTGTCGCCATTGCTATCTCCCTTTGCTTCTGTCTGTCATCTGGCTGATCAGGATCTCGGCCAGCCGTCGCTTATCGTTCACCCCAACGCCCAGGAACGAACGCTCGGGTATCGGTATCGTCCACTGCTGCCGGCTGGGCTGGTCGCTCAGCTTGCGCAGTACCAGGCCCGCTTGGCCCAGGGTCATGTTGTCCATAATCCAGCGCTGGCTGGCTCTGCGGGTGCGCACCCGGCCGCCCTTGGTCTTGCCTGCGCGGATCCGGAACCCGGCCCGCACCAGGGCCTTGGCCATCTCCCGGCTGGGCGGGCCGTCATAGTTCGGCGTGCCTGCCTGTCGGGCCGCCCGGCGGGCGGTCATGGTTTCGGCGATGCCCTCCTGGTGGCGCCGGGCGATCTGCCCCATCAGCCGGTTGGGCCAACTGATCCGGCCACTACGTGCATCGGCCAGCACCTTCACGTTCTTGCCGCGCATGATGCGGGTCAGCATCTTGCGCTTGCCGTTCTTGCGACCTGTCCAGCGGCCACCGTCCAGGCCGGTCTGGCTGCGGATCCGCTGCCGGCTCAGCTTCACCACCTCCCGGGCCAGGCGGCGGTTCAGCCGCTTACGTTTGGCCGGCGGTAGCCGTAGCGCCTGAACCTGCTGGCGTAGGGTTAACTCTCCCTCAATCCGGCCGGTCAGCATCGTGGAACACCTCCACCGACTCGGCGACCCAGAGGTCGAACTCGCCCAGCCCCCAGCGCTGACCCAGCAACTGGAACGGGCCGTCCGGGTCGGGAACAACGAGGATCGGCTCCATGAACTCGATCATCAGATCCACATCGGCGGCGCCCTGGGCGTTGTCGTCGGCGTCCAGGTGCGGCGGCTCCAGTCCGTCGCGGTCGCCGTCGTTCTCGGCCAGCCAGGCCATAACGTGGGCCATCAACAGGGTGGGCGACTGCCGGTACCGCTCGAACGACAGCCAGCCCTGGTATTTCCAGAAACCCAGCTGCAGGCCCTCTTCAGTGTGCCGGGTGGCGACGATCAGCCGCCCCTCCTCGGCGCTGGCGTCCATCGCTTCGCGGTCGACCAGGTTCTGGGCCAACAGGTAGGCGGTGAGTGCCTGCAGCTTCTGCATCAGATCAGCTCCACGCTGATTGCACCGATCCCCTGCAGCTGCCGCACCGCCTGGGTGCTCCACTCGCTGAAGGTTTCGGCCCGTTCCGGCGCTTCCTTGCCCAGGTTCTCCGCCTCCTGGCGGCGTACCACGCTGGCAAAGTCGGTCAGCAGTTGGCCCTTGGCGTAGCAGTGCACGGCCCGCTTGTAGAGCCGCACCAGCGCGCTGCCGCCGTCGATCTCATCGGCCGGCACCGTGGCCAGAGACGCGTAGCCCTCGGCTTCGCGCTCGGCCTGCCAGCTGGACAGCTGGCGGTTGATCTCGGCCATCGCCAGGCACAGCTGCTCGCGTACCAGGTCGACGTGGTGGTCCGAGGGTATGCGGTACCGGGTCATAAACTCGGTCAGTTCCAGATCGGGCCAGAAGGCGCTGTTCTCCAGCGTCTCGGTCGGCACATCGGAACGGGGCATCGCGCTGAAGCTCATCGGCACACCTCAGAAATTAGGTGAGGGTGGCCGGCGGTCATCAGGGCTGACAGTCAAGCGCCCTTCTGCTGCCGGCACCCTCGGCGGGGTGGAATCGTTACGTTTCGGAATCCAGTTTCTTTTCCAGCTGCGCGATGCGGGTGCCGACACCGATCTTCGGGTGCAGCTCGGTCGCCCGGCGAAAGTACTCCAGGGCATGTTCCTGCTCGGCGCGCTGCTCGCTGTTCATCAGCACCAATCCGGCCAGCTTGTAGTAGCGGGCGCTGATCCGCTCGAACAGATGCCACTCGTTGACCACCTTCTCGAATACTCGGGAGAAGTACGGCTCTATGCTGTGGCCGGCCTTGTGCTGCTGCTCGGCCCAGTCGATCACCTGGTCGGCCATGAACGTGGCCACATCGCGGTTAAAGTCGTCAGGCATCGCCTGCTTGCGCTCGATGGCGTAAAAGCCCCACTCCAGTGCGGCGTCCAGGTCGTTGATATCGAACAGCCAGATCACCACCCGCGTCAGCACCGGGTTGTCGTAGTCCTGGCCGGCTTCGCGGTACCGCTCCAGGTAGGGCAGAAACTGCGGCAGCAGTTCATCGCGTTTGAGCTGCGCCCGTGCCGACTTGCTGTTCAGGCCCGCCAGTTGCGACAGCGCCAACGATAGCCCGGCCATCTGCTGGTTATGATCCTTGCGCCACCCGGTCAGGCCGGTTGGGGCCTGCTCTGCCTTGTCTCGGCGCGACTCGGGCACCGCCTCCGTTTCCGCTTCACGCAGCGTTCCTGCCTGCTGGGCCAGTACACGTTCGCGGTGTTTACGCATCAACGACATATCAAAATCTCTCCCGCCAGATCATGGGCGGGGCGCTGGGCCCCGCCCAGGTTGGTTAAACGAACTGCACGTTGTCGGCTTCCAGGAAGGCGATCTTCTCCAGGTTCTCCACCACGTAGCCTTCGTTGCGGCTGTGGTAGTCCTCGACCTGATCGCGTTTGGCGTTATCGACCGTGGAGCGGCGGTTGCTGCTCTCCTGCCAGTAGATCGACAGGTTACTGAGGCTGGTAACGGCCAGCCCCTTTTCCGGGAAATACGGCACGTTGGTGATCGACGGCAGACCGCCGTAGGACTTGGTTGCCATCTGGATGCCCTGCTTCTCGCTCGGGGTGCCGCCGTGGGCGGCGTACAGCTTGCCCTCGTCCCAGGCCAGCAGATCGCCGCCGACGATCGCCACCAGGTCGCCGGCACCGCGGAACTTGTGGTCGATGCCCTGCTTCAGATCCTGAGCGGCCGCATCCAGTGTTTTGAAGTCGCCGGTATCGCCGAACTTGATCACGCCGGCAGTGGCACCTTCGACCAGCACCTGGGAGGCGGCCTTGGTGCGCACCTCCTGCAGCCAACCGATATTCACGTCCTGGCCCAGGGGGTTGGTGACGATATCGGTCTCGGCGGCGGCACTGGTGCCGTGCCAACCCACCATGATGCGGTCCAGCGCCTTGCGCTCGTTGACCCAGTTCTGGAAGCGCTGCATGAAGTCGGGGAACTTGGCCCAGAGGTCCAACAGGCTGTACTTGATCCCCACATCGGACTCGGTCTTGTGGAGCTGGTAGGCGCGCGGATCCAGCGCCGCCACGTTCTTGGGCCGGCGGTCGTTCTGGCTGGTATCGGTACGGGAAATGATCGGGCCGCTGACACCGCCGAACACCTTCTCGCCGGTGATCTCTTTCACACCGATCACGTTGATACGCTGCAGGAAGTCGGACGACTCCACGATCTTGTCATGCAGGGTCTGTTCAACGGACGGAGTGACGGAGAACGCCTTTTCAACGGTGCGCACACCGTAGGTTTCCGCCAGCGCAGCCAGAAGGGCTGCAAACTTCTGTTCTGTAGTCGGGTTCATGGTTTCCGGTCCCTCAGTAAACCTTGGTTTTTTCGTCGCCGGCGGCGCCGTCGTTGGCACCGGTCGGTGTGCCCGGCTTCTCCTCCAGCAGCTTGCTGAACTGCTCGGTCAGGGTCTGGATACCATTGTTGGTTTCCGCTACCTGGTCCGCCAGTTGGCTGAACTGGTCGGTGGTGCCATCCTCCGCGGGTTTCGCCGCTGTCTGTTCGGTACCGGATTCGGTACCTGCTGCCTGGCCGTTCTGCTGGGAGAACTGGCCCAGGGCCTCGCCCAGCTGCCCCAGCAGCGTGTTGGTCTGCTGCTGCGCCTGCAGCAACTGGTTGAACTGTTTAGCGTCCATCGCTTCGTCGTCCTCGTTAGGGGTTTCTGGTTCGTCGGTCACCCGCCATCCGAAGGTCGCAGCCAGCTTGCTGAACAGGGTGCGGGGTGTCTCATCGGTAGGGGTGCCATCCTTGGCGGTACCGTCCGTGGAGGTGCTGTCCGTGGCCTCATGGCTTGCATCCAATGCGAAGGGGATGCTCTGTGAAAACCTGACGTGTCCAGGGTGCTGCTTACTGAAGTGCAACTGCTGGGTGCCCAGGCTGGCCGGTTCGTCGGTGATTGCCAGGCCGGTCATATAGGCTTTGCCGGTACCGGCGAAGTTGGGCCACAACTCGATACTGGTGAACAGCTTCTGGCCCTGGCTGTTCAGCTCCAGCAGGCGCTTGTTCGGGCGCAGCTTGGCGAACAGGCAAAGGCGGCCTTTCTTGTCCTTTTCGGCTTTCAGCTCGGCGGCGGTGCCGAAGTTGCCGTACCACTTGCTGTGGCCCAGAGGGTCGCTGCTCCAGATGACCGCCGTGTACTCTTCCGGGTCGTAGCTGTCCGCCATGTCCTGAACGTCCTGTTCCGGGATCTCGCGGCCGTCGATCGTCGGGCCACTGGTGGCAACTTTGATCCAGTCGGTTGTCAGCTGCATCTGTCCATTTCCCTGCTGTGCGTTGTCGGTCGGTTTGGCGTTTGCCTGTCGTCTGAGGCCCCCACTGTGCCGCCCGAAACCGCCCCGCTCAATCGGATTCCATGCGCCCCCTTGTGCCCCCGACCGCGGCACAACAACTCGCAGCAAAGCAGCGTGGTTACGGGCGTTCCCGGCGGTAGAGTGCAGCCCATGGGATACCCGATTGAAGTCAAGGAAGCGGCCCAGCGGCTGTACCTGAAGCACTACGAAGTGCCCGAAATTGCCGAACAGCTGAACATCCCCAAGCGCACGCTTTACCACTGGGTGAAGCAGGAAAAGTGGGATGCGATGCTCAGCCACGAAAGTGCGGAAACCAGCATTTTCAGGCGGCTGCAGGTACTGGCAGAGCGGGACAACAAATCCGACCGTGAGCTGAACGAAATGGACCGGCTTACGGGGGTTCTACACGACCTGCAGAAACTGAAGGAACGCCAACTGGCAGCGGCGGTGCAGGTCAAGGCCGGCCCGCCGGTGGAGGGCGGCGAAAGCCCCGGCGGCGACAACCAGGGCAAGAAGAAGCGCAAGAAGCCGAAGCGCAACCAGGTCAGCCACCTGACCCAGGCCGACTTCGACCGGGAGTTCCGCGGCAAGCTGTACCAGTACCAACGGAACTGGCTGGAAGCGAAGGAAAACCCGCTGACCCGGCGTATCCGCTTCATCCTGAAGTCGCGCCAGATCGGCGCCACGTTCTACTTCGCCGGCGAGGCGTTCGAGGACGCCTGCCTGACCGGCGACAACCAGATCTTCCTGTCCGCCAGCCGCGCACAGGCGGAGATATTCCGCGCCTATATCGTCGGCTTTGCCCGCGAGTGGTTCGGCATCGAGCTGGCCGGTAACCCGATCATCCTGGACAACGGCGCCGAGCTGCATTTCCTCAGCACCAACAGCAGTACCAGCCAGGGCTATCACGGTCACGTCTACGTTGACGAGTGCTTCTGGATCCGCGACTTCGAGAAGCTGAACCAGGTGGCCGGCGCGATCGCCACCCACAAGAAGTGGCGCAAGACGTATTTCTCCACCCCGTCGGCCAAGTCGCACCAGGCGTACCCGATGTGGAGCATGGACAAGTTCAACGAACGCCGCCGGCGCCGCAACCAGGCGGAAGCGATTCTGCCCACCGAGAAGGAGCTGCGCGCGGGCATCAAGTGCGAGGACCGCACCTGGCGCAACATCGTCACCATCGACGACGCCGTATCCGGCGGCTGCGACCTGTTCGATATCGAAGAGCTGAAAGACGAGTACAGCGAGGAGGAGTTCAAGCAGCTGTTCCGCTGCTGCTTCATCGATGACCATGCCAGCATCTTCAAGCTGAAGGAGCTGCAGCAGTGCCTGGCCGACGTGACCGACTTCAAGGGCTTCGATCCCAAGGCCAAACGCCCCTACGGCTCGCTGCCGGTGTGGATCGGCTACGACCCCAGCCGCACCACCGACAACGCCACCTGCGTGGTGATCGCGCCGCCGTTGGAGCCCGGCGGCAAGTTCAAGGTGTTGGAGAAGCACAGCTGGCGGGGCGTCAACTTCCGCTTTCAGGCGCAACAGATCAAACGCCTGCTCGAGCGCTACAACGTCCAGTACATCGGTATCGACACCACCGGCATCGGCTACGGCGTGTTTGAACTGGTGCAGGAGTTCTACCCCCGCGCCAAGGCGATCCACTACAGCATCGACAGCAAAACCGAGTTGGTGATGAAAGCCGTTGAGGTGGTCGGCGGCGGCCGTATCGAGTGGGACGCCAGTTGGTCCGATATCGCCACCGGTTTTATGACCATCCGCCAGACCACCACCCGGGGCGGGCAACTGACCTATGCCGCCGGACGCACCGAAAAATCCGGCCACGCCGACGCGGCCTGGTCGATCATGCACGCCCTGATCAATGAACCCCTAAACCACGACCACCGCCGCAAGAGCACCTGGAGTGTAGACGATGACTGAAGCGACCAAACCACGGAAAGGGAAACGGAAAAAGGACAGCATCGCCTTCAGCTTCGGGGATCCGGAGTGGGTGCTGGGCAGTCAGATCACCGACTACCTGGGCACCGTCTACGACAGCAACCAGGAGTACTACACGCCACCGCTGAGCCCCAGCGGCCTGGTGAAGGTGACCGGCGCCAATGCGCACCACGGCAGCTGTATCTACTTCAAGCGCAACCTGTTGGTGCGGCAGTACCGCCCCAACCAGGTGCTGCCGTTGATGGATCTGAACGCCGCTGCACTGGATTTCGAGATACTGGGCAACTGCTACCTGCAGACCTTCAGCAACCACCTGGGGCAGATCGTGAGACTGGCACACCTGCCCGCGGTGAACATGCGCCGCGGCCAGGATACCGCAGGTCAGACCCGTTACTGTCTGCTGAAGAAGAACGGCGGCAAGGTCTGGTTTAACCCCGGTGAGGTGCTGCATGTGGCGGAGTACGAACCGCTGCAGCAGATCTATGGCCAGCCGCAATACATGGGCGGCCTGCAGTCGGCGCTATTGAGCGAAGACGCCACCCTGTTCCGCCGCCGCTACTACCAGAACGGCAGCCACATGGGCTTTATCTTCTACACCAACGACCCGAACCTGGACTCGGACACCGAGAAGAAGCTGAAGCAACAGATCCGCGCCGGCAAGGGCGTCGGCAACTTCCGATCGATGTTTATCAACATCCCCAACGGGGCGGAGAAAGCCGTTCAGATCATCCCGGTGGGCGATATCGCGCAACGGGACGAGTTCGAGCGGATCAAGCGGATCAGCGCCGACGAGGTGCTGGTGGCGCACCGGATGCAGCCGTCGCTGGCCGGCGTGAAGCCGGACAACACCGGCGGCTTCGGCGATATCGAAAAGATCAGCCGGGTGTATATCCAGAACGAGATAGGGCCCAAGGCGATGGTGTTCATGGAAGCGATCAACCAGCACCTGCCGGCTGGCCGGAAAATAGCGTTTGACATCCCAGACTAGCACCTTAATGTGTTGATTTGTCTGCTTTTAAAGACGGGCATGTTACACTGTGTCCGCTGTTTTCGAGGGGGAGTGATGCGGGTACTTTGTACAGAATGCGGACACAAGGCCCGCATATCTCACAGCGTCCCGATGACCGATAACGGCGCGGTGCGCGATCTCTATTGCCAATGCCTGGATACTCTCTGCGGCCATACCTTCGTGATGAGCCTGGCCTACAAGCACACCATCAATCCGCCTGCATCCAGTCACCATCGCCGGATCCTGGATGCCCTGCGCACCCTGCCGCTGAACGAACAGCGCGCCCTATTCGAGCAACTGGCTGGTTAACCTGTCGAGTTGCTGCTGCTGTTGTTCCAGCAACAACACCAGCGCGAACTGCTCACGAACGCTGAGCACAATATCCCCCTTCGACAGTGAGAAGTGCGCCTGCAGGTGGGCGTTGATTGAAACGGCGGTTTCAACTAAGCCGTTGATACCTATTACTTCCATCGGTATTCCTTAAACAGTGTTTGCTCCATATCCGTGCCCGTGAAGGCGCGGCAAATGTAGAGCGCCGAGCAACGGCTGAAAAGCCATGGAGGGCAAAGTGTTCACGCACAGCCAACACTTAACGGCTATTCTGTCTGTATCCTGCAACAGCCGTTAACGTGGGAGTCGTCAAAGGGCCAACCGATGCAGCACACGCATGACCCTGCCAGGGGTGCCCGGCTGATCAGGATGATGGCCAGAAAACGAATAGGAGTCAGGGAATTGGCACGCAGAACCGGCATACAAGCCAGCACACTGAGCAACTATCGCAAGGGCAAGGATATGAAGGCCAGCCACCTGGTGGAGATCTGCCTGGAGCTGGGCGTGTCCGCCGATGAACTCCTGGGCCTGCCGAACGTCCGCGACGATGAGTTGCACGCGCTGATCGATCAACTGGACCAGGAGCGACGCGACGCCCTGAAGGGTGTGGTGCGGCTGCTGGTCCAGATGTGAGAAGGGGCTTGAATCGTCCGGGTTACTGTAGTGCTTGGTGAAGCTCGGAGAATTTATCCCTGACAACCTGCAAATCGCTCTTCTTACCGTATCGTAGGTAGAAAAACATCTTATTGGCGGCAATATCCAGAGAAGCAAAAGCAGAGTGCAGTGACTTTAGCTTTTCGAACTCGGGCTGCAGACGGCTCATGCCGTAGCGTTCGAACTCCTTGGTTGCCGCATCGCGTGCAGCACCGAACGCCGGCCCCCACTGCTGAACCTTCCACTCGGCGAATGGCTGATAGGTTCCCGGCTGGTACTGCTCAAACCGGCTGAACAGCCGTCGGGCATAGTCGTTCAGTTGGGCGGTCCACTGCTGTTCCAGTTGCTGCCGCTGGCTGTCACTCAGCGATTCCCAGACCACGGTTGCTTCGTCGGCTGATGGCGCCGGTGCCTGAACCGGTTCAGATGATTGCTGCAGTTGGGCGGTTGCCGGCGCTGGCATGAGTGCCGCACCAACCACGAACAGCAGCGAACCGGATATAACCCCGACCGCCCAGGCTTTGCCGCGGCTGGTCTGTCTCAATATCCCCGGTTTCAGCAAGCCGACGAATCCCAAGAAGATGACGAACAGGCCCAACAGTAGAAAGGTTCCCGCAATTGCTTCCATGACAGTCTCCATGCAGTCGAATTTGAAGGGCTACTTTACCGGATTCCGAAGTTGCATGCCCACCCCCAAAAAATAACCCCGGAGTTATTGACATCAATAACCCCGGAGTTATAATCATCTCAAACAGTAACGGAGGGGGAGATGGATAGCAGAGAACTGATACGGATGTTGATGGACGATGGCTGGGCGTTGATACGAACGAAAGGAAGCCACCACCACTTCAAGCATCCAGACAAACCGGGGGTTGTGACGGTGCCCCACCCGAAACGGGACCTGAAGAAAGGCACGGTCAACAGCATACTGAAACAGGCGGGGCTCAAATGAGCCCCCAGTGTCAGACCGGCCGGCTAAGCCAAATCTCCAGGAACGAGAAATAGGAAATAACGAGAGGTGACCAAGCCATGTTATATCCAGTTGTGATTCAGAAAGACCCGGACAGCGACTACACCGTCGCTGTGCCGGACCTGCCGGGTATTATCACCGCCGGCGAAAGCTATGCAGAAGCGCTGCAGATGGCCCAGGACGCGATCGACGGCCATCTGGAGTGCCTGGCCGACCTCGAGGCGGATATCCCCCAGGGCAGCACCATCGAAGCCTACGCCGACAACGCCGACTACGCGGGCGGCATCTGGGCGCTGGTGGAGGTGGATATTACCCCGTATCTGGGCAAGGCCAAGAAGATCAACGTCACCCTACCGGGTCGGTTGATCAACAGGATCGATGCGCGAGTGGAAGCGTCCAAGGCCCACTACGGCGATCGCTCCAAGTTCCTGGCCCTGGCGGCCATGAAGGAGCTGGGGATTCAGCAGTAAGCCGACGATGGCCAGAACGCGAAAGGGGCGCCGTTGCGCCCCTTTTTAGTGCTGGTGAATCGCCCCTATTCGTCGTCCTCGTCCTCGTCCTCGTCCTCGTCGTCCCACGCCCCGATCGCCGCGCCGGCATCGTCGATATCGGAATACAGCTGGTCGATATCCAGGGCGTAGCACTCCAGCGTGCGGCCCAGTTGTTCTGCCAGTTCCAACGCCTGTTTCGGGTCATCGTGCATCATCCCCCGCAGGTGACTGAACAGCCGGTCGGTGGCTTGCTCCATCGCCTCGTTTAGCGTCTTAAAGTCGCTCATCCTTGGTTGCCTCCTCTCATACGTTGCAAGTATCGACCATAGCACCGCTGCAGGTGGAAAAACCGCTCGCGGGCTTCCTGGTTGTGGTCCAGCTCGGCTCTGCTCCGGATCTCGCACACCTGCAGGATGAACTCTCTCGCATCCTGCTCTGTGTGGGTACCGTCGGGCGTGTCCAGGTTGAATTTAACCCGGCGCCGCCGGTCCAGGTACAGCCGAAACCGGCTGTCCTGGCAGAGCAAGGCGGCGGTTCGGGCGTGGCGACCGCCTTTATTCGTCATCATCCCCCCCACCGATAGTTCGCTTTCGCGGCCGCGGCGATCTCGGCCAGTTTCTGGCTGTGCTGTTCCGCCCAGCGAGCCGCCCAGTCCGGGTCTAGGTCACCCCGTTCTGCCTGCTCCAGGGTGTCCTGCAGGATCATCGACACCACTTGCAACGGTTCGCCGTTTCTTGCCCAGCGTGGGCAGAGCAGCAGTTCGTCGCCCTCTTTGATGTACAGCTGCAGGTCGGAATGGCAATACTGGCCACCGGGTCCGCCCTTCCAGTAATAGCCGTCAGTCGGGAGAGGGTTCAGACAAACGGGAAACGGAGCGCCCGGGTCCTGGCTGGCGTAGTTGCTCAGCGGGTGAATGCGTGCATAGAACTCGGCCATGGTTCAGCCCTCCTTTCTGTAGCGGTTGCAGTTGCGCAGGTGTTCCCAGCGTTGCCAAACCTGGTCGAACTGCTCGTCGCCATTTTCGACCAAGGTGTTGGGTTCACGGCCGAGGATGATGCGTAGTTGCAACACCTCGAATGCGGCCTTGATCAGCGGCGGATCCAGCATGACCAGATCCAAGGGGTCAAGGTGGAACTCATGGCAGTTGTACGTGCTCAGCAGAACCTGAGCGGCTGCGCGGCCGCCGCTGGTGTCGGTCTTGGCGATCGGCAGCAGGGCTTCCACCGCAGAGCGATAGCGCTCGAGCATCTGTTCTTGGGTTATGCTCATGCCTTACCTCCTTTCTGTTCGCGCTCGCTCTGAATCCGTTTCCAGATCTCCTCGCGGTGTACTTCAACGTCTTTCGGCGCGTTCACTCCAATTCGCACCTGGTTACCCTTCACCCCCAGTACGGTCAGGGTGATGTCGTCATTGATCACCAGGGTTTCGCCTACACGGCGGGTTAGAATCAACATGCTTACGCCTCCTGGCTTTCGGTTACGCTGAAGTCATCGGTTTCAAAGTCGAGCGAGTCGCAGGCGATCAGTTCGATGCCGCAGGAGCCATCCAGCGGCGCCCACCCTTCCCGTTGCTCGAACTGGCTTTTAACGCCCTGCAGGTTCCACTGAACCGACTCGACGATCGCGCGCTGCGCGAAAAACAGCAGCCAGGCGGTCTGCACGTCCCCTTCACAGTCGTCGATACGGTCTTGCCCACCCATCCAAAACAGGAGCATCTCTCGCATGGTGTCCAGTGTGCTGCTGTCTTGGTTGATACGCAGGGTGACGGTCCAGCCGGACCAGTCGTGCTGCACTTTGAAGATCTTGCTCTTTACTTGCCGGCTCATTTGGCACCCCCAAAGAATTCTTGATGAACACCGACAACCCATTCGCTGATCGCCTTCGGTACCGGCCGTAGTTTGGGCTGGGTCATCTCGCCGCCCTCGATGCGAACGGTACGGGTGACTTCGTTCTCGGTGTCGTACACCTGGTAGAACCCGTCCTCTTCACAGGTGAAGAGCTGCCAGCAGCCAAGGCGTGGCAGTTCGAGCACACGTAGCGGCTCCTGTTGGCGGCTACTATTGGCCGCGGCGATCGCTTCATCCAGGGCGGCTTTCAGTTTGCGGTTCTCGGTCGTCAGTTCTTTGTTGTTGGTACGCAGTTCAGCGATAGCCAGCGATCGGTTAGCACTCTCGACCTTGACGCGCTGCAGGCGTTTGCGTGTCCCTGCGGGGTCCAACTCGCGCATCTGCTTCACCTTGGTCTCGAGCTCGCGATTCGCTTGGAGGGCATTGTCCAGATCGCGCTGCAGCAGATCCTTCGACACTGCCAGGCGATGCACATCCGACAGCAGCTCCTGGTAACAGGCCTCCCTATCCTGCAGCTGTTTTTCCAGCTGCGCCTCGGCGTAGTTCCAGCCCTGGCGGTCAGACTCCAGCTGCTCTTCGGTCGCTTCCAGACGGTCTTCGAGTTCCCCGATCTGCTCCCGCAGCTGTGCGATCTCGAACAGCTCAAGTCGTCGGGCCTGCTCGGCCAGGCTGGGTTCGGACGTAGCCATGCGATCGGCGCGTCCCTTGAGTGTCAGAATTGCGTTCATACGTTGTTACCTTCGGTGTTCTGGCGGTTGCTGTTTTGCCGGCGGTTACGGATGCGGGCCAGTTTGGCCCTGGCTTCCGGGCTCAGGCTGACAAGTAGCGCAATTGCGACTGCTCGCCCCGCGGCGGTAGAATCGAACGTCCCAGCGTTGGTAGTGGTCATGTATATGACTCCTGTTAACGTGGCCCCCTTCTTCTTGGCGGTTGCAGGGGGCCGTTTCATTTCAGCCCTGACGGGCCTCTTCAAAGCTCTCGATCGCGGCCTCCAACACACCGATCGCTTCGGCCAGCGACTCGGGGTCGCGCTTGGCTTGCCCCTTCAGCGCGCCGATGATGTACGGCATTACGGTGGTGTGGTTTTCCGGTTCCATGCTGTAGATCTTGTCGGCGAACAGTTGAATGCGGGCCGGAACGTCAGTCGGCATCAAGTCGGCCTGCTGGTTAAACAGTGTTGGCATCTCTATTCCCCTTCTGCAGATCCGCCAACCGGCGGGTGATATCGGTCAGGTGTTCCTGTTTGTGGCGGTTGCCCCGAGCCAGGTAGCGCTGGCGGTCAAACCACTCGGCCCTCTGTTCGTCGCTCATGCCGGCTACCCGCTTGGCCTGCTCCTGCTTCATCAATTCCACGATCCGGGCCTGCTGCCCGGGGTTGCGCTTGAAGAACAGGCGGCGGGCTTCCTTGTCGTTCAACAGGTGCCGAGCCAGGCACTCAAGGCGGTGTTGTTCGCTGTTTGTGTCCATCGTTGTGCCCTAGGGGTGCGTAGGGAGGTAACCGGGGTAACCGGACAGGGGCAAAAGACGTTGCAGGCCCCGTAAACAAAGGGATCGGGAGATATCGACAAGAGGTAACTTTCGGGTAACCAGAGGTAACCGGAAAAGTTACCTGATTGATTTAAAAGGCTTTTTAATATCAGCCTTTTGTAACTTCTGGAGGTAACCATGGTTACTCTAAAGTTACTTGAAAGTTACCTTTTGTCAGTTTCTATAACCCTTTGTATCTAAAGTAATAAAAGCTCTTTTAAGCGCTTTGGTTACTTCAGTTACCTCGATGCGCCCCCCCCTATCAGGTTTTAAAATTCGGTTTCCCTATGCGCGCACCCGTGTGCGCGTAAAGTTCACTTTCCGCTAACTTTTCTCTTTGAAGATCCAGCAGTGCAGGGCCTTACCCAACAGGCGGGACTTGACCTTGCCCGTTTCGATAAACGGGTATCGGGTACTACCTGGGAGCAGCTTCTTCAGTTGTTTGATATCCGGTGGTTCTTGGCCGTACTTGCGGCAGATCTCGGCGAACTGGTTCAGGTTGATGGCGATGCGGCCGTCGCTGTTGCTGTGGTTCAGCACCTGGTCGAAACCGTTGTCGAACGGGTCGCCGTTTTGCTTTCCTGGTTGTTCGTTCAGGTACAGGTAGGTATCCCAGAACTGTTCAACCAGCGGGTGGTCCTGAACCATCCGGCGCTGTCGATCGAGTGCACGACCAAACAGGAAGGCTTTCAGCTTCTCCAGCATCGCGGCGTCGATCTGAGGGAAAAACAGCTGCAGGGCCACGGCCGCGGCGTACACCTGGGCGTGGCATTTGATGATGCGCAGCTCCTTGATGGCGGTGCTGCCGATCCACTCCTGTTCCACCTTGGCGAACTCGGCCTCGTACAACGCCAGGTAGTCACTCTCCCTGCTCAGCACGGTGCGCATATAGCCCGCCATATCGGCGGCGGTCAGTTGCTCGAACTTGCGGGCCAGCGGTAGCAGGCCGGGGTTGTGGTGCTCCAGGGTGACGTGGCAATGGACGATACGGGAGAGCAACGCCGGCGAACCGTCCACCGTGGCGTTCTGGGCGATCATCAGGCTGCCTTTGAACAGTGGCTCCTCGGTATCGTGACCACGTTTGGCAACGCCCAGGGTGCCGGTACTGCGGCCGTTGTAGAGAGGTTTCAACTCGTCGAAGTTGAAGCCGCCCTTCTTCATATCCTTGGCGCCGTCATCTCGGTCAGATTCGATCAGCGCCACCGGTAGGTTCGCGGCCTGGTTGAATACACGCCGACGACCGGCCGGACTGGCCTTCAGAGCGTCGAAGCCTTCATAGCCGTCACGCCCGGACAGTTTCCAGCAGAACTCCAGGATGGTGGATTTACCGGCGCCCTGTTCACCGGTCAGTTCGAAGAACGGCCAGCTCTTCTGCCGGCGGCGGATCTGTTCGGCAAAGTAGCTGCCGGTCCACCATGCCAGGGTGACCAGACCATGCCAGTGGAACACCTTGATGAAGTCGTTCAGCCAGTCAGGCCGGAAGGCTTCGCCGCGCTCGATGACGAAGCCGCGGAATGACGTTTTCAGTGCAGTGCGGCTGTTCACCTGGAAGAAGCCCTGGTCGTTCAGTTGCAGCTCCTTGCCCTTGTGGAAGGCGAAGTCCTGAAACACGTAGGTCTGGCTGTCGATGTCGTAGCCCAGGAATGGGTTACAGCGCACCAGTTTCATCTGACGGTTCAGCCAGTTGTCGCGCAGGTACTTCAGTTCCTTGATTCCGCCATCGAAGGTGCCGCCGAGAGTGCGGGTCAGCAGCGCTTTGTTGAAGGCCGTAGGGCTTTCGATATTGCCTCCGTCCAAACCGACGATGCCGGACGCGCTGCCGTTGCTGTAGCGGATCCGGAAGACGTAGCGCTGTTCGTCTAGGATCTCGTCACGCTCGGTATACAGGAACTGGGGAATGCAGTTGCTGATCAGCTCGGTTTTGAGCACCTGCACGAAGACGTCCTTGCCATCGCCGTGTTCCAGGGGTGCGCCGTCCAGCTTTTGCTCCAGATCGTTGGGTACCTGCACCAGGTAGAGACGATCGCGATGCTCGAGCACGCCATAGCGCAGCTTTGTTTTCAGGTGCCAGTGGTAGGCCATCACCTTGATGTTGGGCGCCTTGAACAGGTCGCCGCGGTACCGGCAGTCGGCCAAGAACTTGGCATTCAGGTCGTTGGTGCGGTACAGATCGTCCCAGTCGATGCGCTCGTCGCCGGTCAGGTAGATGGCGCTCCGCTCTTTGCGCTCCTCCAGTTCTTCGTAGAACTTCAGCGCATACTTGCGGCCCGCTTCGCCGTCATCCAGGGCCAGCATCCAACTGATCCGCTTGCCCTTGTACTCCTCGATCGCGGCCGCGGGAAAGTTGTTGCAGCTGAACGCTGCGATCGCTTTGAAGCCTGCCAGCCAGAATGCGATCGCGTGGAAGATCCCCTCGACGATAAACACGGTATCGCCTTCCTGGATCTCCATTTTCGGCGGCATCCAGTAGTCGCCACGGAACAGGGTGCCGTCCGGTTTCCGCTTGCCGGCGAAGTGGGCTTTCTGGCCGTCCTTCTTCGTTTTATCGATCAGCCGCGCCCAGTAGCGGGTGCGCTCGGCATCCAGGTAGAAACGAATCGACGGTACCTGCTCGTACACGCCGTCGCTGACCTCGATCCGTTCCACCGCCTGTTGGTAGCAACCCCGCAGCTTGACCAGGGCGAAACCGCGGTTATGGCTCAGGTAAGCATCTGCGGTGGCGTTCGGGTTCTCGTTGGTCTGAGGGAAACGCTCCACGTAATTGGTGAACAGCTCCGGTACCAGTTCGCGGGTGGACTCTGAATAACCACACTTCTGCTCCCGGCTACACATCACCCGATACGGTTCAGACTTGCGCAGGAACAGCTCCCGCTTGCGGCAGTCCGGACACTCGCCCTTGCGCAGGTACTCGCCCTTATCCAGGAAATTCAGCGTAGGGTGCTTCAGCAGAGCGTCGACGATCTCCGACGCGTGCACTTCGGTGTACTGCATGTTGGAACCGTCCTTAGTGTGAGGAGTCAGCGGCTACAATCGCGGAAGCTGCGGCAGCTTCCAGCTCGCTGGTGGACAGATGGGGGTTGGCCTCTACGATCCAGCGGTTGATCAAACTGGCGGGCCAGTACTCCTGCCCCACCAAAATGACGGGGTCCGGAATCTCTTCCCTCCTGCGGTATTTCTTGAAAGTCGGTTCGCTTATCTGCAGCAGTTCCAGGAACTCTTTCCTGGTAAACAGCCTGTCATTCTGAATATCCATTCCCAAGACATCCCATATCTGACTAGAATCACCCGTTTACGGGTAAATTCAGCAAAAACAATGAAAATTATGCAAAATTGGGTAAAAATTCACATGTGCATACATTAGCTTATGACATGGATAAGTCAACCCAACTTTGACGTTTTTATTCATATATGGGTAATGAGAGGGATATCGATATGTTCGAGACACTGGGAGAGCGCATCGCCTACATCCAAAAGAAGGCGGGTGGCGCGAAGCTGCTGCAGGATGCGGCTGGCATATCACAGTCGACGCTAAGCAGACTGATCAACAACCGCACCTCACCTACCGTAGAGGTCTTGGTTTCGCTAGCGCGTTGTGGCGGAGTTTCACTGAGTTGGGCGGCAACAGGTGAAGGAGCGCCGGAAGGGGACACGCCCAGCGGATACGTGGCAATACAGCCACTGGATAGGGATCAGCGCCCATCCGTGTTGCTGGACGCCAAGTTGTTGGAACAGCACGGGGTAAAACCAGAGCAGTGCGCCCTGATTACCGCGACCGACGACGCCATGCAGGGCACCATCAACGCCGGCCACGACGTGCTGGTGAACCTGGCGCGAAAGCGAGGCGACGGCATCTTCGCAGTCAACCTGCAGGGCTCAGTTGTCATCCGCCGTCTGCAGTTCCTGCCCAACGGCGATATCAAAGTGATCAGCGACAACTCCACCTTCGACGACTACACGCTGAGTCCGGACGAACAGCAGCACCTGGAAATTATCGGCCGCCGCGTGTGGCATGGGGGGTTCTAATGGCAAGGAAGCTATTTTTCCAACGAGACGGTAATTGGGTTGGCGAGTTCCCGCACGATCCGGAAATAGGCTGGGTGACAGGCCGGCGAGGGATTCGCCGCACTCTCTGCACATTGGCGTCGCTGTCCTACTTACCCGATGAAGAAAGGGTGAAGCGCCTGGTCGTGCTCTACAACGCCAAAGCCAGCGAGCTGCGCAAGGCCCAGTTCCAAGCGGCCGAAGACAAGAAGAAGCAGCAACGTCAACGCAAGAAAATGATGGTAAAGCAGGCGGCTGGCATCTGGTTGGACGAGGTACAAACAACCAACAGTCCCGACACCTGGAAGGCGTACGACCAGACCATGAATATCTACCTAAAGGCTGTCGGTAATCACCCGTTGTCCGAGTTCGATCGTGCTATGAATATCAAATTTTTCAACGCATTGAAGGTGCGTAAAAGCGGCCGGGGCAGGGCAATCAGCAAGTCCACCCAGAACAAACACATGCGCCACCTGCAGGCATTCCTGAACTGGGCGTATGACCATGAATATCTGGACCGGCGGTTCAACCTGAAGAAAGCAACGGCACCCAAAAAGGATATGGATACCATAGAGATTTCTGACCTGGTTTCGATTCGGTCCCATTTGGAAAAAGCGATCGCCGCCGAATCCGATCCGGACCGCCGTTTCAGACTGGAGAATCTGTACCGAGCCTTCAAGATAGCCACCAACTGCCTATTGCGCCTCGGGGCCATATGGTCCCTGAAACTGGAGAACATCGACCTGAAAAAACGGGAGATCCGTATCCGCGACAACGACGAATTGAACTGGACCAACAAGAAATTCAAATGGCCCAACAAGCCAATAAACGACGCCCTGTTCGCGTTCCTGGAAGAGGACTTGACGAACCGCCCCCCTTGCCACCGGTACTTCCTGGACAATGGCCGCGGTGGCCCCTGGTACAAGCAGAGCGCAGATATCACAAGGGCGATGGGCGAGATATTCAAGGAACTGAATTTACCTTCGATAAAACCATTCCACCACGGCTTCCGCGCAACCATGATCACGGAGCTACTGACCCAGGGCGAGGATCCATATTCTGTGCAACAGTTGGCAGACCACGAATCGGTGCAGACTACCCTGCTTTACCTCAATAGCAGGAAGGTGAGCCAGACCAAGGCAGCCAACGCACTACCCGGCCTGTAAATAGTGTCACTTTAGTGTCAAAAAAGTGATTATTCTGACACAAACCCAGTATTCACGGTGCCTGCAAGCCGATTTTTTGAAGGCTTCAAAATCCGTTGCCTTAACGGGCGTGTCGGTTCGAGTCCGACCACCGGCACCACGTTCCATCCAGTCCTGTGCCGCCCACCTCAAAACTCGAAGCACAAGATACCTCCCGACCTCGCTGCAGCCCATGACCTGTTCCGACGTGTTGATCAACACCTGAACAGTGGGCAATACTGGTGGGGACATTCGGACACCGATACACTTCGACAAACGTGCGGACACCGAGCAAGAGGACAGGCAGGATGCTTATCATCGACTCCGATCCAACCCACACCGACATGGCCACCCGCGCCATGCCCCGCTCTCGGCCACCTACAACATCCTGTTCCTCCGCACTCTTCCGCTGCGGGTCCGCTCTTTTGCCGCTGGTCGCTTTAACCCTGGTATATCCGGCCCACGCCGAGGTGGTTCAAGCCGCCACCGACGTCTCACAATCTCTCAACCTTCCAGGTAGCGAGGGCGCCATGAACTCAACCCTGTCCACACTGCTCGCCGTTGCGGTTTTCCTGATTCTGCCCCTATTGGGCGGCGTGTTTCTGTACAACAATCTGGTCAATAAAGAGGAGCAGGTGTTCAGCACCTGGGCGCAGGTAGAAAGCAACTATCAGCGCCGTGCCGACCTGATCCCCAATCTGGTCAAAACCGTCTCCGCCTATCTGGAGCATGAGCGGAGCACGCTGCAGGAGGTGACCGAGGCACGCCGCGGCGATGGCGAAGCGATCGAGCGACTGATCCAGGAGCTTCAGCAGGCGCATACGGAGATCCAGCAGGCTACGGATACTTCGACGGCGCCCGACCTGGCCGACCCGGCGTTCTTGCAGAGCTTCGACCGTGCCCAGAACAGACTGGGCCGTTTGGTCGGGCGCTTGCTGGTTACCGTTGAAGACTATCCCAATCTGCGCGCCAGCGATCAGATGCTGGCCCTGCAGGCGCAGTTGGAAGGTACCGAAAACCGTATCAACGTCGCCCGCCTCGGCTTTAACCAGAGCGTCGAAGCCTTCAACCGTTCGATCCGCGTCATCCCGGGCAGCCTCATGGCTTCACTCGGCAATTTCAAGCGCAAGGCCTATTTCAAGGCCGACAACGGCGCGAGTGAAGCGGTCCAGGTCGATTTCCAATAGGTTCACCGGGGAATCTCGGACAGACCCCGTCGGTCAAACTCAGGATTAGAGTATGAGACTTGTCGTTTTAAGCGCGCTTCTGATCGTTGTCGCAAGCTATGCCGCTTACGGCTATATCGAGAGCAGCAACCTGACCCTTGATGAACTCAAGCAGCAGGTCGGGCTGGAACCGAAACTGGTGGATGACCGCGCCGATCTGCTGCCCCAGGCAGACGAAGAGTACATAACCGAGTATCACCGGATGCTGCTGCGACGGTTCGATATCGATTACCGAATCCTGACCGACAATAACCTGCCGAACATCAACCGTTTCGCCTGGGAAAGGTTCAACGACGAAAAGGTCGGCAGCGAAAGCGAGCAGGGTCGCGGCTTGCTCCTTGTCATCGATCCCGAGCAGAATCAGTTGCGCATCGAAGTGTCTGCCGGCCTCGAGTCCGTCTATCCGGACGCCTTCGTGGCCTATCTGGAAAACCGGCAGATGGTGCCGTTTTTCAACCGGGGCAGAGTGGCCGACGGCATATTCGCCACCAGCGAGCTGATCCGCATTCGGGCGATGGAAGCCCAGGAGGGACTGGAGTTCGATCCCTCCTCCATCCGTATGAGTCAAGGGGCCGGTGCCAATGCGACCGCCGGCATCGATGCCGGGCGCGATACCACCTTTACTCAAGGGAAGCCCGACGTACCGGCGGCCGACACTCCCGAGGAAACCTACAGGCGTTTCTTCGAGTCGCTGGCCAACCGCAATGGCCGCTGGGATCTGGATATCTTTACGCCGGCAACCAAGCAGCACATGAAGGGCATGATCAGCAGTGCCGCACAGATGGACCACGGCGTCAAAACCTACCGCAACTGCATGATCGAGCATGCCACCTACAACGAGGAGAGAACCCTCGCCGTGCTCGCCCACTCGTTGAGCAACCGCGCCTGCGATCCGTTCTTTCTTGAAAAAGGGGAAGACGGAAAGTGGCGGCTGGACCTGAAGACGGTGGGTACGGCTCTCGGCCACACCTTCGGCAACATCTGGTACATCGACTACCGACGCTACGCACTGTCCGGCATCGAGAGGTATGAGTTCGGTCTCCGGCACCTCGTCTTCCGCCGCCCGAAGGGTGAACAGTTCGAGCACCAGGGGATACCCTATTATCGCAGTTACGGTATGCAGGCCAACTACGTGGACGAAGGGATACGTATAGTCCGCCTCGCTAGCGACGGCTTTATGGCGCGACAGGGCTTCAGGCAGGGCGATCTCATTGTGCAATGGGAGAGCGAGTTGTTCCCGCATCAGAACTATGTCAGCCGGCGGATGAGCAGCGTGCGCCCGGGGCTGGATATCCACACCCGTGTCAGGCGTGGAGACACCTACTTCAGCAAGACCTTCAAGGCACCGCCCCATCCGCCCAAGGGTGAATACCGTTTTAACGTCACCTTCCATAGCGCAAGCTCGGCCGTACCGCAGGTGCACTACATCGAGCCCGGCGGACTGGCCGATAAACTCGGTCTGCAGCCGGGGGACTACATCGTAGGCTGGCAGGGCAACGAGAAAGCCGATGGCCGGTTCATTCAGCAGACTTACCGGCAACTGCAGCCCGGCGATGAACTCACCGCACGGGTCTACCGTGACGGCCAGGTACTCGACCTCAGCACTCAGGCAGGTGAAAAACGGAAGATGGGCCAGGTCCAGTGAACACTGCGGTTCAAGGCAGACTAATTATGCTCGAGCAGTGCCAGTCTCTCCGCTACCAGATCGATATCGACCGCCACCGGGATATCGGTACGCCTGCGGCCATAGGGGCTGATCGATGACAGCTTCTCGCTCTTGTCCATGCGCCTGCGCTTGTCGGCATCGCTGCGCCGGTCGATGATCGACTTGCGCCGCTCCTCGCCATCGTATCGGGAAAATAGGTAGTGCTTCCACCACTCCTGTGCGAGCTGGAAAGTCGCGTGATCCGGGCTGAGTTTCGTGCCAGACGTGTCGATCCAATAGAACACGATCCTGCCGTCAACGAGGTCCTTTACCAGTTTCATGGCGTCCCATCCTGTCACTGTTGTCTGTTGGAGACAGAAATATAACAGTGAATGGCAGCCAAGCAAATTGACCTGCGGCAACCATCATTCCGCTCCCTGCGGTCGATCACGACGTCTTCGGCGTCTCCGGCCCTGGAGCACCGAAGGCTTCTTGCCCGGCAGCGGCACACTCCACACGGTTGCGCCCGAACTGCTTGGCGCAATAAAGCGCGGCATCGGCCATCGCCAGCAGTTGCTCCAGCGAGTCCTCCCGCTCCATGTGTGCAACGCCGACGCTGGTGGTGATATGCAGGGTATGGAGATCGGTCACTATCCTGATCTCGCTGACCGCCTGGCGCAATCGCTCCGCGGTCTTGACCGCCTGTTCACGCGAGCCGGTCAACGCCAACGCGAACTCCTCTCCCCCCAGGCGGCCGAGGATATCGATATCACGGATGTGCTCGCGAACTGTCCGAGAAAACTCGATCAGC
>Ga0214472_10000316_pt1 | contig 62024 bp, 56 predicted proteins | sample RVTome_6_FD_207662 | JGI IMG/M metagenome (GOLD analysis project Ga0214472, IMG submission 207662) | Soil microbial communities from uranium-contaminated site in the Upper Colorado River Basin, Wyoming, United States - RVT140D175 | ecosystem: Environmental > Terrestrial > Soil > Contaminated >...
TGGGCGTGGGCAACGACACTCGACGCGACCCAAGCACAGAAAAAGAACAGACCGCTTCTCAACACCGCGATGCATGAACCGATTCCCATGACTTAACCCGCCGCCTCTCCACGAATTTTTTTGTCCAAGTATTCAAGCGTGCCATAGAAAACCAGATTCACTGGCGCCTCTTTACCGGCCTGGCGCAGCAGCTTCACCACCACTTCGTTGAAGGCTTCATACTCAAGCGGCTTTCCCGCTTCCAGGTCTTGCAGCATCGAGGGCTTGAAGTCGCCCAGCGTCTTGGAGAAAATTAACGTCTCGTCCAGCAGTTCCGGCTCAAGATCAACGTTTTGCGTGCGCGCGGCCTGCCTGACTTCGTTCATGCAACCGACGGCGAGCATGCGCAGCGAGTCCGATTCGATGATTTCCTTCACCGTCGTGCGCGTCAGACAGCTGATGGCACAGAAGGGCGCGTTCCAGAGCAGCTTACGCCACTGGGCTTTGCGAATGTCTTTGCTGATCTCACAAGGAATCTGCGCCGCTGTCAGAGCCTGTTCAATGGTTTTCGTCCTATCCCCGACCGAGCCGTCCAACTCACCGAAAACGATCCGGCCGCCCGCCGAATGTTTGATCGTTCCCGGACCAACGAGTTGCGCCCCCAGGTAGGCGACGCCGGCCAAAGTGCGCCTCTCACCCCAACGCGCCGCGATCTTGTCCGCATTGTCGACGCCGTTTTGTAAAGACAGGATTGTTGTGGCGTTTCCAATCATCGGCGCCAGGGCGCCGACGGCTGCGTCGGTATCGTAGGATTTGACGCAGAAAAGGATAAGATCGACGGCGGCGATTTCACCGGGATCGTTCGTGAATAGCGCGTTTTGAATACGCAGATCGCCGCCAGGGCTGACGACTCGAAGGCCTTCCCGGCGCAGAGCAGCGAGGTGAGCTCCGCGCGCCAGGAATGCCACGTTGTGTCCGGACGCTGAGAGTTTGGCTCCGAAATAGGCGCCCACCGCTCCCGCGCCCATCACTACGATGCGCATGGTCGTGCTCTCATAAGAAGTAATATCCTAGTGGATTTTTTCATACACGCCCGGCGGCACGAGACGAAGAACTCGCACGGGCTGAGAGACGTTCTTCAACTGGTGCTCGCCGGTATTCTGCAGCACGTAGTGTTCTTTAATCCGCTCCGCGGTCTCCGGTCCCACCATGACTTCGCCGCCTTGGGTCAACCCCGCGATGCGCGCTGCGAGGTTCGTCGTCGGTCCCGAAGCCGTAAAGGTCCAGCGGCCCCCTCCGGCTGCGTCGAGCTTGGTCGCCCCGACGAGCGCCGGACCGCTGTTGATCCCGACGTGGATCGCCACCGCCGGATAGACGCCGACAAACTCGCGATTGAGGCTCGCCACTTTCGCCAGCAACTGAAAGGCTGTGGCGGCGGCGTTCTGCGCGTGGCGCGCGGGGCCGGCTTCGCTCTGAAAGATCACCATCAGGCCGTCGCCGGCGGTCTCGTTAACGTCGCCGTGATGCGCGCGAATAATTTCGAGAAAGCTCGAAAAATAGTCCTGGATCATCCGGTTGAGCCGCTGCGGCGGGAGCTGTTCCGACAGGCGGGTGTAACCTTCCACATCGAGAAACAAAACGGAAACGTCCGCTTCCCGCTTCTCCAGCTCGTGAGCGTTGGGGTTCTTCTCAAGCAGTTTGGTCACCGCTTCGGGGACGAATTTGACCAGCTCGCCTTTGACCCGTTCGAGCAGCTCCACCTTCTGCATCGACTCTTTGAGGCTCTGGAGCGCGCCTGCTAACTCTGTGTTGCGCGCCTCGAGGTCGCCGTGCACGCTCTGCAGCCGACCGGCCATCCCGTTGATGGCTCTACCCAGCTCGCCAATCTCGTGCTGGCTTTGCATCGCCAGGCGCGTCTCAAAGTCCCCGCCGCCGATGCGGCGCGCGGCGGCCGCAATCAGGGCGATCGGCCGCAGCACCACGCGGCCCAAAAAAACCACTAAGAAAGCAGTCACTCCGAGGATCGTCAAGAGCGCGACCAGAAGCTGGCGGTTCCTTGCCGCCCGCAGATCGGCATCCAGCCGCTCCAATCCGAGGCTCACTCTGACGACACCCCGGACCTTGTGGCCACCGCTGTGACAGTCCTGGCACTCTTCCCCGTTCTCCAGAGGGCGGTAGAGGGTCAGCATGCGGCCATCGTTGGTCGCCTCATAGGTCTCCTGAGGGCTCAGCGTCTCGACCGCGCGGGTGAACAGTGGATTGCTGATCTTCTTGCCTGGCGCCCGCCGCATCTTGGAGATTCGCTCGGCCAGCGCCGCGTCGATGTTGACTTCCTTAAGGGTTTCCAGGTCGCTGAACGCTTCCACGCCGTTGTACCGGTAGACATCGAGAACGCGTACATCCTTGAGCTCTTTCTTGAGCTCCTGCACTAGCCGGCGGATGATATCGGGACGCCCCTCGAGCATGCCGTTCTCGATGCTCTTGGTGATGGATGCCGCCAGCAGCCGCGCCGTCTCCCTGTTTCCATCCACCATCGCCTCCGTCTCGCGCTGGATGTTGAAGATCACCAGGACGCCGAAACCTAAGACGAGAATGGCCACAATCAACGCAATCACCCTGAGCTGAAGGTGTCGCTGGAACATCGTCAAGAATGCCATCACGGGTCGAACTCCACTGTCTTTGACACCTTCTTCCTTTCCCACGGATTCAGGAATAATTGCAACCGGGGGGCGTTGGGCTACTTTCGATTCAAGAAGCTGACTGTAGTATCGGCTTGCGATGATGTCAATTTCGCGGCGGGGCGAGGCCGGCCCTTCGCGGCTTAAGCTTTGCGCGGCGATGTGTTATGAAAAAAAGGCATGGAAAAAATCGATCCGCAGCAGGATCACGAGCGGCTGAAACCATACCTGCCGGGACAAAAAATCACGTTTAATGGCAAGGTCTATACGATTCAGCGTCGAACCACTCTCGCATCCGGGGAAGCGGCGGTGGTGTTGCAGGGCGACAAGGACCAGTTCGTCATCAGCGCGAATGAGTTTCTCGCCGGAGTCCGATAGTCCGGCTGCGATGGTTTACTTGGTAAATCTGACAGGAGCACTGCATGGGGAAGATTCGTTTGACATTGGCTTGTTGGGACTACGATCGCACCCGGGCGCTGCAGGACGGCCGGGTCGAGGTGGAAGGGGTCGAGCTGACCTACCTGCCGCTTCGGGTTGAAGAAACCTTTTGGCGCATGCTGCGCTACGGCGAGTTCGACGTTGCGGAAATGTCCACCGGCTCGTATTTGATGTCGCGGGACAAAGGCGCGCCACGGTTGATCGCGATCCCGGTGTTCCCGTCGAAGACTTTTCGTCATTCTTGCATCTACATCAATACCGACTCCGGTATCAAAAAGCCGGCTGACATGGCGGGCAAGCGCGTCGGCGTTCCCGAGTATCAGATCACCATGGCGACCTGGGCGCGCGGAATCTTGCAGCATGAGTATGGCGTGGCGCCGGAAAAGATGACGTGGTTCACCGGCGGCGAAGAACATCCCGGCCGCGAGGACAAGGTCAAACATAATTTGCCGCCCAATATCGATATTCATTCGATCCGGGCGGACAAGACGCTGTCGGGCATGCTCGAGCGGGGCGAGATCGACGCGATGATCTCGGCGCATATGCCTTCGCCATTCGTGCGCCGCGCGCCGAAGGTGCGGCGGCTGATTCCGAATTTCCGCGAGGTGGAGGCGGACTATTTCCGGCGCACCAAGATCTTCCCGATCATGCACACACTGGTCCTGCGCGAAGAGGTGTACGAGAGGCACCCTTGGGTCGCCCAGAGCCTGTTCAAGGCGTTCAACGAAGCCAAACGGCTCTGCCAGGAAGCCATGTATGAGTTTTCCGCCCTCAAGTACATGCTAGCGTGGTCCATCGACGAAATGGAAAAGGAACGGGAAATCTTGGGCGAAGATCCCTGGGCCTACGGCCTGGAGGCGAATCGTCACATTTTGGAGACTCTCGTGCAGTACACCTACGAGCAGGGTTTGATCAGCCAGCGCTTTGAGGTGAATTCGCTATTCGCCAAGAGCACGATCGAGGAATTCAAGATTTAGTCATCCGCGGCTCGGAATTAAACGCATTAGCCGGTTCCTATGGCTGACGAGAAGGCACAGGCGTTCGAAGAAACTAAATGGTGGGTCGACCGCGGTCCGGTCAAGGAGCGGGAGAAGCCGGCCGAGCCGGCCAAGGGCATCATCGAGAAGTGGGCCTACGAGCTGCTCAGGAACTACAATCAAGACCAGGCCGCCAGAAACCTCGTCGACATCAATCCGAAAATACTCAAGGAACTTGCCGTTGCGCCCGGAGAGTGGGGCTACTTTTCGCTGGATGTGGGTAAGTATCCGGCTGAAAAGCTTGCGCGAATCAAAGGCGGGCTTCCCCTTCCTGCCGGCACCCGCGGGATTGCGATCGACGCCGGCTATTCCGTCAGAGTGGTGATTACCGCGGAACCGATCGGGGAGCGCTATGTGGATATCAATTTCACCGAGGCGCCTTCCCTCGATTACTGGGTCAGTGGACAGTTGATTGAGGAGCGGGTATTTTCCAACGTCGGCGAGGCGCTGAACAAAATCAGACCGCACTTGCAGCGCTATTTGAATCCGCCAAAATTTTCTTAATGGCAGCCGCAGGTCTGCGGCGTGCAGGCGCAGGCGCCGGGCGCGGCGGCCGCCGGCTCCGAGCGGTTTCCCGGCGACCTGAAGACCGAAAGCTGTTTTTCCACGGAGTCGCTGTCGCACTTTGGGCAACGCACCTGCTCGCGCGTGGTGCGAACGAGTTGTTCGAAGTTATGATGACAGCCAGGGCAATTGTATTCGAAGATCGGCATGAATCCTCACTTTCGCTCGGAATGTCAGATCTCATATCGAATTTGAAATCTGAGATTTGAGATCTGCAATCCCGCAGGGCTAGGCGCTTTTCACTTTCGCTCTCTTGGGTTTCGCGGCTACGTGCAGAGGACTCTCGCGTGGAATGGGTTCTAGCGCGGTGATCTCCAATCCGTAGCCTCTCAGCCCGACGAGATACTTCTTGTTGTTGGTTAACAGCCGCATCTTTCTCACGCCCAGGTCGCGCAGGATCTGCGCGCCGATGCCGTACTCTTTGAAATCGGCCCGATAGACGAACGACGGATTCATGTTTTTCTGCTGCTTACCCTCGACCTTGGGATACGTAACCATCGCCGGACGTAATCCCTTATGCTCCGGTTGGAGATAGAGAATAACGCCCTTGCCTTTTTTCGCGATGATTTCCATGGAGCGCTGAATTACCACTCCGGTATTGAGCAGCTCGAAACCGAAGACATCGCCGGGCACGTACTTGGTATGAACACGTACCAAGATTTCTTCTTTCGGTGAGATATTCCCTTTGATGAGCGCCAAGTGCTCGCTCTGGTCCACGTGGGTATTATAGACGACGGCTTCAAATTGCCCGCCGACGCGGGTCGGCAAGGGAGCGGACGCGGCCCGGTAAACCAGCGAATCGTAGTTGAGCCGGTATTGAATGAGATCGGCGATGGTGACGACTTTCAGCTTGTGTTTCTTGGCGAATTTCATGAGATCGGGCTGGCGCGCCATGGTGCCGTCGTCCTTCATGATTTCACAGATGACGCCCGCCGGTTTGAGCCCCGCGAGCCGGGCCAGATCGACGGAGCCCTCGGTTTGTCCGGCTCTGACCAAAACACCGCCGTTGCGCGCACGCAGAGGAAAGATGTGGCCCGGCGTGGCGAGATCCTGGGGTTTGGCGTCATCCGCGAGGGCATCGAGAATCGTCTTGGCCCGGTCTGCCGCAGAGATGCCCGTGGTGATCCCTGCTGCCGCATCCACCGACACGGTAAACGCCGTCCCGAATGGCGAAGTATTTTCCGAAACCATCATCGCGATCCCCAAGTGCCGGACTCGTTCTTCGGTCAGCGGCAGGCAAATGAGACCTCGCCCGTGGGTTGCCATGAAGTTGATCGCTTTGGGCGTGACCTTCTCGGCGGCCATGCAGAGATCGCCCTCGTTCTCGCGGTCTTTGTCATCCATTAGAATGACCATCCGCCCCCGGCGAATCTCTTCGATCGCTTCTTCGATGGTTGCTAAAGCCATGCCGGGTTACTTTATCATCTTGGCTTTGGTGGTCAACCTGCGCGGAGCCATCGTTCTTAACTCGATTGTACGGCTTTCACGGACTATAAGAGGCTGATTCTTATCGGCATTTTTGACAACGAACTCCGCGGCGACCGGCGCAAGCGATGCCCAGGGAGGCGGGCATAGCTTTTCTGCTGACAAAAAACGGAACAAAATCGGGCACGGGCTTGTCTAACAAAGCTGGAGGATTTTTCATGATTCCAAAGAAACGATTCACCTCACAGGTATCGGCTGATAATCGTCGCTCGCCGTTTTGGGTCAAAGACAGGCGAACCAACGGCTTTGCTTTCGAAGAAAAAGCGCTGGCGGTTTTCCAGCCGGACGTACTGGTTTCTTCGCAATACCTCGCCACTTACCAAAGAAAACATTATCTAGACCCCGAGAGGCTGCTAATGCTCGCGGTGCTGGAAGACGCGGTAGTTTGCTTTCAGGATAATATCGCGGCGACTTGTAGCCGGAAGCGGGCGCTCTTTCGCGATGCGGAACAGTGGATACTCGACGGCGATCGCTCCTATCTGTATTCTTTCGAGAATGTCTGCGAGACCCTGGGATACGATGCCGGCTATTTGCGGCAGGGTTTGAGGCGCTGGAAAGACGAGACGCTGGCAAGCCTGTCGGAAAAAGATCGACGTGAAGGGAAACAGCGCCATAAGAATCGGTCATACCGTTTGATACCGCAAAATCGCGCCAATCTGGTTCGAATTACCGGAACCGTCTAATCGAACTGTAGGATCCATCGAAGAGCCATGAGTTAAGTACGATGGAAACAGGAACACCTATGCGTAAAACCATGAAATTATATTCAGCGTTTGCGGGCGGCTTGCTTTGCGCATTCGCCGGCGCCGGCGGCCTAACGCTCTGGTACGACTCCGCCGTTCGTAGCGCTCATGCGGGCGGCGCGGACTCCGGAGCGAAAACCGTCCCGGCGGCGGCATTGCCGGATTTTGCGGGGCTGGCGAAAAAGCTAGGCCCAGCGGTGGTCAACATTTCCACCACGCAGGTCCGCAGGACGGCGGAGCACCCCGCCGTGCCCTTCGGAGATGGCGATCCGCTCGGCCAATTCTGGGAGAGATTTTTCGGCGGGCAGTTTCCTCGGGGCCCGCAGCGACAAGCCGGCCTCGGCTCCGGTTTTGTCATTGACCGTGACGGTACGATTCTCACCAATTACCACGTCGTCGACGGCGCGCAGAAGATCGTCGTCAAACTTTCGGACGGCCGAAGTTTCGACGCGAAGGTCCTGGGCAAGGATCAAAAGACCGATATCGCGATTATCAAGATCGACACCGGGCAGGATCTGCCGGCCGCAACCCTGGGAGATTCGGACCGCCTCGAAGTCGGTGAATGGGTGATGGCCATCGGCAATCCCTTTGGCCTCGATCATACCGTCACCTCGGGAATCGTCAGCGCTAAGGGCCGGCACATCGGCGCCGGGCCCTACGAGGACTTTATTCAGACCGACGCCTCGATCAATCCGGGAAATTCCGGCGGGCCGCTGATCAATTTGCGCGGCGAAGTGGTCGGGATCAATACGGCCATCTTCAGTCAATCCGGCGGCAACATCGGCATCGGCTTTGCGATTCCGACCAACTTGGTAAAAGAGCTGCTGCCCAATCTTAGAGACAATGGAAAAGTTGTCCGGGGGTACCTCGGCTTGACAATTCAAAAAATTACCCCGGACATCGCTGAATCTCTCGGCATGAAGCAGTCGAGCGGCGCTTTGGTGGCCGATGTCGCAAAGGCCGGACCGGCCGAGCGGGCGGGAATCAAAACCGGCGACGTGATCGTGGAATTCAACGGCAAACAGATAAAAGATTCCGCAGAGCTACCGCTCCAAGCGGCGCGCACAGCGCCGGGTAAGCAAGCCCAGTTAAAAATTCTTCGCAACGGCAAGGAACTCACGCTGCCGTTGACGGTGGGTGAATTAATGGAGCGCGAAGCGGTGGCGGCGGCGGAGAACGGCGGCTTAGGGCTCGCTGTTCAACCGGTAACTGCGAGTATGGCCGCCGAGCTCGGGCTCGAAAGCGCCGAAGGCTTGGTGATCACTTCGATCAAGCCAGGCAGCGCGGCTGAGGAAGCGGGGCTCCAGCGCGGCGACGTGATCACTGAAATCAATCGCCGGCCGGTGGGCAATCTGTCGGATTACAATCGCGCGGTGGAAAAAACCGAAAAGGGCAAATCCGTGCTGTTTCTGGTGCGCCGTGGCGAGGGCAGCCTGTTTCTCGCGTTGAAACCCTAATTGTCGCAAACAAGGGTGGGGGCGACCGGCCCAGGTCGCCCCCTACATCCTTTCGCATCCCCAGTAATTCTCCTCCCTCAACTCTCGGTCATAATTTTTGCGCTAACCGCACCGTTCGGGCGCAGGACGCCAAAGGATACTGTGGACCCGGATTCCGCAGTTGAAGTTACAATCTCTGCTGAGCGTGGTGTGAGACTGGAGTAGCGAAGGCACCGATCTCGGCAGTATCAAAGTCGTTTTTCGTACTTGGCAAACTGTTGTCAGCAAGTCACGGATGCCACTCAGGGCACCGCTGATCTCAATTCTCTTAGAGGTACAGGTCCATTGCCTTCGCTACGGAAGGCTCGCGCCACGCTCAGTGCATTAATTTTCAACTGCGGAATCCGGGGTGGATAAGCGCGATTTCCTTCGGGTGAGAAATCCTGCTAGATTGCTCGTCTCGATTTCATCTTCAGGAGAAGACAAGGCAATGAAGGTAGGGCTGATTGGCCATCGCGGCGCAGGCAAGACGACGATATTCAACATGCTGACCGGACTCCAGGCCCAGGTCGGCGGGTTCGGCGCAAGGGAAGCGGTTCACCTGGGCGTGATCAAAGTTCCCGACGGGCGCGTCGACAAGCTCGCTGAGATTTATAAGCCCAAGAAAACGACCTACGCCGAGATCCGATTTACCGATTTTCCACCGCGTCAGGGTGACGATAACCTTAAGTCCAACGATGCTTTGGTTGCGCAGATGCGCGAGGTGGACGCCATTGCGATGGTGCTCGCCGATTTCGAACCTGGTGCCCAGCCACTTAAGGACCTGAACGGATTGCTGACCGAGATGATTCTCGCGGATTTGACGGTCGTGGAGAACCGCCAGGCCCGCTTGAAAAAAGAAAAGGCCAGGCCGCAGGAAGAAGCGCTCCTGGAACGGTGCGCCAAGGCGCTGGAGAACGAGGAGAGCCTGCGAAATTTGACGTTTGGCAACGATGAAGAAAATCTGCTCGCGGGTTTTGGATTTCTCAGCCGCAAGCCGCTTTTGGTGCTCTTCAATCAAGTCGATGAGAAGGCCGGCCAAGCGCTGGCCGCTTCCTTCCAAGAGGAATTGAATCGGCGCGGATTGCAAGGATTGCCGCTTGCCGGCAAAGTGGAGATGGAGATCGCCCAACTCGATGAGCGGGACCGCGCGGCGTTCTTGAGCGAGATCGGTGTGACCGCGCCGGCCAGGGATAGATTTATTCGCGCTTCGTATAGTCTTTTAGATCTCATCAGTTTTCTGACCACCGGCGAGGATGAGGTGCGCGCCTGGACGATTCCACAAGGGACCGTGGCGCGCAAGGCGGCGGGAAAAATTCACAGCGACATCGAGCGCGGCTTTATCCGGGCCGAGGTCATCGCTTTTGAAGACTTCATCGCTTTCGGCAGCGAAGCCAAGTGCAAGGAAGCAGGCAAGCTTCGTCTCGAAGGCAAAGACTATGTCGTGCAGGACGGCGATATTATCCATTTTCGTTTCGCGGTTTGAGCAAGCGGGGAAAATGGACTATGATTCGGCGCTGTTGGTGTTTCGAGCCTGCACGATCGGGGTGGATTCAGGAGGACAGTGCCAATGGTCATAAAGGCGCATTTAAAGAAAGTCTTGTCGCTTCTTGAGACGCTTGCAGTCGCTTTGCTTTGGATAGCGGCACTTGCGGCGCCGGCGTCGGCGAATCCCTACCTGGCGCGATCGGGGGAACGGCCGATCAAACTCAGAATCGCCACTTGCGCGGTCTCAGGCGGTTTCGTGCACCTTTATACCGCCCTCGACTACGGCCTGTTCGACAAGTACGGAATCAAAATGGAACACATCTATATCCGGGGCAGCGGTCCCTCGCTGGCGGCGCTGGCGGCCGATGAGATCCAGTTTCTCTACTGCGCCGCGGACGCGACGATGCCCGGGTTGGCCACAGGAATCGACGCCAAGCTGGTCGCCGCTCCATTAGTCAAAATTCCTTACGTGCTGGTCACGCGCAAAGAGATTCGCCGACTCGAGGATCTGAAAGGTAAAGCGCTCGGCGTCACGCGGCCAGGCGATTTGAGCGCCCGGCTCTCCCGCGCGGTGCTCAAGAAATTCAATCTTACAGACGAGGTTATGGTCCGGCCCATCGGTGGCAGTCAGAATGAGCGTTTCCAGGCGATGGCCGCCAATGTGGTGCAAGGGATTGTTGTGCCGCCGCCACTCGATGTTCGGGCCAAAAACGAGGGATACAACGTCATCTACCGGCTCATCGATTTGGATCTGCCGTTCATTTACAGTTCGGTGCATGCGAGCTCGCGCACCTTACGGGAAAAGCCCGAGGTCGTCCAAAGAGTCGTGGCCGCTTTTGCCGAAGCGATCCACTTCGTTGAGAAGAACCCAGAGAAGGCCCAGGCGTCCATCAGCAAAGCCATGCGCACCAAAGACGAAGAAGCCCTACGGGTTTCTTTCAACGTGTTTGCGAAAGAGATCGTTGACCGCCGCATGACGGTCCCGAGCGTGGCGGTGGCGGAGGGCGTGGAGCTTGTTCGCAGCGGCGGCACGCAGGTGCGGCGCAGGCCGGAAGAGCTTTATGACAATTCGTTCATCAGTAACTTAGAGAAGAGCGGATTTCTCAAAGAGCTCTGGGGCAGCGAGCTGCCAAAATAACCCGGCAATCAGACTACCCTGGATAATTCATGGTCCCAGGTAAAGCGACAACATACTGTAGGCCGAGGGGTGAAGCCTGGAGGGAGAAGGCACCCGACCTTCGGGATCTCAAATGGCAAATCTCAAATCGTAAATCTGAAATCTGAGATATGCGATTTGCAATTCCGAGCGTCAGCGAGGACAGGGCCATTGCCTTCTCCCGGAAGGGTTTGCCCCTCGGCCTCTGTCTCTATGAATAGTGCTGGCTACAACAACCCCTGACAGCCCGGCGACTTTCTGAAAGGAACCTCACCATGTTTCTCTCGCCCAAGGAAAAAGAGTCCCGTTTTCGAGCCGTACGCCGCCAAATGGCCGAGCAAGGCGTCGACGCGCTGATCGCGCGCGGTTCCAGCGCCGTGCGCGGCGACGGCGCGGCGTTCCGTTACTTGACCGACTTTCCCAACATCAATATTCCGTTGGTTCTGATCTTTTTTCGGGACGCGGGGGAGGCGCCTATTCTGTTGGTCGAATCGCGCTTCCAGGCGATGCGGGCCGAGAAGACTTCTTGGGCCGGCGACATCCGCCTGAGCAATAATTTTTTTCAAAGCTTGACCGAGGTGTTTCGGGAAAAAAACCTCGTCCGCGCCGCCATCGGCATCGATGGCTTGCATAATTTTCCGTTTCTTTGGGGCCAACGCATCGAAGAGATGTTTCCGGACGTGACCTTGGCCGAGGTCGGTCCGGTCTTAAAACAGCTCCGCGCTTACAGAACTGCCGAAGAGGTCAAATTGGTAGGAAAATCAGCCGCGCTGGTCGACCGCGCTTTTATCGAAGGCATCAAGAGCATCAAGCCGGGAAAGACCGAGTGGGAAGTGATGGCGCGCATGGATTATCTGCTCAAGAGCCAGGGCGTGGAAAAGACTTTCAACATCATTTCCCAGGGACCCAAAGTGGACGCCTATGTGCCGTCGGCGCGAAAGATCAAAAAGAAGGGCATGGTTTTCACCGAGATCACGGCCAACTACGGCGGTTTCTGGACCCAGTTGGCGCGCGCCGTTTCCCTCGGCAAACCCGACGCGAAGCTCAGAAAATTACACCACGGCGCGGTGAGAGCGATCAAAGACGCTTTGCCTTACTTGAAGCCGGGCAATGGGGTCTCGCGGCCGATGAGTGTGATGGAACAGTCGGTCAAGGATTCCGGACTCGGCTGTATGCCGGTATACGGCCACATCGTCGGCATCGACATGGTGGAAGACCGTCCCTCGCCGCAAAACCAGAGCGAGATCGTGCCGGGCATGGTGTTCATCGTGCACCCCTGGCCGACCCTCGACGGCAGTTCGCTGCTCTGGGGCGAGACCTATCTCATTACCGAAAAGGGCAATCAGCGTCTTAACAAAGTCGGCGATGAGTTGATTGTACTCTAGCTCTCATCGCTATACGCGGAGCGATTCGTGATCCTCATCACCGGCGGACTCGGCTTTCTCGGCTGCAACCTCGCCAAGCTTCTTTGCGATGGTGGAGAAAAAGTTCTACTCACCAGCAACCGCAACACGAATGTCCCGCCGCTGATCGCACCGTTCCTGGGAAAATGCCTCAGAGTTGCGCCCTTGGACATCACCTCTCTTGACAGCGTCTCGCGCGCGATTCAAGAATTCCGGGTCACGTCGATCGTGCACGCCGCGGTGAGATCCGAGAAGGGCGACACGACGCTCTATCAAGCGATGGACGTCAACGTGACCGGCACGATCAACGTTCTCGAAGCGGCGCGCCGGGCGGACATTCGCCGCCTGCTCTTTATCAGTTCCGAGGCGGTGTACCAGGGGATGGATCAAACCACGCCGTTCAAGGAAGAAGAAAAACTTTTCATCACCTCCGACCGGTTTGTGCCGGGAACGAAGAAAGCCGGCGAAATCCTTTGCTTGATGTATTGCGAGCAGTACGGCATGGAGGCCGTTTCGCTGCGCGTCACGCGGGTTTACGGACCGCTCTACAAAGGGATTAGAAATCTGCCGGGACATATGGTCGAGCGGGCCGCTAAAGGTCTGCCCATCGAGCTTGCCGATTACGATCCGGCGGAAGCGCACGATTTCATCTATGCGAAGGACACGGCGCGGGCGATGGTTCTGCTGTTGAAGCGTCCTGAGCTGCGCGGGCGGATTTACAATCTCGGCTATGGCAAACTCACCAGCATCGGTGAATTCGCCGCCGCCATTAGAAAAGCGCTCCCGGAAGCGGAAATTCACTTGGGCGACGGACCGGGCCCGCTCGCTTCGACCAAGACACCGATGGACATCAACGCCTGCGTCGATATCTCCCGGCTCCGCGAGGAAACGGGTTTCACCCCCGAGTACGACCCCCTGCGAGCCGTTGAGCATTACTTCGAATGGGCCCGAACGGGAAACTACAGGTAGGAAAGGACGAACCATGAAAACTCTCATCCAGGGCGGCTACGTCGTCGGCTTTCACGGCACGGAGCATGAGATATTCAAAGACGGCTCTGTCGTCTTCGAAAGGGATAGAATCGAGTTCGCCGGCAAGGAGTATGCCCAGCCGGTGGACAAGAAGATCGACGCCAGGGGCTGCCTCGTTTCTCCCGGCTTCATCAATACGCATTTTCACTCCGGCATTAACGCCAGCGACTATATTCTCAATGATTCGACCAAAACCGACTTTTTCGCTTCCAATTACCTGGCCCACGGTGGGCCGACCCGTGAAGGAGCCCACGCCGCCCATTTAAAAGACGTTGACGTGGGCCAGCGCTTTTCCTTGATCCATGTCCTAAAGAGCGGCGTGACCACGACATTCGAGATCGGCGGCCCCGGCAGCGAGCCGCAACGCTACGTCGATATGGTCGACCAAGTCGGCCTCCGCTGCACCACGGGTCCGAGCTACAAGAATGTCAGCTTCTTTCACGATCGCCAGGGGCGGCTGGAGTACGACTGGGACGACGAGCGTGGCAGCAAGGGACTCAAAGCCGCCGTCGACTTCGCCAAGAAATATAACGGCGCCTGCAACGGCCGCATGACGACGATGCTCTTTCCCGGCCACGTCGACTCCTGCACGCCAGCGCTGCTCAAAGACACCAAGAGAGCGGCCCAGGAAATCGGCGTGGGCATTCAAATCCACGCGACCATCAACCTTTTCGAATTCCACACCGTCATGCAGCGCGAGCGTTGCACCCCCATCGAACTGTTGCACAAGCTCGGCTTTCTCGGTCCGGATGTATCGCTCTCTCATTGCATCTTCGTCAGCGGCCACAGCTGGCTCGCCTATCCATATGGTGACGATCTCAAAATCATCGCCGACTCCGATGCCTCGGTCGCCTACAGCCCGCTTAAATACTTAAAGCTCGGCATCGTCATGGAGTCTTTCGATAAATATCGCCAAGCCGGCATCAACATGGGTATCGGCACGGATACGTTTCCCAAGGATATTCTCTCCGACATGCGCTATGCCGCGCTTACTTCGCGCGTCGCCGACAAGAGTTTTCTCGCCGGCCATCCGCGCGACGTTTTCAACGCCATTACTCTGGGCGGTGCGAAGATGCTCGGACGTGACGATCTGGGGCGGCTGCAAAAGGGCGCGAAGGCGGACATCACCATCGTCAACTTAAGAGACATCGCCTTCGGCGCCGTGCGCGATCCGATCCGCTCGCTGATGGAAACCGCCGTCAGCCGCGACGTGCGCACGGTCATCGTCGACGGCGAGACGCTAGTGGACGATGGCAAGTATCTCCGCCTCAACGAAAACGAGCTGCTGGAAAAAGTTCAAGCCAAGGGCGAACAGATCTGGGACAGCGTCCCAAAATGGCACTGGACGGGGAAAAGCATCGACGAGGTGGTGCCGCCGAGCTTTAGGATGAGGTGATGGCTGATGGAATTCAAATTCGCCTTATAACGGAGTTGATATTTGATCACCGGGGTTCGAAGCCCATCACCTGCGATTGTTGGTGGCACGGCAGCTCGTAAGGTGCTAGAGTAGGCCCATGACTCGCGCTTACGAAGAAATCATCGACTTTATTGCCGCAGGGACGACCCCGAAGCGGGTCATCGCTTTTCAGCCTTCAGAAGAGGTGAGGGCTCGAGTTGCCGATTTAATCCATCGCGAGAAAACCAACGGTTTAACTTCAGAAGAGTCCTCAGAACTCAATCAGTATCTCCAATTAGAGCATCTGATGCGCTTGGCCAAAGCTAGGGCCCGTGCCCATCTGGCTGATGAGCAGTTACATTAGTCCGGCTCTGCGCCGGCTCGTGGCAACACGGGCAGATTTCCTCTGCGAGTACTGTCTTATACACGAAGAAGATACCTTCTTCGGTTGCGAAGTAGACCACATCATCAGTGAAAAACATGGCGGTCAAACCCATGCTGGGAATTTGGCGTATGCTTGTGCGTTTTGCAATCGGTCGAAGGGCAGTGACGTGGGCTCCCTCTTCCAGCGTACCGGTAACTTCGTTCGATTTTTCAATCCTCGCACCGACCGCTGGGCGGATCATTTTGCCCTTGATGGTGTGACCATTATTGCGCTCTCAGACGTGGGCGAAGTCACCGCGCGAATATTAGACTTCAACAACAGCGAGCGATTGTTTGAGCGGCAGGCGTTGCAGGTCATCGGAAGGTATCCAAGCGCGGCCGCTGCCACCCGCATAGTAAGACGTACCTAACTTTGCGCCGTCAGCCGTGACGTGCGTGCCGTCATCGTCGACGGCGAGACGCTGGTGGACAACGGCAAGTCTCTGCGCCTGAACGAAGAAGGGCTGCTCGAAAAAGTCCAGGCCAAAGGCAAACAGATCTGGGACAGCGTCCCCAAATGGAGCTGGACGGGGAAGAGTATCGACGAGGTGGCGCCGCCGAGCTTTAGGATGAGGTGAGCAAACAGACAGGAGATTGTTGACAAGGATGTGGCGGCCGTAAGTAAAGTGCGGGCTGCAGAGCCGATATCACCTAAATCGCAACAAGAGTTCAAAAAATCGGGTTCCGCCGTTCTCAAGAAACTGCGGTGACAGAAATGAGTTGTAGTATGACTCATGTTTACCTTTTGGGTGCAGGTTTCACGCGTGCAGTTATTGGGGAGCGTGCCCCATTAACTCGGGATCTGATGTCGAAACTTAAAATTTCCAAGTTCCCAGAGATTGTCGATGAATATGAACGGGCTTTCCCGGATATCGAGCAATTCCTATCAACGGTCGACTTAAGAACTCTTCATTTTCGACAAACCAATAATTCGCTTTCGAAACGTTTCGACAGGATAAGGCAAGAGCTGATTCGACAAATAGTCGGTCTGGTGGATGTCGACGTGTTGCCAGTGAATGATTTGGAGAAGGTTCCAGTATTGCGGGATTTTGTTAAACGAATTCCTAATGACTCGCGAATCCTCACGTTAAATTACGATTGTGTTTTGGATCAAGGACTCTGGTTGAGCGACCGATGGTCGCCAAGAGGTGGGTATCATCTTTCGAGTTTCCCCTCCGACGATAAAGAAAATGATTCAAAGGATCGCATATTGTTACTAAAGTTACACGGGTCTTGTAACTTCAAGGACGTCGAGGACGATCAAGAATATCCTAACATTGAAATTACGCCAAAGATCTTTCGCGGTATATATTCGCAGATAAACAGCGACGCGAATGATTCTCCACACGTCCTGGTAATGAGTTACGTAAAGAAATTTCACAACGGGATTATGAGGCTATGGAGGAAAGCAATCGGCGCTTTAAACGAGGCGGAAAGGTTAATTATTGTAGGTTGTTCGCTACGCGAGGAGGACACCTTTCTCAGATTCGCGCTGTACCATTTTGGAATGAAAGAGAAGACGGACAAATTCTATGTGGATATCATCGATCATCGGCGTGAAAATTGTGAGCAGATAAGAGAGAAAGTCAAAAAGTTGGTTGCGTGTCCAGATAAACAACAAATCGAATGTTTTCCAGATGGCTTAAGGGCCTACTTGGAACAATCCTAATTGAACCGTCGAAGTTGCGACTTTCTGGCGGTCACGGTATATCATTCCGCAAGTCTACGCTGTAACCGAATCAACGAAGGGAGATTTTGGTGTCTGAACTCAACGAACTTAAGAAAAATTTGGCGATGTCGTCGCGCATGCTTTTCAACGCCGGGTTGGTCGACTACAGCGGCCATATCAGCGTGCGCATTCCCGGGTTGGATCATTTGTTGATCCTGCCGCATCCGGTCAGCCGGGCGACGGTGGCGCCGGGCGATATGGTCGTTACCGACTTCGAAGGTAAGCTGATCGAAGGCAAATATAGGGCGCCGTCGGAAGTCTTCATGCATGCGCGCGCCTATAAGGCGCGTAGCGATATCCAAAGCGTTGCCCATCTACATAACCACATGGTGGCCGTGCTGAGCATGGTGGACAAGCCTTTCTATCCGGCGTCTTCCAATCCGGGGGCGTTTTTCGGCCCAGGTCCGCTGCCCCTCTACATGGACCCCGCATTGATCCACACCATCGAACAGGGGGATGCCGTCGCCAAAACCCTCGGCAACGGCGAGGCGGTGATGCTGCGCGGGCATGGCTCGATGGTCGTGGGGCAGGCGATCGAGTGGGTCTTCGCAGCCTGCGTCGATCTCGAAGAGGCTGCTTCGCGATTCTATAAGGCTTCGCTGCTCGGTTCGGTGCGTGTCTATAACGACGACGAAACCCAACGGGTGATGAAAGGGCGTCGCAACAATTCCGTGGTTCAAAAGGTCTGGGACCACAATGTCGCCAAGACCAAATTGATGGGTTTGATGGAGGGCATCTAGATGGAAACAGGCGACTTATCAGTACCTTACGTTGCCTAATCGGGTTTTTTCGCACCAGCGCTGCGCCAACGCCCCATGCGGCCTATTATCTCTCGGCGGCTTGCTGGTTTTACCCACAAATGGCCTATTGAGAGTCCTAAGCTGTATATCCGAGTCCTGGAAAAGTTGCTGACTCAGTAATTTTGTACGACGAATCGTTATCAGCTACCATCAATAGCGCTATTTTTTCGTTGCATGGAGCTATACCTTGTGGTATAGAATGCGGTTTAATCTAGCCAGGAGTGTTTCAGGACATGTACGATGATTTTCTAGCGAGGATTCTTGAGCCCGATGTATTCTTACCGTCACAGTTTTATGGGACCACGGGGTTGTCCCGTAAGCTTGAGGGGGAAAAAAGACTGATGATCGCGATCCTTAAGGACGCCGTCGAATGCCTCGATAAATATCGGAGTGCAAGAAACAGTGCAGGGCGCAGTCATTACGAAAACGCCCTGGAGTGGGTTCAGGACAAGGGGACGGATTGGCTTTTCTCGTTCACGAATATTTGTGATCTGTTGGGTTTCGACCCCGACTATCTCCGGTCGGTGCTGCTGAAGCGGGAAAACGGTTCGGCGAAGCCCGTCCGGGGGAGAGTTCTTTCGTTACCCATGATGGCGGGTCAAGATTAGCTTCATCTCCTACGCGCGCGAAGAACTTTTAGTTCTTCTCTAATCACCTGACCTCGGGGTGAGTTCTCGCCCGAGATCTTGATTGCTCTCTCATAGTGAGCAATCGCCTTTTGATCTTCGTCTTGGAGCAAAAAAGACCGGCCGAGGTAATAATAAGCGTCACCGAGCCGGTCGAGTTTACTGTAAACGACCCCGAGCCGGTAGGGCGGCCTGTCCCAAAGCGGCGAGAGATTGAGGGCGTTTAAGTAGGCGCCTGCGGCCCCCCTGAGGTCGGACTCTTTTTCCAATAATTCTCCTAAATACAAATAGGTGAGAGACTCCTTGGGCTCCAGCGCCAGCGCGCGGTCAACGGCGGCCCGCGCTGAAACGAAATCGCCGGTCTGAGTGTAAAGACGCCCCAGATCTCGCTGCAAGGCCGCGTTATCGGGATTTAGCTTTCGGGCTTTCTCGTAATTATCCTTGGCCTCGGATAATTGCCCCTTCATATGCTGGGCAAAGGCATAAAGATGGAGCGTATCAGAATCTTGCCGGTTTTGCCGCGCCAACTTCCGGTACTCGTCGAGGACCGCGTCCCCTTCCTGACGTTGCAGCCGGATGAGAATCTTTACTTTTTTGAGTGGGTCCGGTATTTCGACCCTGGGCTCGGTTTTCCCCAAGGATTTTAGAACCAACTCCGCGTTAGCTACCCGTTCTTGAGTGACCGGGTGGGTCATGAGATAGGGAGGGATATCTACCGGACTCAAATTGCGTTCTTGATCTAACAACTTCAGAAAAGCTACGCTTCCCTTCGGATCGTAACCCGCCGCAGCCATATACCGTTCGCCGAGCGTGTCCGCTTCCATCTCTAGCTGCCGGCTATAGGCTATTTCCCTGGTTGCCGCCACTGCTTGGCCGACCGCGCCGGCAGCTTGGGCTCCAGCTCCGCTGCGCGCCAGCACCAGCATGCCGAGAAGGCCCAAAACAGAATACATGTCGAAACCGGAGGAGCGGGCCATGTGGCGCCCTTTTATGTGGACCATTTCATGGCCCAACACGCCGGCGATTTCATCGGTACTTTTGGCTTTTTCCATGAGCCCGGAGTAAAAGTAAATCGATCCTCCGGGGACCGCAAAGGCGTTGAGCTGGGGGTCCTCGACGACAAAGAAACGATAATCGAAGGGCTGTGGCCCCATGGCGGCAAGAATTCTTTGTCCGATACGCTCGATGTAACGTTCAACTTCGGGATCATTGACAAATTTAAGATGTTTCTTTGCCTCGCGCCGAAACTCCCGACTGATCCTTACCTCTTCATCTTCGCTCGGCGGTCCGAGAGAGGGGAGAACCGATGGAATGTTCGTGCCGCCGCAGCCGCTGATAAAAAAAGTTATCAATAAAATCCAGGCGCAGCGAACCTGCCAAGGGTGAAAGCGGTCAGCCTGACGATTCATTGAAAGAAGTATAGAGACCCCGCGTGGGTCAATCAATAGCACCCGGTCAAACAACCCCGGTAGTTGACGACAATACACCGACCCCGTATGTTCGACATTGGTATAGCGGTGGGAGTAACCGATGACAAAAAAATATACCGTTCCGGCTGAGCAGTTGAACTGGCGCTGCGACTTGTCTTTCCTCCCGTTCACCTGCACTTCGGAGATGACGCCGCTGGAGGATTTTGTCGGCCAGGAGCGAGCGATACGTGCCATTGAATTCGGTCTCGGCGTGAATAAGCCCGGCTTCAATATTTTTGTTACGGGACTTACCGGCACCGGCAAAACCAGCATCATCAAGGCGTTCCTCAAGAAAGTGACCGGCGAGCGTATCGCCCAGCAAGCGGATTCCCATGCGCCCGAGGACTGGTGCTACGTCTACAACTTCGCGGACCCGGACCGGCCCCAGGCGCTTAAAATTCGCCGCGGCATGGGGAAGGGCCTCAGGGCCGACATGGAACAGTTGGTTCAAACCCTTCAACGCGAAGCCAAGAAGATGTTTGAAAGCGACGAGTTCGCCCACCAGCGCCAAGCCATGATCGACGAGCTGCAAAAGAGACAACAGCAGATGATGGAAGCGTTGATGGAAGAAGCGAACCGCAACGATTTCGCTTTGCGCATGACGCCCTCCGGGATCGTGCTCCTGCCGACCAAGGACGGCAAGCCGATGCAAGAGGCGGAATTTCTCGCGCTATCGGCGGCGGAAAAAACACGCTTTGAAGAAAAGCGGAGTGATATTGAAAAGCGAGTCGAGGACGCGCTGCGTGAAGGAAAGAAGCTGGAGCGCGAGATCGCGGAAAAGCTGGAGAAAGCTGAAACCGAGGCGGCCGATTATCTCGTTCGTAACCCACTCGCCGAACTCAAAGAGAAATACCGAGACTATCCCAAAGTGATCGCCTACTTCGACGGCGTGAGGGAGCATATCTTGAAAAATCTCCAGCGGTTTAAAGGCGGCGAGGCCGGCCCCCCGGGCCTGGCAGCGGGTGGGATGCCGTTCGGTGAACCGCCGAGCGATCCCTTTTTGCCCTATCGCGTCAATGTCTTCGTCGATAACAGCGATTCCCAGGGGCCGCCGATCATCGTGGAGACCAATCCCACCTATCACAATCTTTTGGGGGTGATCGAAAAAAAACCGATCATGGGCGGCTACGTTACCGATTTTACCTTGATCAAAGCCGGCTCCATTAGCAAGGCCAGCGGTGGTTATCTGGTTCTTTACGACCGCGATGTGCTGGCCAACGCGGGCGTGTGGGAGGCGCTCCAGCGCGTCATCAAGAACCGGGAATTGAGGATCGAGGAGCCGGGGACTTTTTTTGGCTTCATGCCGCCCCAGGGACTGCGCCCCGAGCCGATTCCTACCGATACCAAAGTCATCATGATCGGCGATCCGTTCCTCTACCGCGCCCTGGCAAACGCGGACCCCGATTTTCGCGAGACCTTCAAGGTCAAAGCCGATTTCAACTTTGAAATCGATCGGTCGCAGGAAAACATCGTCGCCTTTGCTTGTTTCATTAGCAACTACTGTAACCGGGAAGGGCTGCGCCACTTCGATACCAGCGGGGTCGCCAGGGTGATCGAGCATTGCGCCCGCATGGTCGAAGATCAAAATAAACTCTCGACACGTTTTAGCGATATGGCGGACTTGCTCGTCGAATCAGACTACTGGGCCGGTAAAGAAAACGCCGAGCTGGTGGCGGAGCGGCATGTCGAGCGGGCGGTCGCGGAGAAAACCTTTCGGCTGAACTTAATCGAGAAGCGTTTGCAGGAGATGATCACGGAGGGGTCCGTGCTGGTGGACGTGCAGGGGGCGGTGGCCGGGCAGGTAAACGGGCTCGCGGTCTATCAGTTGGGCGATTTTAGCTTTGGCAAGCCGTCGCGCATCACGGCGAAAACTTTCATGGGGCGCGGCGGCATCGTCAACATCGAGCGCGAGGCCAAGCTCAGCGGCAAGACTCACGACAAGGGCGTATTGATTCTGAGCGGCTACCTGGGGGGCAAGTACGCCCAGCAAAATCCGCTTTCGCTTTCCAGTAGCATCTGCTTCGAGCAGTCTTACGACGGTGTGGACGGCGACAGCGCTTCATCCACAGAGCTCTACGCCGTTCTTTCCAGCCTTGCGGAGGTTCCCATCGAACAAGGCATCGCCGTAACCGGTTCGGTGAATCAGAACGGCGAGATCCAGGCCATCGGCGGCATCAATCAAAAGATCGAAGGATTCTTCGATGTCTGCCGCCTCAAGGGTTTGACCGGGAGCCAAGGCGTGTTGATGCCGCGCGCGAACCTGCGGAACCTGATGCTGCGAGCAGATGTCGTCAGTGCGGTCACAGAAGGAAAATTTCACATCTATGCCGTAAGCACCATCGACGAGGGAATCGAAGTCCTCACCGGCATCGCCCCCGGCGAGCGCGACCATGAAGGCCGTTATCCGGAGGGTTCCGTAAACGACCGGGTGCAAGAAAAACTACGGCAGTACGTAGAGCAGCAAAAACGTCTGGCGCCGGGAAATTCCGGCACTGCCCCGAACAAGGAAGAATTTTAGAATGATCCTACGCTTCCCGTTCCTTGGCCGACTCGGGTTTGGTTCCCAGGGGAAAAGAGAGTTGGAGGGTCTTGCCGCTACGAAGGATCGTAAGCTTCACCACCCGTCCGGCCTCCAATCCGCCGATCATTCGTGAAACGTCGCGCGGGCTGTTCACCTGATTGTCGTTGACCGACAGGATGACATCCCGTGTGCGTATTCCGCCGCGCTCGGCGGGTTGACCCGGCAGCACGGAATGGATTACCGCACCCTTTGCCGGTGAAAGACCCATGTCTCTGGCCTGCTGTAGCGAGATCTCGGTTATTTGCACGCCTAACCAACCCCAGGCGAACTTCTCGCCGTTCATGAGGCGGGGTATGACCTTTTTGATGACGTTGATCGGCGTGGCGAAGCCCATGTTGCCCCGCTCCGAAGCCATGGTGATCATGCCGACAACATGCCCCTTGCTATTGAGCAATGGGCCGCCGCTACCGCCCGCGTAACCGCCGGCGTCGGTTTGGATAAAGTCGTAGCTTGCCGAGTCGGGATAACTTCTCCCTGTACGGCTGATGATACCCAGATTCATCGAACTCTCGCGGCCGAAGGGATAGCCTAGCACCACGGCAAGATCGCCGACATGAATCCCTTCGGAGTCGCCGAGAGGAACAATCGGGAGTTCGCGCTCCGTTTGAATCCTTATTATGGCCAAATCGACCTGGGCATCGGCGGCGATAATCTGTGCGGGTAAACGTTGCCCATCGGCGAGCCGGACCTCAATATCCTTGGCTTTATCGATGACGTGGTGCGCCGTAAGAATAAGACCTTGGGGATTGATGATAAAGCCGGAGCCGCGGCTACCGTGGGATTGACTTACATCGGTTCTTAACTTGGCGTCTTGGCCAGTGCTGACGCGGATCTGGACGATGGCGGGCCGGACATTACTTGCCAACTGGACAAAGGCGCGGTTGAGGCGCTCCAGCTCGCTTTCGCCGTCCGCCGGTTGCGCTTCGCGCCAGATCGACAGGGGCGCCTTGGCGAGATCGTCACCCGCTGCCACAGCGGTTAGACCGATAGCTAAAACCAAATTGAATAAGATCGGTCTTATCGGGCGCATGATCGTCGACCTCCCAGAAAGATTTGACCATCCCCTTTATCTGAAACCCAGTCGCAGGGCAAGATGCTGTAAGACCGGCGCCGCGAGCGCGATTTTCGTCGGACGATATGCTATGGATTAGATATGGCTGGACTGATGAATACGATCGTATTAGTCACGGGCGGAAGCGGCGGCCTCGGTCGCGTCTTGGCGCGCGCTTTTGCCCGGCAAGGGAGCCGTGTGGTGATCACCGCGCGCAGCGAAGCGAGATTGAAGGAGGCCGCCGGGGAAATCGGTGGCGAGGGAGGTCAAGTGCTGGCGCTGCCCTGCGACGTTACGGAAAGAAAACAGGTGGACGATCTCGCGGCGGCGATCGGCGCGCGCTGGGGCGCCGTGCAGATCCTCATTAACAACGCCGGTGTGGCCAGAGCCGCAAGCTTTTTGGAGACCACCGACGCCATGTGGGACGAAATCTTGCGCACGAACCTGACCGGCGCTTTTTACTGTTGCAAGGTTTTTCTGCCGGGAATGATCGAGGCCAAGTGGGGACGGATCATTAACATCGGCTCCACCACCTCCAAGGTCGGTTATTCCCATGTCGCCGCCTATGTCAGCTCGAAGCATGGGCTGCTGGGTCTTACCCGCGCGCTGGCGCTGGAAACGGCGCGTATGGGAATCACCGTGAACGCGATCTGTCCCGGTTACCTGGATGATGAGCTGACCCACGCGAATGCCCAGCGGATGGCCGAGAAGACCGGCAAAAGCATCGAGCAAATACTTGCGTCATTCGCGAGCACGGCGCCGCAGCGCCGCCTCATCGATCCCGACGAGGTAGCGGGGCTCGCCCTGCTGCTCGCCTCGGAGAAATTGGGCGGCATGACCGGGCAAGCGGTCAGCGTGGACGGCGGCGCGACGATGGCTTAGCGGTTTAGAGTTCCGGGTCTCGGGTTTCCTGTTCAAAAAAAACCAACAGTCGACTTCTTTCAATCGGGTGAATTCATGTTGCCTTTCTTCGATCAAGATCATTTGGCGTTGCGTGAGCGGGTGCGCGCGTGGGTCGAGGCGAACCTGATCGGCCGTTCAGCAGGAGAAAAAAACCTTGAGGATGAAGCCCGCGGGTTGGTCAAACAACTGGGAGAGGCGGGGTTCAATCGGCATGCCGTTCCGCGCGCCTACGGCGGCGCGCGCGAGAAGGTGGAGGCGCGCGATCTCTGCATTCTGCGCGAAGAGCTCGCTCGCGGCTCCGCTCTCGCGGACACGATGTTCGCCATGCAGGCGCTGGGAAGCTACTCGATTACGCTGGCGGGGAGCGATGAGCAGAAGCGCCGCTATCTCCCAAAGGTCGCCAGCGGTGAAGCGATCGCCGCATTCGCCATCACCGAACCCGAAGCCGGCTCCGACGTGGCGGCGCTCAAAACCCTGGCGGCCCGGCGCGGCAACAATTTCTGCCTCACGGGAACGAAACGGTTTATCTCCAACGCCGGCATCGCCGACCACTATGTCGTTTTTGCCTCCACGGAGCCCGAGAAAAAGGCCAAAGGCGTGAGCGCGTTCATCGTCGACGCCGATGCTGCCGGATTGATCGTGATAGAGAAGACCGAGGTGCTTTCGCCCCATCCGATCGGCGTCTTGGCTTTTGAAAATTGCGAAATCGCCGAAAATGCTTTGCTCGGCAAGCCGGGCGAGGGGCTGAATATCGCCTTTGGCACTCTGGATCTCCTGCGCTGCACGGTGGGCGCCGCCGCCCTCGGATTGGCGCAGCGGTCGCTCGAGGAAGCGGTTTGTTACGCCGGCGCGCGGCAGCAGTTCGGCCAGGCAATCGCGCGCTTTCAAGGCATCCAGTTCAAACTGGCGGATATGGCCACCGAGCTCGAAGCCGCGCGACTACTCGTCTATCAGGCGGCCTGGGCGCATGACTGTGGCGGCGAAGAGGCAAAGCAAAAGGCTTCCATGGCCAAACTCTATGCGACCGAAGCGGCGCAGCGGATTATCGACCAGGGCTTGCAGATTCACGGCGGCGTGGGAGTGATGGTCGGCAACATCATGGAGCGGCTCTATCGCGACATCCGGGCGCTGCGAATTTACGAGGGGACCTCCGAGATTCAAAAGCTTGTCATCGCGCGTGGTCTGTTTGCAAAACCAAAGGGTGAGCATTGAAGATGCGATTCTCCATCCGGTATTTTCATCGAAAGGATAAACAATGGATTTTGAATTGTCTGACGAATTGATCGCGGTGCGGGAGTTGGCGCGGGAATTCGCCGAGAAAGAGATGGCGCCGACGGCGGCGAAGGACGACAAGGAGCGCAACTTTCGCGGCGACCTGGTGAAGAAGATGGGCGAGCTGGGATTTTACGGCAGCGTGATTCCGGAGGAGTATGGCGGCAGCGGCCTCGGTTTTCTCGCCATGGTGCTTATCACCGAGGAGATCGCGCGGGTCCACAGCGCCATGCGGGTGGCGATCAACATGCAGATGGGACCGGCGCTGACGCTGCTTCAGTTCGGCACGGAGGAGCAGAAAAAAAAGCATATTCCAGGCCTGGTGTCGGGGGACACCATCGGCTGTTTCGCGATCACCGAGCCGGACGCGGGATCGGATGTCTCGGGGATGCGCACCACCGCGACTAAGAACGGCGACGGTTATGTGCTCAACGGCAACAAGATATTTATCACCAACGCTCCGGTGACAACCGGCGGCTTGGTTTATGCCTACACCGACCGAGCGCAAAAACATCGCGGCATGAGCGCTTTCTTCGCCGATTACACCCAGCCGGGAGTAACGCGCAAGGCGATTGATGCCCTGGGCGCGCTGTGCTCGCCCCTTGGCGAGCTGACTTTTGAGAACTTTCGCGTTCCCGCGGCCAACCGCTTGGGAAAAGAGGGGGACGGCTTCAAGGTCTGCATGTGGCAGCTCAATCAGACAAGGCTCAACTGCGCCGCCGGCGCCTTGGGCGTTGCCCGGGCGTCCAAAGAGGCGGCGGTCAATTACTGTAATCAGCGCGTTCAATTCGGGCAAAAGATCGGCGAGTTTCAGATGAACCAGGACATGATCGCGCAGATGATCGTGCACGAAGAGGCGGCCCGCCTGCTGGTGTACCGCGCAGCCTGGCTCGCCGACCAGAAAAAGCCCAACAACCTGGAAACCTCCGTCGGCAAGTTCGCCGCCGCCGAAGCGGCCGCCTATGCCGCCGACGCGGCGATGAAAATCCTCGGCGCCTACGGCTACTCAACCGAATTTCCCGTGGAGCGCTACTACCGCGACGCCAAGTCCTATCAGATCGTCGAAGGCTCGACCAACGTGCAAAAGATGATCATCGCCCAGGACGCGCTGGGGTATCGGAAGGCGAATAGGTGATGAAACGCAAAATTTGTCTACAATTTCGCTCGTCAAGTCGTGACGCCATGGGACGCGGTCTGCGAAAAATGGCAATCTGGTGGTGCCCTTATATCTCACGATTATTAAAGAACTAGGGGACGAAAAGCGGTAATTCGCCCTGAAACGGCGACAACAATCGAATCCTTATAGCCAGATTCTAGCGCCGGGAACCAGCCCGTGAATATCCTTCCGTTTGCATTCCGGGTTGAAGCGGTTGGATAGGGGGCCTATAATTGCCTTGCGATATGACAATAGGTTGATGGGTGTTGCAAGACCAATAAGGAACTTGTATTTAAGGCTAAGCTATCTGTCTGGCGCCATTTCAACAAATTAGCACAGTGCCTGATCCAAATCGCACTCTTCCCGAGTACAGCCAGCCGCCTGTTATCGAAACGGTGCTAGGTGTCCAGTTTAGTCCGTTGACTACTTTTTCTATTCCTCACTTCGGGCTGTATTGGGCAAAAATTCGGGAAATGTTTCCAAACTACGAGATTCAACCTCCTTTAGGGCCAATCATCGAGGAGTTCGGCGAAGGGCAATGGAAACACGTTGGCGTGAGTATAGAGCTTGCACAAGTCCCTGAACTCAGGTGTTGGTTTAAAGACGTTTCAGGAACGAAGTTGATTCAGCTCCAAAGAGATCGGTTTCTTTTCAATTGGCGTAAAGTCAAAGATGAGGATGTATATCCGCGCTACGATAACATTAAGCCGAATTTCGCAGAGAAGTGGGACGAGTTCTGTCGTTTTTTGGTTGACGCAGGACTTGAGAAACCGGAAGTGAATCATTGCGAGATTACGTATGTCAACCATATTCACCTCGGGCAGGGGTGGAAATCATACGGTGAACTGAAAAATGTGATTGCGGGTTGGTCTGGAGAAATTTCAGGGAATTTTCTTCCGGAGCCCGAATCAGTGAATATTGGGACGAGATACTTTTTGCCCAATGGGAAAGGCCGACTTCATGTGTTGATGCAGCCCGCGATTCGCCGTACAGACGCCAAGGAGATTTTACAACTCAATCTTACGGCGCGGGGAAAACCTGAATCATCAACGTTGCAACATTTGCTGGAATGGCTAGATTTAGGGCACGAGTGGATTGTAAAAGGGTTTACAGATTTTACTACGAAAACGATGCATGACCTCTGGGGGAGAAAAGTATGAACGGCTTGCAATCTGTGACGGCGACAAGTTCCACTCTGGAACAAACGTATCCTTCGGCGCAGCGGTCTTATTCGAGTCCGCAGTGGAGCGGGGTTGTCTTATTGAGGGATCTTAGTCGGTGGCAAATCGAGGCGGTTAGAAAATTATTTCAACTTCTCGCTCTACCTCGTGATTGGGATAGCTACAGCAGCCCACCACCTTCGGAGGTCGCTATCACCGCCGGAGTGCGGCTCATTCTCGGTATTGACCTCGATAACTTTGTGTCGCCTCGCGTCGTTCCAGTTTCAGGCGGCGGCGTGCAGCTAGAATGGAGCTTGGGTTCCCGTGAAATCGAAATCGAGATCGATGATGAAGGCTCGATAGAATATTTGAAGAGCGTCCACGCCAAGCCCGTAGAGGAAGGACCACTATCTTTGGCAGACCTTCCTCGGATACGTTCGCTTTTGACGTGGCTAATAACGTGAATCCGGGGGAGAGAGCATCTGATTAAAAGGAAACATCGGTGCCGGAGCTTATTGACGACGTTTCCATCGGTGATGATGAACGCCTTCTGCATAGAATCCGAGTTGAAGACATCTTCATAGATCCTCAGACAGGTCAACGCCGACCGTCCTCAGCCACCTTCAGATCAAAGTCAAATATAATTTCCGTCGACCTGGCTTCCCTTACAACACCCGTCCAAGCTTTGGCAGCCTATCCTCAGCATGCCTTAGTTGAAATAGATGTTGGGACTGTTCGTTCTCTCGGTTGCAAGGTCGTGCGCGATCCTCTGCCTGACAATCTTTCCCATGCTCTGTTGTATGGAAGCGGGCCTGATGGGCGTATGACGAAATCGCAAGCGAGGGAAATTGTCAGCCGGTGTAAATGGGTGCCCGTCAAAACGGTTGTTTGATGGTTGCATCTTAATGTGGACGAGATTAATCAATGAGGAAGGGATCGGAGAACTATTTTGAGAGGAAGACCTTAACCGGCGTAATCGGTCCCTACTGAAAGAGCACCCTCACCCCCGTATTCGCATTTTATTGGACAACACGCATATTTCAATCCATGAACGAATTGCTCTCCCGCCTAAGTAACCTGTCACAGGACACCGCCTTCCTGGAGAGCATATTTTCCAATATAGTCGCAAACATATTTTCTAGCCTAATATTGTTGTTCGTAGGCTTTGTGGCAGGTAGATGGTCGGATTACACGCGTAAAGGCCGGGCTTTCAGAAGGATTTTCGGTAGTCGGGCAGGAAAATCAAGCGACCTGTTCATAGTTCTTGATACTCTTCGCGACACGCGACTCCTTACACAGTCAGACCAACAGAGGATCGGTATACAAAATCCCGTTACACCCCAGTCTGGCCAGCGGTTTTATAAGTCGTTTCCCGATGGACACATGACGGCCATTACTGGGCCAACCGAGAGCCTCCTTCCAGAGTGCTCGGCAAGAGGGGCGTCGTACCTTCTTGATGCTTTCAGAGGCGTGCGCGGAATCTCCGCTAAGACGATTTCTGATAAGGCGGCGAGTCCTAAGTGGAACGGGACGTTCATTTCTATGGGTAGCTCGTACTCAAACATTAAGACGGACGACATCAAGCTTCTCCCAAAGAATCCGTGGCTGCTTAACGATTCAGGCCAGTTTTCATTTAAAAACGGCACGACCGTCAAAATCGACGCACGCTACGACAGGGGATTGATAATGAAGCTTCACAATCCTCATTGCGACGGAACTGTTCTGATCGTATGTGAGGGGCTTGGCGAATGGGGGACCTCAGGGTCTGCTTGGTTTCTGGCAACCCACTGGAGAAATCTAAGCAGACGATATGGAAAGAATGCTTTCTTATTGCTTTTGAGCGTAACTAAAGGCACTGACGAGTCCGGGCGAGAACTTCAGGCATTTGGTGTGGAGCGTAAGATGTGGCGGATTATGAAATATCTTCACGTTTCATAAGCTGATCCGCCTTCCCATTTTCTGACATACGAAGACAGAGAGGCCATTTTCTTTCTTACCAGTTGCAAAAACGCTCTTTTCCGGCGCCCACAAATCGCGTAGAATCCGGCGAAATTACCGATTTCCTTATGATAGTCGAGCGGCGGATTTTTAATACGGCCAAAGCGAGGACGTGGAGAGCCAGGGAAAGGAATTCACCTCGTGTTCGTAAACGTAGTGTCCAGCTCGATGGCGATCGAGAGTTCGAAAGACCACGCGGCCGCTGCAAGGCTCCAAAGCATTGAAATAGATTTTGTACGCAGGGCTGCCAGGCGAGTATCTTAAGGCATTCGTGATGAGTAGCGTTCCGCTTTGAGTTTCTGAAACCCACTGCCTTGCCAAACGGGAAACGTACCTTGAATCGCAGGTCACATATGCAACTTGCCGATCGGATACAAGCTCCCCTCCGTTTTGCTCTAACCAGTTCTTTAAGGTATGGAATGACCCTGGGTGATAGTCTTTGTCCATACGTTACTTGTAACAGTAAATTGAACCCAAGAAAAGAACGGGCCAATGACTGAACTTGTTTGGGAAGGAAAATATAAGGACGACAAAAAAGTCGCGCCGGTGCGGATTGCGCTGCCGTTTCAGACGATTGAGACGGTGAATGAAAGCGTGCAGGAGCGGCAACGGTCGCTTGATCTATTCGCGTCGGGTCGTGAACTGGAGTGGCGCAATCGGCTAATCTGGGGCGACAAAAAATATGTCCTTCCAAGTCTTCTGCCCGAGTTTGCCGGTAAGGTAAATCTGATCTACATCGACCCGCCATTCGATACCGGAGCCGATTTTTCTTTCAACGCAACCATTCCCGACAATCCAGACACAGATGAAGACGAAACGACAACCTTTCTGAAACAACCATCGATTCTTGAACAGAAGGCGTACCGAGACACCTGGGGACGCGGTCTCGAGTCCTATCTGCTGTGGTTCTACGAAACCGTCGTCCTGCTCCATGAATTGCTCCATGAGACCGGCGGTCTTTACGTGCATCTTGATTGGCGCATGGTTCACTATGCCAAGACAATTCTTGACGAAATATTTGGCTCCGAACAGTTTCAAAATGAAATCATCTGGCAGCGCTCACTGCCGCACGGCAACATTGATTATAAGTTTGGATCGTCTCATGACACGATACTTCGGTACAGTAAGAGTGACCAGTTCACTTGGATCCCGCAGTATTCACCCCATCGAGAGGAATACCTACGTGACTTTTACAAATATACCGACGCAAACGGAAGAAGGTACAGACTCATTTCCTGTATCAACCCCAATCCTAACCGCCCCAACTTGACCTATGAATGGAACGGCGTCAAGAAGGTTTGGAAGTTCTCCAAAGAGCGCATGAAGCGGATGCACGAAGAAGGTCTACTCGTTTACTCGAAAACCGGTACGCCATCTTACAAAGGCTACCTAGATGAAATGCGTGGCGTACCAATGCAGGATATCTGGACCGATATTCCTCCTCTAATGGGCAGCAGCCGGGAGTGGATTGAATATCCGACGCAAAAACCCGAGGCGCTCCTGGAGCGCATACTCAAAGCTTCCTCTAACGAGGGCGATTTAGTCCTTGATTGTTTTTGTGGTAGCGGAACAACTTCGGCAGTCGCAGAGAATTTGAGACGCCATTGGATTGCCTGCGACTTAGGACGATTTGCGATTCACACGACGCGCAAGCGGATGCTGAGTCTCGCTGGCGTGCGTCCGTTCGTCGTTCAAAATCTCGGCAAGTATGAGCGACAGGCATGGCAAGCGGCGGAGTTTGCTTCGCCTGATGACGCACGGGAACGGGAAGCAAGATACCGAAATTTCATACTTGACCTTTATCATGCGAATCCAATTTCAGGATACACCTGGATTCATGGGACAAAGAGCGGGCGGATGATTCATATTGGAGCCGTGGACGCGCCGGTAACATTGTCCGACGTTAAGTCTGTTGCCGCTGAAGTCTGGAAATCCGTTGGCAGTGGCAAAGACGCTCCAAAGACCTCTGGCGTGGATATTCTTGGATGGGAGTTTGCTCTTGAGCTGAACGAACTGGCTAAGCAGGTGGCAGCTGAGGCTCACGTGGACGTGGCATTCAAAAAGATTCCTCGCGAGGTCTTGGAAAAAAAGGCTGTAGAACAAGGCGACATCAAGTTTTTCGAATTAGCCGCGCTATCAGTAAAGACCAAACAGAAGGGACGCGAACTGACGCTCAAGCTGGATGATTTCGTCGTTCCGCCGGATGATGTTCCGGAGGAGGCTGGCAAAGCTATCAAGCATTGGAGCCAGTGGATTGATTATTGGGCGGTGGATTGGGATTACAAGGACGATACTTTTCACAACCAGTGGCAGAGCTACCGGACCCGCAAGAACCCCGACTTGGGAAAAGAAACCACACATACCTATTCGGATGCCGGCAAATATACAGTCGTCGTCAAAGTTATCGATATTTTGGGAAACGACACCACCAAAATGATTCAAGCCGAAGTGAAGTAATGGCCCGTCCGAGGAAGAAGAAAGACGCAGGCGATCAACCAGACCTGCTCGACATAACCGGTCGCCTTCGAACGGCTCCCTGTGTTCCTGCTCTGCGCGAAGCTGTCCTCGCGTGGCGCGCGGGCGGGTAAAAGGGCACGACCGAAACAACGCGACTCCTACTCAACCACTGGTTCAATACCGACCACCGGTCAAAGAGCGGCCGGCCATTCAGTTATCACTACTCCCAGCGGCAGGCTATCGAGACCTTAATCTTCGTTTGGGAATTTGAAAAAGTGCGAAGCCGAAAAGGGCTTCTGGAGCGCTACGCGCAAACGTTGAAAGACGTGCGGCTGCCGCCCTACGACGATTTCGCCCGCTACTGCATCAAGATGGCGACCGGAAGCGGCAAGACCAAGGTCATGTCGCTCGTTGTGGCGTGGCAGTTTCTGAACGCCGCACGAGAAGCCGAAGAGATCGCTCGGGACTATACCAAGACATTTCTGCTTATTGCGCCGAACGTCATTGTGCTGGAGCGGCTGAAGACCGATTTTTCCGGTGGACGGATCTTTCGGGTAGACCCGCTGATTCCCAAGCCGTTGGAAATCTTCTGGGACTTCGATTGTGTGATGCGCGGCGAGGGCGAGAAGGCGCATGCTGAAGGGACGCTCTTTCTGACGAATATCCAACAGTTCTACGAAAGAGGCGGCCGGAAAAACGACCAAGAGCCGGACGTCATGACCGAGATGTTAGGCTCCAAGCCGCCAACACAGAAACTGGAGACGACTGACTTTAGCGAACGGATCGGGCTGCGTGCAGGTCACTTAATGGTCATCAATGACGAGGCGCATCACACGCACGACGAGGACAGTGAGTGGAACCAAATCATCAGAGGTCTCCATGCCAAGACCTCACTCACCGCTCAGGTGGATTTTTCGGCTACGCCGCGCTTCCAGAAGGGCGCGATCTTTCCGTGGACGATCTACGACTACCCGCTCAAGCAAGCGATCATGGACGGCATCGTCAAGCGGCCTATGAAAGGCGTGGCAAAAATTCAAGAGGCAAAGTCGGACCATGCCAGCGTCCGATACCGGGCTTATCTGGCAGCGGGGGTTGAGCGTTGGCGGGAGTACAAAGAACAGTTGGAACCGCTCAAGAAGAAGCCGATTTTGTTTATCATGCTCAACGATACCGACGAAGCGGACGATGTCGGTGACTGGCTGCGAAGTAAATATCCGGCTGAATTCGGCAACGACAAGACGCTCGTCATCCACACGGATAAAAGCGGGGAAATCACCAAGAGGGATTTGGAAGCGGCACGGGACCTGGCCAAAAAGGTTGATGAGGACGTTAATCCAGTTAATGCGATCGTGAGCGTGTTGATGCTTCGTGAAGGATGGGATGTCCAGAACGTCACCGTTGTCGTGGGGCTCAGACCTTACAGCGCCAAAGCGAATATCCTGCCGGAGCAAACCATCGGTCGCGGTCTCCGTCTCATGTTTCGCGAGTTCCCCATCAATTACCGGGAGCGTGTCGATATCATCGGCAACAACGCTTTCCTTTCCTTTGTCGAAGACCTGGAGAAAATCGAGGAAGTCGAACTCGATACGTTCCAGATCGGTAAGGACAAGCTTCAAATTCTCACGATCATGCCGATGGCGGAGCGCGCTGAATTCGATATTGGTCTCCCGTCGCTGACGCCTTCGTTGATTCGCAAAAAGAGCTTGGCGGAAGAGATAGCGGCTCTGGACGTCATGTCTTTTGAATGTCCCGTCCTTCCCCTTAAAACGGGCGACGCGGCGGAGAAGACCTTTAAGTACGAGGGATACGACATCATCACGCTGCAAAAGGAGATCGAGCGTGAGTACGTCATGCCGGAGCCTCAAACGGCGCAGGAAGTAATCGGCTATTACGCCCGGCGGATCGCCCAGGAGGTCAAACTCCCGGCGCAATTTGCCGCCCTGGCTCCAAAGGTCAAAGAGTTCTTCGAGCGGAAGGCCTTCGGCAAAGAGGTCAATTTGGATGAACCGGCGATTATCAAGGCGATGAGCAGTAACGTAGCGCACTATGTCTGTGTGCAGACCTTTAAGAAGGTCTTGTTGAGTCGGGCGATTGCGGAACAACAACCGCAATTACTGGGGTCAGATCGGCCGCTTTCATCAACGCAACCCTATCCTTGGTCTCGGCCCGTATTCGAAGCGCGCAAGTCTATCTTCAACTTGGTGGCGTGCGACAACGACTTCGAAAAGGCTTTTGCCAACTTTTTGGATAGCGCGGGTGACGTTAAAGCCTTCTCAAAACTTCCTGAGATCTTCGGCTTCGCGATTGACTATACGGACGGCGGCAACTTGAGGTCCTATTACCCCGACTTCGTGGCAATCGACCAGGAAGACGTGCGCTGGCTCCTCGAAACTAAAGGCCAGGAAACCGAGGAAGTAAAGCATAAAGACCGAGCCGCAACTCTTTGGTGCGAAAACGCGAGCGTGCTGACCGGAAAGCCGTGGAGATTTCTGAAGGTCCCGCAGAAAGAGTTTGAAAAGTTGCAGCCGGAGTCGTTGGGCGAGGTTGCTGTCCTCGGAGCTACGTGACAAGGTCCAGGTCATGCCCACTCCTAGACACTTGCAAAACGCGCCAATAATAGAGGCGCTAATCGATTTTCGGGTCAAAGCCCGTCCGGACCTACGCCCAGAAGACTTTGCAGCTGTCAAGGATCGTCTCTCGAACCGCCTCCCAAAAGTCGAAGAAATGCGCAGCCTACAAGCCACCATCCAGGTTCTGAAGGGACAAGGACAACCACCTGTAGTTCAGGACCTTGGCCTTCAGGGATATTTCTTTAAAAGCGAAGACGAAAAGGTCGTGGCCCAGTTTCGAATCGACGGTTTCACTTTCAATCGTTTGCGGCCGTATACGAGTTGGGAGGATATTTTCCCACAGGCAATGGAATTGTGGCGCCTTTATCTAGAGGTCGCTAAGCCTCTAGCCGTTCCTCGACTTGCAGTTCGCTATATCAATCATATTCCCCTTCCTGCCGGGGCTGACAAATTCGAGAATTACCTCAGAGCCGCCCCACTGATTCCCTCTGAATTGCCTCAATACGTCAGCAGCTTTCTCACAAGAGTCACTGTTCACAATCCAGAGGATGCTATCGCAGCGCATGTCACGCAAGCCTTGCAACCTTCCAGTGACGCGCAAAGGCTCACCGTCATTCTTGACATTGACGCCTATAAAGAGGCAGAATTCTTCCTTGAAGATCCAGCAATCGAGCGGACCTTAAACCAGCTTAGGGCGTTCAAGAATTTGATTTTCTTTAATAGCGTGACGGAAGAAACCTTGAGGCAATTCGAATGAGTATTGCCGACGCAGCACCGATAGGCGCATTTGGCGCTCTCTCATGGGTCGACCGAGGGCTCAGCTCCGAAGCTGGGGCGTTACGCAAGTTAACCATCTCGGCGGCTGAGTTTCGCAATAGCGTGACCCTTGGAGAACCCAAGCGCGTGGCTCAACAGTCGCTTGACGCCGCGTGCATTGCAGCCCAAGAAGAAAACTGGGATGGAATGGGTTCTGCGCAGGTGGAGCCAAGCACCTACTCTTATGCCAGTCAGTTCCTCCATATCCTCCCCGCTCATTTACCGGTCACCGACATCGCAGTCGATACTGATGGAGAAATTTTGTTTGAGTGGGACCATGGCCCACGGCAAACTTTCTCTGTTAGCGTTGGAAGGGACGGAACACTGACATTCGCCGGTCTACACGGTCATAGAAACATTCATGGTACGGAACATCTTCGCGAGGCTCTACCGCTGGTTATTGCGCATTGGATTCAGCGCGTCGCCGTCAAGCCTACCAACGGAGCCAGCGGCTGACGAAGTCACGGCGCGGTACCTTCACCAAGCGGGCCATTTTGTCCCTTCCAGCGGGCGGGTAAAGCCGCGAGCATTTCACCCCGCGCCAAAAGATCACAAGACATCCGTCTTTCGCATCCCTGGATTAAGTGAAAAAGAGATATGGCGGTTTGGAGATGTTTATGTCGCTGCAGTTGTGGGACGGAAAATCTTGGCCCGTGCCGAAGTATCGGTGGGCCAGGTAGACAGCATTGGATTGCGGGTAGAATCAGATGAGCCGCCGCCACGACATGCCAATATTACTGACTGGGCTTTGGAAAAAGATCGGTGGATGTCCCAGGCCCAGGAGCTTGCAGCCCTGGCAACTCTCCGCCTCCACAGCAGTTCAGCTTAACAAGCTTGCAGCCGATCGATAAAAATAAAAGAGGGCGACCGTTGCGCGGTCGCCCTCTTTACTTACCTGCTGAACGAATATCGATTTAGGCGTGAGCCGTCACCGGGGTCGGGAGCTTTTTCTCGATGATGGCAAAGCTTCCGAACAAAACCGCGGCGTAAAAAACTGTCCCAACCAGCCAATTCTGGAAAAATGGAATGGCGGCGATATAGCAGGTAACCAGGCCGGCCATAGTCATTGGGTAGAGTCCATCAAAGGCCCAAACTCCGAAATTCGAAACGACGAAGAAAAACGTCGCCGCTACGAGCGATGCGCCGGTCACCTTCAAAGCGGTCTTCTTTTCCTTCAGCAAAAACCCCATAGCGACGATCACGGCGAAGGCTGCATAGACCACCGGCATCTGGCCGTGAAAGCCGATCAAGATGTCACTTAAGAACATCGCCGCCAGTGGCGCGATAAAAGCCCAGCGTTTGTCGTCAAAGTGAGCGCCGGCGAAGAGCGCGAGCGCGCCGATGGGCGTGAAGTTGGATGGATGGGGCAGGAGCCGCAGGGCCGCCGCGCCGAAAATGATCGCGAGTAAAAGCACCGCTCGTGGTTTCATGGTTCGACCTCCGATGACCAGAAAATTAATTACCAGGTTTGCGATTTGGTTACAACTTGATTGCCCGTGTTCCGTTGATTGTAAGGGAAATTTACGGCGCTGAAGATCGGCGCCAGGTCTAGATGCCGCTCCAGATGATCGGCCCATCGGTCCATGGCCGCGGCCAACTTCCGGTTGGCGTTTTCCGAAACGGCCAGCGGAAAGGGTTCCAAGCCTTTCCGCTGGCGCAGTTGATTCAGCCAAAGGCGGCGAAACCCCGGCTGGTCGAAAACGCCGTGGATATAGGTACCCCAAACGCGCCCGTCATCGGTCATTGCGCCGTCCGCGTCTCCATTAGAATCGTTATGTGACTCACCCGTTTCTTCTCCGAGGCGGCGTAGAATGCGAAATCGGGGAACTAGCTGCGCGCGATCGGTGCGGCCCATGTGGATTTCATACCCGCGCACGATTGCGGTCTGATCAGCTTCGCGCTCTATCGGTTGGGCCTCGATCCGAGTTATGGTTTTCGAACCCATCAGCTCTGTGGTGACATTGAGAAATCCGAAGCCCAATCTCGTCCCGCCGGTCTCGACGCCATACGGGTCGCAAATTTCCCGCCCGAGCATTTGATAGCCGCCGCAGATTCCCAAAAGTTCGCCCACGCCGGATAGATGGGCGGCGAAAGCGGCGCGAAACCCCGCTTGATCTAAATATTCTAGATCGGCCACGGTGCTCTTGCTGCCGGGAATGATTACGGCATCGGCGCCGTCGAGTTCAGCCGGCGCTTTCGCATAACGTAGAATTACGTCGGGTTCCGCCGCCAGCGGATTGAAGTCGGTGAAGTTGCTCATGCGCGGCAATAACACGACGGCAATGTTCACTTTGTCCCGCCTGAATTGTGCGTGGCGCCGGCGTTCAACCTCCACGCTGTCCTCCTGATCCAAATCAAGGTCGCGGAGAAAAGGGAGAACTCCGAGCACGGGCAGCCGACTGCGCGCTTCTAAGAAACGGACACCGTCAGAGAAAAGACTGGGATCGCCGCGGAACTTGTTCACGACGATGCCGATCAGGCGGCGCCGTTCTTCCGGACAAAGCAAATCGAGGGTGCCGATCACCTGGGCAAAAACGCCGCCGCGCTCGATGTCCGCCACGAGCAATACCCGCGCGCCGGCCATTTCGGCTACCGGCCAATTCACGATATCCTTGTCGCGCAAATTCACTTCTGCCGCGCTCCCAGCTCCTTCGATCACGATGAGATCATGATACTGCGTCAATCGTTGGTAGCTCTCTTGCACGAAGCGGAATAGCTCGTCGCGCCGCGCGAAATAGCTCCGGGCTTCGCACTTGTCCCATACCTTGCCGTGAACGATGACCTGCGAGCAGTTGTCGGCCTCCGGCTTGAGCAGGATCGGATTCATATCCACATGGGGCGGGAGGCCGCAGGCTTCCGCCTGCAGCACTTGGGCCCGCCCCATTTCTCCGCCGTCACCGGTTACGAACGAGTTGAGCGACATGTTCTGCGCCTTGAACGGCGCAACGTCGATGCCGGCGCGGTGAAAGATGCGGCAGAGGCCCGCCGCGACGACGCTCTTGCCGACATCCGATCCGGTTCCCATGACCATTATTGCTTTGACCACGCGGTTCCTCCTAGTAGCGAAACGATAACCCCGCGAACACGTTAAATCCCGGCGCGGGAACACGGAACGGTTCGTTTACCAATATACCGGAAGTCGAATACCGTCGGTTGGTCAGGTTGTTGAAGTTGACATATCCCGTCCACTGTTTCCACTGATAAGCGATACGGCTGTTGAGTACGAAATAGTCAGCGACTTTCTTAGCTTGATTGGGCTCGTCGCTCTGCATAAATTGTGAGCCAACATAATTACCGAACAGCGAAACGATTAGGCCTTCGATGGGGTAGGTGTTGACGCCTACGCCGACGCGATGGCGCGGCACGAGTGGCAGCTCGTCGCCTTTTCTCACCTGACCGGAAAAGAGTAGGACATCGGTTTCAAACGTGGCTTTCATGGCGGTGTAATTGAGGAAGACATCGAGCCACTTTTGGTAGCGGGCCTTTAGAGAGAGTTCGATGCCGCGGCGCAAAGTGCGGGTTATGTTCTCATTGCGTCCGAAAAAGAAAATCGGATCGGTGACGATGAAGAGAATCTCATCACGCACCGGCGTGTAAAAAAGCGCCAGCGACGCGTCGAGCCAATCTTGCAGCTGAGCTTTGGCGCCAAGCTCGAAATTACGGCTCGTCATGGCTTTCAAATCCGGGTTGGAACCGAACGGTCCCTGCGCGAATAATTCGTCGACCGTTGGAATTCGCACCCCCTCAGAGTAACTAAACGAAACGCTAAGATTTTTGATTGGGGTGTAGACCAATCCGGCCTTGGGACTGACGCGACGGTAGGTCTTGCGGCCGCTGAGTGTTGGATCGATCTCGTCAGTGAAGTCAAGGCGATCCCAGTCGTAACGGAGACCTCCGTGGATGGCCAACCATTCGAATAGATGGAAACTATCGGTGAGAAAGATGCCTGCGACATCCTCTTTGGTGGAGCGCATATTGCGGAACGTGAAAGAGGGTAGAAAGATCCCAGAGTTGGCCGAGTCAAAATTGTTGCGAGCATACTCGAAACCGAGCGTCAAGAGATTCTTCATCGTCAGGATGGTTCCTTCGTGGCTCGCCTGTATCGTCGTGCCGCCGGACCTCGTCTCCGTGTTCAGCTTTGATTCACTGCTCAACCCGCGATTGAAGAGCTCGAGATTGTTGCGCCGGAAGAATCCGTTCAGCGCAACCGAGAAACCCGCCGGAAGTTTTTGCTTTAGATTAAGTGCGACTTGGTGCAGATTGCTCTGCGACTGATCGCCGGGAGTAATATTAAAGTTCCGATCAACTCGCAGCAGGCTAGCCGGCAGCGAACCCGCTTGGCTGATATTGTCGAGAACGCGAGTGTAAGCAAGGCTCGCGTCTGTGTTGTCGCCGAGCCGATAACCGAGTTTTGCGAGCAGACGCGTGATTGATGCCCCGGCGTGCCGCGAGCCAAATTCCTCTCGATAGCCATTGGTCAACTCTCGGGTGACGCCGAAATAGTAATCAAAGTTCGAGATCGGCAGCGGCCCATCCGTGTTGAACGAATATCTTTGGCGTCCGTAGCTGCCGCCGCCGATGTTAAAGCCAACGTGCGGCCGGTCCCTGCGCCCACGCTTGGTCGTGATATTGATTACACCGGCGAGGGCGTTGCGGCCGAATACGGTTGCGGTTCCAGGCAGAATCTCGATTCGTTCGATGTCTTCGATCGGTATTAGATCAAAATTGATCGTATTGAAATCGGGCTCATTGACTCGGACGCCGTCGACGAAGACGCTGGTTGCCGTAACCGGTTGGGCGTTGAACCCTCGCATGTCGACGGTCTGCTGAAACTCGTTACCAACGCCGTCGTAGAGAACGATTCCGGTTTGGTATTGCAACACTTCTTGAACGGTCGTGGCGCCGAGTTTCTGAATCTCGTCGGTGGTGACGACGATTACTTTGCCCGGCACGCGGCTCGCCGGCTGTTCGACATCGCGGAGCCGCGTGTCGGTGACGACGACGGGGTCTAAGGTATCCTCGCGCGGTGGTTCCGCGCTGTGAATGGTTGAGGAGAAAAATAGAAAGAGCAAAGCTCCGAAAAGCAGAAACTGCATGAGACCCTCCTTTTCCCGCGAAGGGGGAATGTTGAGGCAGATCGGATAGGTCTCCTGGCTTGAGCGTCTAACCTACTCGCCGCGCCTTCCCACCCGAAGCGATTTTCGATTTTAGATTTTAGATTTTGGATTAAATCCGAAATCCCCAATCCGAATCCAAAAATTCTTCTGAGCAGTGGCTCTATTGCGGCTTTCGTGGCCCTTACAGTTGCGGGGCAGCAGGGGAATTCCCTTCCACCACCCCTCCTCCCTCCCAATTTTGGATTTTGGATTGCCGATTTTGGATTAGGAGCCCAATCTAAAATCCAAAATCGAAAATCGAAAATGGGAGTGGAGTTGGAGCGGAGGGGAGTCACCCCTTTCCCTTACATCCGTCTGCAGCCGTTGATTATGCTTCCTTGTGCCTCCTTAAGTCTCGTTTCTAATCTTGCGTGTCGTTGAGCCGAAAATCGATCGGAATCCGAACCCAGCTGTCTACCGGCTTCTCACCGACCCGGGCCGGAGTGAAGCGCCAGCGCTTGATCGCTTCTAACGCAGCCTGATCCAGAACTTCCACGCCTGAGCTGCGATTCACTTCGACGGAAGCGGAGCGCCCTTCCTCATTCACCAGGACGCGCAGCAGGACACGCCCTTCCTTGCCGTCGCGGCGCGCCGTATCCGGATATTTCGGCTTCGGCGCATCACTGGTGCGCGCCCGCGTGTACTGGCCGGCACCCTTCGTTATACCTCTCCCGCTTCCCATGCCCGCCCCTGTCTCCGAATCACCCGTTCCCCCGGCGCCGTTTCCGCCTCCGCCCCCAGCACCGGGCGCCAGCGCGGCGGCTCCGAAGGAAAAGGAATCGGAAGATCTAACGACGCTCAACCCCTCGCTGACGGTCACGGAAACTTCCGCGGTCGGGATAGCGGCGCTGGGCGTGCCGATCTCGGCAAGCTCAACGATTTGTTGATCTGAGGTAATTTGCGTTGTTTGGGCTCGCGGCATAGAGCCACGGATTTCGTTTCCGACTACGCCGCCTTTACCTGGTGCGCCGCCGGCTTCTTCCAGGGTGACGAGTATCACCGGCGTAAATGGTTCCCCGTCCAGAAAGTAAAGAGAGTAAAAGGAAGTCGGGAAGACGAGCGCCACGCCGTGCAACGCAGCCGATAGGACGATGAATGAGGCCAGCTTCATGAGCTCCAATCCGGGGCCTCGAAGGAAATGTCGAGAAAGTTGGGCACACCTTTCTCTCTCTTCCGGAGAGGCCGGTTGAATAAGCTCCAGGCAGGTTTCCTGGCTTAGGCTTTTTTCTACTCGCCGCGCCTTCCCGTCCAGCAATTCAAGTCAGAAGGATGAGGGATGAGGGATGAAGGATGAATTCATCCTTCCGCCTTCCTACTTCATCCTTGTTTCCAGACAGTGGCTTGTTTACGGCTTTCGTAGCCATCACAGTGGCGGGACCGCCCCGGGATTGCACCGGAGTTCCCTGTCACCTGGAGCCGCGAACTAATCGGAACAAAAATTACAACGGGAAATGAAATCTGTCAAGGCTTCGCGTCTTTTGGGCAAAGACGACTGATCTAGCGAGTGAGGGATGCAGAATAAGCCAAAAAAGAGAGATAGCAGATTGTAACTACTATCCCTCTTTCAAAGTGTCACGAATGATGGTTACTTCGTTGCAGGCTTTTTTTCCATCATGTCACCTGCCGGCTTAGCCGCGGCTGGGGACGGGGACTTAGCGACAGATATGGAGCTGGCGTTCATCTTTCCATCCTTCTCGGTGTAGGAAACCTTAACCATGTCGCCTACCTTGACCTTCCCCAGAGCGTTTTTCGCTTTGGAACTAGCGGTCAAGTCGAGGTCTTTATCTTTTGTCTTGACGGTCAGCGTACCCGCCTTGGCATCCATCGCCGTAACCGTACCCGTGGCGCTCATCGCTTTCGGCTTTTCGGACTTCGTGGTTGTCTTCGATGCCGTATCGGCTGCAAAGCTCGCACCGCTAAAAGCCAGGGCAGTTAATGCGATAACTAAAACCTTGAGCATGTTTTTCACAATATCACCTCCTTTCGTTCGGTTAGACGTAGAAGCTCAAAATTGCTTCAAATGACCATAAAAATGGATAAAAGCACGCAATTTAACATCTGATTTTGAGTTAGGTTTTCCCCTCTCCAAGGAAAAAGAGCAAAAATGCCAGATCAAAATCTGTAGAAACTTCGAGCGTTGTCTTCCAGCAATTTTGCTCGAACGGTTGCAGAGATATCGTCGCGCTCTTTCAGGTATTTAGCCGTTCCCTCCGTCCGGTCCGCGTGCGGATAGTCGGACGAGAACATGAAAAGATCCTCGCCGATTTCCTCTACGACGCGACCGAGGAAAGATTCGTTCCCCTCGCAACCGAAAAAGATCCTGCCCGATTTCAGATACTCGCTCGGCGGATGGCTAATCAGATCCCTCGCGCCGTAGCGGGGACTGGCAAAATGATCGTCCATCCGCTCCACATGGGCTGGCACCCAGCTGATGCCGCCTTCGAGGAAGGCGAAGGTCAGGTTCTTATAACGATCCAACAATCCCGAACAGAGCACGCTGGTGAGGCCTGCCATGATCGGAAAGATTCCCGCCAGCACCCGGTTCGGAAAATGGTGCTCGAACATGTGGTCGACGATGGGAAATTGCAGACTGAAATGGACCGCGATCGGCATCTTCAAGCGGTCCGCTTCGGCGAAAAACGGATCATGGTCCGGGTGATCCAGCCGTTTCGCCCCGGCGGTCCCGTTGATCATGACAGATTTCATTCCCAGTTCTTTGATGCGTGCCAGCTCCTTGGCCGCTCCTTCGGAGTCTTGCAAGGAGACCACGCCGACCCCTTGGAGCCGGTCCGGCGCCTTCTTGCAGACTTCGGCGAGCCACGTGTTATAGGCGCGGCAGACTCCGTTAGCCAAGATTCCATCGGGCCAAGCGTTAACATGCAGGAGAAAGCTTGGGTAGATGAACTGGAGGTCAATCGCTTCTTTGTCGAGGTCATCGAGCCGTTCTTTTAGATTGGTCAGGGTCTGGCTCCCGATCGAGGCGCGACGGGCCGACTGGATCGCCTTGCCCGGAGGGGCGGCGGTGCCGGGTGCGCCGGCGCCTTTGATCGATGGCCTTTTGTAGGGGGTTTGGCCGTCAACCACCCAAAAGTTGAATCCCTGGTCGTCTGCCAAAACGCGCGGGCGATAATTTCTCAGTGACGGTTCCATGTGTTTTTCAAAGATCTCTTCAGTTTCGAAAAAATGGCCGTCGGCGTCGACAATCATGGTCATATCCTCTTGTTCGAATCAGCTCGCGCCCCGCTTGACAGTGGTGACTGAACCCTACGTTGAGCGCTGCGACACCAACTCGGCATTTAATCCCGCGGGGCAGGGATATGCCTTCGCGCTGTGACTGATCCTTGAGCGCACCATTAATTCGGCGTAGCTCACGCCGACGGCTTTGGTGTTGATAATGGGCACGCCAAGATGGGGTTCCAGCTCTTGCGGCGTGACGACGTAGGGGTAGATCTTCCCGCCCAGAGGAATAATCGCCTGGGCGCCTTGCCGGACTAGCTCCTTGCCGACCGCCAGTGTGCGTTCGATGACGACATCATGGTAGCCGGATAGATCGCCGGTGTCATACAGGCCGACGGTTTGGATCCCGCAGATAAACGGCGCCATGCCGTAGGATTGCGCCAACCGCATCGTGTGCGGCATATGCGTTTCCAGCGGCACGATGAGGCCGAAGCGGTCGCAGATACTGGCTGCGAAGTGGAGCGACGCGCGCAATAGACCGATCACCGGAATGCGCACGGCCAAGCGGCTTGCTTCAACCCCGGGATCGAAGGTGTTGCTCTGAATCACCGCGTCGAAACCGAGATTCTCGGCCTCAATGGCTTTTTTGACCAGCGCCGGCGTTTCTAAGATATGATGCAGGCCCGACAGCGCCTTGCGCTGTTCCAGCAGACTCAGCACCTCGCCGCCGCCGAGATCTTCGGGATAGGCGAGATCGAAGATGGTATCGGGCGAGGCGTAGCTCTTAAGCAGCTCCATGATGTGAGCTTCCAGCTCGGGCGAATGACGGTGAAACGAGTGGTTTAAAAACATGATGCGCATGGTTTTCTCCTTAGACTAGAATAGGACCCATACAAGCAGGACATCTTAGTTGCCGAAAATTGATCGCAGTTGTTTGGCGTACTCGTCTAACTTTTCCGCCAGGGCCGGGTTGACCGGCGCCATTTTGATCCCTCTTGTCGCGCTCGTTGCTTCCGCTGCAAGGTCGGCGCGGGCGACGAATCGTCCCGGGGTTTGCGCCAGTTTCTGCCCCTCGCGGGAGAGTACGAAGTCCAGGTACAGTTTGGCCGCGTTGGGATGCGCCGTTCGCGCCGATAATCCGATGCCGACCATGACGGCAGGGACCGGACCCAGAGCTATCCAATCGATGGGCGCGCCTCTTTCCTTCATCCGTTCTGCGGAGGAGGCGGGAATATTGATGTCCATGGCCCCTTCACCGGCGGCGACGAGTTGAGCTAAGAGTTCATGTCCCTCGCGCGGGCTCGGCTGCTGCCTGGCGAGATCGCGCATGTACTTCAATCCGCGCTCCTGTCCCATGATTTGCAACAGACCGGCGAACCATTCCGCCTTGGTCCCTTCCATCATCATCTTGCCTTTCCACTTGGCATCGAGCAGATCGGCGTAGGTTTTGGGCAGCAGGCGCGGCGGCACGAGCCGGGTATTGTAGGCGGTGACGTAGGCATTGTAATAGACCGTTGTCCAGAACCCCTCTTCCTTGAAATCCTTCGGGTAGAAAGAATTGGCTTGCGGGATGTAGCGCGCCAGCAGGCCGCCGCGGCTAAAGATATGCATGCTGAATTCGACGGTCTGGATCACGTCGGCGAAAGATTTCTTAGCGCGGGCTTCGGTCAGGACTCGGGTCAGGAGCTTCTCGCTGCCGCTGCGTTGGAGCTTGACCTTGACATACGGGTGGCGTTTCTCAAATTCACCGATCAGCGCATTCGCTTCGCTCAGATTCATCGACGCGTAATAAACGACCTCGCCTTCACGCTTCGCCGCGTCGATTACCGCGTCCGCCGTGGCCGCCACGGCGGGTGAAAAGGAACCGGCGAGAAGCAACGGCAGCAGAAGGGCGAGCCATGGTTCCAAAAGAAGCCTTGAAGAAGCCGTTCTCATTCTTATCGACCTCGAATAGCCAGCAAATCGATAAAGCCGCTCTCATCAAGCTCGCGAATAAATCGATCATCGACGAAATTCCGCGCCTCGGCCCTTCTTGCCTCGGGCAGCTCCTTGGCCATGAGATCAAGCAAAGTTTGCAGCGACGAGACCACCGGGTAAGGAGCTTCGGGCATTCCCGGCAGCGTCAGGTCGTAGGTTTCCTCGGCCACGGTGCGGTCCGCCAGGCCGCTGTATTCGGCTTGGACGTTGATCGTGAACTCGCGGTCGGTGCGATAACGGTGCATGCCTTCGACGTAGGCTTTGATGAATTTCCTGGCGATCTCAGGGTTCCGTTCAACGTAATCGTGACGCGCGGCGATGCCGCCGAGGGCGTAATTCAGACCGTACTCGGCGAAGTCTATCAGATATTTGCAACCTTTCCGTTTGGCATCGATGGATTCCGGCGGCGTGATGACCACGGCGTCGCATTGGCGGCTGAGCAGCGCCGCGACATCGCTGTTGGCCGCGATCGGTTCCTGGCGCACGCTTTTGATCCCGGCTTGCGCTAATTGATCGATGGTGAAATTCACCAGCGCATCGTTGAGCCCGCCGTCGCCGACAAAGCCGATTTTTTTCCCCGCCAGCTCCTCGCGGCTGTGGATACCCGGTCTCCCCATGATGAACTGCTGGTTGATCCCGCCGGTAAGAAAGACGATGTCCGCTTCACCCTTCAAGTTCGCGCGCAGCAGCGCCGGCGCGGCCATGTTGCCGAACTGAATCTCGCCCGACATCAAGCCGCGAACGACTCCCTTCGCGCCACCCATAATGCGCGGCCGGTCGATAGCCAGTCCATATTTCTGAAACACCCCGGCCTTCCAAGTCACCATCATCGGTCCGGCTCCCTGGCCGATGGTGGCGAACCCGGCGTTGATCTTGATCAAGTTTTCCCTCGCAGGCTTCGGCGAAAATTCACAGTCGCGCGCGCTCAGCGCCGGCATCTAACTTAACTCCTATCACGATACCGATGCGGCAAGTCAAGCGGCAGCGAGAGCGACGCGGACCCTGTTGTCGAAGGAGAAAAGTTACGCGTTAGCGCGCATCTTGGATGATTCTCATTGACACACTTTGTGCGTGGGCGTATATTCAAATTCCGTGATGCGCTTTCCCAGAGAGCCATTGCGGTTTTTTATTTTTGGGGTCGAGAATGCAACTTTAAGTCCCCTCTCATCAGTCCTGGCGTGTCCGAAACCGTGAACTGATGGCCGTTGTGGCGATTATCCCGGCGCGCTATGGGTCGACCCGTCTTCCGGGAAAGCCGTTAGCCGCTATCGGCGGCAAGCCGATGATTCAACATGTTTACGAAAACGCCGCCAAGGCACGAGTGCTCGATCGCGTCATCGTGGCCACGGATGACCGGCGCATCGAAGGCGCGGTGCGGGGATTCGGCGGTGAAGTGATGATGACGTCGAAACGGCACAGAAGCGGAACCGACCGGTTGGCCGAAGTGGCGCAGAAACTCAAAGCGGAATGGGTGGTGAACGTCCAAGGAGACTTGCCGTTCATCAAAGCCGAAACGATCTCACGGGCGGTCCGGCCGATGCTTCGAAACCGCTCGATTCCGATGGGGACGGTCTGTTCGCCGATTTACGACGAAGGGGAATGGCGCAATCCAAATATCGTCAAGGTCGTCAAGGACGGCAATGGCTTTGCGATCTATTTTTCGCGGGCGCTGATTCCCTATCCCCGAAACGTCGTTTCGCAAGCTTCGACGGGCACGGGCAGAGTTTGGGGATACCGGCATCTGGGTTTATACGTTTACCGAAGGGATTTTCTCCTGAGGTTCGCGCGCCTTCGTCCCACGGGCTTGGAGCAAACCGAGAGCTTGGAACAGCTGCGCGCGCTTTATTACGGTTATCGGATCTTCGTCGCCGATGTCGATGACCACTCGGTGGAGGTGGACACGCCGGCGGACTTAAGACGTGCGCAACTCTACTGGAAGGGACTGAAAGGAAGCCATGGCTGGCGTGAAAACTAAATTCATCTTCGTGACCGGCGGCGTGGTATCGTCGTTGGGCAAAGGATTGGCTTCGGCTTCCATCGGGGCATTGATGGAGAGCCGGGGGCTCAAGGTCACGCTGCTCAAGATGGACCCGTATATTAATGTCGATCCCGGCACCATGAGCCCTTTTCAGCATGGCGAGGTCTTCGTAACCGACGACGGCGCCGAGACGGATTTGGATCTTGGCCATTACGAGCGTTACGTCTCGACCGCCATGGGCAAGAAAAACAATTGCACCACGGGCCAGATCTACGAGACCGTCATCGGCAAAGAGCGGCGCGGCGACTATCTTGGCGGCACGGTGCAGGTGATCCCGCATATCACTGACGAAATCAAACGGCGCATTCTCGCCGCCGCGGAAGGTTACGACATCGCCATCGGCGAGGTCGGCGGCACCGTGGGCGATATCGAGGGGCTGCCTTTTTTAGAAGCGGTCAGGGAGTTCGCCTGGGACTGGGGCAGAGAAAACGTTCTGTACGTTCATTTAACTCTGGTGCCCTACATCACCGGCGGCGGCGAGCTAAAAACCAAGCCGACGCAGCATAGCGTCAAAGAGCTCACGGGGTTGGGTATCCAGCCCGATATTCTTCTCTGCCGCACCGACCGCATTTTGGACCGACAAATCAAATCGAAGATTGCCCACTTTTGCAATGTGAAAGAAGAATCGGTCATCACTGCAAAGGACGTTGAATGGATTTACGAGGTGCCGCTGGTTTTCCACGAAGAAGGGTTGGATGCGCAGATCGTTGAAAAGCTCCACATGTGGACGGGGTCGCCCAATTTACAGAAGTGGCAAAAGGTGGTGCAGACGCTGTCGAATCCAAAGTCGTCGGTCAAGATCGCCGTGGTCGGAAAATACATGAGCCTCAAGGAATCCTACAAGAGCTTGTTTGAGGCGCTGACTCACGGCGGCATCGCCAACGAGAGCAAAGTCGAGTTAGAATGCATCGAGGCCGAAAAGGTCGAAGAGGTGGGAGCGCAAGAGCTGCTCGGCCAGGTCGACGGTATTCTGGTCCCGGGCGGTTTCGGCGACCGTGGCAGCGAAGGAAAGATCGAGGCGATCCACTACGCCCGCGAGAGGCAAATCCCTTTTTTCGGCATTTGCCTTGGCATGCAAATGGCCGCGGTCGAGTTCGCGCGCAACGTGTGCGGGCTTGCCGGCGCCAACTCCGCCGAGTTCGATCCGAACAGCCCTCATCCGGTGATCCATTTAATGGAAACACAGAAAGGGATCGACGCCAAGGGCGGCACGATGCGGCTGGGCGCTTATCCTTGCGTGTTGCAAGAGGACTCGCTGGCCCTCAAGCTCTATGGCCGCAAAAGGATTTCCGAGCGCCACCGCCATCGCTATGAATTCAACAACGACTACGTTAAACCGTTTACCGAGAAGGGAATGGTCCTGAGCGGTCTCTCGCCGGACGGAAGTCTGGTGGAGATCATGGAGCTCAAAGATCATCCCTGGTTTCTCGGCTGCCAGTTCCATCCCGAGTTCAAGTCGCGGCCGATGGATTGCCATCCGCTTTTCAAAGGATTCATCAAAGCCGCCGCGCAAAACCGGCAGACGCTGAAAGAAGTACCGCGCATCAAGGTCGCGCGCCCATAAAGATTCCGCAAGCTTGATTCTCCCGTCCATGATCACCAAGAAAGTTAAAGTCGGGAACATCGAGATCGGCGGGGGCAACCCGCTGGCGATTATCGCCGGCCCCTGCGTGATCGAGGGCCGGGATTCGGCTTTGAAGCACGCGACGCTGCTCAAACTGGCCGCCGAGCGCGCCGGTGTTCCTTACATCTTCAAGTCATCCTATGACAAAGCCAACCGCTCCTCGTCGGATTCCTACCGCGGGCCCGGGCTGGAAGCAGGGCTTAAGATCCTCGCGGAAGTTAAAAAGCAGATCGGCGTGCCGATTCTCACCGACGTTCATGAAATCGAACAAGTGGACGCCGTGAAGGAAATCGTGGATGTGCTGCAGATCCCGGCGTTTCTGTGCCGCCAAACTGACTTCGTAACTGCAGTGGCGCGGTCGGGGCGGGCAGTCAACGTAAAAAAAGGGCAGTTTCTCGCCCCGTGGGACATTGGCAACATCCTGCAAAAGATTCTTGCGACGGGAAACCAGCAGGTATTGTTGACGGAGCGTGGGGTCTCATTCGGCTATAACAATCTAATCTCCGATATGCGGTCTCTGGTGATCATGCGTGAGCTTGGTTATCCTGTGGTCTTCGATGCCACGCACAGCTTGCAGCTCCCAGGAGGCTTGGGAAAGGCTTCCGGCGGTGATAGAAAATACATCGCACCGCTGGCGCGGGCGGGTGTCGCTGTCGGTATCGATGCGCTTTTTATGGAAGTCCATGAAGATCCGGATCATGCGTTGAGCGATGGCCCGAACTCACTACCGCTTACGGAGTTCGAAGGGCTCCTCAGGGTTGCCAAACGGCTCGACGAAATCCAAAAAGGGTAATTCGACACCGTGAGTAAATCCGTTCTTCTGCAGCAGGCCAAGGCCGTCCTCGAAATCGAAGCCAGGGGCATTACATCGATGATCGATCGGCTTGACGACAATTTCGCTCGGGCCATCGAATTGCTCCACGGCTGCCGGGGTAAAGTGGTTGTAACTGGAATGGGAAAGTCTGGCTTGATCGGGCGAAAAATATCGGCGACCCTGGCGAGTACCGGCACGCCGTCTTTCTTTCTCCATTCGGGCGACGCCGTGCACGGGGATATCGGCATGGTCATGAAGGGGGACGTAATCCTGGCGGTCTCAAACAGCGGCGACACCGACGAGATCCTAACGCTGTTGCCTCACTTCAAGCGGCATGCATTCAAGCTGATCGTGATGACCGGCAAGCCGGACTCGACGTTGGCTCAGGCTGGCGACGTAGTTCTTGACGTCGGCGTTGCCGAAGAGGCCTGTCCGCTCGGCCTGGCGCCCACCGCGAGCACAACGGCGGCGCTGGCGATGGGCGACGCCTTGGCAGTCGTCCTGCTGGAGAAAAGGGGATTTAAGGAAGAGGACTTCGCGATGCGCCATCCCGGTGGGATCTTGGGCCGAAAGCTGTTGCTGCTCGTGGAAGACCTGATGCACCGCGGAGATCAATTGCCGCTAGTAGGCGAGGAAACACAGATGAAAGAAGCTCTTTTCGAAATCACCTCGAAGCGGCTCGGGGTTACCGGCGTGGTGGATAGCCACGGAGGTCTCGTGGGCGTGATAACTGACGGTGATCTGAGGCGCGGTCTTGAGAGCAAGGGAGATATTTTTAAGCTCAAGGCGAAAGATCTGATGACGCGCCACCCGAAAACCGTCGCGGCGCAAACGCTGGCGGCCGAAGCCGTAGCCGTCATGGAACAGTATCCCATCACGTCGCTTTTTGTCTTAGAGGACGGCAGTCGGACACCGTTGGGAGTGATTCATCTCCACGATCTTGTCAAAGCTGGCATCGTTTAGTCCTTTCGTGAAAGCTATTTCAGGGGGCCTGCGCAAAAAAGCCCAAGAGATCAAACTCCTTTTGCTCGATGTCGACGGCGTCCTCACCGACGGCGGTATCTATATCGATGATCGAGGGGTGGAGAGCAAACGGTTTGACGTGCGCGACGGCCAGGGTATCACGCTCTTGAAACGCGCAGGTATTGAAGTCGGGTTCATCAGCGGCCGTTTATCTGGCGCCGTCCGCTACCGCGCCAGAGAGCTGGGCATCAAATTGATCTATCAGGGAGTCGGGGAAAAAGCGGGGACCTATGAACGGATCAAGAAAAAAACCGGACTGAAAGATGAGAATATCGCCTACATCGGAGACGACATTATGGATATCCCGATCTTGCGGGCGGTCGGGCTGGCAATTACGGTGCCAAACGGCTGGCCGGGAGTTCGTCCCGTCGTCGATTACGTGACCGAAGCCAAGGGTGGACGAGGGGCCGTGCGCGAGATTTCGGAACTGCTAATCAGCACGCAAGATCGCCGAAGGATTTGATCGCCGAGTATCAAACGGATGATTTTAAAGAGGAATTAGGCGTTTGAAGCAATTTTCATGCCCGTTCCTTTACAGGTTCTTGAAAGAATGTTATTTTACACCTGATTTGTAGCACCGGTCATGCGCAAACATCGAAGACTGATATTACTCTTGGCCATTTTTCTTTCCCTTGGTGGGGTGGGCTATAAGGTAGCTCAGACGATCTGGATTCAAAAACTTCGAGAAATAAGAAAGAACCCACTTAGGGCACTAGATTACCTTCCCGAGGCCGCCCTGAAAATGAAAGATTTCCATCGAGCGAAGATTGAAAATGGCCGAAAGGTGTGGGAGATCTTCGGCGACGAGGCGAATTATTTGAAAGAGCAAAAGGAAGCGATCATCAAAAAACCGCGCTTCTATTATTACGACAAGAAGGGCGAGACCGCAGAAACCACGGGGGAGGTCGCGCGCATTTTTCTCAACGAAAATGAGTTGGAAAAGCTGCAGTTGCAAGGCGCGATTCAGTTGAGTTACCAAGGTTACGTTCTAAAGTCCGAAGAAGCGATTTATTTCCCGGCTACGCAGCGGATCACCTTGCCGACCCAAACCACGATCATTACCAACGGCATTGAGTTGCGCGGCTCAAGCATGGAAGTGGAGCTTGAGGATAAGAAATTCCGCTTGGTGCGCGACGTCAAGACCAAATTGGAACCGGATAAGATGGAAAAGAATGAATTGAAAAATAACCGTAACCGGACCGTCGGGGGCTAAATGTGCAAGTCACCGTTCCGCTGGTTTTTCTTTGCTTGGTTTTTGATTCTGCGGTCTACGGTTGTATATGCCGCGGATGCGGAGGCTGAAGCGAAGGAAAAGGGGGGGAAGAAAAGCGGCACCCCGGCCTTCGAGCTGAACAAAAAAGACCCTATTTACATCACCTCGGACTGGATGGAAGTCGATCAGATCAAAAATACCATCACCTATAAGGGCCGCGTCGTGACGGTTCAAGCCGACATGACCATGAGGAGTGAAACGCTCATTGCCTATTACGACGCTGGGATGAAGCAGATGAACCAGATCGTGTTGGAGGGCAAGGTAAATGCCGTCCAGGGCAATCGGATGGCGACGGGAGAAAAAGCGGTATTCGACGACAAGTCCAAGACAGTGACGCTCACCGGCAACCCGGTCATGCGCCAAGGGAACAGCCAAGTGACCGGCACAAAGGTCGTTTACTTTACAGAGCAAGACCGGGCGGTGGCTGAAGGGGACGGTAAAGTCAGGGTCCAGGCCACGATCTTTCCCGAAGATCTTCAAAGTCAGGACAAAGGGGATGCCGCTGGCAAGCAGAAATGAGCACCCTCAAAGCGGTGGCAGTGTCAAAATCTTATGGCGGTCGCCGGGTCGTCAATGGGGTGGCTCTAGACGTCAATGGGGGCGAAGTCGTCGGCCTGCTGGGTCCCAACGGCGCGGGAAAAACAACCACCTTCCACATGATGGTCGGTTTGGTTCAACCCGACGAAGGCAAGGTGATGCTTAACGGCGAGGACCTCACCGGGGCGCCCATCTACCGAAGGGCGCGATCGGGAATCAGTTACTTGCCCCAGGAGTCTTCGGTTTTTAGGCGGCTCACGGTGGAAGCCAATCTGCTCGCAATCTTACAAACCCTTGATCTGAGCGTAGAGGAGCAACGCAATCGCTCTGTGGCGCTCCTCAAGATGCTGGGCATCGGTCATCTGGCAACTCATAAAGCCTTCACTCTCTCAGGGGGTGAGCGCCGCCGAGTGGAGATCGCCCGCGCGCTGGTCCTGTCACCGTACTTTTTGCTCCTCGACGAACCGTTTACAGGCATCGATCCGATCGCGGTTGGCGAAATTCAAAAAATCATTCGGCAGCTCATAACCAGCGGGATTGGCATTCTCATAACAGACCACAACGTGCGCGAAACTTTGGGCATTTGCGACCGCGCGTATATCGTCAACGAAGGATCTATTCTGGAAGAAGGCACGCCGGAAAAAATCGCCGCCAGCCCGAAGGCGCGTAAATTCTACTTGGGGGAAAGCTTTAGGTTTTAGCCATGGCTCTTGAGATTCGCCAAGTTCAAAAGCTCGTCCAACAGTTGGTCATGACGCCCCAGCTGCAGCAGGCGATCAAGCTGCTGCAGCTTTCCCGCGTCGAATTACAGGAAATGATCACCAAGGAACTGCAGGAGAATCCCGCCCTTGAGGAAAGTGTTTCAGACGAATCCGAAACAGGCGAGCAGGCACGGCCCGAGGTAAAAGCGGTTAGCTCCGAGCCGGCCGTCGAGCCCGTTTTCAACCGGGAACTATCCGCGGTCGATAAAATGGGGACGATGGAATTTCAGGAGTACCTCGACACTCACTCCAACGCCATGCACAGCTCGCTTACGGCCGAGGCGATGTCGGAGGACGGCGATGGCCCGCCTTCGTGGGAAAACAGCCTGACCAAGAAAATTTCCTTGGAAGATCATCTCATCTGGCAGCTGCGCCTCTCTAAGATCGCCGAGCGTGAGGCGGCGATCGGTCTCTATATCATCCAAAACCTCGACGAAAACGGCTACCTCACGCTCTCCTCGGAGGAAGTTTGCAAGGCGACAGACCGTACGCCGGAAGAATTCGAAACGGTGTTAAAGCGGATTCATTTCTTCGATCCGGTAGGAGTGGCGGCGCGGGATCTGCGGGAATGCTTGCTTGCACAACTGGAGAACTTAGGCCTTGGCGACAGCTTGGCGACCCGCATCGTCAGCGATCATCTAGGTCATTTGGAATCTCGGCGTTATGAAAAAATGGCGCGAGACTTGGGCGTGACCATCGATGAAATAGCGGCCGCGGCCCACTTGATCGCCTCCCTCGAGCCGAAGCCTTCGCGCGGTTTCGAGCAGGACGAAATTCGCACGGTTCTGCCGGATGTTTTCGTCGAGAAGGTGGGCGACGAATACCAAATTTTTCTCAATGACGACGGCGTGCCGCGGTTACGGGTGAGCTCGCTTTATCGACGGATGTCAGGACAGGGGGGGGCTGAAGAGGAGCAAGCACGACAATACTTGCAAGAGAAAGTGCGTGCGGCCGCTTGGTTGATCAAGAGCATTCAACAACGACAACAGACCCTCTTTCGCGTCACCCAAAGCATTTTTAAATTTCAGCAAGAGTTTCTCGACCACGGCGTGAGCCATCTCAAGCCGATGGTGCTCAGGGACGTGGCCGAGGACATTCACATGCATGAGTCGACGGTAAGCCGGGCCACGGCTAACAAGTACGTGCACACTCCCCAGGGGCTGCATGAACTCAAGTTCTTTTTTCAAAGTGGTCTCACAGTCCGCAATGGGGAGGACATGGCGAGCGAAAGCGTGAAAGAAAAAATTCGCGGCATCGTCGACAGCGAGGATAAACGCAAGCCATATAGCGACCAACATATCGCCGCCCTTTTGTCGAACGATTCGGTCGAGATCGCACGGCGGACCGTGGCCAAATACCGCGAGGCGATGGGAATCCTCCCGTCTTCCAAACGCCGTCAGCCATTTTTCCGAAAATAAAACACGAAAGGATCAATGGTGCCATGAGCGGGGTCAAAGTTGCCGTGACCTTTCGTCATACCCAGCCCACCGACGCGTTGAAAAATTACGCGCAGGAAAAAATCCACCGCTTCGGCAAATATTTTCCCTGGCCCTTGGAAGCGCACGTCGTGCTTGCGGTGGAGTCCAAGGAGTGCCAGATCGCCGAAGTCGAGCTGCATACCCACGGAACGATTATCCACGGGAAGGAGCAAACGTTGGATCTTTATTCGGCCATCGATTTGGTCATGGACAAAATCGAGCGGCAGATCAAGAAACGCAAGGGAAAGTTCAAGCTCAACCGCAGAAGGACAAAAGCGTGAGAATTACCGATTTTCTAAGCGTGCGATCCGTTCTACCCGACATCGCCAGCCGGGAGAAGAAAGCCGTGCTCCGGGAGATGGCGGATTGGCTGGCTTCGAACCATGAGATCTTGGACCGGGAGCAAGTCTTCCAGGTTCTTTTAAAAAGGGAAAAGGATTGCACTACGGCGATCGGCGAAGGCGTGGCCATTCCCCACGGAAAACTTGCCGGCGTCGATCGGGTGCTGGGGATTTTCGCGCGTAGCCGCGAGGGAGTCGATTTCTCATCTTTAGATGGTGGGCGGACCCATTTATTTTTCGTTCTGATCGCCCCCGAGAATGCCGCGGCCGATCACCTCAAAGCCCTGGCCAGGATATCCCGATTGCTCAAGGACGAAGCCTTTCGGCGCCGGTTGATGGAGGGAAAGACGAGCCAGGACCTTTATCAGATCATCGCCGAAGAGGACCAAAAATTCTAGATTCTTATGGCCGAAGGGCTGGATATCATCATCATCACGGGGCTTTCCGGCTCCGGCAAAAGTTTTGCGATTCGCGCCCTCGAAGACAACGGGTTTTTTTGCATTGACAATCTCCCTCCGCTGCTCATTCCTCGGTTTATCGAGCTGTGCCGGGGCTACCAAGAGGAAATTATGCGCATCGCTCTTGGGGTGGACTTGCGCGGCGGGCACTTTTTGCAGTCATGGCCGCAAGTGCTGGCCGACATGCGCGCGGCCGGCCACCATGTCCAGGTTCTTTTCTTCGACGCCTCCGATGATGTGCTGCTGAGACGCTTTAGCGAAACCCGGCGACCGCATCCCTTGGCGGGCAATGGCTCGATTCAAGACGGAATCTCCCGCGAGCGCAAGGCGTTGGAAGCGATGCGCGCGCTGGCGGACAAAGTCATCGACACGAGCGAATTTAACGTGCACCAGCTAAAACGCGAAATGGAGCAACACTTTTGTCAGGCCCCCAACTCGCGTCGCATGAGCATTTTTCTCACTTCGTTTGGTTACAAATACGGCATTCCCCACGATACGGACCTGATTTTGGATGTTCGTTTTCTTCCCAACCCTTATTTCGTCAACGAACTACGCGCAAAGAGCGGACTGGAGCGGGAGGTAGAAGAGTATGTCTTGAAAGACGACGAGACCCGGGTTTATCTGGACCGGCTCTATTCGTTGCTAGAGTTTACCTTGCCGCTCTACGAGCGAGAGGGAAAGAGCGCCTTGACCCTCGCCCTCGGTTGCACCGGCGGCCGGCACCGATCCGTGGTCTTGGTCGAGGAATTGCGCAGGCGATTTGGCAGCGCGAATTATCACATCCACGTCAAGCACCGGGACATCGACAAATAGCCCCATGAGCAGAGTCGTCAAGAAACTAGAGATCAAAAACAAGTTGGGTTTGCACGCTCGCGCGGCGGCGCTGCTGGTGCAGACCGTGAGCAAGTTCGGCGCGCAAGTGAATTTTTCCAAAGATGGCCAGACGGCCGATGGCAGAAGCATCATGGGGGTGCTGACCCTGGCCGGGACTCAAGGCAGCAAAATTCAAGTCGAAGCGATTGGGGAAGACGCCGAAAAGGTGGTTAAAGCCATCGAAAAGTTGATCGACAACCGCTTCAACGAAGCCGAGTAAGGTTGAATCCCCGATTCTGATCCGCTATAAAAATAGATTCTGATTCTTCATGTTTTGGTGTGAAGCAGGGATCGGAGTTTGCACCGCCGAGGCGCGGAGTACGCGGAGGATTTGGGTTCCGGACTTGAACACGAGACCCGGGACTCGGAACGCGGACCTATCTCTCTCTGTGAACTCCGTGTCTCAGTGGTGAACATCTCTTCACAGGAGACCCAGAAGAACCATCATTCTTTTCAATTCGAAACGTCCCGGAGGTGGCACCCATGGCAGGGAAAGATTTTTTATTTACTTCTGAGTCGGTCTCGGAGGGTCATCCCGATAAGCTTTGCGATCAAGTGTCCGACGCGATTTTGGACGCGCACTTGGCCGGGGATCCCGACAGCCGCGTCGCCTGCGAGAGCCTGGCGAAAACCGGTATGGTCGTGGTGGCGGGCGAAATCACCAGCAAGGCCAAGGTGAGCTACGTCGATGTCGTTCGGGAGGTGGTGCGCGATATCGGCTACACCGACTCTTCCATGGGGTTTGACGGCAATACCTGCGCTATCCTGACCGCGGTCGAGCAGCAGTCGCCGGATATCTCGCAAGGCGTCACCGAAGGCGAGGGGCTGCATAAGGACCAAGGCGCGGGCGATCAGGGGATGATGTTTGGGTACGCTTGCGATGAGACGCCGGAGTTGATGCCGTTCCCGATCCAGATGGCACATAGCCTGGTCAAGTACCTGGCCAAAATTCGCAAAGGCGGTGAGGCGTATTTCCTCAGGCCCGACAGCAAATCCCAAGTCACCGTGGAATACCGCGACGGCCGGCCGGTGAAAGTCAAAAATGTCGTCATTTCAACTCAGCATAGTCCGGACGTCGAATACGGAAAATTGCGCGAAACGATCATAGAAGGCGTCATCAAAGCCGTCATCCCCGTAGAGTACCTCGACAAAGACACGGTTTATCACGTCAATCCGACCGGCCGCTTCGTGGTCGGCGGGCCTCAAGGAGATTGCGGTCTCACCGGGCGTAAAATCATCGTCGATACCTACGGCGGCATGGGGCGCCACGGCGGCGGCGCGTTCTCAGGCAAGGATCCGTCGAAAGTGGACCGCAGCGCGGCGTATATGGCGCGCTACGTGGCCAAAAACATCGTCGCCGCCGAACTGGCCGCGAGATGCGAAGTGCAGGTCGCCTATGTCATCGGCGTGGCGCAGCCGGTGTCGGTCCTCGTCGACACCTTCGGGACCGGTGTTATTCCCGAGGCGAAGATCGCCAAGATCGTCCAGGAGAATTTTGATCTCAGTCCGAAGGGGATCATTCAAATTCTTGACCTCAAACGGCCGATCTACCGTGCCACCGCCTCCTACGGTCATTTCGGGCGCACGCCTGAAGACGGCCAATTCACCTGGGAAAAGACCGATCGGGCGGCGGATCTAAAGAAATTGGCGGCGCGCGTTTAGGCGCGGGCGGGTGGGGAGGAAGTTTTCAGAATGGCAGCGAAGAAACATGACGTCAAAGATTTTCGTCTGGCACAAAACGGGCGCAAGCGGATTGTTTGGGCCGGGCAGGACATGCCAGTTTTGCGGCGGGTCAGGGAGCGATTTCACAAAGAGCAACCGTTTCGGGGCATGCATTTTTCTGCCTGTCTGCATGTCACCGCAGAGACGGCGAATTTAGTCCAAACGCTCAAGGCGGGCGGCGCTCACGTGGTTCTGTGCGCCTCCAATCCGCTGTCAACCCAGGATGACGTCGCGGCGGCGTTAGTTCAGCATGACCGCATTCCGACGTACGCCATCAAAGGCGAAGATCACAAGACCTACTATCGCCACCTGCGAGCCGCGTTGGATCACAAGCCGGTCATCACCATGGACGACGGCGCCGATCTCGTGTCGCTGCTGCACACGGACTATTCCCATCTCGCCTCGAACCTGGTGGCCAGCATGGAAGAGACCACCACGGGCGTGATCCGGTTAAGAGCCTTGGAAAGAGACGGCGCGCTCAAGATTCCCGTCATCGCCGTCAACGACGCCGCCACCAAACATCTCTTCGATAACCGCTACGGCACCGGCCAATCGACCATCGACGGCGTGATCCGCGCCACCGACATGCTGATCGCCGGCAAACGCGTCGTCGTCGCCGGCTACGGCTGGTGCGGCAAGGGCGTGGCCGCGCGCGCGCGCGGCATGGGCGCCAAAGTAATCGTCACCGAAGTCGAGCCGGTGCGGGCGCTCGAAGCGGCGATGGACGGCTTGGAAGTGATGACCATGACAGAGGCGGCGCGCGTTGGCGATCTGTTCATTACCTTGACCGGCGACATGCACGTCATCGCTAAAGAACATCTCAAAGCGATGAAAGACGGCGCGGTGATCTGCAACTCCGGTCATTTCGACATCGAAATCGACCTCAAGGCGCTGAAACAACTCTCGACCCGAGTCGATAAGAACGTGCGCAACTCCGTCGACGCTTACGTGCTACCCGGCGGCAAGAGAATCTATCTCATCGGCGAAGGGCGGCTGGTCAATCTCGCCGCCGCCGAAGGCCACCCCGCTTCCGTCATGGACATGAGCTTCGCCACCCAGGCGCTCGCCTCGGAGTGGGCGGTCAAGAACCGCAAGAAACTGACACCGAAGGTCTACGAGGTGCCCAAAGCGGTCGAAGATTGGGTGGCGAAATTGAAACTCAGCAGCATGGGCATTCGCATCGATACCCTGAGCCAGGAGCAGCAGAAATATCTTTCTTCCTGGGCCCACGGGACGTAACTCTAATCGATCATTTCGACCCTTCGACTGCGCTCAGGACAGGCCCTTCGACTGGAACGCCGGCGAAGCGTGGGATGTCGCGCTGCAGATTGCCGCTCTTCGTCAGCAGGCCGGGCCTTCCCAGACCGACCTCGCCAAGCTGCTCAAGACCTCGCAGCAACAGATCAGCCGCCTGGAGTCGGCGAGCTACGAAGGCCACTGCTTGAGCATGCTGCGGCGCGTCGCGGGCGTCTTGCACGCGCGAGTGCGCATCGTATTCGAGCCAGCGGCAACAAGGAGCGGAATGCATGTGGCGGAATCACCGGTACCGTACCGTGGCAAACGCAATGGGACCCAAAAGGAAATGAATTGGAAGGCAAATGTCGCCTCCGTCGCAGGCTTTTTCCGCGAATATCAGCCAAGCGCGAAAAGCAACTCGACCTGCTTGAGTTTGCCGCGGCGCGTCCGCTCCACGACTGTACAGGCTTCTTCCTGAAGCCTTGAAATCCCTTAGGGAGGTTCGATGACCGGACCGCTGTCGAGCCGCTGATCCGGCGCGGTTCCGCGAGGACGAGGTTCCGTTTCGCGGACGCTTCGCGCTCATTTCGACCTTTCGAAAATTGGCGAAACGTGGAAACGTGTCGCCGAGTTTTCTTCCCGCGAATCGTGAACCGCTTTAGTCCGTCACGGCTTGAACGTTTGGAACGGCTGGAACGATTGGAACCCTTGGAACGGGTGCGGCGGAGATGGTTTGGGCAAGTTGAACGTTTTGAACGGGCTTCAGGGAATGGGAATTGGGGAATGTTGGGGAATGGGGTCTGATTTTCGGCGATCCGCGGTGATCGCTTTTGCGAAAGAGCATGTTTCCACGTTTCGGGAATTACTGAAACGTGGAAATGACTCCTGAGCACGACACTTCCACGTTTCCGGAATTCCGGAAATGTGAGAAATGTCACGCTTTCAGCTTTTGAGAATTCTCAAAACATCAACTCGTCCCCCCCGATCGGTGATACTTTCGTCATTGCGCAATTGCGCAACTACGCAACTAGCACAGTTTCGGGTTTCGGGGTCTGGCATAACAATCTCATCAATCTGTGGTGAGTTACCGAGGCGGGGGTTGGTGCGGCGCAACACTTTCACGCCACAAGTGTTGACATGCGCCGCTTCGCCCGCGCTGCCGTTCTGGAAAGGAGAAAAGGGACAGGCTACTTTTCAGTTGCCTGGTGTAGCGCCGCCGTGTTAGAAGCGCGTCTGTGTCGAGAATTGCACTCAAGACTTGAGCTCGTTCAAAACGTTCAAAACAGAAATGCGAGGCCAAGAAGCGCTTCGGTCCTTCGGTGCTGGATTACGGGGTGACATCCAACCCCATTCGTCTTTTGGCAAAGACACAGGCGCAAACGTTATCGACCGGAGCATGCGGCTCATCGCCGGTCGCACCGCGCAGGAATATTACGATCGGTTTCGGGCTTATGTGGTGGAGCGCTTGACAGGAGCCTAGCGGACGCCTTAGCTTCCAGCCAGGACGGCCAAATTACACGGAGGTGGCTCATGGCGAAAGCACTCGGCGTGTTTTTGCTCCCTATCTTTATCTCGGTATCGCCGGTCTCGGCGCTTGCTGCCTCGGTCGAGGACTTCTATAAGGGCAAAACAATCCAGTTTGTCGTCGGTGGCA